>Ga0209445_1000610_pt1 | contig 20060 bp, 22 predicted proteins | sample MarorgKNORR_S2LV_4_FD_188223 | JGI IMG/M metagenome (GOLD analysis project Ga0209445, IMG submission 188223) | Marine microbial communities from the Southern Atlantic Ocean, analyzing organic carbon cycling - NADW_A/KNORR_S2/LV (SPAdes) (version 2) | ecosystem: Environmental > Aquatic > Marine >... | reverse complement strand
GCTTTTGAGCCAGAGACAGTAAGACTAACGCCATTTATTGCAATTGACCCCTTTTGGATAATTGCTCCAATCTCAGGTTTTTGATATTGAAAAGAAAAAACCCAGCTTCCATTTTCATCTAATATATTAATACATTTAGCCATTTGATCTACATGCCCCTGAACAAGGTGCCCGTCAATTCTCTCGCCTAGCTTAAGACTTCTTTCCAGATTTATAGAATCGCCTTCAACCACTTTAAAGAGGGTTGATTTGCTTAATGTTTCTTTTATTGCTGTCACAAAATGAGCATTATCTGAAACCCGAGTTACAGTTAAACAAACGCCGTTATGAGAAACGCTTTGATTAACTGTTAGTTCGCAGCTAATCTGACTTCGAATCTTTAATTCTATGTTGTCTTTTACTTTTGTTATTTGCTCAACAACCCCTATAGCCTCAACTATTCCGCTAAACATAATAAGGTGTTTAATATTTGACTAAATTTACAGAATATTATTACAATACTAGCCAAGGAAATGCAAGAAAACAAAAAGCTTAAAATAGGAATTACCATTGGCGACATGAATGGTGTTGGCCCAGAAATTATTCTAAAAACTTTTACAGATAAAAGAATGTTAGAGTTTTGCACGCCAATCATATATTCATCAGCTAAAAGTCTTGAGGATATTAAAAAACATTTTAAATACAATATTGATTTTAACAACATTAAGTCTTCTACTCAAGCAGAAGAAAACCAAATTAACATAGTAAATTGTTGGAACGAAACGCCACAGATTAATTTTGGGATTAAGGACAAGAATATAGGGAAGCATGCTATAATTTCTTTAAAGGCTGCAACCTCAGATCTTAAAAAAGGACAGATAGACGCCATTGTCACCTCCCCTATTAACAAAGACTGTGTTCAGTCAGATGAGTTTAATTTTCCAGGGCATACAGATTATTTAGACAGTGAAATAAAAGGAAGCGCCCTAATGCTAATGGTTTCAGGAAACTTAAGAATAGGCCTCCTAACAGACCATATTCCAATAAGTAAAATAGCAGAAAGCATAACAAAGGAAGTGATAGAGAATAAAGTAAACACAATACACAAAACACTAGTAGAGGATTTTAAAATTTCTAAACCAAAAATTGCAATACTTGGGATTAATCCTCACTCAGGAGATGATGGAGTAATAGGATCAGAAGAAAAAACAGTTTTAATCCCTACAATACAACAAATGCGTGAAAATAACATGTTGGTGTTTGGCCCTTATTCTGCAGACAGTTTTTTTGGCTCAGGCCAGCAAGAGTCTTTTGATGCAGTTATTGCTGCATATCATGATCAAGGACTTATTCCTTTTAAAACCTTGTCGTTTGGACAAGGAGTTAATTATACAGCAGGTCTAGAGAAAATCAGAACTTCTCCTGATCATGGAACAGCATATTCAATTGCCGGAAAAGGAATAGCAGACGAAACGTCATTTAAAGAGGCTATTTTTTTAGCAATTTTAACGTATAGAAACAGAACAGAACATCAAGAATTAATCAAAGGAGCAATAAAAGAGGAAAACCGAACTAAAACAAAATAAAAGTTTTATATTTGCTCGCTTTAAAATCAGAAACCATGAGACCTCACAATGATTTTAATATTGAATTTGTAGGATTAAAACGGGGGCATCATAATTTTGATTTTGACATAAGGGACACGTTCTTTAATGATTATAACTGTTTTGATTTTAGCCATACCAATATTAATATTGATGTAGCGTTGATAAAAAAAACTACAATTATGGAACTAAATATTGTAGCAAAAGGACATGTTAGGTTAAAATGCGATCTAACAAATGAGCCTTATGATCAGCCAATTGATAACAAGATTGATCTGGTTGTAAAATTTGGAAGTGAGCTTAACAATGAAGATGACGAGATATTAATAATACCTCACGGAGAGCACAAGATAAACTTAGCTCAATATATTTACGAATTGATTGTTTTATCAGTGCCAGCAAAAAGAATTCATCCTAGAGTTTTAGATGGATCGCTAAAACCAAAAATTTTAAATATATTAGAGGATCTTAAACCAACAGAAAACAGAAAAAATGTTGACCCTAGATGGGAGAAGTTAAAAAATTTAATAACTAACAAAGAAAGCTTATAATGGCTCATCCTAAAAGAAAAATATCAACAACAAGAAGAGACAAGCGAAGAACGCACTATAAAGCCAAGGAAAGACAATTAGCAACCTGTTCTATTACCGGAGAGCCTCATTTATATCACAGGGCTTACTGGCATGAAGGAAAGCTATATTATCGCGGAAAAATTCTCTTAGACGAAACTGCTGCAGAAGAATAAAACTTTACAGATTTTGCAAGCCACTTAGCTTGTTTGCTAATTTAGAATTTAAAAATATTACTGTATGAGAGCAAGATATATATTATTGTTTCTTGTTTGTTTTCAAGTGTCTTTTTCACAATCACAAAACAAAGAAATTAAGGTAGATGAAACTTTATACTATTTTATAAGGCATGCGGAAAAGGACAAGTCTAGCCCTAAAAATAGAAATCCGAAATTAAGTGAGAAAGGACAATTAAGAGCATTAAACTGGGCATATTTTTTTAGAGAAATCCCTCTAGTTGCAATATATTCTACAAATTATATAAGAACAATTACTACAGCTGAGCCAGTAGCAGACGATAAAAACCTTTCTATTATAATTTACAGCCCAAAAGAGGTAGATATAAATAGATTTAAGAAGAAAAATCATGGAAAATCAATCCTTATCGTTGGTCATAGCAACACAACACCCGAATTTGTAAATGCTATACTAGGTTTTGAAAAATTCAAAAAAATGAAAGATAATGACAATTCCAGCTTGTTTATTATAAAAGAAATAAATGGAGATGCTACTGTAGAGCGGCTATCTATTAGTTTTTAGTTTTTCTAATTTTAATCGTTTTTGTCCATTTTTGCCTGTTTTTCGTCCATTTTCGTCCATTTTCGTCCATTTTTCATTGTTTTTTGCTCATTTTTGTCCATTTTTACATAAATTTTATATTTAGTAAATAAAAAATCTAACTATGAGGATTAAAGAAATTCAAAATCTAATCAAGTTTGTCGCTAAGTCTGGAGTAAGCGAAGTCAAGCTAGAAATGGAAAAGCTGAAGCTTACTATAAAAACTGGATCTTCTGAAACAAAAACAGTTGTTCAACAGGAAGTACCTGTTGTGCAGACACCAGTTATAGCTGAGTTTCAAAAGCCAATAACACCACCAGAAAAACAACAAGAATCTGCTCCAGAGGCAGAATCTAAGTACCTTACAATAAAGTCACCAATTATTGGAACATTTTACAGAAAACCTTCCCCAGACAAACCTACTTTTGTAGAAATTGGAGATTCCATTTCTGAAGGAAGTATTCTTTGTGTAATTGAAGCTATGAAGCTATTTAATGAAATAGAATCAGAGGTCTCTGGAAAAATTGTAAAGGTTTTAGTTGAGGATTCAGAGCCTGTTGAATTTGACCAACCGCTATTTTTAATTGACCCGTCTTAAGCTATCATAAACTAAGGAATATGTTTAAAAAGATATTAGTTGCTAATAGAGGCGAAATAGCCCTTAGAGTAATTCGAACGTGTAAGGAAATGGGAATCAAAACAGTTGCCGTGTACTCTGTTGCTGACGCGGAGAGTATTCATGTAAAATTTGCAGATGAAGCAGTTTGTATAGGCCCTGCGCCAAGTAGTGAATCATATTTAAGAATTGCAAATATTATATCTGCTGCAGAAATCACAAACACTGATGCTATACATCCTGGATATGGCTTTCTTTCAGAAAACGCAAAGTTCTCAAAAATATGTGACGAACATAATATAAAATTTATTGGGGCGTCTGCAGAAATGATATTAAAAATGGGAGATAAAGCCAATGCTAAGGCTACAATGTTACAGGCTGGAGTCCCCTGTGTGCCAGGGAGTGAGGGAATTATCTCAGATTTAAAGGAATGTGAAACAATAGCAAAGTCATTAGGCTACCCCGTAATGCTAAAAGCTTCTGCAGGAGGAGGAGGAAAGGGAATGAGAGCCGCTTGGAATAAGAAACAGCTTGAAGAAGCATGGAATTCAGCCAAGCAAGAATCAAAAGCTGCTTTTGGCAATGACGACATGTATATGGAAAAACTCATTGAAGAACCACGACACATTGAAATACAAATTATAGGAGACTCAAGAGGAAAGGCGTGTCATCTTTCAGAAAGAGATTGTTCAATTCAAAGAAGGCATCAAAAATTAACTGAGGAGGTCCCATCTCCATTTATGACTCCGGAGCTAAGAAGGAAAATGGGAAGAGCAGCGGTTAAGGCCGCAGAGTTTATTAGCTATGAAGGAGTTGGTACAGTTGAATTTTTAGTTGATAAAAAAAGAGAGTTTTATTTTATGGAAATGAATACAAGAATTCAGGTAGAGCATCCAATTACTGAGCAGGTAATTAATTATGATTTGGTACGTGAACAGATTTTAGTTGCTGCAGGAGAACCAATTTCTGGGAAAAACTATACGCCTCAACTACACTCTATTGAATGTAGAATAAACGCAGAGGATCCATATAATAATTTCAGGCCTTCTCCTGGGAAAATAACAACCTTGCATATGCCGGGAGGTCATGGAATTAGACTAGACACACATGTTTATGCGGGCTATACTATTCCTCCAAACTATGACTCAATGATTGCAAAAATTATATCAACTGCTCAGACTAGAGAAGAAGCAATAAATAAAATGAAAAGAGCATTAGATGAATTTATAATAGAAGGAGTGAAGACAACAATTCCTTTTCACAGAAAGTTAATGGATGATCCTTCCTACAATGACGGAAATTACACAACAAAGTTTATGGAGAATTTTTCAATGGAACAAGAGAAGTAAATAAATGAAAAAAATTATAGTTTTAGGATCAGGGCTTGTAGGCAGTGTTATGGCTAATGATCTTGCAGAAAATTACGAGGTTACATCTGTAGACATTTCAAACAAGAATTTAGAAAAAATACATTCAGATAAAATAAACAAAATCTGTGCAGATGTGTCAGAAAAAGAAGTTTTAGAAAATTTAATTAAGGATTTTGATTTGGTTGTAGGAGCTCTTCCAGGATTTATGGGATATAACATAATGAAGAGAGTTATTGAAGCAAAAAAAAACATTGTAGATATTTCTTTTTACCCTGAAGATCCTTTTGGCTTAGACAAAAGAGCCAAGGAGAACAATGTTGTTGCTGTAATGGATTGCGGGGTAGCACCAGGAATGGGAAATATTATTTTTGGACATCACAACAAAACAATGAAAATTACTGACTATGAGTGTTTGGTTGGCGGATTACCAAAAAAAAGAGAATGGCCGTTTGAATATCAAGCAGTTTTTTCTCCCATAGACGTAATAGAAGAATACATACGACCGGCAAGATATGTGCAAAACAATCAGCTTATAACAAGAGAAGCATTATCAGATACTGAGCTTGTTGATTTTAAGAAAATAGGAACATTAGAAAGCTGGAACTCTGATGGATTGCGAACGTTGATTAAAACAATGAAACATGTTCCAAACATGATTGAAAAGACATTACGATACCCTGGATGTGTAGAGCACTTAAGAGTATTAAGAGAGTGCGGGTATTTTTCTTATGAGCCTATAGAGATAAACGGAAACAAAATCAGGCCAATTGACTTAACTTCAAAGCTTTTGTTTCCAATGTGGGAAATGAAAGAGGGTGATGAGGACTATACAGCAATGAGAATTAAAATTATTGGAGATGAGGGTGGAAAAAAAGTTTGCTATACCTATAATTTGTTGGACAAATATCAGGATAAGACAACTTCAATGGCAAGAACAACAGGATATACGTGTACTGCTGTTGCAAATTTAGTTATAGGAAAAAAATATGAAACAAAAGGAATATCTCCGCCTGAGTTTTTAGGTGATCACTTCGAGGAGATTAATAAATATTTAGGAGATAGAAATGTGATTTATAATGCACAAAAACAATCTTTATAACAAGCTATTCCTCTAAAAGAGCATTTATATCTTTAACAACTTGCTGGGCCTCAAGCATTAAAGTGCCATTATAAATTCCTCTAATTCTTTTAGTTTTGTCTACTAAAACAAAATATTCTGTGTGTAGAAAATCAGTACTATCCTTAGAGAATCCTATGGTTTCTTCTGCAAAATAAGACTCTCTTGCAAGGGAATAAATCTCACTTTTGTTTCCTGTTAAAAAGTGCCAATTATTTGTTTTGATGTCGTTAAACTCAACATAGTCTGCAAGTTTATCAGGAGTGTCAATCCAAGGCGTAACACTATATGATAAAATCGCAATCCTAGGATCATTAGAAAAAGCTTCTTCTATAAATTTCATATTTCCAGTCATATCTGGACAGATACTTGTACAGGAGGTAAACATAAAATTAGCAACGTGAATTTTGCCTTCTATCTCCTTATTGCTAATTGTTTTTTCATTTTGGTTTATAAATGAGAAATCTGATATTTTGTGAGAGATTATTTCTTCAATTTTTTCTCCATTTGACAGAAAATAGGGCGTAAAATCTGGGGAATTATAATAAGGAATAGACGTATTATTGGTGCTACACGAAACAACAAAAACAAGAATGAATATATTAATTAGTAAAAATACTATCCGAGACATTGACACAGTTTTTTATCCCCAGCAAACCATACCGACGATTGTTTTTAATCACATAATTTGATCTGATTTTCCCATCAGCCCACCAAATTTTTTGAAACCCTTTTTCATATCCGTTTTCATAATTTGATTCTCGCAAAAGACTACCATCTTTTTTCCATTCATACCTTTTTCCATGATATTCACCATCCTTAAAATTATATTCGAAAGCTTTTTCTCCACTCATGTAGTAGCTCAAATATTGTCCTATTTTTTTACCATTTTTAAACACTCTAACCTCCTTAAGGCTTCCATTATTATAGAATTTTTCCCAAATCCCGTCTTTAAGACCTTTGTTATAGAAAGATATTGAGAGTGTGTCTTTTTGATTAGCACCTAGTTTAAGGACATACCCTGTATAAACCTCCCTATTAAGCTGAACATAACGTTTGGTAAGATCTAATCCTTTTTCATTATAAGGAATCCATTGATATTCTGGGCTGCCACAAGAGCTAACCACAAAAAATAAAAAAAGGAATTTATTCACTGACTGTTCCAGGGCTTCCATAATAACCGCTTCCATTAATATAAGGATCATCTGCTGTTACATGATAGTGATACATTCCGTCTGGAAAATCAGCTGTTACTGTGGAATGACCATGATATGCATCTAGATCTGAGCTGTCAATTGTTTGACCATTTTCTTCCGGGCCATAAACCGGGAATCCATCAAGTAAAAACCCAATTAATGCCGCTTTTCCCTCATTTGAGGTAAGCCAAAATGGCTCCATATGATAGTGATACCTTCCGCTAGCATTATTTTCTTGTCCCGGCCCTAATGGAGCAGGATGTCCATTATACTGATCAAAAGAATTAATTTCTTGTGCTAAAGGAGATCCTCCACCAGCATATTGATTATAGAAGGGAATCCCATTTAATGAAACTCCTATTGGCCCCATTGATGTAGGGTTATTCCCAGTGGACTGTTCTGGAAAAGCAGGAATCTTAAAAGAAATTGATAATTCAGAGATTCTATTAGGATTTAAATTAAAATTTGTAACAAAAGGATTGGACCCGTCATAAGCAACGTACATGGCGTCTTGCCATTGAGTATTAATAAAATATGGGCTTTGATGGTCTGGAACGCCATTGGTGTTTATATGAATCCAGTCTCCTTCAATATATATATCAGAAGTAGTTCCGTATACCCTTTCATAAATAGACATTGGAATTAGCGAAGTCACATCTTCATTGTCGTCAGACGAATCCTCATTGTCATTTGAATCATCATTATTGCATGAAAAAGCGAATAATAATGCGAGAGAATATATTAGGACTTGTTTCATCATTAAAATTAAATATTATGTCATTAATTTATTGTCTGATAAACTTTTGAGAACTTATGCGCTTTTCTTTTGTAATAACTCTTAAGATATATTCTCCAGCGCTTAGTTCAGAGACATCTATTGAGTTAATATTATTGGTTAACTTGAAATTAAGCACTCTTCTGCCCATTATGTCAAATACGCTAATAACAGATTGATCCAAATCTAATGAAGAGCTTATGGTTAAGTTATTTTTTGCAGGGTTTGGATATAGAACAAGGTCTTCTACAAATGAATTCTCTAGAGACAATGTTTCTCCTTCAGTTATATTAATTGTTGTATTAATAGTAGGACTGGTTATAACGTCAACAGTCCCTGAAGGCCAATATACTGTGATGGAGTTAATTGACGAGTCTGAGCCAAGGCCAAAATGAGTATTAAGTGAGCTCATATATCTAAAACCAGACCCGCTAACAACATCTCTAATTTGTGTTCCAATACCAGGAGAATTAATTTCAACCCTAGCGCCAATTCCATTTGCATTGCTTGTTGTCCCAGTGGTTGTAACTTTTAGCCAATTGTTATTATTACCATCATTTAGATATAAATTAGTCCCATTAAACACATCAACAAACCCATCATTATTTGCATCTCCAATAGCACCAGGTCCAGGAGTCCCAGCAGTATATAATGAAAAAGTAAAATCTCCATTATTTAACAAAACATCTCCGTTAGTAAAAACATCAATATATCCATCATTGTCAACATCTGCAGAATTGTTTTCTATTCCATAAGGAGCTTCTTCCACTCCAGAACCAGTAGTGATGTTTGTGAATGTGCCATCCCCATTGTTTTTCATTAATTTATGGCCTCCATCTCCAGAAGAACTGGCTCCAACATATACATCCATATACCCATCATTGTCAAAATCTCCCCATGCAGAAGACCAGGTTTGAATAGGGTCACCTAAATTAGAACTATTATCATGCCCTCCATCAGGATAATATGAATTATACCATCCAGTTACATCTGCTACATTTGAAAAGGTGCCGTCACCATTATTTCTCCATAGTTCATTATTTTTCCACTGTACATTACCTCCTCTACATTTAGCAATAAACATATCTATATCCCTATCATTATCATAGTCAATCCATACAGAACCATAATTCCCGCCTTCTTGAGCAGAGGTGTCCCATGAAGCTAGCTCATATGCTACTCCACCCACACCAGAAATGATTCCATTTTCACTTGGTCCTTGAAAAAATTCTAACACACCATTGCCATCATTAATATAATAAACTGTAGCCTCTACATCATGGCATACAAAGGCGTCTAAATGGCCATCATTATTAATGTCAACAAAATTTGATCGTTGAGAAAAAACATATTCTGAACCAGAGATTTCTGTATAGGAGGTTCCATCTGAATTGGCTTGCATAAAAGTAACCCCGCTACCTCCACCATAAAGGAGGTCGTTATAGCCATTTCCATCAAAATCCCCTGCTGCTAAACTCCACCCTGGAGTATTATCTGCATAAGAGGTTTCAATATTTACAGGATTGAAGCCACCTTCTCCTAGTTGGTAGTGAATATTTATGCTTGTTTGTTGAATTGAAACCAAATCATCTAGCTTGTCATTATTCATATCCACAAGCGCTCTTTCAGAACCAACAGAAGAAACAGCTTCCACGGTAAAACCAAAGGGAGGCGGTGGAGGCGGATCAGACTCTATAAGCTGAAATTCAAAACTTTGATTTTCCCACCTATCATCCCACGCGATATAATAACTCTCTCCAGCATATACATAGAAGGATGTAACAGATAAATATCCCGCTCCACTGTCATCATCTCCAGCGACACAGCTAAGATCATCACAAGCTCCTTGATATACATGAAATCTTGTGTCAAGATTGTCATTAACTTCAAGGTCTGTAGTAATAGTTGTCAAATAATCATCATTAGGGGTATATATATACCATTCGAGATCTCCGTTGGATGCATCATATTCACTGCAGTTTAATGAAAAATGCTCACCATCTATATTCTCCACATAATGAGTTCCAGGGCCTATTGTGATAGGGTTAGAACAAGAATCTCCGTCCCCACTTTGTGAAAAAACAGATGGAAAAGTTAAAAAAGCAGCTACAATCAATATTAATTTTTTCATATTTTATTTTTTTTCATAAAAAAGACCTAATTACAATCTATATCTAATGATGTTATCCATTCTTCAATCAAATCTACAGCCTCTTGATGTACAAGCGTTCTGCCTAGCAAAGGCATTCTATATTCTTCCTCAACAGAGGCCATTCTAAAATGGAGGACTGATCTGACAAAATTGCCAGGAGCAACGATTAAATCTGTTCCATTTCCTAAGTCTGTATCAGGAGCAAGACAGAGGCCTAAATTAGTTAAATCTTCAGTTGAATCAAAATCAAGTCTTATAGGACGATATTCACAATGGGTATTATCCGAGTGGCAATGAGCACAATTTACATCTAAATAGGACCTAACTCTTAATTCCAATGAATTTGAGGATTCTGTCCAGTCAACCATAGTTTCTATATTGTCAGGAACATTATCAAGGTATCCATAATCTATCCATTTTTGAATTTGATTCATACTTTGATTTCCATAATTGAAAGTTTTGTTAATGTTTTTTGGCTTTACTCCATTAGGAGTAGAAGTATCGTATACTTTATGACAAGTAATACATTCAGAGCTACTGGGTATTCTATAATTAACCGTATTAGTAATACTGTTTTCCGTCCATTCTATTTCAACAGTGCTCCCATCTAAATTATATACGGCCTCTGTTTGTTCGTCATTCCAAACATAATTTGCAAAAACCCAACCCTCATCTTTTTTAATCATAAGCCGGGTTTCAATATTTTTTGTTTCATTTAATGGAGCAACACCATTATAGAAGAAATTCTTGATTAAAATTGTTCCAGTAGGAAAATCAAAAACTTCAGTATCATCTATATAATAGGCCGTTTGGTCTTGTGGCATCCAGAGAAAACGATTTTTTTCTGAATAGTCTGAAAAAAGAGGATTAATTAAATCATAAGGCAATACGCCATATACTGGGGAAAGATTTTTTATCTCTCCTTGAAAAAAATTATATGTAGATAAATTTGAATAAGGCATTGCCTGAAGATTAAAATATACAGGGGAGTAGGCAATATGCACATACTCTTCATCCATTGAGCAATTAAAAAAAACAACTGTCCAAGACAAAAAGAAAAACGAGAATATTTTATTATAAATTTTTGTTCTCACCACTACTAATGTGGCCTAAAAATACAAAAATTATATCATAAGATTTATTCAACTATATGGCGGGGAATTCTGTTTCCTGAAATACCACTGATTAGCTCATATGAAATAGTTCCCGCTGAAGAGCACAAATCTTCAGCAGTATGAACTTCATCAAATATAATTACCTGATCGCCTTCTTTACATTTAATATTTGAGACATCGACCATTATGGCGTCCATACAGACATTCCCCGCAATAAATGCTTTTTGCCCATTTATAAAAACAAACCCTTTTTTATTTCCAAAGATTCTAGTAATACCATCAGCGTGACCAATTGGTATTGTTGCAATTTTTTCATTTTCTTGGCTAAAGTGTGAGCGATTGTAGCCAACACTTTCGTTCTTATTTATAGTGTGGATTTGTGAAATAACAGATTTTAGTCGATGAACAGGGGATAGCTTAATTTTGGGATTCCCGCTAAAACCATACAAACCTATTCCTGATCTAACCATATCATAATGAGCTTCAGAGAAATTTATTAGCCCAGAGGTATTACAAATATGAAGCATAGGAGTATATTCTAATTTGGAAATAATATTCGAGCTCATAATGTTAAATAATTCAATTTGTTTTTTTGAGAATGATGTTTCAGAAATCTCTTCACTCGCTGCCAGATGCGAATAAATACTCCTAACCACAATATTGCTAGATTCCAGGATTTGTGAAACAACAACAGATAAATCCTCTAAACTAAAACCAACCCTATTTAATCCCGTATTTAGCTTTACGTGGACAGGGTATTTTTTCAAGTTATTTTTTTTTAAAAATTCCAGAAACTCTTTCAAAATACTAAAGGAATATAAACTTGGCTCTAGATCAAATTCCACAATTTGTTTTATTGAACTAACCTGGGGTAGTAATACAAGAATAGGAGTTTTTATGCCTGCTTTTCTTAAAATCACCCCTTCAGAAGCATAGGCAACAGCAAAATAATCTATATCTAATTCTTGAAGTTTCTTTGATATAATCAAAGCGTCGCCACCATAGCCATTGGCTTTTACAACAGCCATTAATTTTGTGCGTTTTTTTGAAAGCAGAGATTTAATATGAAAAAAATTCTTCTCTAATGATTTTAAATTAATTTCAAGAACAGATTGTTGAACCTTGTTCATTTTTTGCTCTTTTTTGGGTCGAGGCTTTTAGCATCAGAGACTTTAATTTTTTTTGTCCTTTTGATCATTCGCTTAAAAAATGTGGCTCTGCACAGAGGCTGATACTCTTCTTCCTTGCCTAACATAATTAAGTCATCATTTTTAGCTTTTCTGTAACTGTATTGCGCAAGACCTCCTGTTTTTGAACAAATTGCGTGAACTTTAGTCACATACTCTGCTGTCGCCATTAGGCCCGCCATTGGGCCAAAAGGTTTTCCCGTATAGTCCATATCCAGTCCTGCAATTATAACCCGAACACCATTATTTGCTAATGCATTACAAACCTCGATTATTTCATCATCAAAAAATTGAGCTTCATCAATTCCAACGACATCACATTTTTTTGCGATATTATATATTTCGCTAGCATTTGAAACAGGTTTACATTTAATTTTATTTTTATCGTGAGAAACAATGTCTCTTTCCTTGTGCCTTGTATCAATAATTGGCTTGAAAATAGCCACTTTTAGCTTAGCAAATTCTGCTCTTTTTAGACGCCTAATTAATTCTTCGGTTTTTCCTGAGAACATAGATCCACAGACCACTTCAATCCATCCAAATTGTTTGCCATATTTCAAAGTATTTTCAAGAAACATTTCGTATTTTTAAAATTACAGGTTGATTTAAATAAATTAGATTTTAAAAGAAATAAATTTAATAAAAATCAAACACCTATTTACCCAAATTAAAATAAATTCTTTTAAGGAGCAATGAGTAAGCTATATATTGTACCAACACCCATAGGAAATTTACAAGACATAACTTATAGAGCAGTTAAAATATTATCTGAGGTAGACTTAATATTAGCAGAAGACACAAGGGTTTCAAAGACCCTCCTAAAACACTATGATATATCTACTAAAATGACTTCATATCATATGCATAATGAACACAGAATGACAAAAGATGTCATTGAAAAATTAGAAAAAGGAATTACTATAGCAATTATTAGTGATGCAGGAACCCCAGGAATTTCTGACCCAGGGTTTTTATTAATAAGAGCATGTATTGAAAATAAAATTCCTGTTGAATGTTTGCCAGGAGCCACAGCATTTGTTCCAGCGCTTTTACAGTCTGGAATACCAAGTGATAGATTTCTTTTTGAAGGATTTCTTCCGCACAAAAAAGGAAGAAAAAAGAAATTATCTCAACTTTCAAAAGAAAATAAAACCATCATTCTGTATGAGTCTCCACACAGGCTGATAAAAACTTTAGAGGATCTATGTGAATATTTTGGAGGAGAAACAACAGCAAGCCTTTCAAGAGAATTAACTAAAATCTATGACGAGACAATTCATGGAACATTAACATCAATTAAGGATCATTACAATAAAAAAAAGCCAAAAGGTGAAATTGTTATAGTGATCGCATCTAACAATTAATATATGACAAACAAAGTAATTACAAAATGGACTGAAGGAATGAGCTTTGAAACTATTAGTCCAAACGGAATATCATTAAGATTAGGATCTTCATTAGAAGGAGACAGCGAGAAGATTGCTAGTCCAAAAGCATTAATGCTTTCTTCTTTGGCTGTATGTTCAGGAATAGACGTAGTTTCAATATTAGAAAAAATGAAAATAGAGCTAAAAGAGTTTAAAATAAATACTGTTGGTAGCTTGACACAGGAACATCCAAAATATTACAACAAGGTTTCGGTGGAATATCATTTTTATGGCGATCAACTGGACAAGGAAAAAATTAATAAAGCAGTTAATTTATCTGTTACAAAATATTGTGGGGTAATGGAGATGTTTAGATCCTTTGCAAAAATTACAACAGAAATTTATTATAATTCATAGCATTAATGATTTGGGAATTAGAAAAAGCGCAAGACGAGTCTAAAATAAAAGCACTGCAAGACCAACTTAATGTAAGCAAGCTAGTGTCAATGCTATTATTAAATAGAGGCATAGATACTTTTGATAAAGCAAAATTTTTTTTTAGACCTTCTTTGAGCGATCTACATGATCCTTTTTTGATGCAAGACATGCAAAAAGCAGTTGATAGAATTCAGCAGGCTATTAAAGAAAAGGAAAAAATTCTAGTTTTTGGAGACTATGATGTTGACGGAACTTCTTCAGTTGCCTTAGTAAGCTCTTTTTTAAACAAACAGACAAACGACACGGTTTTAACCTATATTCCTGATAGATACAGTGAGGGTTATGGAATTTCGCTAAAATCAATTGACTTTGCTTCATCAAATAATGTTAAATTAATTATTGCATTAGACTGTGGTATACAGGCGCTAGATCAAGTTGAATATGCTAGAGAAAAAAACATTGATTTTATTATTTGTGATCATCACACACCCTCTAAAGAAATCCCAAAAGCCATAGCTGTTCTAAACCCCCTTAGAGAAGATTGCAAGTATCCTTTTAAGGCACTATGTGGCTGTGGAATTGGCTTTAAGCTAATCCAAGGACTTACTATTGTTATGAAAAACACTATAGAAGACATAAAAGAATATTTAGATTTAGTTGGGCTTGCAATTGTCGCTGACATTGTTGCATTGACTGGAGAGAATCGCATCCTATGTTACTATGGGCTAGAGCAAATAAACAAGTCTCCAAGAGTTGGATTAAAAGCAATCATTGACACTCTTGAAAAAGAAACTATAACAATTAATGAATTGGGGTTTTATCTTGGCCCTAGAATCAATGCTGCAGGGAGAATGGCGTCAGGAAATTTAGCAGTTGAATTATTAGTAGAGGAAAATTTAGAGAAGGCCACAGAGTTGGCAGAGAAATTAAATCAATTAAATATCGAGAGAAGAATATTAGACAAAGAAACAACTCAAGAGGCAATTAGTGAAATTAAGAAACATAAGAATGAAGAATCCAGTACTACTGTAGTTTGTAATCCCGATTGGCACAAAGGGGTAATAGGGATAGCAGCATCAAAATTAACGGAGACTTACTATAGGCCCACTATAGTTTTTACTTCAAGCAATAACCTTTTCGTGGGCTCAGCAAGGTCAGTAAATGGATATAATGTACATGCAGCAATTGAGAAATGCAAGGAGTTTGTTGTAGAGTTTGGAGGGCATAAATATGCGGCAGGAATCAAAATTAAAAAAACCCAATATAAAGATTTTAAGGATAAATTCGAAGAAGTGGTAAGCAGTACAATCGATAAAAGCATGACAATTAAAAAAGTTGCTGTTGAAGGAGAAATAGAATTAAAGGAAATAACACCAAAATTTTACAGGATATTAAAACAGTTTGCCCCTTTTGGTCCTGGAAATAAAACCCCTATATTTAGTGCTAAGAATTTACGTGACACAGGCTATGCAAAAGTGGTTGGAAAGGAGAACACCCATTTAAAATTTAATTTAACCCAACAAAACTATTCAAAAATACACAATGCAATAGGTTTTGGTCTTGCTAGTAAATATCCAAATATTTTGAATAAAAAATTATTCAATGCGACATTTACTGTTGATCAGAATTATTGGAATGGACAGGAAAATATTCAATTAAAAGTAATAGACATAAAAAATTAATTTTTGGAAGCCAAGCTAGACCCATACGCAGCCCTTAGATATAAGGAATTTAATACATTCCTTCTTATTCGATTTATTTTAGTTATTGGCTGGTCCATGCAATTTATTATTGTAGAATGGGAGGTTTATAGTTTAACCAAAGATCCACTTTCTTTAGGATTAATTGGTTTGGCTGAAGTTATTCCTGCGGTTTCAATGGCTTTGTTTGCTGGACACATTGTAGATCAGAATGAGAAGAAACGGCTGTTTGTATATGCTATATTCGCTTTTTTCCTTATTGCATTAGGCTATTATTTTATTACAAGCCCATATGTTTATTCAATGTATGAATCTAAAGAAATTGTGCTTGGAATATATCTCCTTGTGTTTTTAGGAGGGTTCATTAGAGCATTTTTTGGACCTATAATTTTTTCTTTAGTTGCTCTAATTGTTCCAAAAAAAATATATCCGAACGCTGCAACATGGAGTAGTTCAACATGGCAGTTAGCCATTGTCACAGGCCCTGCACTTGCAGGATTTTCAATTGCATGGATTGGTGTTCATGACTCAATGGGGTTTGTGCTTGTCGCTATTTTGGCAGGCTTGCTATTGACAATATTTATTAAGAAGAAACCAATACTTAATCCAAAAATTGGAGAGCCTATTTTACAGAGCTTGAAGGCAGGACTTACTTTTGTTTACAGAACAAAAGCAATTTTAGCAGCCATTACTTTGGACATGGTGGCTGTATTGTTTGGAGGAGCTATAGCATTACTGCCTATTTATGCACAGGATATATTAGAGGTTGGATCAGAAGGCTTTGGAATTTTAAGGGCAGCGCCCGCGGTTGGTTCTGTATTGATGATGTTTGTCTCGGCATATATTCCGCTTACCAAAAACGCAGGCAAGAAATTACTACTGGCAATTTTTGGGTTTGGACTTTCAATAATTGCTTTTGGAGTATCTTCTATTTTTTGGGTATCAGTAATTGCCTTATTTTTATATGGCGTGACTGATGGAGTATCCATGATTATTAGACAAACTATATTACAGCTAAAAACTCCAGATGAAGTTAGAGGAAGAGTGGCTTCGGTAAACTCTATTTTTGTGGGATCATCTAATGAACTTGGAGCCTTTGAAAGCGGTCTTACAGCCAAGCTAATGGGGACCGTTCAGGCAGTTGTATTTGGAGGGATAATGACAATATTAACTGTTGGATTTACTACAATTAAATTTCCAGATTTTAGAAAATTAGATTTAACAAAAGACATGAATGAAGCTTAATATTTATCAAGCAAAACCTGACGACCATCAAAAACAGCATAACTAAAGTGGGTAATCCAATCACCAAGATTTATATATGTTGAATTAGGGCTTAATTTAATTTCTAAAGGAATATGTCTGTGGCCAAAAACAAAGTAATCATAATGCTTGTTTTTTAGCTTCTCTTTACAATATTTTGTTAGCCATTCATTTTCATTGCCATTAAATCTTAGATCTTCAAGAGAAGATTTTAATCTGTTTTTATTAGACAGATATTTCCCAATCTTTATCCCTAGATCAGGATGCACACATCTAAAACACCAATTAAAAAAAGGGTTTTTAAAAATCTTTTTCATTATTTTAAATGATTTATCCCCAGGACCTAGCCCATCACCATGGCCCACAAAAAACTTTTTATCATTTATAGTAAATACTTTGGGCTTATTATATACAGCTAGATTTAATTCTTTTTGAAAGTAATCTACAAGCCACATATCGTGATTGCCAGCAAAGTAATGTATTGGAATACCTGCGTCAGATATTTCAGCAAGCTTTCCTAATGTTCTTGTAAAACCTTTTGGCACCACTTCACTGTATTCGAACCAGAAATCAAAAATATCACCAACTAAAAAAATAGCTTCTGCATCTTTTTTGATTGTGCCTAGCCAAGAAACAAATTTTTTTTCACGAACTAAACTCTCTTCCAAATTAGGAGCACCAAGATGATTGTCTGATGCAAAATAGATTTTCTTGCCTTGCGTAAGTTTCATACTATTGCTTTCAAATATACTTAAAGATTAATTGTCTGCGGCAAACCACTCAGAATAAGAGGTGTCAGTCTCTTGAAGCTTGAGAGAGTGGAGCTGTATGTTTTCTGGCAACGCAGATTTAATTTTATTAGCGAAATCAATAATCATGCCTTCGCTCGTTGGCTGGTAGTTTACTAGAATAACTTTATGCCCCTGACCCTTTAATATTTTAGCAAGTTCAACATGTGGCGTATTTTGATTGAATATTATTGAATGATCAAAACTCTCAACCACTTCCTTTTTAACAATTGATTTCAAATCAGAAAAATCAATGACCATTCCATGCTTAACATTATCTTTGTCTTTAATAGGTTCGCCAAGAACAGTTACATACAATTTATAGCTATGGCCATGCACATTTTTGCATTTACCATCATAGCCATATAAAGCATGGCCTGCTTCAAAAGTGAACTTCTTAGTTATTCTTATCTTGCTCATTTTAACATATCAAATTTACATTTTTTCAAAGGATTAATTCATAACAATAGAATGGATCTTGGCTTTGGTTAAGGAAATACACATTTTCTAGTCTAATGTAACCTCTTTGTTCATAGAATCTTTGGTTTCTTAAATTTTGAGAAAAAGTATCTAATCGTATTGACTCATAATTGTTTTGTTTACCATAATTTTCAGCAAAATCCATTAATTGAAGAGCATATCCTTTAGATTGGCTTTTAGGATCAACAGCAAGCCTATGAATATAAATATTTTTATTGCTTTTTGACAGCCATTTTACTGATTGATATTCTTGATCCATATGAGTACTAATACTTATACAGCCAATTATTTCATTTTCATTTTCAACTACATATAACCAACAGTTTTCTATATCATTTTCAAAATCTTTTTTGTTTGGATAATGCTCACTCCATTGATATATGTCTTTGGACATCAGATCTATTGCGCATGCTTTAATGATAGACAAAACTGCCTCAATATCTTCTGTCTTTGCTTTTCGAATAGCCATAGAAATATGGTTAATAAAAAAACAAATTTAAGATTAATTCAATTTCCAAATAGATTATTTTTGAATTATGAATTTATTCCTTTCTGCATTAATGATTTTTGTGCTAAGACTAATTGACCAGTCTTTAACAACAATAAGAGGGCTTGTGGTAGGCAAAAAACCTTTTTTGGGAGCATTTATAGGTTTAGCAGAGTCAGCCATATGGATAATTGTTGTTTCTCAAGTAATAAAAGATGTTAATGAACCCGTTTTAATTTTTGGGTATGCGCTAGGTTTTGCAGGAGGTACTGTATTAGGATCATATATTGAGAGGGTTATTGGAATCGGAAGCACGGTTGTACGAGTTTTTTCTTCCGCAAATTCTCCTAGCGTAGCAAAAGCCTTAAGAGATAAAAATTTTATGGTTACGGTAATTAACGGAGAAGGAAGAGACGGTACTGTTAATATTTGCTGGTGTATTGTACCAAGGAGAAAAGTAAGGAAGGTTTTGGCAATAATAAAATCTGTTAACCCAGACGCTTATGTTACAACAGATTTTGCAAATCCAACTACATTAAGAAAATAACAGGAAAGGGTTTTAACTTCTAACCATAATTTATTGAAATGAAAAAACTACTACTTTTATCAGCTTTTGCCATTTTGAGTTGTCAGCCAGACAAGAAAATAGAATCAACTTTTTATTTTGATCAAAAAAATTATTCTGAAGCTTTTCAGTTAATAGAGTTTTGGCTAGAGGCACAAAAAGACTATGATAATTTACCGGGCCTAACTGCAATGATAGCTGATCAAAATGGCATGGTGTGGTCAGAAGCCTTTGGAATGCAAAACGAAAATGAGGAAATGAATATAGAAAACACATTTAGTATATGTTCAATTTCTAAACTATTTACATCCATTGCTATAATGAGGCTTGTAGAGGAAGGAAAAATTAAACTAGATGACCCAATCGAAAAACTACTTCCTTGGTTTAATATTGATAATGAGTTTAAGGAGTCTAAGCCCATAACAATTCAATCTATTCTCACTCATTCTTCAGGGTTGCCGAGAGAATCAAACCATCCGTATTGGTCATATCCGGACTTTTCTTTTCCCTCCAAA
>Ga0209445_1000608_pt1 | contig 20193 bp, 12 predicted proteins | sample MarorgKNORR_S2LV_4_FD_188223 | JGI IMG/M metagenome (GOLD analysis project Ga0209445, IMG submission 188223) | Marine microbial communities from the Southern Atlantic Ocean, analyzing organic carbon cycling - NADW_A/KNORR_S2/LV (SPAdes) (version 2) | ecosystem: Environmental > Aquatic > Marine >... | reverse complement strand
GTCATTATTTGATCTCTTTTGGTCTGGTGACAGGGCTTGGTTTTGCGGCCCGGGTCTCTATCCGCGCTTATCTCAAGCCCAGATAGTTGAATTTTTGAATGCGTCGACCTTCCTGCTCGGCGATGTAAACATTCCCTGCCGAGTCGACGGCGATCCCGTGCGGCAGGGTAAATTGCCCACGATAACGTCCGGGTCCACTACCGAAACTGGTCAGGAGTTGGCCACTTTGGCGGTCCAGCACGTCTATCATCACACTGTTCTGATTCACCACATAGAGGAAGCGCTGCTCGGGATCTGGAGAAAATGCCAGTACTACGGCAGACCCCCGGGTACCGCTGCTGCGGCCCCGGGCAGGAGTTGTAGCTTCGAAGCCGACGTCGATGTTGCGTATAAAGCCGCCCATCTGGTCGAACACCTGGATTCGATCCGCCTGCCGGTCGCAGACATAGACCAGGCCGTCAGCGGACAGGCGCAGACAATGGGGTAAAGGCGTAATGTCGCCTTCATCCTCGCCGCGGTGCAGGCTCCACTGCCGCAGGAAGCGTCCGTTGCGGTCTAACACCGCGATGCGAAAATTTCCTCCCGGCAATTCTCCATCGGCCACATAGACGTCGCCGCTGGCAGCATCGACGTCAATACTCCCAGGCAGAAAGAAGCGGGCGCGATCGGAATTCAGTGGGCGGCCCTGGCGTGTGCCATCGGCGGAATCATAGCTGCCACGTTCACCGATCAACAGCAACAACTCACTGCCATCGCTGGAGTATTTCTGCACCACCCCGGTGGCAGCGGCGACAATCCAGACATTTTGATCGGAGTCGACATGGCAATCATGCAACCTGCCCCCCAGCAGGTCCGGATCACCCCAGCCACGCACCACATTACCCTCGGGGTCGAGCTCTATTACCGGTGGTGCCAGAATGGCTCCATCCAGATCATCGGCTACCACATTCTGTCGATTGAGAATGTAAACATGATCACGACTGTCCAGACACATCCCACCCAATCCGCCGGTGAGCCAATTATTTCCCAGTGGCAACTGCGGCCACAGGGGATCGACCTCGAACTGTGGAACTTGCTGCGCCCTGACCGGCACCGCAATAATTAAAGCTGCCGCGGCCGCTACCCGCACTATTGCCCCAAAGCCCTGGAAAGATTCAGTTTTTACCATATGGTTTATTAGTCCCTTGTATTCGCTGCCTCACTATACAAACAAAAGCGGGCCAGGGCACCTCTGAATAAGAGAGCTTGATGAGAAGAGGACTAGCCCAAATTATTTTGACGAAGTGAGGTTTTAATCGTAGTGTGGGCACAATCTCAAATGAATTCGAAGGACTGATCCTGGTAGATTGATTTTTTGACCGAATTAAACTGTCGCTGATGATCAGATAGCAGGGGGAAGCCAAAACTGGCTAAGTTGAGGAGTAAGTTGAGGAGTGAGTTGAAGACTGAGTTGAGGACTGAGCTGAGGCTTTTAACACGCTATCTGAGTCTAAAATAATAATCGTCGGCGGATGCAGTCGAGACGATAGTCCTCGTATTGGAACCAGCAGGCGACGCGCCCTGCCTCTAGCCCCTGGGAGCAGTTCATGACGATGACATTTCGAAACCCGCGCAATTTCGTCGCCGCCCTTGCGGCGCTGCTAATCGCCGGTCTGAGCATCGATCTCGCCACCGCACAGTCGGCAAATTCCCCTGCAACTACCGAGTTCAACCGCGACATCCTGCCGATCTTCGCCGCCGCCTGTTTAAGCTGCCACGGTCCCGACGAAGGCAGACGTATGGCCAATTTGCGACTGGACCAGCCTGACTTTGTGACCACGATGGTGGTACCCGGCGATGCCGAGGCCAGCGCCTTGTATCGGCGCCTGACCCATGCCGACGTCATCCAGCGCATGCCACCGTCGTCTTCGGGATTTTCCCTGACCATAGGACAGATCGAGTCGGTGCGCCAGTGGATCGATGCCGGCGCCGAGTGGGGAGGCGAACTCGCTGCGACAGCCGCCGATGGGATCCAGATCGCCGAGCGCAGCATCGACTTCAACCGGGAGATTCGCCCGATCCTGTCGCGGAACTGCTTTGCCTGTCACGGGCCCGATGCACAGAATCGCCAGATGGGTCTGCGCCTGGATTCCCTGGAGGGGATGGTTGGAGCCCGCACTGGCTTCGGCGGCGCAGTCATCATCCCCGGCAACGCCGCGGACAGCCTGCTATATCAGAGAATCTCTGCGCAACTCGAAGGCTTCCGCATGCCGTACAATCGCGAGGCTTTAACCGACAGCGCGATTGAGAACGTTCGACTCTGGATCGAGCAGGGAGCCCAATGGCAAAGCCACTGGGCGTTCATCGCCCCGCAACGTCCCCAGCCACCCGTGGTTGCAAACCGGGATTGGTCGCGCAACCCCATCGATAACTTCGTACTAGCACGGCTGCAGCAGGAGGGCCTCAACCCCTCCCCCGAGGCCGATCGCGCCACCCTGATTCGCCGTGTGAGCCTGGACCTGACCGGCATGCCCCCGACTCTGGGCGAGGTGGACGCCTTTCTCGATGACGACGCAGCGGATGCCTACGAGAAAGTGGTCACGCGCTTATTGCAATCGCCCCGCTACGGCGAGCGTATGGCTGTGGATTGGCTGGACGCGGCCCGCTATGCGGATACCAATGGCTACCAGACCGACGGCGAACGCACGATGTGGCGCTGGCGCGACTGGGTGATCGATGCCTACAACGACAACATGCCTTTCGATCAATTCACCATCGAACAACTTGCCGGCGATATGCTCCCCAACCCCACCCTCGAACAGCGCATCGCCACCGGCTTCAACCGCAACCACAGCCTCAACGCCGAAGGCGGCATCGATCCGGATGAATTCCTGATCGAGTATGCGGTGGATAGAGTCGTCACCACCTCGGCGGTATGGATGGGGCTGACCCTGGGCTGCGCACGCTGCCACGATCACAAGTTTGACCCCATCCGCCAGACCGAATTCTACGAGGCTATCGCATTTTTCAACAACATTCCCGAGCGAGGCAAGGGCTTCAAGTATGTCAACTCGCCGCCGTTCATCACCGCTCCCACCAGCAGCCAGCAAGCCGAGATCGCCGAACTCGATGCACAACTTGACGCGGCGCGGCAGGAATTCTCGCGCATAGAGATCGAAGTGAGTGCCGCGCAAGCGAGGTGGGAAGATTCGCTCAGTGGGACTACGGACGTTGACGCCGAAGTCGACTGGAACATCCGCGATCAGCTACTGGTACATCATGCGCTGGATGGAGACATCTCAGGTACGCAACTCGGTGCGTCGGTAAATGCGAGCCTGGAGAGTGGGCTTCCCCATTTCGTCAATGGGCGTCTGGGCGCGGCGGCCAGCTTCGATGGCAAGCGCTTCATTAACGCCGGTAGCAGCCCAAACCTGAATTATGAAGACAAATTCAGCCTGGCAGCCTGGATCTATCCCACCACGGAAACCGGCGTGATCTTCTCCCGCGCCAGGGACAGTGACCAGGGTGAGGTGGGCTGGGGATTCTATCTCGAAGCTGGCAAACTTCGCCTGAGTTTGTCGACTCGCATTCTCGACGATGGCGTCGCCGCCGAAACCATGGTGAGCCTGCCGCTGAATAAGTGGCAACATGTGCTGGCGACCTATGACGGCTCGAAAACAACTTCCGGCATGAAAATCTATGTCGACGGGCAGTCATTGCAACTCAAGCCGCTGCTGGATCTTGTCGGCAACCGCCTGCCGCAACGAGAGCCGCTTCGCATCGGCGCCAGCGGATCTTCGAAACTGAGATTCCAGGGCCATATCGACGAGGTTCGCATCTACGGCAAGGTCCTCACACCCCTCGAGGCGGCGGTGTTGGCGACCGCGGAGACGGTTAGCGAAATCGCCGCCCTGGACCCACAGCAAAGAACTTCGGCGCAAGCCAACAAGCTTCGGCTCAGTTTCCTGAACCAGTATGCACCACCGAATATCCGCACCGCCTTCCTTGCGGTCAAAGATCTCGAGCGGCAGCGTGAGCAGTTGTGGGATAGTTATCCGACGGTCATGGTAATGCAGGAAATGCAGTCGCGACGGGATACGTTCCGGCTCATCCGCGGCGCCTACGACAACCCGGGTGAACCGGTGTACGCGGACGTGCCTGCGGTGCTGCCGCCGCTGCCGGAGGGTCAGGAAAAGAATCGTCTCAGCTTCGCGCGCTGGCTCGTCGATCCCGGTAATCCACTGACGGCAAGGGTCACCGTCAACCGCTACTGGCAGATGTATTTCGGCACCGGCCTGGTCAAGACCACGGACAATTTCGGAGCCCAGGGAGAGTTTCCCAGCCACCCCGAACTGCTGGATTGGCTGGCCACCCGCTTCATCGACTCGAACTGGGACGTGAAGCAGATGCAGCGTTTGATTGTCACCAGCGCCACCTACCGTCAGTCATCCGCAGTTTCCTCTCAACTACTGGAGCGGGACCCGGAGAATCGTCTGCTGGCTCGCGCAACCCGCATGCGCCTGCCGGCACAGACGATTCGCGACCAGGCCCTGGCCATCTCCGGTCTCCTCATCGAGCGCATCGGCGGGCCCTCGGTGGGCCCCTACCAGCCTGAAGGTCTGTGGGACGACATCGTGGAACGGGGTCAGGAATATCGGCTCTCCGAGGGCGAAGACTTATACCGGCGGGGACTGTACACATTCTGGAAGCGAACCCGGCCACCACCGGCCATGATCACCTTCGATTCCTCGACCCGAGAAGTACACAGCCTGCTGTTCAGCCGCACCAACACGCCGCTGCAGGCGCTGAACCTGATGAATGATGTGACCTACGCCGAAGCCTCCCGGGCCCTGGCGGAACGCACCATGTCGGCGGACTCGACGGTCGAGCAGACCGTGGCAACGATGTACCGTATGGCGACGGCCCGGGAGCCGGATCCCGCGGTGCGCTCGGTGCTGGTCGATGCCTTCAGCGGGCACCTCGTGCGTTATCGGTCTAACCGGGGCGCGGCACTGCAACTGGTCAGCGCCGGGCAATCGGCCCGCGATCAGACCCTGGACATTGCCGAGCTGGCCGCCTACCAGATGGTAGCGAGCCTGATTCTGAATCTGGATGCAACCATTACCAAGGACTGAATCGATGAATCCACTAGACGATCGCAAGCTGCTGTTCACGCGCCGAAACTTTCTCAGCCTGGCCAGCTCCAGTGTCGGCGCCGCCGCCTTGACTACGTTGTTTAATCAGGATCTGTTGGCCCAGAGCCGTGCCGGTCTGCAGACCGGCACAGGCATGCCCGGACTACCGCACTTCGCCTCCAAGGCCAAGCGGGTGATCTATTTATTCCAGTCCGGTGCGCCGTCACAGCACGAGCTGTTTGACTACAAACCGCGGCTCGCGCAATTGGTTGGCACCGACCTGCCGCCCTCCGTGCGTGGCAGTCAAAGGGTGACGTCCATGACCGCTGGGCAGCAAAGCTTTCCTATCGTGCCCTCGGTCTACAATTTCTCCCAGCACGGTCAGTCCGGCGCCTGGGTAAGCGACCTTATGCCCCACACCGCTGCCATCGTCGACGAGCTGTGTTTCGTCAAGACCATGCACACCGAGGCCATCAACCACGACCCGGGCATCACGTTTTTTCAGACCGGCGCGCAGCTCGCGGGCCGGCCTAGCATCGGCGCCTGGCTGGACTACGGACTCGGCAGCATGAACCAGGATTTGCCAACCTTCGTAGCCATGGTCTCGGTAGGTTCCGGTAACGGTGGCCAGCCTCTTTACGACCGCCTCTGGGGCAGTGGCTTTCTGCCAACAAAACACCAGGGTATCAAATTTCTCTCCAGCGGCGACCCCGTGCTTTACCTGTCGAATCCGCCTGGTGTCGACAGCAACACCCGACGCCGCTTTCTTGACGATCTGACCAGGCTCAATCAGCTGACCCGCGATGAATTCGGCGACCCGGAGACCAGCACCCGCATCACTCAGTACGAAATGGCCTATCGCATGCAGACTTCGGTGCCGGAACTCAGCGACCTGTCGGATGAGCCGGAGAGCACCTTCGAGCGCTACGGTCCGGATTCGAAAAGACCCGGCTCGTTCGCCCGCAACTGCCTGCTGGCTCGGCGCCTGGCGGAACGGGACGTGCGCTTTATCCAACTCTTCCATCGCGGCTGGGATCAACACACGCGACTCCCCAGCGGTATCGCCAACCAGGCTCGCGACGTCGACCAGGCCCAGGCAGCATTGGTGCTGGATTTGAAGGAGCGCGGTCTGCTAGACGACACCCTGGTGGTGTGGGGTGGCGAATTTGGACGCAGCGTCTACTGCCAGGGGAAATTCACCGAAACCGTCTACGGCCGCGATCACCACCCACGCTGTTTCACCATCTGGATGGCCGGGGGTGGCGTGAAGGCGGGCATGAGCTACGGCGAAACCGACGAGTTTTCATACAACATCGTCAAGGACCCGGTGGACGTTCACGACCTCCACGCCACCATATTTCACCTGTTGGGTATCGACCATGCGCGACTGACATTTCCTTTCCAGGGCCGGGACTTCCGACTGACCGACGTGGCTGGAAAAGTCGTGACCGGCATCTTGGCCTGACTGCGCCATTCCTGGAACGGAGTAGATCGCCACCAACATTCTCCTGCTTATAAACCGAGCAACAAAAAGGCAGATAGACCACGGTTCACCTAGTTAGGTAAAACGTGGTCTGTCCGCCTTTTTTGTGTCCCTAATTGTCCGGCTGTACCCGCAGTATCCGAATTTCTCCATTCACCGGCGATCCGTCAGCACCGGAGCCCACGAAGAAGGATTGGCTTTCCTGCACACCTCCACCCGGGCCGCCGAGTATCTGGATTCGTTGGTTGCCTTGTTGGTCCTGGTACTCACTGAATGCTGCGAGCTCGTCTTCGGTTAACACATAGGAAAGCTCGTCGAGCTGGCTCTCCTGGTCATGAACCCCCATCATCTTCTCCGGCAATGTTTCGAGGCTCACCTCACCGCTCTGAACCTGCTGCATGAGCTCCATCCGCGCCAGGTTCTCCGTGGCTATGACGTTGCTGAGGGCGCCGATAATCACATCCATGCGCTCATCGCTGACATCCAAAGAGCCGATGAAATCGCCATAACGATTTTGCATGGACATGAACTCCGATCTCTCCACCCGATCCATCTGCGCCAGCTGCTTCGCCAGGCCATAGCGGGATTCGGCCGGTGTGTTATCACGCCGCTTCTGATACTCCGCAGCCACTTGCTGCCGTATTTCCCGCTCTAGCGTTCGCGTGTCCGGTGACCCCTGTTCCGCTACTTGTAGCTGACTGGCCGTGGAACTCAATTGGCTGTTGAGCACGTTGACTTCTCTTTGCAAGGCGTCGATTCGCTTCTCGTAGTCAAGCCGCGCCAGGCTATTCGTTTCGGTCTCGGCAAGCAACTGGCCCAGCTGGGCTTTATAGTCGCTCACCTGTTGTTCCTTCAATTGATTCTGTCCGATTAATTGATACGCATATCCGCCGCTGACGAACAGCATTGCGATCGCAAGACCCAGGAGTATTTTCATATTATTTCGCACCACTAAATTGTGAAATCCTACTGAAGCGCCTTAGGCTTCAGCTGCAGAGAACCGACTACTGCCATGATTGTAGTCATGAAGCGGCTGCTCTGACTGTCCAGATTAAATCCAGAAATTCTCCTGTTGGCAACGCCGAGGTAATCGCCTCGTTAATTGGCTCTGATCCGAGGACGCCCAAGTCTACGGATCGCGCCTGGTCCTGCCCCCTCTTCGAACATTTTGACTCGGTGCTCGTGCTGACGACGATGACGCTCTGCGGGCACTGGAAGAAGATCGCGAAGTACTGCGAGAACTGGAGGCGGGACGTGCGGCGCTACGAGAACTGGAGGAAGGTCGCGCGCTGCTACGCGAACTGGAAGAAGACCGGGCGCTTTGGGCAGGAGGACGTGCGCTCCTGCCAGCGGCGGGAGCCGAAGATCGACTGCTAGCGCGGGCCGGTTGCACGCTCCGGGATTGTGGCGCTGCGCGCTGTCGCGTTGGCGCCTGCCGGACTACGCGACGTTGAGTTTCAACGGGTGCAACTCGCCGGCTGGGCTTGACGACGTTGCGTTGTCGATTGGCACGAACGATGGCACTATTACCTGGCGTCGACTGGGAAACTATTGTCCTCTCTCCAGTGGGGCTCACCCCGGCGCGCACTTGCCGATTCAGGGATGTGCGGGCAATACTCGCAGCATTGCCAGTGCCTTCTCGACTACCGATTCTGCGGCTACCCCGTCTATCGTCAACCACGGCGCGACCGGCCCTGGTTTCTGCCTGTATTCGTTCTATGCTCGAGGGAGGATTAGTGGCGGCAGGCACGAGAGGACTGTTAAAGGCATTCGCGACTGAACTACCATTTCTATCGCTTTGCCGGCGATTTCCCGGCCGTTGCGGAGCATCCTCGGCGTTGCGATTGTTGACGACGCTGGCCGTCGCGGCGGATCGATCCAGCCTGTCGCCACGGTCGTCGCTCGGTCTCCCGTTGCCTCGGCCTCGTCTTTCAAAGGCATCACCTTCGACTCGTGCTCGACTCGCCGCCGTGGGAGTATTATTGCCCACGGGGGTATTCGCAAACGCATTTGCCACCGGCCCATCGGATCTATCAGTTTGACGGCGATTGCTCTGGCGGCGCGGAGTCTCTCCGGCTATTTGAGTGCGTCGATTGTTGTTAGTGGTGGCCGCACCGGCTAGCCTGTCGGCGCGGTTATTATTCAAGCCTATGTTGTCTCCCCTATTGCCTCCTCTACTACCTCTTCTTCCGATCGAGACAGAACGTGGGTCGTCCGCTGAATAAATGCGGTTGTCATAGCGGCGATCGAGTGGTCGCACACCGCTGTTTCTTTGCGGTCGCCAGTAACTGCCGTCACGGTATCGATCCCTGGGTACGTGATAACTATTATTCACATAGGACCTGTTGAACGAACCAATATTGCGGCGCCGGTAATTGTGGCCGGAATAGTAATCATGCCCGTAATAGGGATGACGGGAATAACTGTGATGGTAGACATGCAGGTGGTGATCCCACCAGCCGAGGGTGAATGCGGTGGTTACGCCCCAGAAATAACTGGATCTGAAGTGATGATTGGCAGCATAGGGATAATAGTAAACCGGGTAAGCGGTGGGATAGTAGTGATAGACCGGCTCGGTCTGGTAGATAATCACTTCTTCCGGCACGTAGTAAGGCACGTAGACAACCGCTTCACTTGCCTGGGTGATGACGATGGAATCATTGTTGCTGCTGACTTCCTGAAAGCCGTCGGATTTCAAATTTCCGGCGGCATAGGCGAGCTCGCGAAATGATGTGATGGCAGTGAGAACATCGCTCTCCTGGCTGACGACAGCTTCTCCGAGCTGCCATGTCCATTGGATATTCTCGCTCATCATCTGGATCACCTCCGGATAGTTCAGCAGGGCGATCACAGATTCATCCCAGCTCTCATCGGGGGTCAGGGTGTTGTCGGATTCCAGTTGTTCGAGAAAGCGAGCGGCCAGCACGATCTGCAACGGGTAGGTGGAAGCGGGGAGGATAATGGCTAGCAAGCTATCCGGATAGAGGGCAATCGGGCCCACGAATTGTTCCAGCTCAGTACTGGTAAACAACGGTAACTGAGTATCGATGGCGCCATCTCGAACCACATCATCGTCCGCTAATACGATGGAATTGCCATCGGCATCGACGGGAACCGGATTCTGTGCAACAACGGTCCCGGAGGTCGCGAGCAAGAGCACTAATAAGGGAAAACTACCCAGTCCGAGTCTGATATTTCTTGCTTTATTATGCATTTGAGCCACCTGCTAACAGTTGGAACAGTGATGTATCGTGGCTTTCAAGAGTAGCCCCGGCAACCTGAATGATGGCTTAACCCGTGCATGCAGTCCAGGCGATTATTAGCAGGTATGAATCGGGCCGTCCGTAGCGAAGGGGGTCTGAAATAAGTAGATTCGAAGTCCTGTTGGCAGTAGATGGGCAGGAGCAGCCGCTAGATGGGGACAGGCCCAATCCGCAACCCGCAGGGTGTCCTGAACTCTCTTGATTCTTCGTGCAATTGGAGACCTGAGTCGGAAAGAATCAGGATGGACTACATGTTAGAACGTGCCGTTGACCCGAAGTGACACCGAGCTGCCGGAGGAACCGCACTGGTCTTCGATTTCCTCGAGAATCCCGTTGGAAATACGGCCGACGAAGCGTTGCCGTTCCCGGCAAAATTCACTGTCGTTGAAAATTCGCGACAGATCAAGACGAAAGGTCATGTTGTTAAAACCTCTCCATTCTACAAACGTCGACCAGTACGGGTCGCCAGCCGACAATTCTATGTCATCGATATCATAGCGCTTTCTATTTCCATCCCACCTGTTATTCCAACTCACGCCATAATTCAGATTCCAGCTCGGAATGTCGTGGCGAAACCCCAGGTTGGTTTGGCCGCGGTAACTATACTGGAAGCGCCGTTCTATCCCCAGAAAAGGATCGGTAATTTTGGAATCTTCGACGGAGATGTTCCCGGTTACCAGCAGGTTGGGCATATTGATCATACGCATGCGGATACTACCGTTCAGATCTATGCCATATTTAGTGCCATCGCCGATATTGCCACTGGCACTTTGAAGATCGTCCTCCGAGGGAGAGACGTCCACTCGTTCAATTTTATCGTGCCAGTCTTCGTAAAAAATTCTGCCACTAACGACGCCTATATCATTTGGCAAGCGTAGCTCGGAATTGAATTCATAGTTCCAATACCATTCCTGCCGCAGGTTGGCGTTACCCGCCTGTACATTCGAGTCCTCATCTTGGCTATCGGTGGAAGAAACAAAATCACGAAAGCTTAATTGCTGCACAATTTTTTCGATAGTTCCCCGCAACTGCACGGTAGGCGTCAGGTCATACCTGAAGTCTATCTTGGGCTTGACAAAATCGAAGTCCCGTTGCTTCGACACATCTCCACTTTGGGTGATTTCCGAAAGCTCATACAAGACCGATGATTCCAAAGACATTCTCGGATTGATGATCCAGTTATGAATCACGAAAGGCTCGTAGCGGATTTCTTCCACCGTGGAATTGGCATTGGACACTGAAACCGGCACCAGGCCACCGTGACCGGCTGAAGGGGTTCCGATACTGCTGGCTACACCAAGCGCCAGCTTTGAATCGAGGATGGTCTGTGCCCGTTCGGCACCGAATTCGATATCCTGTCCGGTAAAAATATCGAAGGTGTAGGAACTGCGAACAATGCGTTCTCTGGTAGTGCTATCGGAATCGAGGAACAGGTTCTTGATCTCGGTGTTGCCATCTTCCAGGTCCCAGCGTTCCCTGGTGTTGGAGCGAGTAAAGGCATTGCTGATAAACAATATCTTGAAACGATCACCGCGGGCGTTGTTGTATTCGTAATCGCCGCCGATCTCCCAGTTTTCTATGTCGCTGGGACTTTCTTCCCGTTGCAGGAATACAGCATTGGGAATAATTTTAAGATCGGTGGTACGGCGAAATAAATCTGTGTCACCATCACCTTGCATAAATTGCGCGTTGAAACGTACACTGCTGTTTGAATTTAACTCGTAATTCAAGTTCGTGCCAAAGCTTGAATTGCTGCCGTCGGTGGTTTGTTCTTCGCGGATGAGGTCGTTTGGCGAGAAATCCCCCAACACGGAGTTTTCCTTGCTCAAGTTCAAAAAGTGAATGTCTGAGGTCCTGGCGCTTAATTGATAATTCAAGCCTCCCCGCTGACCGCTGTAAGAAAGACTGGCCGAGGGAGAAACCGTAGTGTCCGACGTCCGTTCAGCCCGAAACTCATATTGCATAGTGGAACTGGAGAACTGTTCAAACAGGACCACGTTGATAACTTGGCCACTGCCGCGCACATCCAACTCGCCGGAGGTGCCACGAATAATCTCGATATAGTCAACCTGGTCGGCAGTTATTCTGCCCAGTTGGCTGCTGGTACTGTTGTTCTTGCCGGCTGTGCGCTTGCCGTTAATCAGTATCTCGTTGCCGCCACTGCCGCCGCCGAATCCCCGGCTACCGCCACGACTGCCCCCGCTAAAACCACCGTGAGAACCTCCTCCACTAAAGCCTCCAGGCGGGCCTCTGAAACTGCCGCCGCTAAATCCTCCGCGACCACCACCGCTGTTGAGCCCGGGAATTCGATCCATCATGTCCTGGGCCGTCACCGGCGCCCATTCCTCAAAATAGGCGGCCGGGTATCTGACTGTGGATTCATCACCCACATTATCCTGGGCACTAGCAAGCGAGCCGAGGCTCAGCACTAGCGCGCAAAAGGCGCCACCTGTCAATCCCTTGTGTGTTGCCATCAAGTCAGTCTCTATTCTCTAATTGCAGGGGAGAGGGGCAGTATGCATCGGCTGAGTACAACGCGGTACTTAATAACGCCTTGATCGGGCAGGAGTATTGCATACCTGTCGGGTTATAATTGTTACAAATTGTATAAATCTCAATGACTACTCGTTAACACTGGAGGACCAATTCAACGTCGTTGCGGGCCCATACTCCCGTGCACGAACGCGAGGATCGAGATGACTCAATTGAAAGTGTCGAATCCTGCCCGTTAGCATCCTCAATGAGTGAGGATCCAGGTTTAGGCCAATACCCAGAATCTGACCCGTATTGTGAGGGGTGTACTCTCCAGATTTTCGAGAGTAGACTGTTAGGAAGGATAGATTTATTTCTTGGGAATTACTCTGTCAGTGTGGAAGTTTTGAGATCGAATCTGCCATTTAGTATTTGCTTCCAGCAATTTGATGTCGGGCTGACTTCATTGGAAGCATAAGTGTGCGGCCATACTGCGGACATAATGTGACGGGGGCGGTACAGGTATGGTTGCACTTACTCACCAGAATGAGGCACCTTTATTTAGAGACATATGTCTGCATGCAGATGATATAAAGATTCGCAAGATTACGCTGAAAGATCTTTGGCAGTCGCTGCGGGAAGGCTGGGAAGATTACAGCGAAAAACCAATTTCTACCCTCACCTTACTGCTACTGTATTATCCGCTGATCGTACTCGTCTTTATTATGTTTGCCTTAGGCAAGGATCTGCGCTTCTTAGCCTTTCCCACGGTGGCCGGCTTTACCCTTCTCGGCCCCATCGTGGCGATTGCTTTTTTCGAGATGAGCCGACATCGCGAGCGCGGGCAGAGAATGCGCTGGCGCAGGGCGTTTGGATTTGTTCATACCTCTGCGTTTGCCCCAATCCTGGCCTTGTCGATCCTGATGACGCTGCTCTATTCCGGCTGGCTCTACTCCGCGGAGATCATCTATTTCAGCCTCTTCGCAGACACTCCTCCAGCCTCAGTTGCGGACTTCCTCAACCAGCTAGTCACCACACGTCACGGCGGCGCGCTGATTTTTTATGGTAATTTTGTCGGCTTTCTATTCGCTTATGCCGCCATGGCATTCTCGGTCGTTGCCTTTCCTTTGGCTTTGGACAAACCGGTGAACTCATTCACAGCCATCTGGGTGTCGGTTAGAGCATTCATCTCCAATTTTTTCGTACTCGCGGTGTGGGGACTGGTTGTCGTATTGATTATGGCCGTGGGGGCCGCTCTCTTCTTCATAGGACTTGCAGTCGCGCTGCCCATACTAGGCCATGCGACCTGGCACCTGTACAGAAAAATTATCGAGCCCTAGAACCAGAAGTAGGGACGCGCGCAACTTGGCTAGCGGTCGTCCAATCGACCCGAACCGCCGAGCTCGTAATACACGATCGGCACGAAATCGTTGGCCGTCCAGCCTGCTTCCTGCCCCCATTTCGCATCGTAGTCGGCCGTCGGTCGCGCGGCCATCACCTCGTCCAGCTTCTTGCCCTGTTTAATCATGGTGAGGACCTGGCCTTGTACGTCGAGGATCATGTCGCGAAACTCCACCATCTCCGCACGACCAACCACGCTGAGACCGTGACCCGGAATCACCCTGGTGTTTGGACCGGCGATCTCGATAGCCTGATCGAGAGCGGCGATGGTGCCGCGCAGGCTGCCGCCGTTATACAGGTCCATAATCGGGTAGCTGGTGGTGCGAAATACGTCACCAAGATGCAATACATCGGCACCGGAGAAGTAGACAAAGGTATCGCCATCGGTGTGGGCAGGCGGGGCCAGGAAGGCGCGAACCTCCTCGCCGTTGAGGTGAAAACTGATCTCATCGTTGTATGTCACCACCGGTCGTGCCACCGCCGGCTGCTGGGCCAGGAAACTCCCTCCCCGCCTGGGAAAGCGCATCCTCTCTTCCAGGAAGCGCAAGCGGGTGTTGTCATGGGCAAAGATCAATACACCCATCTGTGCGAGGTTCTCGTTGCCCCCCACATGGTCGATATGGACGTGGGTGTTGATCAAGAATCGGATCTCACTGTCGGTCACCTCCTTCACCACCGCCACCAGTTTGTCCGCCAAGGGCGCGAACAGGGAGTCGACCAGTAACACACCCTCGGGCCCGACCAAAACACCGATGTTGCCACCGCCACCGGGGCGTTGCACCATATAGACATTGCCGGCCACGGGCACGATGCTAAGCTCGACGCCTTCGAAATTACCCAGTTGTCCGTAGCTGGCACCAGCAGAGCACAGCGTTGCTGTTCCCCATATTATGACTGTTAATAATTTGCGTGGCTTTTTCATCTTCACCTCATTCTTGTAGTTCGAAATAGTAGGGACAGAGTAAGCCAATCATTAGACTAAGCTCATACACGTGGTGCGAGTTCGAAAACCCAGGTGTGTCCAGCTTCAATAAGCTCCCTGCTGATATCCGAGCGATACTTTAGCCGCTTTTTCGCGACCACACCGTCCAGCTCCGGGCCTTCGGTAATTCGCACTAGTTTCCGCTCATAACGCGTGCCGTTAATGCGTACCACTGCCATGCCATCGCCCTCAACGGCTTGCACGGCCCAATGTTTCCACAATCGGCCCAGCGCGGTGCCCATATAATCGGAAGTGATATAAATTTTCCCTCCGCTTTCCTCAATCCAGATCAATCTAGAGCTCAGCGGATTATCAAGCTGTAAGTGAACGGTAGAAACCTGATCGGTAAAACCCCAGTCCGGTTCCGGGCCTGTATATAAATCCCCGGACACCAATTCACCGCCGGGAAAGATAATCGAAGGACCATCGTTGTTGCGATTTCCGAAACTCAGTGTCGCCATCGCCACGGCCGGGATCAGCAACAGTATGCCCGCTACCTGGAGTATTATTTTTAGAATTTTCATTTTGCAAGCTCCAGCAGAGTTAACCGGGACAGGTCACGTTTCTTAATTAGTAGGCAATTAATAGGGACGGAGGAAATAAAATTTAATCCCTCCGTCCCTATTTACCATTCCCATTTGCCCTACCTATTAATCAAAGTACTCTGATACCACTGTTTTGTGACCCTACGATTCTTACTGCCCGGTATACTCCTCATAGGCCCGTAGCAGCCAGCCATTGGTGTTCTCATTCGGTGGCGCATAGCCGTCGGCCGGTTGGGATTCCAGCATCTCCCCCGGTGACAGACTCAGCACCTTTGCCCGTACCAGCTTGCCACGAATGACCACCAGCATGGCGCGATAGTCCAACAGATCATCACGGGAAGACAACTGGCCATGCCCGGGAATGATGATGGTGTCGTCATCTATCAGACTGGCAATATTCATCAGAGCATCGATCATGCCATCCATGGTGCCGCCGTTGGACTGATCGATGAACGGCAGGCCATAGCGCACAAACATGTCACCGGTATGGATGACATTGGCTTCCCGAAAGTAGATCTGTGCGTCACCGTCGGTGTGGCCGTTGCCCGTTTTGACGATATCAACGGCATTGCCATTGAAGTAAAAACGCATGGAATCGAAGAAAGTGATCTTGGGCAGGCCTACTGTGTCATAGGCTTCCTGCACACGGCCGCTTCCCGCCAGCACCTGGGTGGACTCCATACGCTTGCGGCTATTATCGTGGGCAACGATATAGGCACCGGCGCGGCCGAAGTTCTCGTTGCCGTCGGTATGGTCGTAATGGAAGTGAGAATTGACTACGATGTTAACCGGCCGGTCGGTGAGTTCAGCAATGGCGGCGGCGATCTTGTTTGTGAGCGGCGCGAACTGGTCATCCACGATAAGCGTGCCATCGTTACCGATAGACACACCGATATTGCCCCCACTGCCTTGCAGCATGTAGATGTTGTCGCGCACCGGGGTGGTAGTGATTTCGATGTTGTCGAAGTCCTGGGCAGTAGCCAGGAAGGGCAGGAGCAGGCAGGCAAGCAATGCCAGTAGATTTAATTTATTGCTTGTTTTTATAGTCATCATCAGCGTGATCTCTTAATTGCAATAGGATAGTGCCTTCACTCTAGCGCAGACGGAATAGCGAGTAAATAACTGGTGGGAAAATGAAGGATTGCATTAGTCCGGGTATATAGAAATTCACCACTTCGTCTTCTACTATTAAATCAAATTGAGCCGACTCATTTGAATTTGCAACCGCCCGATAGGTATCCTAGGTTGCAGCCGTCCCCGGTCTCAAAGTATCTCTTAAGCAATCAGGTGATTATGTCCAACTGGGGTACAGGACGTTATGACCCATCGACCTCTCTGTTTACAAATATTTTCCTTTTTTGGTTAGTGTTATTCACTCCTTTTTAAGCCTCCATAATATCCAAGAGCTTATTAAGCGCATTAAGACTAGATATTACAGCGCCCTCTTGCCAACCATGCAAGTAAGTCAGATGATCCCCAGCAAACAGAAAAGGCCCATCAGCTTGTTGTAACACCGGCGAAGGTGTTGATTTTGCCCAGCCACCAAGTGAGTATGGAACCTTAGCCCATGCTACAGAAATTCCCCGGCTGAGATTTTGGCGGTATTGCGGGTGAACTTTTTCCCCTGCTGCCAAAGTGAATTCTTTGCGCGCCTCAACACCAAGATTTGCGAAGTTGATCGCATGAGACCCATCAAAAAGGTACGAACCTAAAATAATCCCCGTATCTTGACCAAAGCCACCGGACGGATACCAAATCTGGAGAATTTCATCGTCCGTCCAGGAGATGCCTCCGTAGATTTGCTCTTCAATTTCCCAGAAGCGAGGCGATTGAAACGCTATTTTTATCGGTTTAGCATACTCAACCTCCGCAATAGCATTTCTCGTTGAAAGGCTGAAATCATTCGGGATGTCCCTTATAACACTCGGAGGCATGGCTACAATGGCATAATCTACTTCAACAGCCCCCTCTACCCCATTTAGTCGACCCTCTATCCTGACACGGCTACCCGTTCGACGAATTGCTGTAACTACAGCTTCATAATAAAGCTCTTCTTTTAGTTGGTTCGCGAACGCATAAGCTATTCGATCCATGCCACCAACAGGTTGCATCATGGTCGCAGCTTGATTGTATGACTCCCCGAAATTCACTTTGAACGGCACACTGGTATCAAAGAAAAAATCATTCAGATTAAGTGGTTGGATAGACTGACGGGGTGTCAGCCCTCCAGTGCCAGGCACAACCCCCCCTCTGCTGGATCCCGTAAATTTGTAATTATTATTTAGGGCGCCATAATCCCTCAGCACATCAAGAACAAAACTGCGTTCGTCTATTCCGATATCCCCATTGAGAGTGTTGGCATTTAAGGCTTTCGCCAATAACTCAGTTATATTGCCACGCATCGTTGTTATAATTTCTCTCGCTCTTACTGGAGTTCCTCCAAAGGCCGCAGAATTATGGATATAGGCACCTCGATTATCATTAATCAATGGTTGCAGCGGCACTTCCAGCTCGCGGCAATACGCAAGCAAATTACTATGGTGTTGTGAAATACGAGCGGGACCCGCGTTGAAGTAGAGCTCTTCCTGGCTATCAAAAGCACAAGTCTGTTGGCTATCGACTTCATCTATGATTGATCCCGCCCGGATAGTATGACTGCGCCCTCCAGGCCTTTCTCTGGCTTCAACTACGAAAAAAGGAAATCCTGCCTTCTTCAGCTCATAACCAACACACAGGCCAGAAATCCCCCCTCCTAATACCGCAACAGTGGGCTTCGTTTCCGTAGCAAGTTGATTCGATCTGGCTTCCCATTGATTGCGGAGTCCAGCTCCTTCTGCCTCACCGGGCATCATCAAGCCCATTGAAATCATGGCTTGATAAACAGCAACAGTACCTCCGATGTCTCCTACGGAGTGCAGAAATTCTCGACGGCTTTGCTTATCTTCTTCTTTAGTCATCTTTTTAACAAAATTTGCTACAGCTAACCCGATACGTACCTAAAACTTTTCATATTTCTTTTGCTATGTCAAATCGCGTCGAAAACTGACCACCTATTTGGAGTGAACCCCTGGAAGTGCAACAACTATCCAATGCAAGAATCATAAAATGCGGGTCAATCGAGCATGCAAATCAACACTCAATGTTTAGTGCTGGGATCATCCTGCAATGGCAGAAAAAGAGACACTACTGAAAAAAGAGGGATCGGCTGACTGGATTTTGTGATTACTCTAAATGTACAATCGCGCGCGCGTAGTGAGAAAATAGGGGCAGTCATGGACTCCGGCGTCCCAATAATTGCTTCCTGACCTCCTATAGGTAGGCGTAGGCACCATTAATTTAGGCGCCATTAATTGGCAAGTCGAAGTTGTCATAAATCGGCTTGGTGCTGAGAGAAGAACCAATGAAGCTCAAATACTGTAGATCCCTGCTAGTAATTTTTGGCCTGGCAGTTTCCTGCCTCATGCCTGCTGCTACAAACCAAGCCCCACGGCTACAAACAGACATCACCTTCGTCGTCGCCGGTAAAACCGGAAACTTCAGACAATCCGCTGCCGGCATGGTCTCAGCCCTTAACTATCATTTTTTTGCTGAAATATTTATCCAAAATAACGGGAGAATAAAACAAGCAGCGTTGTTAACTCCTGACAACCTTTCTGAAGCCATTGCTTTTTCAGACAGCGGCTATGCCCTCGAGATGCACGGTGGAAGATATCCAGATGAAATTGAACTTGAACACCACTATCCGGATGGTAATTATATTTTTCGCTATGACACCCCTTCAACCGGTCTGTTAGAACAACCCATCGCTCTGGTTAATTCTGCAGCAGGCAATTCACGCCTGCCCGATGCACCGCATATTATTTTGTCCCAGAATGGTAAGCCTATTTCACCGCGCCTGATTCAAGCGGATCTGCCGCTTACGGTGACCTGGAGCACTTTTAAACAAGGCAATAAGGATCCTCTGGGGATCGTTAATGATCTGGTGTTTGTCATTATGGGGGACTGTCACGGTAAGCGGGTTTCACATAGCGGTCGGCCTTTTGAAAACACCCCTTATCTGGATTACGTAGCAACAGAATTCATCATTCCGGCCGAGCATCTGCTGCCTGAAAATGCCTATCAGCTGTCTGTGGAACATGCCGTTGTAGATACAACTATCACCAAAGGCGTACCAGGACTTGCTACCTTTGCCACTACAACCTTCCTGGATATTATGACTTTGGGAAATGCAACCGGTGAGGCTGCCTGCCCCGAAATACTCAGAAACTTTGATGCGGGCCAGGTAGATTTAAGGCAACCTCGATTAATCAACCTCAAAAATACCTAACCGTTCGTCCAGAATAGTAGCTAATAACCCGAGATCGAACCAAATAGCTTAAGTGAAAGTCCACATCGTTTGAGCAGATTAGTATTACATAGATTGTAGGAGTCCCATCTGGTGAAAGGGGGTATCCCGGGGGTGGTGTGAAACCTGAATTATCCACAAGATTTTACTCAGAGGCGCCTTTGCTTAAGTCTGCCCTAAGAACTCCATCAAAGCGTGATCTATAAAATCATCGTCGTCTTGAGTGCTAAGCCCGAGTCCGCCAGCGCCATGACCATAAAGAGATTCAATCACCCTTGGTTCTGCATTTGGCATCATGATGACCTCGGTCTCATTATCTTCTGGAGGAAAATACATGTCGGTTCGCCCAGGTATTACAATTGCTTTGCATGTGATGGCAGAGAGAGCAGAATTTAGAGGAAGTAGGGACGCCTGCAACTTAGCAACTAGCGATTAGCATTGTGGAGCATTGATTAAGGAATATTCTGACCCTCGCCTAGCTACTTAGCTTATTGCCCAAATGTGAATTAACCAACGATTCCGTAATTCCCTTAAGTTGCTAAGTTGCAGGCGTCTCCAAGAATTTGAAATTCCGAATGTCATAGACTT
>Ga0209445_1000607_pt1 | contig 20210 bp, 15 predicted proteins | sample MarorgKNORR_S2LV_4_FD_188223 | JGI IMG/M metagenome (GOLD analysis project Ga0209445, IMG submission 188223) | Marine microbial communities from the Southern Atlantic Ocean, analyzing organic carbon cycling - NADW_A/KNORR_S2/LV (SPAdes) (version 2) | ecosystem: Environmental > Aquatic > Marine >... | reverse complement strand
CTCTTATTGCCATTAAGTGACCAAACGCATCGGGGTAGGTTCTCACGATCCCGGCTTCCTGGTTCAGGCGGTTGAAAAGGAAGGTGCATTTTTCGCTACGAAAACAATAATGGTCTGCCACTGCGACAAAAGCTCCTTTTAGGCGGGACTGTGAAGAAACTCTAAGCCGCTGTCCATTTGCAAAGGCACCTTTTCCTTTTACTGCCCACGCAGTTTCCCCCAGGGCCGGGAGTTCGATGATGCCCAAAACCGGTTCCCTCTTGTGCAGGAGGGCTATCATGGACGCGAAAAGGGGCAGTCCCCTTACAAATGACCGGGTTCCATCGACAGGGTCGATAGTCCAGACCCATTCGGCATCCGGGTTGTGACTGCCGAACTCCTCTCCTATGATCCCGTGGTCAGGGAAATGTTGGGAAATTTTTTTACGCAGAATCTCTTCGGCATTCCGGTCCGCGATAGTGACAGGACTCTGGTCATCTTTCAGGTCAACGGAAAACTCTCCTCGGTACCATTTTAAAACTTCCGCCTTTGCGGGTTTCATCATGGATAATGCGACATCTTTAATTTCCAGTAAATTCATGACTGAAATAACCTTAGGGTTAACAAAACTTCCGGGTAAGAAGGCGAGCCGGGGAGAATATCGTTGCTTTAATCACTGTTTAAATTATAATCGTCCATTCACATTCGTCTATTTGAAGAAAATTATTGCTTTATATAGGGCTAAAAAAATATGCGTGACAAGAATTTAATGATTGCAATTATAGGTTGTTTTGCGATTGCCGTTTTATTTGTTGGGGTCATCATCTGGGAGATAAAAAAATCCATTGACCACGATGAGAGAGTACAACAAATATCCAAAAAAGCCAATAATGTGGAAGTTGCTGACAACCGGGATTTCAGCATCTATGAAACCCTTGTCGGCGATGATGCACGGGAAATGATTTTGGTGCCTGAAGGTATTTTTTCCCGCGGGTCCGACTCAGGAGGCTTTGACGAAAAACCCATGCAGGAAGTTTACCTCGATGCATTTTTTGTGGATAAATATGAGGTGAGCGTGGAAGCATATAACAAGTATCGCAAAGCGGCCAATTATATAGAGCCTTCGGTTCCGTTTTTTCAAGGGGACAGTGAGGTTATGAAGGTTCCCCAGCATGCGGTCGTTGGAGTTTCCTGGAATGATGCGGTCAACTATTGTGCCTGGGCCGGTAAAAGGCTTTTGACGGAGGCGGAGTGGGAAAAAGCGGCGCGGGGGACTCACGGACTCGAATATCCATGGGGGAACAAGATCCTCCCAAAACGCGCTAATTTAGCTGGAACGGGTGATGGATACCCTTATATGGGCCCGGTGGGAAGTTATCCTATGGGGCGAAGCGTTTATGGGATTTATGATATGGCAGGCAACGTTTCGGAATGGGTCGAGGATTTCTACGACCAGTTTTATTATAAAAATGCTCCGATGATGAACCCGACCGGCCCTGAGAAAAAGCAGAACCACGTTTTCCGGGGCGGCTCGTGGGATGCGAGAGGCGTGGACATCCGTACTGCCAAACGTTTTGCTGCTTCGCCTGGAAGAAAGGATGGTATTCTGGGCTTCCGTTGCGGTCGTTCAAAAAATCCTAAATAACCCCGGGCCGCGCCCGGTGGGACAGGCTCCACGCCTTTGGCGGTCGCGTTAGCGTCACCGCCTCATTGCCACCGGCGGTTACGCCGGTTTGCTAGCCAGAGAAATATATTGCAAGTTACCAGCGAAGGTTCTCCGCCGCCCCGAATCTGGATTTTCCTGTTTTTTTTCGTTTCCGGTGCGACCGGGTTGATCTATGAAGTGGTGTGGACCCGTTTGCTCACTTTGGTGATGGGAAACACCCACTATTCCATCGCCACCGTCCTGACCGCGTTCATGGGAGGACTTGCCTTAGGGAGTTATGCCGGGGGCAAGGTGATTGACAGGAGGTTTTTAAACCCCTTAACCGCCTACGCCTTCCTGGAGTTGGGAATCGGTTTATATTGCCTACTCATTCCCAGCCTGATTGATTTGGCTTTCCCCGTATTCAAGTGGATTTACCTCAATTGGGGAGATTCTTATACCCAGGCCAGTCTGGCTCGCTTCTTTATTTGTGTGGCGATTTTAATCGTTCCCGCCACTTTCATGGGTGCGACCTTGCCGGTGCTCAGCAAGTTTGTATCTCGGGATGAAGCCCATATCGCAAAAGATGTGGGAACTTTGTATTCCATTAATACCTTTGGTGCGGTTTTTGGGGCCTGGTCTTCGGCGTTTGTGTTCATGCGCCTTTGGGGAGTCCAATCCACTATCTGGATGACGGCCCTGTTGAACCTTGCCATTGCCGCTGTTATTTTTCTGGTCTTCAGGCCTCCTTTAAAAGAAAAAGGTGTCGCTCACGATGAAGGTAAGAGCCCAACTCTGGATAAAAGAGAAAAATTAATCCTCTTGAGCTTCGGGCTTTCGGGCATGGTTGCTCTGGTTTACCAGGTGGCCTGGAACCGTATTTTGTCTCTTTTGTTGGGTTCCTCCGTCTATGCCTTTAGCCTGATTCTGACGGTCTTCATATTGGGGCTGGCTTTGGGGACGGCCAGCTTTTCCCAGCTCTTATCCAGATTCGGTGACCTGATGAAGGTCTATGGGTTCACTCAGATAACTATAGGAATATCTTCTCTTTTAATCATCCCTTTGTTTGGCTCTATCCCTTTTGTCAATCGCTGGGTTTATGAAAATTTGGGATTGCAATTTGAGTTCATCCAATTGACAAATTTCCTGATCATTTTTGCTCTGCTTTTTATCCCTACCTTTTTTATGGGAGCTCAGTTTCCCTTGGTCATTAAACTGATGGCTCGAAAACTGGAAAGCCTGGGTCGCCATGTGGGCCGAACCTATGCCTGCAACACCATCGGTGCCATTGTGGGATCATTTGTTGCGGGTTTTATCCTGATCCCTGAATTGGGATTGCAGACCACTCTCATAAGCGCGGTGTTTCTGAATGTTCTGCTGGGAACTGCGATAATCATGTGGGGAGCCCGGCTCAACCTTGGCGTGAAAACCTACGTTCTACCGGTATTTTTGGTTTTTTGCGTATTGGCGGCAAAATCCATTGGGCCGTGGGATAAATCTGTGATTTCCAGCGGCTCCTTTATGCCTTACCGCATTGCGGATCTTAAAGCAGCTGAGTTGAAGAAAAATAAAATTCTTTTCTTCAAGGAAGGGATGCATACAACGGTGACCACCGAACTTTCCGTGTCCGGGAATATTTTCCTGCGTGTGAACGGAAAGACCGATGCCTCTCTGGCTCTTGATATGCGGACGCAATTGCTTTCCGGTTATCTTCCCATGCTGTTTCATCCCGATCCTAAATCTGCCCTGGTGATCGGGCATGGTAGCGGAATTACCCTGGGGGCGGTGGAACAGTTTCCCGTTGATAAGATCACGCTTGTCGAGATTTCCCCAACAGTCATTGAGGGTTCCCGGTTTTTTGATCCCTTTAATCACCATGCACTGGATGACAAGAGAATGACCCTGAAACTCGAAGATGGTCGCAATCATATAGTCCTGTCTGATGACAGCTATGATGTGATTATTTCGGAACCTTCCAACCCTTGGATTTCGGGGGTGGGGGCTTTATTTACCGTGAACTTTTTCGAATTGCTGAAGAAGCGGTTGAATCCGGGTGGGGTGGCCTGCATCTGGGTTCATACCAATATGTCGCCAGATAGTTTTAAATCCATTATCCGATCCTTCAGTGAGGAGTTCGCCTTTGTGAGTATGTGGGAATCCATAGCGGGAGACGATTACCTGCTGATCGGGTCTGAAGAGGAATACGGCTTGTCCTATGAAAAAGCCCGCCAATATTTGTCAGACGAAACGGTCGGGCGCGATTTACGCCGCATCGGCATCAATAATGTCCCGGACCTTTTGAGCTTGATGATAATGTCCCGAAAAAAACTGCTTGAGTTTAGTGTCTCGGCCCCCTTGCATACCGATGATAATTCCTTGCTCGAGTTCAACGCTCCAGAATATGTTTATAAAGATGAGCGGGCGGTTTTGGTCAGGCAGTTGACACCCTTTATCAAACTGGAGCCTGAGTTTGTTCGCTTTTCGCAAACCGATGCCGACATCCGTGAAAAGGTGATGGCTAAGCTTTTAAAGTTGCAAAGGTCTGAAAGCCAAATTGAAGATATAAAGAAGAAGGCCGAAGTGGAGAGGCTTTTGGACCAGGCTATGGAGGCGTTTAATGTCGGCGACATCAGCCGGGCTCTGCAAAGCTATAAGAAGATCCTGATATTGGACCCTGAACATGTGATGACCTATTACAACATGGGTAATATTTTTCTTGAACTCAAGTTGGTAGATCAGGCCGAGTCTGCTTTTCGAAGTACTCTTGAGATCAACCCGTTTTATGTGTTTGGCTCCATTGGTTTAGCCAGGCTCCATGTATTTTCCGGCCAGCCCGACAAGGCCATCAAGGTTTTGCATGATACGTTGAAGTGGTATGCGGGGGATCAGGATGTCAGCCTGTATCTTGGCCTGGCGTATGCGTTTAAAAAGGATGCTGCAAGGGCCATTAAGGAGCTTAATAAATCATTGGAGTGGGATCCGGATTTTCCACCAACCCATTATTACTTGGGGGTCCAATATCAAACCCGGAATCCCGGATTGGCCAAAAAACATTTAGAGACATTTTTGCAGTTGGAACCCTCACGGCCGGGTTATGAAAATCTTAGGCCGAGAGCAGAGAAAATATTAAATAAACTTTAGCGTATCTTTATTTATTCGGTGATTTTTTCTAAGGCAATTCGCAAGCCCTTATTATAAGGGCCACTCATGCTAGCAATTTTTAGAGATGTCCTTTAAATGGAAAACTGGTATACTTAGTAACGATTACTCCTCTTGGTCGATGACCCTGCCGGAAATATTTCCCAGTAACTAAAATTCAAGGTCCAATGCCCGGAAAAATTAGAGCTCTGTGGTACTTATGTATGGTCGTCATTATTGCCGGCTTTTTGGTGCTTGCTGTCCGAGGTGAGATGGGTAAAGCCAGTGAGCAGGCAGAAGCGGCATATCAATTAGCGGCTGAAAAACAAAAGGAAGTAGCTGGGAAAACAATTCAAATAGATCCGGTCAAATTAATTCGTGAGCTGAACGCGCTGGGTAAATACTCGGAAGCTGTGGATATAGCTCGGAAAGCCGGCGAAAGGAATCCTGACCATGCCGAAATCCAGACTTGGTGGGGGATTTCTCTAGTCAAGATGGGTAAGAGAGCGGAAGCCATCGACCATTTTATTCTTGCATCAAAAAAAGACCCCACCGATGAAAAAGCCCATCTATATTGGGGGTTGACGCTGGCAATGGATAAAAAATTTGAAGATGCCATTAGCCATTACAGGATAGTGCTGGAGATCAACCCTGAGCACAGTAACGCTTATGCCTATTGGGGAACATCCCTGAGTGCCTTGGGAAAGTTGAAAGAGGCTGTTTCCAAATTGGAAGAGAGCTTGATGTTAAACCGGTTCAACAGCCAGGCTTATGAAATCCTGATTGATGTTTTATATCAACAACAGAAATACGAGCGTGCTTGGGAAATGGTTCATAAAGCCCAGTCCGATAATGTTTCCCTGCAACAGAGTTTTATAGACCGTTTATCGAAGGTTTTTTCTGAACCAGCCCAAAATCCTTGAAATGTTGAGGGTTTTAAAACGACTAACCTGGAATTGGCACAGGAAATGCATTTTTATTGAACCAGAGGAATTGTGTCAAAATTGTGAACACTGAAAATTCTGCTTGAAATTAAATGGATTAGAGGTTAAGTATTAGTTGTCAGTAATGGTAACCAGGGTCTTTCCAGCAGTCGGTTGTTTATAAACTGGGGTTTCCAATACATTCAGGTTTTACAGGAAATGCTGATAAGAGATTTTAAAAAAATAGGAAAGGGCTTTTTCCTCTCGGTATTTTTTTTGGTTTTTGGGTTTTCGTCTTTTTCCTGGGCCAGTGGATCGGATCTTGATTCCGAGGTGCCTAATTTCATTACTGAAATAGATGATGATGTCATCGCGCAAACCTCAGAAGTTACCATAAAGCTCGAAAAGAGGATTCCCAGAAGCCTTGATAATTCTTCGTCTATTGAAACGGCTCAGGGAATAGTCAAATCCTCTCAGGACCCGGAAGACTACGAAGACATGGAAGATCCTTTTGCTGGCGATACCAAGGATCTGCCCATAATGTCAGACCCTTTTGAAGGTTATAACCGTTGGATGTTCGGGGTCAATGAAACCATATACGACAATGTGCTGGAGCCGGTTGCCAGGGGTTACCGGAATACGGTGCATGAGAACCTTCGCGTTGCGTTGAAAAATGTTTTTTCCAATGCCATGGCTCCTGTCAAATTTGTCAGCAGCTTGATTCAGTTGGATTTTGAAAAATCCGGCCGGGTTCTGGCACGAACCTTGATCAACACGACATTCGGGATAGGCGGGCTGGCGGATGTGGCCGGTGAAGAATATGGTATCAAAGACGTCAACGAAGATTTTGACCAGGCTATGGGGTACTACGGTGTGCCAACGGGACCCTATGTGATTCTGCCGCTTTTTGGACCTTCTACTGCTCGAAACATATTTGGGCGGGCGGCGGACTCTATCATGAGTCCAACCTTTTTATTTGCTCCCGGTTCCGTCAGTGTTGGCCTTGCTGTTGAGGAAAATATCAATGCGGCCTCGTTTATCGTGGAGGACAAAAAGCAGTTAGAAGAAAACGCTTTGGATGAGTATGAAAGCGTTCGCGATTTTTTTCACCAGTACCGGCATGGATTGGTAAAAAAGTAGATTTCCTGTAGTTCCCCTCCTTCCTTTTGTTTCCCATCTTTTCTCGTTTATCCCTGCTTCTTTTTCTTGTATCCTGCCTCTTACAGAAGAGCTTTGCATAACCCGTCATTGCGAACAAAGTGAAGCAATCCAGCAAAACTCTGGATCTACCCCTTCGGGGCATGCGTGATATCCTCTTCAAAACCTTCATGCCCTGAAAGGGTAAAAGCTAAGGTTAAATATAACGGCCACGCTGTTTTGCTGGTTCGTTACCAGAAAGGTATTTTTTATTGTGTCCGATTCAGATATTTCCAATCGTTTGAAGAACGAAACCAGTCCTTATTTGTTGCAACACGCCAGTAATCCGGTTGATTGGTATCCCTGGGGCTCGGAGGCTTTAAAAAAAGCCGAAGCGGAAAACAAGCCTATTTTCCTCAGTATCGGATACTCCGCCTGCCACTGGTGCCATGTCATGGCCCATGAATCATTTGAAAATAACGAAATCGCAAAAATCATGAATGAGAAGTTTATCAATATCAAGGTGGACCGTGAAGAGAGGCCGGATGTAGATGCCTTGTATATGAAAGCCCTGGTGACATTGACCGGTCATGGTGGGTGGCCGCTCAGTATGTTTCTCACTCCCGATCAGAAACCTTATATGGGCGGAACCTATTTCCCCCCGTTTGCTAAATATAACCGTCCTGGTTTTGCCGAGGTCCTGCAACAGGCGCACGATCTATTCAATAGTGACAAGGAGAAGCTGATAACCCGGTCGCAAAATATTCTGCAGAAGATTTCCTTGGAAAACCGGGCAGGCACGGCCCGAGGCGTTCCCCATGATCAGTTGATTCAAGGAGCGGTGGAAATTTTGTCAGACAGGTTTGATGAGGATTATGGCGGATTCGGCTCGGGAATGAAATTTCCCGAACCTATGCACTACACCCTTTTATTGCGGTATTGGGCCCAAACCGGAGATTCCCTGGACATTCTTGACAAGAGTTTGACTGCCATGGCGGAAGGCGGATTGTTTGACCAGTTAGGCGGCGGGTTTCACCGTTATTCGACCGATCGTAAATGGAGGGTTCCCCACTTCGAAAAAATGCTCTATGACAATGGACTTTTAGCCAAACTTTTTCTGGATATGTTTCAGACCACTAAACAGGATATTTATCAAATCACAGCGAGAGAAACGTTCTCCTGGCTTTCCCGTGAAATGACTTCTCCGGAGGGAGCGTTTTATGCCAGCCAGGACGCAGACTCGGAAGGGTGTGAAGGAACCTACTACACATGGGAATTGAAGGAGATTATGAACCTGTTGGGTCCCAAACATGCCAAGGTATTTGCCAGGGCTTACGGGCTGGTTCCTCGTGGCCATGTTGACGGGCGCAATGTCCTGCATATCAGCGAACGGATCGAACAGTTGGCCGAGGCCGAAAGCATTGCTATTTTTGAAGCCGATCACATTATAAAAAAGGCCAGGGAAACTCTTTTTCAGGCGCGTGAAAAAAGGCCCAAACCCGCCCGCGATGAAAAAATAATCACCGCCTGGAACGGACTCATGATTACAGCCCTGGCGCATGGGGCTTCGGTACTAGGGGATTCGAGTTATCTGGATTCCGCTACCCGCTCAGCCGATTTCATCTGGTCCAGGCAATGGGATGCCGAAACACGAAAACTGTTGCGGGTTTATAAAGACGGGCAAAGTAAGATCAACGGATGCTTGGACGACTACGCCTATTTTCTGCAAGGACTGCTCGCACTTTATGAAGCCGGGTTGGACAGCAAGTGGATTGCGCGCGCCAAGGACCTGGCAAATGCCATGATTGCAGAATTCTGGGATGAGAAAGAAGGAGGATTTTTCCTTTCCGGTCAGTCAGGCGAACAGTTAATATCCAAACTAAAAAATCCTGCCGATGAGGCCCTGCCATCTGCCAACGCGGTGGCGGCTCTGGTCTTGTTGCAACTTGGGCGACTCACGGGAGAAGAAACATATACCCAAAAAGCAGAAGAAACTTTGCAAGCTTTTCAGGCCATGATGGAAAGAAGTCCTGCCGGGTTCACCGGCCTTTTGTCAGCTATGAGCGCGTTGAACCTTCCGCCTGTTGAGGTTGTGTTTGCCGGGCCGAGGGATCATTCTTCCTTCGATGAAATGTTAAAAGTCCTGCACACCGATTACCGTCCCAATAAAGTGGTTATTTGGAATGAGAAAGAATTCACAGGAGATTTACTGCCACTTGCACAAGGAAAAACTGCGGAAAAAGGTGAGCCCACCGTTTATCTTTGCCAGAAAAATACCTGCCACGCTCCGGTGCAATCCGGCAAGGCTCTGGATAAACTTCTCGATAGGCCGCAAGAGATTCGCCTGAATATTTTTGATCAGGAAAAAAAGAACGCCAAGATCCTGGAACAGGAACAGGCAAACTTCATGGGCGTGATGGGTAATATCTTCCAGCAGGTCGGCATCCAAAAGCCCCCCACTAATCGTGAGGATAAATAGCAATAGCCAGCGTGACGCTGGACCTGGGATAGCAATAGCTCGTTGCGCCGAGAGAACGTTTGACAGCCTGCAATGGTTTTTAAATCACCCCAGCCCCTCTTTGTAAAAGAGGGGTCCATTGAAGCTCCCCCTTCCACGTTAGCGGGTAAAAATCCGTCTCTGCAAATAAATTTCGATGGTGTTTTTGGCGTTGCTGGCTACGGCGATATCGCTCATGCCGCTATGGTTGTAGTCGCCGCTGGTGATGGCCAGCACGGTGCCGCCTGCGACCACATAATCACGGGTGGGGTATTTGAATGTTTCATTGCGATTGCGGATGACAATCGAGAAAGTGCTGGACCTCGAATTGGCGACTGCGACATCTTTCAATTTGTCCGGGTCGAAATGCCCGGTGGTGAGCGCGAAAGGTCCGCCTCCGCCTGAAAAGGCGATAGGGTCTTTGAAACTGCCGTCCCCGTTCGAATAGAGCAGGTACAAATTGTCTCCCTGCCCTGAAGCAAAAACCAGGTCGGTTTTGCCATCGCCATTCATATCACTGGCCACCACCACGAGAGGTGCCAGCGTTTTAGCCAGCCGTTTGGGTTGCTGAAAAGTTCCGTCCCCGTTCCCCATATACAGCCGAATGGAACTGGCGCCGGAACTGTTGACAGCCAGGGCAATATCGAGGTGTCCGTCTGCATTAAAATCTTCTGTGACTCCGGAAAAGGATCGGGACCCAGTCTGGTAAGTGGTACCTTTTCTAAAATAGCCATCTCCTGTACCCATATACAATTCCATTTTGCCAAAGGTCAGGGTGACGGCGGCATCGAGTTTGTTGTCGTGATTGTAGTCTCCCAGAATAATATTTAACGGGATTCTTCCGGTGCGGGTGGGAATGGGTTTCCTGAAACTTCCATCACCGTTACCTGGGAGCACGACAAACATATCTGCACCCCGGGCGTTGACCGCAAGGTCGGGATAGCCATCCCGATTAATATCTCCTGCCGTCGACATAGTAGGTTCGGCGGCTACATTTATATTTAAAGCTGACTGAAAACTGCCATCGCCTTTACCGTAAAGGATAGTGAGAGTGTTATTTGTGGTATTAGCGGAAATCAGGTCCGGCTCTCCGTCCAGATTCAAGTCGGCGGTTAATAAATGAGCCGGGCTTTGGCCCACCGGCATGACATCAACTTTGTAGAACAAGTCAGGCGGCGGTTGGGGGAAGTTGCAGGCAGGCAGGAGTAGTACCATCATCACAAAGGCACCCCTCCATGACAGACATTTTAAGGCCATTTGAAAATCTCTTGATTTTGTAGCGTGACTATGCAAAAATTCCTCTTTCGTGTGAAATCTATTATATAGTGAATAGGTAGAAGTAAATCCATTCATATTGTTTGCGCATATTTGCGCATTTTAACCCCTCGCTCCAGATTAACTCTGGGGCTATTCTTAACCCATGAGGAGGTACGCATTGCGATCTTACCAGAGTGTCCTGATTCTTAAACCCGATATTGACGAGTCCCGTGCTGATGAGGCCCTTGAAAAAATAGGCGAGTTCATCAAGAGTAATGGCGGGGCGTGCCTTAAAATCGAAAAGTGGGGTAAAAAACGTCTTGCCTATCGGATAAAGAAAAATAGATTTGGGATATACCTGAATATTTATCACACCCTTGATTCCGCTAAAACTACTGACCTGGAAAGTAAATACCGGCTGTTCGACTTGATCATCAAATTTATGGTACTCCGGTTGACAGATGGTGAGCTGGAGAGAGCATTAGGTAATGAAACGGAAGAGGATGAAGAGGAAGAGGAAGAGGAAGAGGGCAAAGTCGCGGATAGTAGTGATACTAAAGAAGGCTCCTGATTAACCAAGAGACTGTAAGGATCTGATATGGCTTCATTCAACAAGGTACTTCTGATGGGCAACCTGACTCGGGACCCGGAATTACGTTACACCTCAAGTGGTGCCGCAGTTGCCAGTTTTGGTTTGGCGGTCAACCGCAAGTTCAAGCAGGGCGAGGAATGGAAAGATGAGGTCTGTTTTGTTGATATCACAGTTTGGGCCAAGCAAGGTGAAAATTGCGCCCAATACCTGAATAAAGGCAGTCTGGTTTTTCTTGAAGGCCGGTTAAATTACCAGACTTGGGAGACAGATGGCCAGAAGCGGAACAAACTTGAAGTGGTCGCCAATAATGTCCAGTTTTTGACCCGTCAGGGGGATAAAGTGAGTATGGATACGGGTTCTGCGTCCAGTCCACCGGCCGACGATATTCCATTTTAATAAAATAATTAAGAAGAAGGTAATTATGTCTGAAACCAAAAAGCGTTCATTTTTTTCTCACAAGATTTGCAGGTTTTGCAACGATGATCAAAGCAAGGTTTATATTGATTTTTTTGATATCAAGGCCTTGAAACCGCTGATTTCCGAAAGGGGCAAGATTGTGCCTTCACGAATATCAGGAAATTGTGCCAAGTGCCAGAGGATTTTGACTCGGGCAATCAAAAAAGCCAGAAGCATTGCCTTGTTGCCGTTTGCCGTTGAGAATTAGTTTTGGCTGAGCCGTTGCAACCTAAAAACCTGCTGGTGCCTGTAGTTCTTGTTTTTGTTGTTTTCTTTGCTTTGATGGTTTTTCCTCCATTGGGGGCGTTGATTGGGGTTTTGTCCCCTTTCCCTCTTGTCTTTATATATCTGCAAAGGGGCAGGCAGGTTGGCTTTGCCCTGATGGCGTTGGTTTTTGTGGTGCTCCTGTTATTGGTCGGGGCGAATCAGGCAATGTTGTTTTTAGCTGAATATGCGCTGATGGCCTTGTTGTTGGGAGAGATGATCCGAATCCAGTTGCCGGGTGACAGGTGCATAGCCATAAGTGCTTTGGCTTCGGGTTTAGTATCGATCGTACTTTTATTGGTCTTGTTTAGCGATCAGGATACTTCAGTTAAAGAGTTTTTTGAGGGGCAAATGCGCGCCCATTTTTCCCTGTCAATGGAAGCTTTCGAGTCCGTAGGCGAGAATAAAGCGGAAGTCGCGGATATGAAGGCCTTCGCAGAACAAACGGCAGAAACTTTTGCGGCATCTTATCCGGCTTTTTTACTTATCGGGTCATTGATCGGTTCAGCTGCCAATTACGCACTGATTCGGATCGCCTGGACCCGGCTTTATGGGCCGGGCCTGTTTCCTGGAGTCGCATTCTCCGAGTGGCTTTGCTCAGAGAACTTGATTTGGGGTTTCATATTGTCCGCCGCGGCTTTGTTCCTGGGGCAGGGCATGATTGCGGATGCAGGGCTGAATGTTTTTCTGGTTGTGTTTGTTATCTATTTCACCCAGGGGCTCAGTATTGTCGTGTATTTTCTGAAAGCCAGGAATGTGCAGGTTTTCTTTTGGTTTGTTCTTTTTATATTAATATTTGTGCAACCTCTTTTAATAGGTTTGGTGGCTGGATTAGGAGTGTTCGATATCTGGGCGGATTTCAGAAAGCTGAGGAAAGCTTCGGATATATAGGGTGAAAACACTCTGATCCTGATGAAAGGAAAAATTTATGAAGTTGTTGTTAAAGGAAGATGTGGATGGCCTCGGGTTCTGTGGCGACGAGGTAGAGGTTAAAGACGGGTATGGCAGGAATTTCTTGATCCCTAAGGGCAAGGCTTTGCTTGCGACTCCCAATAACCTTAAGGCTTTTAATCATCAAAAACGTGTGGTTCAGTCCAAGGTTAAAAAGGTGATTGCAACAGTACAGGCTATTGCTGATGAAATTGCAAAGGTGACCTGCACGGTTAAGAAAAAGGTTGGCGATACTGGGAAAATGTTTGGCTCTGTAACGGCGCAGGAAATTGCTGATTTACTCAAAGTCCAGGGTGTTGATATTGACCGACGTAAAATTCAGATTGCCGAGCCGATTAAAAAAGCCGGAGAATATAAAATTCCTGTCAAACTCCATTCGGCAGTGACGGCAGAAATCAAGCTTGTTGTTGAAGCGGAGCAGGAAGTTGCAGCATCCGCCGAGGAGCTTTCCGAACCTGCCGCGTCTGCACCGGAAGCTGAACAAGAGAAGGAAGCTAAAGAATAAAAAGGCTCCTGCTAACCGCCACGATGCGTGGGGCCAGCTTGCCCCTTGGCAGGGGAAGCCGGTAGCGCAATGATTCGTCAAGCCGAGTTAACCTACTGTTCGCCGATAGAGTTATTGCACATTGGGTCCAGCGTCATGCTGGCCACGGGAGTGGGCTGATACCCCGATAGAATTATGGCTGATACCCTGACCGACATTTCTCTGAATAAATTGCCTCCTTATAACAAGGAGGCAGAACAGAGTGTTTTAGGGGCTTGCCTGCACTCCGAAGACGCGATCGCCAAAGCCCTTGAAATTCTGAGGGAAGAAGACTTCTATAAGTCTACCCACAGGAAAATTTTTGCTGTTATGCGGGGACAGTTTGAGGCCAATGAGCCGATAGATGTCCTTGCGTTGGCAGACCAGCTCAAAAAGAAAAATGAGCTGGAAGAGGTAGGAGGCATCGAATACCTTGGCCTTCTTGAAGATTTTGTGCCAACTGCTACAGCGGTGGTCCACCACGCTAAAATCCTCCGAGAGAAAAAAACCCTCCGCGACCTGATTCAAACTGCTACGGAGATTGTTTCCAGTAGTTACAGCGATAGCGAAGATGTGGACACTCTGCTTGATAAAGCCGAGCAATCTATTTTCGAGATCTCTGAGAAAAGATCCAAACCCAGTTTTGTCAAACTCCCTGAGATCGTTAAGAAGGGGTTGTCGGATCTGGAAAAACTCTCCCAGGAACCGGGAATGGTTACAGGAGTGCCTTCCGGCTTTACCGATTTGGATAATAAGACAGCGGGTTTTCAGCCATCGGATCTGATCATTCTGGCGGCACGGCCCAGTATGGGTAAAACCAGTTTTGCTCTGGATATTGCCCGGTTCGTATCCTTAAACAAAAAAATTCCCACTGCTTTTTTTAGTCTCGAAATGTCGAAGCAACAATTGGGGATGCGGCTTTTGTGCTCGAAGGCACAGGTGGACTCGTCCAAAGTCCGCACCGGTTATCTGGCTAAAAGTGATTGGCCTGAATTGCATAAGGCAGGTGCGGAGCTTGCCGAAGCACAGTTGTTCATAGATGACAGCCCGGCTTTGTCGGTGCTGGATATTCGTGCCCGTTCCCGCAGGCTTGCCGCCGAACAGCCTCTGGGGCTGATCATTATCGACTATATGCAATTGATGCAGGGCCGCGGAAAGATCGAGAGTCGTCAGCTGGAGGTCTCGGAAATATCCAGGGGACTCAAAGCCCTGGCCAAAGAGTTGAATATCCCGATACTGGCCCTTTCCCAGTTAAGTCGTGCGGTTGAGAGCCGGACGGATAAGCGGCCTTTCTTGTCGGACCTTCGGGAATCGGGTTCGATTGAGCAGGATGCGGATGTGGTCATGTTTATTTACCGCGATGTTGTGTATAATCCTGAGACAGATGATCCGGGTAAAACAGAAATTTTGATTCGTAAACAAAGAAACGGTCCCATTGGGGAAATATTCTTGCAATTTGAAAACCAGTTCACGCGCTTCTATAATAGTAGCCCCCGCATGGATGGTCCACCCGAAGAAGACTCTTCAAATTTTAATCCAGCCTTTTAATCGTAGATTTATTGTAACGGATAGACGGAGGTTGAAGTCTGACGCTATAGTTTGTTTTTTACTGATATTTTTGATGCTTGGGCCATCCAGTATCCATGCTCAATCGCATCCCGGTATGGATGGTTTTCAGTTGCCTCCAAAAGCCAGAGGCGATTTTTACTTTTCCCAGGGCAAGTTTAAAGAATCACTGAAAATTTATAAATCAATTCTGCAGGATGGGGCCGATTCCGGGCCCATTTTCCGCAGCATGGTTAAGGCCTGGAATGCAATCGGGGCTCTGGACGAGGCAAAGAAATATTTAAGTGAATACCGCCAGTCTCACGAAAATTCATCCGCAGTTTGGTATGCGTTGGGCTACCTGCATTATTTAAAGGACGACGACCTAAAAGCCGAAGAGTTATTGAAGCGGGCGACAGAACTGGATACTGATAATGGCTTGGCCTGGAATAATTGGGCGGCTTCTCTAGCTAAAGGTGAACACTTTCAGGAAGCGGTGGAAAAAGTGCGAACCGCGATTCGAACCAATCCGAAAGAGTTGATGTTTTTTCTCAACTTAAAAAAAATATATGAGGCGATGGGCGAAGGGCAACGATTTGAAGCGGAATATAATGACTTGGTGAAAGAAGGCACGGAAGCTCTGGTTTGGGGTTATGGAAAGACCCTTGCACGATCGTTGCGGCAAAAATCATTTCGTGAATATGCCAAAGGAAATACGACTGGAGCCATTGCCGGTTTTGAAAAAATTCTAGATATATACCGGCAAATTAATGATGTGAAGGGGCAGGTGCCTGCTTTATTTAGTCTGGGCTTACTCCATGAAGAAAGTGGAAACGTCCAAAGGAGCCAGGAGTTTTTCAAGCAGGTGTTATCGATCAACCCGGATCATATTCAGGCCCGAGAGAAAGTACGACCCATGAATTAGGTTTCGGCTTCCGGTTTAATGTATTTTTACAGTCATTGAAAGATATTATTATCGTATTTGGTTCGCTTTTCGGCTTGAACCGATTTAACTATTGACAAATAAGGGGTTTAAACGATATTCTTTAGGGGATTTTGCGTTTTTCTAATTTCTATCAAGGAGGCAATGTGGGCAAGGACGAAGTTACCATAGTTATTTTTCCTGGATCATTGAGTACACCCAAAAAATTGCGTCTGCCAAAACGTTTGGTGAAATTTAGCATTCTTGTGTCTTTTGTTGTTTTAATAGGATTTCTAGGCTCTTCTTTCTATTTTATTCAGCAATATTTGAAGTTGCAGGGTAGTGAGGCAGAGCTGGTCAAACTTCGACACGAGTCGAAAATTCGCAAAATCCAGGTTGAAAAATTTACCCAGCAGGTAAAAAACTTTGAAACGGAAATGGTCCGGCTGGAACGTTTTGAGAAAAAGCTCCGGGTCATTACGGCTCTGGAAAATTCCCCTCGATCGATTGAGAAAAACTGGGGCGTTGGTGGTCCTTATGGATTGAGTACCAACAGCTTCACGACAGCTATGGGCCGGGGTGCAGCTAACATGGTGGAGCGATTATCTAATGGGCTGGATCACTTAGGAAAACAGGCTAAAATCCAGAGTATCAGTTTTCAGGAGTTGGATAATTTCTTTAAGAATCAAAAATCTTTACTTTCTTCAACCCCTTCAATTTGGCCCATTCGTGGCTGGGTAACATCCGGTTTTGGATTCCGAAAATCTCCCTTCACGGGTTTGAGGGAAAAGCATGAAGGTTGGGATATTGCCGCACGAAACGGGTCTCCGGTGCGTACTACGGCTGATGGTGTGGTGGTGGTCGAAGGTAGAGAGTATGGCTATGGGAACTTGGTTGAGATAGACCATGGTTATGGCCGTGTTACGCGTTACGGACACAACTCCAAACATTTGGTCAAAGTGGGGGACAGGGTCAAGCGTGGACAGGTTATTGCGCTGGTTGGGAATACAGGGCGCAGCACCGGGCCTCATCTCCATTATGAAGTGTTACTCAATGGCGTGCCGGCCAATCCCAAAAACTATATTTTAGAAGATTAGTATCCAGTTGGCCGATTATTGAATCGGCAAAGCTCGAGTTGTTTACCCCCCCCCACCCGATACCCCGAAATTTTCTGTGTGTATCCTTTTAGAGTGAGCTTCCCCAGGATTGTTATTTTTAAAACCCCAGGCTGTAAATTAATTTTAAGGATTTGATATGGTGTTTGGTTTTATCAAAAAGCTTATAGGTACCCATAATGACCGCGAAATTAAGCGGATTCAGAGGCATGTGGAGGCTGTGAACGCCTTGGAAAACGAGATCAAGGCGCTTTCTGACGACCAGCTAAAAGCTAAAACACCGCAACTGAAAGACAAGTTGGCTAACGGTTCTACATTGGAGGAGATCCTGCCCGAGGCATTTGCGGTGGTCCGCGAAGCCAGTTGGAGAACGCTTGAAATGCGTCCTTTCGATGTGCAGATTGTAGGCGGGGTGGTTTTACACGAAGGAAAAATAGCGGAAATGAAAACCGGTGAAGGAAAAACCCTGATGGCAACCATGCCGGTTTACTTGAACGCTTTGACGGGAAAGGGAGTACATATTGTAACGGTTAACGACTATCTGGCTACCCGTGACAGCGAGTGGATGGGCAAGATTTACGAGTTTCTAGGTTTGTCCGTGGGTAAGATCTATCACGATATTCCTGAAGATGAAAGAAAGGCCGCCTATTCTGCAGATGTGCTGTATGGCACCAACAATGAATTCGGCTTTGATTATCTTCGAGACAATATGAAGTTTTCAAAAGAGCAAATGGTTCAGCGGGACCTGAATTTTGCCATTGTGGATGAGGTGGACAGTATTTTAATTGATGAAGCCCGTACTCCTTTGATCATTTCCGGTCAGGCAGAAGAATCCACGGATAAATATTACAAGGTGAACCAAATCATCCCCAAGCTGAAAAAAGAAGAGCATTACCAGATTGATGAAAAAGCCAAGACCGCTTCCTTGACGGATGAGGGAATTGTCATCATGGAAAATTTGTTGAATGTGGATAACCTTTATGATCCGGCTAATATAGAAACGCTTCATTGTCTTAATCAGGCGGTTAAAGCACATGGCCTGTTTAAAAATGAAGTGGACTATGTGGTGAAGGATGGAGAAGTCATCATTATCGATGAGTTCACCGGTCGCATGATGGCAGGAAGGCGCTACAGTGATGGACTGCATCAGGCGTTGGAGGCAAAAGAGGGAGTAAAAATCGAAAATGAAAACCAGACTCTCGCGAGCATCACTTTCCAGAACTATTTTCGTATGTATGAAAAATTGGCTGGCATGACCGGAACTGCGGCTACGGAAGCAGAAGAATTTGGCTCGATTTACAAACTCGAAGTCATTGTGGTTCCCACCAACCAGCCCATGATTCGAGAAGATTGTCCGGATGTGATTTATAGAACCGAAGATGAAAAATTTGATGCTGTCATAGAAGAGATTAAGGAATTGCATGAGGTGAAGAGGCCCGTTCTGGTGGGTACAATATCCATCGAAAGGTCAGAACTTTTGAGCAAAAAGCTGAAAAAATTCGGCATCAAACACAGTGTTCTGAATGCCAAGCATCATGAAAAAGAGGCCGAAATTATTGCGCAAGCCGGGCAACCCGGGGCAGTGACCATTGCCACGAATATGGCAGGAAGGGGAACGGATATTGTTTTGGGTGAGGGCATCCCGGAACTGGGCGGACTCCATATTCTCGGAACCGAACGCCATGAAAGCCGACGCATTGATAACCAATTGAGGGGGCGTTCTGGAAGGCAGGGCGACATGGGTTCTTCCCGTTTTTATCTGAGCCTTGAGGATGATTTATTGCGTATTTTCGGGTCCGATAAAATTTCTCCTTTAATGGCCCGGTTGGGAATGGAAGATGGGCAACCGATTGAGCATGCCATGGTCTCCAAAGCGGTTGCCAATGCCCAGAAAAAAGTGGAAGCCCATAACTTTGATATCCGCAAACATCTTCTGGAATATGACGATGTCATGAATCGACAAAGGGAGGTTCTCTATACATTGCGCCGTGAAATCATTAATACGGATAATGCGAAAGAACTCCTGTTGGATATGGCGGATGAAGTGGTGGATGATACACTGGCTGAGATCGCCCAGGAAAAGATATATCCGGAAGAGTGGGACATTGAAGCTTTGAATGAATTATTGGAAAGGCAGTTTACAGTTCACATCAAAAAATCCGGCGATCATGAACTAATCCTTCAAGGAAATACGAAGCTGGAGCTGGAAAACTGCAATAGGGAAATACTTCATGATACCATCATGGAAACGGTGATCCAGGCGTATGAGGCGAAAGAAGAGGGCATTGAGACCGATTTCATGCGGCATATTGAAAAAGTTATCATGCTCCAGGTCTTGGATGGTCTTTGGAAAGATCACCTGTTAGGAATGGATCATCTAAAGGAAGGTATTGGTTTGCGGGGTTATGCCCAGAAAAACCCTCTGACGGAATATAAGAAAGAAGGGTTTGACTTATTCGGTGCCATGATGGCCCGCATCAAAGAAGAAACTACGGAATATTTGTTCAAGATTCAGATTAATCAAGAAATTGAAATGCCGGATGAACGGGGCAGTAAACCCCCACAGGTTGTGGAACACCGGGGCGATTCGGAAGTTTCAGCAAAACCGGTAACGGTTCGGCGCGAGGAAGAAAAAGTGGGCCGGAACGAACCATGCCCGTGTGGGAGTGGTAAAAAATACAAAAAATGCCATGGAAGGTAAGGGTCTGGCGAGGCTAAACACCTTCGGTCGCTTCCTGGCATTCAATGCATAAGGATGTCAACGGCATAATTTGCAAGCGCTTCAAGCTAATCTTCTTTTCGCAGGACTCACATTCCCCGTAAGTACCGTTGGTTATTCTGAACAGCGTGTCCTCAATTAACTTAAGCTCTTTGCGGTCCCTGCTCGTCAATTGAAAAGTCATTTCCCTCCCCTCAAGACTTGAGGCAAGGTCAATTTCGTTGCTGAAAGTCAGATCTCCTGCATCCCGTTCCACAGACTGCGAAGACCGAATCAATTTCAATAACTCGGTGCGGTTGGCAACAAGCCGCATGCGGATTTTATGAATCGCGGGATCCAGATGAGGATGCTCCTGTTTAATCAGGCGCAACTTCCCCGGTTTGAGATTGGATTTTTTAGACTTGGCTTTCTTCTTCGGGGAAGCTTTTTTTACCACAGTCTTTTTCTTTATGGTCTTCTTCTTGGCGGACTTTTTTGCCGGTTTCGCGGTTTTCTTGGCCGGCACTTTCTTTTTAGCTACCTTCTTCTTGGCGGACTTTTTTGCCGG
>Ga0209445_1000604_pt1 | contig 20261 bp, 19 predicted proteins | sample MarorgKNORR_S2LV_4_FD_188223 | JGI IMG/M metagenome (GOLD analysis project Ga0209445, IMG submission 188223) | Marine microbial communities from the Southern Atlantic Ocean, analyzing organic carbon cycling - NADW_A/KNORR_S2/LV (SPAdes) (version 2) | ecosystem: Environmental > Aquatic > Marine >... | reverse complement strand
TACATCTGAAAGGGCTTCAGAACCATTATATGATTTGGACAGTTTTTGTATTTTTACTGCAGAAGTGGTCATTTGACTTCTGATTCAAACCCAATATGTTTTTCGAAAGGGTTGGGAAAATCAAACCCTTCAACGTTTGGGAAATGAACGACTGAAGCAATAAAACCCCAGGGAATTAAAATGGAAGCAGTTACATTTTGATATTTAGGTTTTTTGGGTGTGGAATTAATATCTGCTTTGGGAATTCGGAATTTTGGATGTTTCATCCATATTCCAAACTCGTCATAGCCGGTTATATGGGCGTAAATTCGGTCTTCGTTAATTCCTAGTCCTTTTAGAGGTTCATAATTATCCAGGACAATCAGGACAATGTCATTAACAATATCTTCAATTTTCATCATGGCTAGAATTCCTTTTTGTGGGGTTATGAGTTTTTATAGTATCACACCGGAGTAGTTTTCAAGAATCAAAAGAAATATTTTTAGAGTGAAGGAAAATTTAACATTGGGTTATGGCACAGTAGATTGATATGCAATATTACCAACGGTAAAACCAATAAGCCAACCTGAGAGCACATCTGTAATAAAGTGGTTCCCCGTATAAATCTGGCTATATCCTGAGAGAAGAGCATAGAATACGGCATAGGGAGAATATCCAGGATAAATTAATGAGAGAACAGTTGCAAAACCTGATGAAACCGCAGCATGACCGGAGGGAAAAGATGGCGTAATGCGAGTATTCCACAGCCTCGGGTGATAAGTGCGTTCAGGCCGCTTTCGATCAACTGAATATTTTAACACTCCTACCAAAATACCTGTTAGAGGAATTGTAGTGATTAATGCTTCTTTTTCTGTACTTGTTACTAAGTTTAAGGTTTGAAGAAGGGTAATCCCTTCAAAGGGCAGTGAGGCAAGATTTATAGTTTCCATGGTAAAATCTAAAAATGGATGTTGGTTGGATCCCTGAAGTGCCAGGGAAAGATTTTGATCTATCTTTAGTAATGTACTTTCAGTTGCAAAACATTGGTAAAAAATAAAAAATACGGTTATAAAATACTTCATTAATTCATATGTATCATTTTTTGAAATTCATCTTCGGACAAGATTGGAACACCAAATTCCTGTGCTTTGGTTATCTTGGATCCGGCTGATTGCCCCGAAATTATGAAAGTGGTCTTTTTACTTACAGAACTGCTGGCCCTTCCCCCAAGGGATTCTACTAATTCCTGTGCTTCTTTTCGGGTAAATTTTGTTAAGACGCCTGTGAACACAAAAGTTTTTCCTGCCAGCACTTGGTCCTTTCCTTTTGATTCTACTGGTGACAATGTTACCCCCAGGGAAAAACATGAATTTACTACATCCAGATTGGATGAGTCTAACCAGAATCGGACAATTCCGTCAGCAACAATTCCGCCCACCTCAAAGATGGATTCTAATTCTTCTTTCTTTGAAGACATAAAACGGTGGAAATTGCCTTCGTAATATTTTTCAAGTACTTTTGATAAGTATTCACCCACGTTTCGAATACCAAGGGCGTATAGGAACCGGGCAAAACCTGTTTGTTTTGAACTCTCAATGGCACTAATAGTGTTTCGGGCTGATTTATCTGCCATACGTTCCAGCGGAATAAGATCTTCAAGTGTCAATTTGAACAGATCATCTACGGTTTGAACTAGGTTGGTTTCTACTAGCTGGTCTACTAATTTGTTTCCGATTCCATCAATGTCTAGGGCATTTTTGGAGACGAAATGTTCTATCCGTCCTTTCATTTGTGCAGGACAGGACAAGTTCTGACAGCGGGCAACCGCTTCACCTTCTGGGCGATACACATTATGTCCGCAACTGGGGCATGAGTCAGGAAGACTATAAGGTTTGGAGTCATTCTGTCGTTTTTCATTAATCACTTTCACAACCTTTGGGATAACATCTCCAGCACGTTCAATAATTACCGTATCACCTATCCGGATATCCTTTCGGTTGATTTCATCCTGATTATGGAGTGTAGCATTGGTTACTGTAACCCCTCCGACAAATACCGGATTCAACCTGGCTACTGGTGTTACAGCACCAGTTCTCCCAACCTGGGGCATGATGTCCTGTATCACAGTTGTGACTTGTTGAGCCTTAAATTTATTGGCGATTGCCCAGCGTGGCGAACGGCTCCGGACGCCTACTTCTTTCTGCAGGGTAAGTGAATTAATCTTCATTACAGTACCGTCAATATCATAAGGCAAGTTGTTTCGTTTATCTTCCATATCCAGGTGGTATTCAATAGCTTCTTCCACCCCGTTTACTTTTTGGATCATTGGATTAACAGGGAACCCCCACCTCTTCAGGTCTTCCAAAAATTCAAGATGGGTTTCGTAAACTTTATCACGTATAGTACCGGGCTGGTAGCAGTAGGTGGAAAGGGGACGGCTGGCAGTGATTGAAGAATCCAATTGCCGCAGACTCCCGCTGGCAGCATTGCGTGGATTTACAAAAAAAGACTCGCCGTTTTCTTCTCGTGTTCTGTTGAGGGATTCAAATCCCACTTTGGAAATAAATACTTCCCCCCGAACTTCAAGCAGATCAGGACTTGGTAATTCGTCTGTTCTTAACCGCAGGGGGATACTCTGGATTGTTCGAAGATTTTGAGTGATATTTTCTCCGGTAAACCCATCTCCGCGAGTTGAACCTGAAATGAACATGCCATTTTCGTACACTAATTCTATCCCGATGCCATCCAGTTTTGGTTCAGCGACATATTCAATTGGTTCATCCGTTTCTATCTTTTTTTTTAATCGTTTATCAAAGGCTCTGATTTCTTCTTTATTCATTGCATTTTCTAATGATAACATGGGCAATTGATGAGGGATTGACTCAAAGTTGGATAACGGCGGAGCACCAACTCTTTGAGTGGGTGAATCAGGGGTAATCAGGTCAGGGTGTTGTTTTTCCAAATGTTCAAGTTCACGAAGGAGCCGGTCGTATTCGTCATCCGAAATGATGGGATCGTCCAATACATAGTAACGGTAATTGTGGTCCACGAGCTGATCCCGTAGAGACAGGATTTGGTTATTCGTATCCATCAGTAATCAGAATTCTTTTTTATAGTATTCAACGGGATTAATCAGTTTGTGGATAACAGGCTGGATAACTCCATTGTTATTAATGGGCGTTGCAAAAATTGAATAGTCTTTCAGGCGAACAACAAAAAAATACTGGAGAAGCAAACCGGGGAAAACAGAAGGGTCATACCGGACAGAATAGCGTCCCCGGTTCAATTTCATGGGGATTTCCTGGTATCGGCTGGTTGTGTCGGTTCTTATAAACAGGCTCACAGATTCCAGGCTGTCTTCAGGGAAATGAACGAAAAGTTCTAAATCGTACACACGGCCCTGAAACATAATTTCTTCCGGGTGATGGATAATTCTAACTGTTTCCAGGAAGCTCTCAATGGGCAGTTTTTCGATCGTATCGGCTGGTTCAGATGATAATAAAAAAATGGAGAGAAGTGTAAATACCGACAAGTAATTAGACCTGTTTTTGATTTACATAATGGTCTACATAGGATTTAATTGAAAATTCTTCAAGTCCATTCATTTTAAAGGAAGAGTGTACATAATTTCCCTTTTCATCTAGGCTGTATAGGGTAGCATAATAATCACGATTTTCAGAAATATTTTTTATGGCTTTAACTAATTCTTCTGCATCGTCATCAGTATTATAAATTCCAAAAGATGCCCGGACCATTCCTGACTTAAGTTTAAAAGCATCCTCAAAATCCTCCTCATTTATTTTTGTTGTAGCTTCCAAAAGATCATCCAGGATCATTTCTTTTACATAAGGGTGAGCGCAAAAGCACTCATTCCGAACGGCAATATTATGGTAATCATTCAAAATTGCCGCTACAAGGCCGTGATCCATATCCTTGATATTAAAAGAAATACAAGCTGATCGAGGACAGATGGAATAGTCAGTTTCACCATAGATTTGCACATTGGGAATTTGCTTGATCTGTTTTAACGTATTATTAATCAATTGGGATTCTACCTTATAAATAAAATCCATTCCAATGGTATCAAGGACTTCCAGAACAGCAGCCAGACCGATAGCGCCTGCAATGTTTGGAGTGCCTGCTTCTTCACGGGTGGGAAATTCTTTTGAAATGATATATCGATCGAGAAAGACATTGTCAACCATCCCTCCACCCACTTCCTCCGGTTCAATCTCCCGAAGGATGTCTTTTCGGCAAATAACAGCACCGGGCGATCCAGGTGCATAGGTTTTATGTCCGGAAAATATAAAGGCATCTAAATTTCGATTTGAATTTTTATGTCCACTAATTTTTACAGGTAAATGAGCAGTCATTTGGGCACCATCCACTATTATGAACGTATCATGATTATGGGCTAATTCGGCAATATCATAGATCGGGTTGATAATTCCAGTGACATTGCTGACCCCTGTCACTGCAACATATTTGATCTTTCCGCGATTTCTTTTCAAGACATTTTCCAAATAATCCAGGTCTATACAGCCGGGTTGGCCATCGTGATTGTCTAAAGGAATGTGAATGACTTTTTGGGAATATTTTCGATGGGGCAGGTCATTTGAATGATGCTCCATAAGTGATACAATCGCTATTTTCCGTTCGGGATGGTACTTACGGAAGACCCGAGCAAGTCTATTGATGCCGGCGGTACTTCCGCTTCCAGTAAAAAAACAGGTGTAGGTTTCCTGGTCAGCCTGCAGGAATGATAACACGCGGTCATGTGCCCATTGATATTCCTGAGTCGATATTTTAGCAGAAAAATGAAGTAAACTATGAGTATTGGCATAGTGATTATAAAATTCCTGGACTGCACTATGGGCGGCGCCCATCATGAGAGTAGATGCAGTTGAGTCAAGATAAACTCGGCGGGTTTTTCTTCCATCGGCCAAGGTATACATTGTATCAAGACCAATAAAATCTTTCTGGATCTTTTGAAATAAATCCATCATTTTATCTTAAGTAAAAATAGTAACATCTAGACTGTCTCTTTAAAAGAAGTTATATGATCCTGATACATTATGTTTCTTTGAAATGGAGACAATTGCTTTTCCATTCCTGGTATGTTGTATGCTGCCGGATAAAACAATCAAAACTGCAGCGGACTTTCCCCACAGCAATTTGCGGAGGCTGTTTCCTTTGAGTAGAATGTATTATAACTATGTATTTTTTGAATGGACGTTTAGCATACTGCCCCATATTCGACAGGGCCGAAAATGCAAAAATAAGGTCTTCGTCAAAGCGGTTTCGATCTGCCTGAATATCTAAGCGAAATACTCGACCTTTGTTGGTCTTATAAATATTTGCGCCCAGAAGTGTAGGTGAAGAATGATCTCTGGAAAAATAATTAGGTGTCATGGCTAAAAGTTGAGAATCTTTGAAAAGAGGTTTTCCAATAAGAAAAACAGGAAGGATCAGGATTATACAGTTTTTTACAAGACTCATACTAGCGATACCATTTTAAAAGAACGATTAAAAAGATACAAATCCCCAAGATTGCAAACAAAACCAGTTTTTGAAACTGTGTCTGTGAATAAATAACGGATTTCGAAAAAATCACTTTGTCCTCATTCAGAAAATCTTTGAGTCCAAAAGCCCACTTCAAGGTGTCCCCTTTAACAGAATCAGCATTTGTTTTTGTAATCATTCCAGGCAGGACCAGAGAGAACTGAAAATGATCATCCTTTAAAGCATGAGTCACACGGATCTCTTCTGCAAAGGGCTCCATGGCCAGGCTCATTTTCTGGATAAAATCTAAAGGGAGTTGTTGCAGAAAAGGGCTTAGTGCAGTTTGCAGCATTTTCGACCGATTCTGTTCCAGTTCTTCCATTAGCTTGATTGTTTCAACATGAATAAAATAATTTTTTAAGTGGTTGTCAATTCGTTCTAGAAGTCCTAATTCTAACTGAATAGAGGTATCAAATTTTAACCTGTTCAGTGCCTGTGAACAAACATAAACCATTGCTTCTGGAAGCCATTGAATTGAGTCAGCCTTTTCTGAATCCTGAAGAGAATCCCCGAATTTTGGATATTTTCGATACACTTCCCGTCCTCTAAATATCTGCTGAACGGTATAGGTTGTTGAAATCCAGTTTTCCTCCCTTTTTACCGTGATGGGATGCTGGAGGGGCACAAAGGAGGATGAATCTTTTGTAAACAATGTTATCCCGGAGAGGAGCCCCTGTGTCTCCAATGTCCAGGTTTCTTCTTCAGAATTCTGGCTTTGTTCCTTGTGTTGAGTTGAAGTCCAGATGGAATTTAGTTTTGGGTGCGGGAAATCGTCATCAAATACATCAGTTGAATCACCTTTTGTTACAATATGCATTTTATATTTACCGTCTTGGTGGACGTGTACGGTGATCAAATGTTCAACACATCCTGTTAGGATCAGACCCTGAAGAAGGAGGGCATAATTAATAATTTTTTTCAACATTAGTTATTTCTTAAGTCAAACAAAATATAAGAGAAAAGGGACATATGTTGATATGTCCTCTCCTAAAAGATATAGGATAATAGATTGCCCCTGTTCATGTCACTTCATCATAGATTTTCACCCAGCGCTTTCAAAAGTTTAAAAGTAAAAATTCCTGTGTCATGGTGATCTCCCCAGTGTGGGCGCAAGCCGTAATATCCAATCGATTCGATTTGTGTAAGTTTATAACTGGTTTCTGTTTTCATTTTTGGGGGACCTTTATAAATATTACCAAACACATCCGTTTCTCCTGCACAGGAAGCACAAGGGCAATTATCCCGTAATGTTTTGGATGAAATAATACTTTCGGTTTCGTTAGACCATTTGATCAGTAGAAATTCGTTGACCAGTTCTGTATGGGTAATTTGAAGCTGGGGTTTTTGACTCATGATTATTTGTATACCTTGTAAACAACCTGTAAATTTGCGGTTGTTTATTCATGGGACACAACTGAATATGGGCGATTAGCTCAGCTGGTCAGAGCGCCGTCTTCACACGGCGGAGGTCGGCAGTTCGAACCTGCCATCGCCCACAATTCAGAAGACTTCATATTAGGGGGAAATTTTTCTGTTTTTAAAGTAATTATGAGAAGATTATTATGAAACAATTAGCGTTAATAAAAAACGTTTTCAAACATTCGTTTTCATCTGTGTTCACAATGAAAAGCTGTGTTCACATAACAATGCTTTTACCGCTATTATCCATTGTTTTTAGCCAGAGCCCTGATTTTACCCTGACAATCAACGTAAGTGGCGGCGGATACGGCTATGATCTTAACATTGGTTTTTCTCCAGATGTTTCAGATAAATATGATCCAGGAATTGATAAGTATGCACCTCCGCCTTCTCCGCCTGGAACTTTTGATGCAGCCCTGTGGTGGAATAACGATCGTTGGTATTCTCAAATTGTGCATGGAGACACTTCAGATCTTATAGAGCATGCATGGAACATACAACTCCAGTATCCAGAAAATGATTTCATTAATCTGCATTGGGATAATGGGTGCATTGCTTCCTTAGGGACATTTATTCTCCAGGATGCGTTTGGAGGAGAATTGGTTAATGTAGATATGACGGCTGTAGATAATGTAACGTTGGATAATCCAGAGCTCAGGACGATACAATTGAAGGTCACTCCAAAACTGTATTTCCCTAAACAACCACCTGCAGGATTTGAGTTTACACCAATTCCTGTATCAGGAACTTTTATCGGCACAATTACAATAAATGGTCAGAGTGCCAAGGGATGTGACTGGCTTGCTGCTTTTGATGAAAATGGAAATTGTGCAGGTTCAAGAGCGTTGATCATTAACGATGGTTTGGCTTGGACCAATATTCCAATCTATGGAGATGACAGTACAACACCAGATGTTGACGAAGGCATGAATCTGGGAGAAAAATTCGTTCTGAAGCTGTGGGATGCTTCTTCCGGCCTTATCTTTGAATATCCTGAAAGCTTTGACTGCTGGTCAAATCAGAGAGGCGCTCCCATGCCGGGCTGTGGAGGTATAGGTAAATCCTATAATTTTTTAGATGAAAAGTAAGATATAAGAGGTAGTTTATTCTGCCCCTCACTGTTTTATAAAGGACTCTTGGGTATGTTCGGGGAGCCCTAAATTTACCTAATTGTTAAGGATTATCTCTAGAGCTAACTCGATATGAGGGAATCATTAAATTATTGTCTTCCCCTTTTTCCCTCTTTCCATTGATCCCAGATCCCCATCATTGACCTCATTTGTTGCTCTAAATCTGTAGATTTCACCAATTCTTCGATCTCTTTCCTTGATTGGCGGGGAAGACTCAAACTCAGGTCGTTTGCAAATCCAAGTGTTACAGCAGCCACAATTGCTGAATTTATTTTTAACGATTTTAGATCCACTTTGTCGTAGGTGTCAGATTCAGCATGATAGTTCGGGGCATAATTTGCAGGATCGTGATTACCTATTAAATTGCCAACACCGTGCATCATAAAGTCGAAATTATCCGTTCCTACAAGCGGTATATCAATATTTGTAAACGGACCGAGTTCCGTAATTTCACCGACCACCTTGTTTGTTGCTTCCAATACATCTGGTCTCCCACCGGTGAAAAATCCCGTAATCTGTCCACTGCCAATGTCAACTGACATGGTCATGATATGATTCCCTAATTGCGGCTCATTTTTATCGGTATAAGCCATTGAACCATAAAGTCCAAGTTCTTCGCCATTCCAAAGGGCAAACCTGATTGTTCGCTTTGGTTTTATGTCCAGCTTTATCATTTGGCGGGCGATGTCAATCATCATGGCAACATTGCAGCCATTGTCGTTTGCGCCCGTCCCAAGTCCCCAGGAATCTAAGTGTGCTCCAATGATGACTATTTCTTCAGGCCGTTCAGATCCTTCGATTTCCCCAATAACATTATAAGATTTGTAGGGCTCTCCCTTTATCACGTCTATTTTTATCCCAAGAGACAACGAACCATCATTCCGCAAAGTTCTCAGGCACCTCTTAGCATCTTCCCTGGCCATGATGATCATAGGCAGAGTATTCTCAAAGCTTCTTGATGCGTTATGACGATAAAGCAGCCGCATAGGGCGAGAAGACATATAAACAACTCCTTTTACACCTGCCTCGTACGCCAAATCTTCAATCAGAACTGCGTCAGCGTATTCTTTAAAAAGACCATCTAAATCAACCAGCTCATCTGTTTCAATAAGTATGAAGCTGCCTTTTGCGTTTTCTCCCAGTCGTGTAAAATCATCGGCTGTTCCATGTCCACCATCTAAAAGTTCTGCTTTTATACCCAGGGTTCCTGTTGAAAAGGTAAGGGCAGCCACCCGTGGTTCAAATTCTACAGCACCGCTAATTTCGGCAGCCGACTCATTCTCAAGCCACAGGCCCGGCATTGTGAATTCCTCCTTGCTGACGCTGACTCCAGCCTTTTGGAATTTTTCTAGTCCCCAGTCTATAGATAGAAAATTAGCCTTTGACCCAGTTGGCCGTCCCCCGATAACATCACAGAGTTCTTGTAAGTCTTCTTCTATTGGTGTGTCACCCAACAATCCCTCTACCAACTTATCTGTTTCACTGTTTTGAGCTGAAAGCACCCACATTAAGGTGAAAGATATAAGTGCGAGTTTCCTCATTGTCTCCTCCTTTTCTCTATAAAACAATAAAGGCCTCGATTGAGGCCTTTATTGTTGGTAATTGATTTAAGAATTTTAGCCAGGGATTTCCGTTTCTGGAATAGGGAAAGTTACAATAGAGTCTCCACGCCCTGGTCGATCTATGGGTAACTCACCTGTTTTCCCGTAGTGCCTCATATCTACCAACCTGTGTCCTTCAAGGAAAAGTGAATAGCGTTTTTCATGAAGAACCCGATCAACGGCATTGCTGGCATCAGTTCCAGAATAATCAGTGACTCCTGCTGCTGCGCGAATGGTATTCATAATTGATTCAGCAGAGGAATAATCACCATTACCAATATGAACTTCAGCTTGTAATAACTGCAATTCTACAGATCTCATAATGGGTACAGGATCGTAGGAACTGCTATACAGGTTTGGAGCCAAATAGCTTTCCAATTCATCATAAATAATGGTGTCAGACCTGACAACAACATTATTGCTCACACGAGTATCGCCTAAATCCGCATCTGTATAGAATGAGGGATGAACCATTAATTTAATCGTTGTAGCAGTAGGATCTTCATACATTTCATTGCCCTGATCATTGGCACCAGAACTGAATGCATGATACACGCCCTCGTCTGGATTAGAGGAGGTTGCCCAGGCTGAACAATTGTCCAGGGCCGTTTGAGCTGCACTCCAATCACTTTGATGGACAGCTACTCTGGCCCGAAGGCCGCGATTGAACTTCGCGAAGGTTGCTGGTGTGTTGAAACCTGCAAACCCGCTGGAAAGCGAGAATGAAAAAGCACTTCCTGCTGAATTTAGGTTACTATAGCTGGCATCTAAAAGACTCTCAATTTCTGCCAGCACTTGTGCCTTTGTGGATACAGCAGCAGTAATATCGCCGTCATAGTTTAGCCGGGCGCCACTTTCATCCCACAGGTAAACCAGGCGCATCAAGCTATAGGCGTGTAGTGTCTGGGCTACCCCTTTTGCACCTTCATCAGCAGCAGCACTACCCATAATGGTCTCACAATTTGCAATAGCCTTATAGGCAGTTTGCCATGGTCGATAACACAAGAAACCACCCGGATCAATGGGTCCTGTTAATAATTCACCTGTATACCTTGGGTCAGCAGGTTCAAGGTAGTAGGCTTCACGGCCCACAACCAATAGGTCCCTGAGGTAAACACCAAGATCCTGACGCATAACAGCTTCAGCTCCCGTTACAAGTGATTGGATTGTGGCTGTCTCATCTGTGGGGTTATTTGGATCTGGGAAATCAAGGTCTTCACATCCTACCCAAAATAATACTGCTATCATGGGGAGGATCTTTATCATAGTGGTTTTTTTATTTGTTTTCATCATCATATCCTCCTTTATAATCCGACCGATAGTGTTAAATACATACTCTTAGACAACGGGTAGGGATTCGTATCAACTGAACCGCCAACCGCTTCATTTCCAAACTGACTCACTTCAGGGCTCAAGCCCGTATAATCAGTCTTTAACCATAAGTTACGACCGGAAAATCCAACCTTTAGGTAACCAAGCCCAAGCTGATCAGATATGTTTCCGGGTAAAGTGTAGGTCACGCTGATATCACGCAGGGCAGTGTACTCAGTTGATTCGACATAAGGCTGTGTCACCTCACCCAAACCGCCAAGTCGGTCGCCGCCATTCGCTTCATAGTCGGCTGTCGTACCACCAAGGTCATAGATCAGGTTTGCCAGGTTAATAGCGTGGCCACCTGCCTTGTGATCGATTAAAAAGGCAAGCTCAACCGAACCTAAACGAAAAGAATTATGGAAAGAAATCCTGAAATCAGGATTCTCATCACCCAATTTTTGGTGACTTCCATCTGCATTTGTTTCTGATCCAACAATAGCTGTGGGCGACCAACCTTCGTCTATTCTGTAGGTTCCAAGGAAAGTGGCGAAACCACCAAAATTGTAGGGATCAACATTAAGCTTTGTAACCTTGGATTCTGATGAGTAATAATTCATCCGGAAATTCCAGTCCAAACCGCCTAAGTCAACTAGTTTAGTAGGATTTAATCCCAGTGTGAGCTCAGTTCCTTTTGTTTCCATTTCACCACCGTTTTCCCAGCCGTAGAGCGAGCCGGATGAAGCAGGAAGATCTACCAGAAGAATAAGGTCTGTGATATTCTGCATATAATATGTTGCCTCCACAGTAGCCAAGCCACCCATCATAGAGAAATCTGCACCAAATTCTGTTTCTGCGGTGCGCTCAGGTTTAATACCGGCATTGCCCCTTGTTGACGCAGGTACCAGTCCATTGACACCACCAATATTAGAAGATGACATTGTGGTATATTTTGCTTTTGCCGAAGGCATGTTACCGGTTTCACCTCTTGCAAATCGAAGCTTCAGATTATCAAAATATCCGGCCAATTCACCAAATTGATAGGATGCGGCCATTTTAGGATACCATTCCATTGCCTCGGTATCTCCCATGGTGCTGGACACATCGCCTCGCATTCCAAATACCGCATAAATGTTGTCGCCAAAAGTGCCTTCCACCTGGAAGAACTTTCCGCGATCCTGGCGCTTGGATCTGTCGTGATAAACAGATTGGGAGCTGGCTTTGTCCACATTGGTTTGAGTTGGAATCATACCTATAGCATGGACAAATACTGAATTCCAGCTATAGGTTTCATACTGGAGTCCAGCTGTGGTATTAAAATTCATGCCGGGCATTTTAAGCTTGTGAACAAGATTCAGAGACAGGTTTGTATTTAAATTATCCGTAGTGGTCATAACAGATTGACCCGGCTCATCATTGGATTCTTCGATCTGCAGGAAGGGCGGGATAAATACTTCGTTTTCCTGGTTGTAAAAATCCGCGCCACCAACCCCTAAAAAGCCTAGGCTTTGGTCGGCCCTCTTAAAGAGGTTGTAATCGAAAGTCAGCGAGCCCAGAGCCCTGTGCGTTAATTCATTATTCACAAAATACTGAGCTGTTTCCAGTGGATTCGATGGATTATTGGGGTGGTCCGGATACACACCATCACCATCAGTGTCCCTAATATCAATGAAACTGGGTGTAAATCCTATGGAGAATCCATAGGTCATATTGGTGTTATCATTCCCGGTAACGCCACGATCTGCATCTGAACGAATAAGATTCGTAGCTACAGAAAGTTTTGCTTTTTCACTGAAGCGGTGACTAATGTTGACACGACCTGACAGTTTCTTATAACCGGTATTTTTAATGATACCGCCTTCATTCATGTATTGACCGCCCATATAAAACTGTGTTCTTTCATTACCGCCTATAGCGCTTACCGTGTGTTCGGTTAACTTACCAGTTTCACCGTAAAGTATTTCTTCGTAATCAAAATTATTTCCTGCCCAGGTAGTTGTGTCTGCTGAATTAGTTAATCCTAATGCGGCAATATCTGCACCATATTGACTCTTCGCTTCAGTGTATGTCTCAAAGGTGCGATGACCCATTTTCCTTAGCAAGGAAGAAGAACCGGTGCGTGTTGAAAAATTGAATTTGGTTTTTCCGCCACGACCACGTTTGGTACTTATTATGATCACACCATTGGAGGCTTTAGCCCCATAAATAGCCGCTGCACTGGCACCTTTCAAAACTTCAATGCTTCCGATATCATTGGGGTTTATATCTCCAATACGATTTGTAGGTTGACCCTGAGGGCGTTCGCTCCCAGCACCGGTTGACTTGGTTATTACATCAACACCTGATTGGTTTGCATCGTTGTTAACAATGACCCCATCAATAACATATAATGGTTGTGTACTTCCTGTAAGTGTTGATGTGCCACGCAGGTTTACATTAACACCACCACCGGGAGCACCGGTATTTCGCCGGACATTTACACCTGCAAATTGTCCGCTCAAAGCTTGGTCAATTGTCTGGGTTGGTGCGTTAACTAAATCATCGCCAGTAACTACAGCAACAGCATTAGCTGCATTTCGCCGCTTAACCGATGTCACGAGCCCGGTAACAACCACTTCATCTTGTCTTAAAATATCTGGTTCAAGCGCAATGTTCATTACGCCTTCGCCAAAAGCGACTTCCTTTGTTTTATAACCGATGTAAGCTACCATAATGATATCACCCGCGTTTGCTTCTATAGTGAAAGCACCCTGGTCATCAGTTGTGGTCCCAACAAATGTGCCTTTTACAAAAACTTGTGCTACGATAAGGGGATCACCTGTTTCTGCATCTGTAATCTTTCCTGAGACCTGTGTTGTTTGGGCGACCATAATCTGGATGCCTAATATGCAGGCTATCAGGAAACTTAATTTCATCTTTATTTTCATTGAATTAACATCCTCCTTAGAATTCATGATGAGAGCATAGTGTTAACATAGCGTACTCACTGACTATATTAATATATCTAAGTCTAATTTTTAATCTGAAAAGATACAATACGTGTTTTTAGAATCCAAATAATATTATTCTTTATTCTTTTTACTTGAAATTGACAAGTTTGCAAGACAAATACCTGGAAGAAAATAGATGTTTACATCGTACATTTTTAATTGTTCCTTCTGCATCGTTATAAAGAATAGTGAAAAAAATCAGAATGTTTTGGTGACATAATATTGATTTAAAATTATTTCCTTTTGAAGTTAGAATTTACTCATTTTACTTTACAAACCATTAAACATAACAAATACATCCACATTAGTATTTCATATTTTGTAAAAAAGGGAGGAATTCATGGAATTATCAATATCAGACAAATATAAGGGGAATATGCTTTTCATTGATCAGATAGATAACAGGATACAGGAAAAACATTTACTGAATCATTCTTTTTATAAAGCCTGGAGTGCAGGTGAACTCTCGGTGGAAACCATCCGTGAATACTCGGCCCAATATTTTTTGCATGTATCTCATTTTCCCCGCTATCTGTCTTCTATTCATGCCAACTGTGAAGATATTCATATTAGACAGATGCTGTTGGAAAACCTGGTTGATGAAGAAATGGGCAACGAAAACCATCCTGAGCTCTGGATGCGTTTTGCCGAAGGAATGGGTAATACGCGGGATAAAGTCAATCAAACTATTGCCATAAATGAGACAAAAGAATTAGTGAATACCTTTATCAAACTATCAAAATCAGATCAATACCACATCGGATTGGCTGCTCTTTATTGTTATGAATCCATGCAGCCGGAAATTTCTGAAACAAAAAAAGAAGGTTTGCAGAAATTTTATGGAATAGAGGACGAAAATATATTAAAGTTTTTCACTGTTCATATGCAGGCCGATAAATGGCACCGGGAAGTTGTGAGAAAACTACTGGTTGAAGTGAGCGATACTGAAGAGATACAAAAAGAAATCCTGGAAACAGTTGATGTGGCACTCCATGCCCTGAATAATTTCCTAACCGGCATGGAAAGGGCCTATTGTTAGAGTTTTTGACCAGCAGAGTAATAGTTCTTTTTCTAATCATTAAAGAAATTATATGAGCAGTTATACCCACCACGACGAATCTTTCTACAGAAAATATATCTGGTCAACTGATCACAAAATTATAGGATTGCAATATGGTTTTACTGCATTGTTTTTCCTGTTGGTTGGGTTTACGCTGATGATGATTATGCGTTGGCAGTTAGCTTATCCTGAGTCACCTGTCCCCCTTGTTGGCTCAATTTTTTGGGAGGATGGAATTTTACTACCGGAAATTTATAATTCATTAGGGGCCATGCATGGTACAATCATGATCTTTTTAGGAATTGTCCCGTTAGCAGTTGGAGCATTCGGAAACTATTTGGTTCCCCTGCAGATTGGTGCACCAGACATGGCATTCCCTAAATTAAATGCCGCAAGCTACTGGAGCTATTTTGTTGGCGGAATTATAATGATGAGCAGTTTTTTCACTGCTGAAGGTGCTGCAAGATCGGGGTGGACTTCCTATCCTCCATTATCTGTTATTGAAGTGGGACAAACGCTTTGGTTAATTGGGATGATATTTTTAATTACCTCTTCTCTTTTGGGATCAATAAATATTATTACAACTATTGTCCAGCTTCGTGCTCCAGGAATGTCGTGGATGCGCCTTCCATTTTTTGTGTGGTCTCAGTTTGTTACGTCATTTCTTTTAGTTTTGGCATTTCCACCGCTTGAAGCGGCTGCGGTGCTGCAGCTTATGGATCGTGTCGCCGGTACAAGTTTCTTTTTACCAAGCGGTCTTGTAGTCTCTGGTGAGATACTGAATGTGAGCGGCGGCGGAAGTCCACTGCTCTGGCAGCACTTGTTCTGGTTTTTAGCTCATCCTGAAGTGTATGTATTAATTTTACCTGCAATGGGAATAGTTTCTGAAGTGATTGCTAACAATACAAGAAAACCACTCTGGGGTTACAAATCGTTAGTTTTTGCTGTAGTGTTTCTGGGTTTTATGTCTTTCATAGTTTGGGCACATCATATGTTTATTACTGGGATGGGCACAACCATGAGCGCTTTTTTTCAGACAACCACTATGATTATTTCGATTCCATCAGTTATCATTTTATCAGCTTTGTTTATATCATTGTGGGGTGCATCAATTCGATTTAACACACCAATGCTTTTCGCTTTGGCATTTTTACCCATGTTTGGGATTGGAGGATTGACAGGATTACCGCTGGGATTTGCTGCTTCGGATATTTATCTTCACGATACGTACTATGTTATTGGTCATTTCCATTATGTTGTAGCGCCGGGGACAATTTTTGGATTATTTGCTGGAATTTATTATTGGTATCCAAAAATGACGGGTCGTCAGATGAACAAGTTTCTGGGGAAACTACATTTCTGGCCTTCGTTAATTTTTATGAATGGTATTTTTATGCCAATGTTTATCCAGGGATTAGCCGGTGTTTCACGACGACTTTGGGATGGAGGACTTGAATACGCTCATGCTTCGGGTGTTCTGCAATGGAATGAATTTATGTCTATTTCAGCATGGCTGCTTGGATTAGCACAGCTTCCGTTCATCTTCAATGTTTTTTATAGTATGAAATTTGGAGAAAAGGTTGGTAAAAATCCCTGGGATTCAACTACCCTGGAATGGACAGCACCTTCACCACCGTTACCTCATGTTAATTTCGAAAAAATTCCCGAAGTATACCGCGAAGCTTATGAATATAGCGTTCCGGGGCGGAAAAGAGATTTTACTCCTCAAACAGTTCCAAAAAAAGGATAAAGGGTTATGGATATTCCTTATACAGTAGAAGAACGATCTGATACCGGACTGTTTAATGCTAAGCTGGGTATTTGGTTATTTTTAGCATCTGAGGTAATGCTCTTTGGAGGCTTATTTTCTGCTTACATTTTTCTTCGATTTGGTGCACCCGATGGCGCTTTCCATGAGTGGGGTCAGGAACTTAATATTCCTCTTGCAACGCTCAATACATTGATTTTGATTTCCTCAAGTGTGACAATGGTCATGTCCTGGGCTTCTCTCAAACTTCAGGATATCAAAAAATATAAACTGTATATGGGGTTGACCCTGTTATGCGCTCTAGGATTTTTAGTTATAAAATATTTAGAGTATACTGCAAAATTTGATCACCATATTTTCCCAAGCACTAACACATTTTTCGCAATTTATTTTACCCTTACGGGTCTCCATGGATTACACATTATTGGTGGTATGATCGTTCTTTTTTATTTATGGATCCCAGGACGAAAAATGTGGGAATCTCAACCTGCCCAATTTACAAACCGTATTGAAATTGCAGGATTATATTGGCATTTTGTTGATTTAGTGTGGATTTTTCTGTTCCCGGTCCTTTACCTGCTTTAAGAGAATTCATTATGAGTACGAATCATGACACAAAAGATATTCAGCAACATATAAAAGTTTATATGATGGTTTTTGCAGCATTAGCTGCTTTGACCGTTGTAACTGTTGCTGCATCATATTTGGACTTGAGCTCAGGTGAAGCGATTTTGCTTGCATTGACTATTGCTTCTATTAAAGGGTCATTAGTAGCTAGTTATTTTATGCATCTAATTTCTGAAAAAGCGTTGATTACCTGGATATTAATGTTAACTGCAGTTTTCTTTTTTATTCTCATGTTTATCCCAATGACTTCATTCATTGACCAGGCACGGTTAGGATGATTTCTCTTAAAACATTCCACATTTTTTTTATTTCTTTGTCAATTTTGCTTTGTGCCTGGTATGGATATCATGAAATAAGGAATCCTTCAGTTTCGGGGATGTTTTCTATGGTCCTTGGAATTAGTTCCATGTGTTTATCAGGTGGGTTGGTTATATATGGTTGGCACATAATTCAAAAATTCAGGTCTCTATAATTAATTCGTTGAGAATATTTTTTACAGTCCTCATTATGGCAATACCAAAGATAGGCTTTGCCTGTGCCACCTGTTTTGGCGCACCGGATGCACCTGCAACTCAAGGACTAAACTACGCCATATTTGTTTTATTAGGGTGTATTTCTGCTGTGTTAATGGGAGTTGTGTTTACTATAATTTCTTTACGAAACAGAGCAAAGGCTTGTGTTCTTCAATCTTCAGGTACCCAAAATAGAGTATATTAACCAATGTTAGAATTTTTAAAACATTACGGGCTTCCCATTCACTTATCAACTGCCGGGCCAGGCATTGATGAAATAATTGTATTAACCCATTGGTTAATGCTATTTCTGTTTGTGGGTTGGGGAACATTTTTTATCGTATCACTGGTAAAGTTTAGAGCTTCGAAAAGTCCGAAAGCTGATCACGATGGAGTCAAGTCTCATTTATCTTCTGTCCTTGAAGTTGCAATTGCCGTCGTTGAAATTGTATTACTGATTGGTTTTGCTTTCCCAATCTGGGCATCCCGGGTGAATGATGTGCCCAATTCAGCAGAGGATGGAGCAGTACATATTCGTGTTATTGCACAGCAATTTGCATGGAATATCCATTATCCGGGAGCGGATGGGATTTTTGGAGAAACGAAAGTTGATCTTGTAGATGAAGAAGAAAACCCCATTGGTTTAGATCGTTCAAGCGTAGGTGGATCAGATGATTTTTATACCATAAATCAAATGCATATTCCCGTTAACAGAAAAATCCGGGTAGATCTTTCAACCAAGGATGTTATTCATAGCTTTAAACTTCCTGAACTTCGCGTTGGTCAGGATGCAATCCCGGGAATGAGTATTCCAGTTCATTTTGAAGCAACCATGACTTCTGAAGAATATCTGCAAAAAATGGCTGATACTCCAAGAAAAGGTAAAGGATTGGAAATTGTCTGTGCCCAGCTATGTGGACTTGGTCATTATAGAATGAGAGGATACCTGACCATAGATACGGAAGCTGACTATAAAAGTTGGTTGGATTCAGAGGCTCAATACCTGGAAGAATACGGAGATGATGAATGGTAAGTAGAAACTTATCGCATTAGTTTTGTTCTAAAGATATTTTATTTATAATCTATACTCTCTTTAAACACACTATGAATTTCAAAAAAGGGAGAAATAAATAATGATGAAATACTTGAAATACTTTATTACACCCGTTTTGTCACTAGCAGTAATGATTGGAATTCTTCTTGGCGGTCACTGGATGTGGTTTGGGCTTGCTGTTTTATTTGTTGTTGTGATTGGGGGAGATACAGTCCTGGGTGAAGATGCTTCTCAACCGGAATACAGCCATCCCTGGCTAATAGAACTTCCATTGCATTTGGCCTTGCCTCTCGTCGCCCTGCTATTGCTGAGTTTTGCATGGGCATCCGGAAGCGGAACACAGGATTTTCTTGGCATAGGGCAATTGTTAACGGGCCTGTTTTCATATGATTTTTTTGCAGCGAGAAATGGCAGCGTATGGCCTGATTATGTTGGCGCCCTGCTTGGGGTAGGGTTTATAGTTGCAGGATATGGCACAAACGTAGGCCATGAACTCACCCATCGGATTAAAGACAGAATTGCAATGCTGGAGGGCAGATGGCTTCTTTCCGCAAGCTGTAATGCGGACTTTGCCATTGAACATGTGTACGGTCACCATGTCACCGTTGGGACAAATGAGGACCCTGCAACAGCCAGAAGAGGAGAAAATGTATACACGTTTTTCATAAGATCAACTGTATTTGGGCATATCAGTGCATGGAAACACGAGCTGAAAAGACTCCGGAAAAAAGGATTCAGCCTTTTTTCATTCAGGAACAGGATGATCACTGGATATATCATGTCAGTATTCTTGTGTGCCGTATTTTTTACTTCAGGCGGAGTTTTAGGCCTGGTACTGTTTCTTGGGCAGGCTGTCTTTGCAAAACTTATCCTGGAGGTTGTGAACTACATGGAACATTACGGGCTTACCCGAAAATCGGGACAGCGAATTGGGACTGAACATTCCTGGAATACCAACAAGAGGATGAGCAGCATGGTGTTGTTTTCCTTGACCCGTCATTCTGGCCATCACGAAAAGCCAATGGTAAAATTCTGGAAACTGGATCCTTATAAAAATGCTCCGCAAATGCCCTATGGTTATCTTATCACCCTGGTTATATGCCTCATACCGCCGCTGTGGTACCGCATCATCGCTCCGGGGCTCAATGGGTGGGACCAGCAGCATACACCTACATAAGATACATAGCATATAATAATTCAGGTGTCTACCAGATTAATATCCTGATGGGAGAGGAAAAGAATTTTTAT
>Ga0209445_1000593_pt1 | contig 20470 bp, 18 predicted proteins | sample MarorgKNORR_S2LV_4_FD_188223 | JGI IMG/M metagenome (GOLD analysis project Ga0209445, IMG submission 188223) | Marine microbial communities from the Southern Atlantic Ocean, analyzing organic carbon cycling - NADW_A/KNORR_S2/LV (SPAdes) (version 2) | ecosystem: Environmental > Aquatic > Marine >... | reverse complement strand
GACGCCGACTATTGGCGTCTCTTTCGATTAAACCTACTCGATTATTTTACTAACTCGGGTTGGCTGCCCCTTCGTCGATGCGGTGGATGCGCAGTTTGCGGAGACGGCGTCCCAGCATGGACACCACCTCTATGTGTAGACGGTCAGTTACCACGATGTCGCCTTGCTGGGGTATCCGGCCCAGGCTGTGGTATACGTAGCCGCCGACGGTGTCAACTTCAGTGGTGCCGATCGTTGCGCCAAAGAGCTCTTCCACATCCTCTGTGGTTACTCCGGCATCAACCAGCACTGTGCCGTCCGCCTGGTGAATCACCTGGGCGTCCCGGGAACGGGAGAACTCGTCCTCTATCTCGCCGACGATCTCCTCCAGCAAATCCTCCATGGTGACGAGGCCCTCGGTGCCGCCATATTCATCCACCACGATGGCGATCTGGGTTCGGCGCTCCTGCAACTCTTCCAGCAAGTCGTCGACCCGTTTGGTCTCGGGAATGATGAACGCTTCACGAACCAGAGTACGAAGGGAGTCCCCGGACTTGGAGTTCGATGTGACCGCCGACTTTGCCAGCGAATCAAGCACATCGCGGGCGTGGATGATGCCAAGTATCTTGTCGATCGTCTCTTCATAGACCGGGAGCCGGCTATGGCCCGCGCTCACCATCGTCTCGGCCACAACATTTAGAGGGGAGTCGGCTTCAACTGCAGCCATATCCAGACGGGGCACCATGACCTCTCTGACGGTGGTGGCATCCAGCCGAATGATGGAACGGAGCATCTCCCGGTCCCGGTCATCGAGACTGGTCAGTTCTTCCTCGGTGATGGCTGGTTCTTCAGACTCGTCAGGGGTTACCCCGTCTAACTGACGGCCGTGCCCGTTCCCATTACCGTTGCCTGCATGGCTGTTCGCCGCTAACGCAGAATGACCGTTGCTGGGACCGCCCTGGACCCAAGGCCGCGACAATCCTGGATAGCGTTGTGTCAGGATATTAGCCGCACGGTCAATCAAGAACAAACCTGACAGCAGTCCGATGGACATGAAAGCGATAGGCCACCAGTCTGTGTTCGCCACACTCTGAATCAGTGCCACGCCGGAGAGGACAACGGCGAACAAACAGGCCGCTTTCAGCCAGAAGAGGAGCGGTTCGGAGAGGGCCGAGGAATTCTCATCTCTGCCAGCGGACCCAGTCGGGCCGGCAGAACCACCCGAGCGAAGAAGGCTCAGATATGAGAACAAGAGAGTGAAGGCAGTAAAAACTATGGTTTGTGGTAAATAATCTGTATCCAAACACCCCGTCCCCCGGTCAACCCACGTATGTGACTCTTTGGTGTTTATGCCTGCGGGAAGCGTCACCGGGAGGTCAGTTGGAACCACTTATCTATCGACTATCTTAGCAGGAACACCCACGGCTAGTCTAGCCGGAGGCACGTCTATTGTAACAACTGCGCCGGCTCCTGTGACCGCTCCGGCGCCCACAGTGACCGGCGCCACCAGCATGGTGTCACAGCCGATAAAGGCGTCCTTCTCCACCACGGTGCGGTGTTTATCCTTACCGTCATAGTTGCAGGTGACCATGCCAGCGCCAACATTGACGTTGGCCCCGATGGACGCGTCTCCTACGTACCCAAAGTGGCCCATAACAGCTCCGGCTGCGAACCGGCTTTCTTTCACTTCAACATAGTTGCCGATGTGGACGCCAGACTCCAAATAAGCCCCAGGCCGCAGATGACTGAAGGGGCCGATATCCACCCCGGACTCCATGACCGCATCTTCCAACGCCGAAGATGTAACCCGGCAGTTGTCGCCGATCGTCGAATCTTTGACCACCGAACCGGGACCTACCTCACAATCGGATCCAATGGTGGTATCCCCGAGGAGCATGGTGTTTGGCAAGACCACGGTGTCCTGGCCAATGGTTACACCGCCATCGATCATCACCGATGACGGGTCAGTGATCGTCACACCCAACAGCATCCACCGCTCGCGGATGCGGCGGCGTTGGATATCCTCGAGTTGCGCTAACTCCACCCGGTTATTGATTCCCAGGACTTCATCAGGGTCGTTGGACGGCAGAGCAGCTACCGAGGCGCCAAGCTCCGCCGCGACCGCCGCCAGGTCCGTCAGGTAGCTTTCACCGTTACTGCTGACGTCGACCTTCTCCAGGTTCTCCCAAAGCCAGTCTGCCTGGAAGCAATAAACCCCGGAATTCACCTCCACCGGTTGCCCATCTCGTTCAGTGTCGTCCGTGGCTTCGACGATGCCCAGCACATTCTGCTGGGAGCCCAGGTCTCGCTTGACGCGGCCTAAACCGGCGCTGGTCTGAACGATGCCCGACATGATGGACATCTTGCGGCCCTCCTCCAGATGTCCGTCCAAAAGACGCCGGACCGAGTCATCGGTCACCAACGGAGCGTCCCCGCCGATCACTACGACTTGATCCGCCTGCCCCTGGAGCGTTGTGGCCGCGGCTTTCACTGCGCCGGCGGTCCCTGTCATTGAGGGTTGTACAGCGTAATCTACGCCATCGCCTAGCAGCGCTTTAACTGTATCCTGGTTGGCGGGAGAGACCACGACGACAACCCTGTCTACGCCCAATCTGCCCAGCAACTCCACAGGATAACGAAGCAGCTCCTTGCCGCAGAGCCGATGCAGCACTTTGGGAATCCGGGAATTCATCCTTCTCCCGTCTCCGGCGGCCAATATGATCCCTGCCAACTTGCCCATGTTGTCCATGTCATTACCCCTGCCGTTATCCATAAGAGTCGAGCGTTTTACAACCTCTGAGTACTGGGAGGATTATACCAGCGGGGTCGGTTTTGGCCGTGCCTGAAATACAGCCCGTTGCACCCCGTCCGGCCCTCCGGCGCATAGAACGATTCACGTTGACAATACGACTGGCCGGGGGCAGAATGGCCGTGCTTCAGCTTGGCCCGTCTTGAAACCTTTGGGAGGCCGCCCGATGGACAAATCTCAGTTACCCTTTATCTCAGCCACAGAATTGGCATCCCTCATCAAGTCGCGCGAAATTTCCCCTGTTGAGGCGACCGAAGCCTATCTGGAGCGCATCCCCCAGGTCGACGGCAAGCTGAACTCCTATATCACGGTGACGTCCGAGCGGGCCATGGCCGATGCCCGCCAAGCCGAACAGGAAATCGTGTCTGGCAAGTACCGGGGTCCGATGCACGGCATCCCCATCGGCATCAAAGACCAGGTCTACACCAAGGGGATCCTGACCACCGGCGGCTCCACCATCCTGAAAGACTTTGTGCCCACGGAAGACGCCACGGTAGTCACCAAGTTGAACGAGGCCGGAGCGGTGCTGCTCGGCAAGTTGAACATGAGCGAGTTCGCCATGGGAGACGCATTCGAACATCCCTACGGACGGCCTCACAACCCCTGGGACCTTTCCCGCAACGCCGGCACATCCAGCAGCGGCTCCGGCGCCGCCACGGCGGCCTTCCTCTGCGCCACATCGCTGGGTGAGGACACCGGTGGGTCCATCCGTGGGCCTGCGTCGTTCTGCGGTCTAGTTGGCATCCGGCCTTCTTGGGGACGGGTGAGCCGCCACGGCGTTTTGGGCGCATCTTGGTCGATGGACCAAGTGGGTCCCATCTCTCGCACCGTACCTGACTGCGCCATCACTCTGGCCGCCATAGCGGGACACGACCCAAAAGACGGATACACCTGGGACATTCCGGTACCGGATTACCTGGCAGATATGTCGGGCGGCGTCCAAGGCCTGAAGATCGGTGTCATCACCGAAAGAGTCGAAGGAGATGCTGTAGACCCCCAGGTGCGCGACCTGGTGCTCAAGGCCATCGCCCAGTTGGGAGAGTTAGGCGCCGTCGTTTCAGATATTGAGATTCCGCTGATCGCCCAGTCGGCGGCCATTTCCACCGCGGTGACCTACGGCGATGTCTCCGGAGTCCACCGGGAGGGCATCGACCAACGACTGAAAGAGTACGACTACAACATCCAGCTCCGGCTTCTAACCGGCGCCATACTGCCGGCCCAGGCCCACCAGAAGGCGGTGCGCCTTCGACATATGATACGGCAGCAGATATTGGACGCCTTAGACCAAGTAGACGTGTTGGTGATGCCGACATCGTCCATACCCGCCTCGACGCTCCCCGAAAAGGCAGGGGTCGAAAGCAAAGAGGCTTTCATGGAGATGCTGGGCGGACGCCGGAGTTTCACCGCGCCTTTTAACCTGGCCAGCGTTCCCGCCTTGTCCATCAACTGCGGTTTCACATCCGAAGACCTGCCAGTGGGCCTGCAGATCGCCGGGAAACCCTTTGATGAGTCGATGGTCTTCCGAGTGGCCCACGCCTACGAACAAGCCACAGACTGGCACACCCGCCGCCCACCGGTGTAGGGCGGGCTCTAGCCATCTGAACTGTCATTCCGAGGAGTGAAACGACGAGGAATCCGTTACCTGACGACCGACCATGACACGGCAATACTCCGTCTACATCATGACCAACCGATCACGGACCCTCTATGTTGGAGCAACTAACCACCTGGAACGACGGGTGTACGAACACAAATCTGGAATCACCGGAGGTTTCACGAAACGCTGCAAGATGAACCGCCTAGTCTATTTCGAAGCAACTTCCAACGTCGAGGGAGCAATAGCCAGGGAAAAGAGATCAAGAGGTGGAGGCGGACCAAGAAGATAGACTTGATCGAGGCTTCCAATCCCGGGTGGAACGACCTGTCCGAAGGCTGGTACGAGGTAGGTCGAGAAAAATTAGACCCCTCTCCTTCCACGGAAGGATCGGGGTGACAATGAAATTTGGCTTTCCGAACTTAGTGTCATTTAGTGCGGCGATCGAATCGCCAATCACATTCCCAAAGGAGCAACCATGCCCCAGATCCATGAGCTAACGGCGGCGGAGATCGCCCGACAGATCCGCGACAGAACCATTACTCCGGTGGAAGTGGCGCAAGCCCTTCTGGCGCGCATGGACGTTCTGGAACCACAACTCGAAGCCTGGGTACGGGTTGACCGGGAGACCGTGCTGGCTGATGCTCAGCAACGCCAGGCGGAGATGGACAGCGGCGCCGAAACCGGCCCGCTCCACGGCGTGCCCATCGGAATCAAAGACATCTACAACATCGCTGGCATACCCACCACCGCCGGTTCCAAGGTCTACGCCGACTATGTGCCCGATGAGACTGCCGTAACCATCGACCTGCTCCAAAAGGCCGGGGCGATCATGCTCGGCAAGACCGTCACCACAGAGTTTGCTTGCCTCGACCCCTCTCACACCAAGAACCCGTGGAACCCGGCCCACACGCCCGGCGGCTCCAGCAGCGGCTCTGCGGTATCGGTAGCCGCGAGGATGTGCCCCATCGCCATGGGCTCCCAGACCGTGGGCTCGGTGCTCCGGCCCGCGTCCTATAACGGCATCGTCGGACTCAAGCCGACCTATGGGCGGGTCAGCCGCCGGGGCGTAGTGCCCGTGAGCTGGTCGCTGGACACCGTTGGCTGGATGGGCCGCTCGGTGGAAGATATGGCGCTGCTCCTGCAAGTGATGGCCGGGCCGGACGAGCTAGACCCTGTCGCATCCCGCTTGCCGGCCGGAGATTATATTTCGGGTCTAGAATCGGCTCGGCCACCAAAGATTGGACTAATTACATCGTTCTTCATGGAGGAGTCCGACCAGGAGACCCAGCAGCGCACCAGGGCGGTCCTGGAAGAATTGAAGTCGGCCGGCGCCTCCGTTTTGGAATTGAAACTGCCTGAGAGCTTCCAGACCGCTTTCCAGGACCAACTGCTCATCATGGGGGTCGAGGCCGCCGCTTTCCACAAACCCATGTACGAGAAGCAGGCCCAAGACTACCGGCCCAAACTGAGAGAGATGCTGGGTCGGGGCTTAGCAACCGACGCTACGACTTATTCCAAGGCCCTCGAAAGGCGGCTCCGGTTCACTGCCGACATGAAGGAATTGGCGGAGCAAGCGGACGTACTGCTCACGCCGTCCACGCCCACCGGGCCGTTGGCCGACTTGACCAATACCGGCGACACCCGGTTCCAGGGGCCATGGACCTCGTGCGGCCTGCCAACGATAACCCTACCCGCCGGTCTGGCCGAATCGGGTCTGCCAATGGGTATCCAGTTGATCGCACCGCCATTCGAAGAAGCCCGGCTATTGGCCATCGCCCGGTGGTGCGAGAAGATAATCGACGTTCAGTTGACACCCCCAACCTCTATTTAACTAACAGCGCTCAGCAATCAATATTAGAGGAGTAATAAAATGCCGCAGGCAAACATTCCCAGCGAAGATGAAGTACTCAGTTATTTTGAAAAGTTCTCCAATTGGGGGAAGTGGGGCGACGACGACGAATTGGGCGCCCCAAATTACATCACGCCAGCTAAGGTGAAGCAGGCCATCGCGACAGTGCAGGAGGGGGTCCGTATCTCGATGTCGCGGACCGTCAGCTTTGAACCGAGCCTCGATGCGCCCGCCCCTCCGGTGCACTTCATGGTCGAAAGCGGTGAGGGGTGGGCCAGCGGCGATAAGGTTAGCTCACGGGCCTTCCCGGCCGCCACGGATTATTTCGGCATGATCTTCCACGGCTTTACGGTGACCCACGTTGACGCGCTCTCCCATTTCTTCTGGAACGGGAAGACCTACAACGGCAAACCGGCCCACCTGGTTTCCACCAGCCTGGGGGCGACCTTCGGTTCGGTGGAAGAAGCCAAAGAGGGAATCATCTCTCGGGCCGTGCTGGTCGACGTCCCCATGATCCGGGGCATCGACTGGGTGGAACGGGGCGAGGGCGTCATGATCGACGACATCCTTGCCGCCGAAGAACGCTGCGGGTTCAAAGTGGAAGAGGGCGATGTGCTACTGATCCGTACCGGACAGTTGCACCGCCGCAACGTGGAAGGGCCGGTGGACCGATCGGCGGGAACAACGGCCTGCCAGGCGTCGGTGTTGCCTCTGTTCTACGAGCGGGGTATCGCGATGATGGGCTCGGACACCGGCAATGATGTCAATCCGCCCCAGTACGAGAAGGTGCCCAGTCCTATCCACCAGGTGAGTATCACGGCTATGGGCATCTGGATATTGGACAATGCGGACCTGGAAGGGGTGGCCCAGGCCTGTAAGGAGCGCAACCGCTGGGAGTTCATGATCTCCATCGGCCCACTCAGGCTCCACAACACAACGGGCTCCCCCGTAAACCCCATAGCCATCTTCTAAGCAGCGCAACTGCGGCTATTACTTGCCGGAGGCGGTCCGTTCCAGTAGTGGGCCGATGTCATTATGGGGTGATTATGATTGCCTTATCAAATGTCATTCCGAGGCGAAAGCCGACGAATCTCTTTGCCACGCAACGAACCCGGCCCATCACGGACTTGAAGTCGATGGTTGGTTGAGACGAAGTTATGCTGAAACCGGCGGCGTCATTGATGTTCTGGGCGGACTTGGCGGCTCTGAGCAGCGTCTTGCCGGGCACGCACCCCGTCCAGGTGCAGTCACCGCCCAGACGGTCTTTCTCAGCCAGGGCCACGGTCAGGTCCAACTGCCGGGAGGAAGGAACGGCCATCAACCCCGCAGAACCGCCGCCGATGATAAGCAGGTCGTAGTTTTTCTTCAATGATGCCCTCATCTACCGTCTGTCAACCTGATCGAATCGAGATCGATTTGCTCATCGGAAGCGTTGGCCCAGGACAACGAGATTCTTCGGCTTGCGCCTCAGAATGACAGAGGAAAGTGTCAGTTAGTCAGCAATAAATTATTGCGCTTCAATCGGTGACGTTACGGGATTTGATGCCGCCAGGCAGTCCAGGGTTTGTTCGCGAGACCTGTTTCGTAACCTATCTAGCTGTAATTTGGCGGGGAAAGGGACAGTCCGAGGGCTGCTTCGCACCACTTGGCGGCGCCAAGCAGTTTGCCTTCTTCGAAAGGTAGTGCGCCCAACTGGACCGCCATTGGAAGGCTGTCCTCGCTCAAGCCCGAAGGCAGAGTGATTGTCGGCAGGCCGCTTGTGGTCCAGGGCACCTGGAATGAAGCGTCTCCGGTCGTGTTCCGATCCCTTGGCGCGGGGGCGGGTATTGCCGGAGTAAGGACCACGTCCACCTGTTGCGCCATCTGGACCATGTCCTGCCGGAACTTCCGGCGCAGCCGCTGAGCCTGCAGATATTTGGTGGCCGGTATCAGCATGCCCATCTCCATGCCGGAGCGCACCCTGGGCCCGTAATCTTCGGCCTGTGTGGAGTGGAACTGCTCGTGGTATGCGGCGCATTCCACGTTCATAACTATCCGTTGGGCGCTATGGCAGGAATTGAAGCTGTCCGGCAGACTCAATTCCACCACCTCAGCGCCAGCGGCAGCCAACTGCTCGACGGTCTCTTGAGTGTTGGCCCAGACCTCAGGAGTCGATTTATCCGAGTAATAATCGCTTACGATGCCGATGCGCGGCGGCCGGTTGTGGTCGGCCATCTGTTTCAGAAAATCTGGCACAGGCCCACTCAACGATCCGGGGTCGTTGGCGTCCTCGCCCGACATGACCTGCAACATCAGGGCCGCGTCTTCCACCGTGCGAACCAGGATCCCAACGTGGTCAAGCGACCAACTCACCGGCACCACCCCGTAACGGCTGATGCGGCCGTAGGTGGCCTTGAGTCCGACTATCCCGTTGTAGGCGGCCGGGCGGCAGGTCGAGCCACCGGTCTGGGAGCCCAGGGCCGCGCCGACCGTCTTGGTGGCGACGGCGACCGACGACCCGCTGCTGGAGCCGCCGGGAGTGTGTTCAAAGTTCCAGGGATTGAAGGTAGGCGATGGGTCGGAAGTGGCGAACTCGGTGGTCACGGCCTTGCCCAAAATGATTCCGCCGGCCTCTTTGATCTTGGCGACTGATGTAGCGTCGAAATCTGGCACGAAGTCAGCGTAGACCTTGGACCCGGCCGCGGTCTTCATGCCGGCGGTATAGAAAATGTCTTTCAGCCCCACCGGCACGCCGTGAAGCAGACCTCGGGTCTTCCCCTGCTTAGCCTCTTCTTCCCGCTGCTTGGCGTTGGTCAAAACCTCTTCCCGGTCGATAGTCACCCAGGCCTTGAGGTCTTTATCGGTGGCGTCGATGCGCTCCAGAAGGGACTGGGCTAGGTCCACCGGCGACAGCTTCTTGTCTTTGATCTGCTGGGCCGTTTGGGACACTGTTAGTTCGTATGGCTGTGGCATTCTCGGACCTCGTGGAAAAATGGCTGTCGCGAATCGGGACTACTGATAAAAACCGGGTTCAAGGTCCCGGTCTACCTTCTCTTGACCCAGGTCCCAGAGCTGCTGGGCGGTCTGACTGATGGACGCCTCCAACTCACCGGCGCGCTGTTCTCCCCAGAGTCGCACCGCCTGTGCCCGAAGCTCCACGGCGATGGCTTCGACAGAGTCGCTTGGCTTCATGTTGACCATGTTGTACTCCAGTCACCCTCGTTCTAAGGTGGGTGACTGGCATTCTAATCAAGCCCATGGGAACGGTCAAACAGTGCTCTGCCCAGAGTGCGCCACGCACGCCATGCTGTTATAATCTCGCCTGTTGAACCCGGACCCCACCTACGGCCCCGGAGAATCCCATGCCTGACAACCTCGACGATGTTTTGGAATCACCAGAGCACACACTCCTAGCCACAGACCTGGGCAACACCGAGGGGCCCCTATGGCATCCGGAGGGTTATCTGACCTTCGTAGATCTCGTCGGCAACCGCCTGCAGCGTTGGGACCAGACGGGAGTGGTGAGCGTTGTCCGCGAGGGCACCGGGGAGGGCAACGGCTGCACTTTCGACCGCCAAGGCCGGCTCCTCATGTGCGAAGGCGCCGACCACCGTTGTGTGACCCGCATGGATTCCGACGGCACGGTGACCACCATCGCCGAACGCTGGGACGGACAGCGTTTCCACAAGCCCAACGATGTGGTCTGTCGCAGCGACGGGAGCATCTACTTCACGGACCCGCATCTCCGCCTGCCTGAAGACGAACGTGAGTACGATTTCGCCGGAGTGTTCCGCATCGCGCCCGATGGCCAGATATCCGTGGCCACCGATGGCTGTGAATATCCCAACGGGCTGGCTTTCTCGCCAGACGAATCTGTCTTGTATGTGGCCATCAGCCGGGAGAGCCAGGTCTGTTTCGAAGAGGCTGAAAAAGGGCTGGTCTGCGAACACCGGAAGATCCGGGCCTTCGATGTGGCCGCCGATGGCACGCTGAGCGACAACCGGGTTTTCGCCAGTATGGCCTCGGCAGAAGTGGGCGTGCCCGATGGCATGAAGGTTGATACCCTCGGTCGAATCTTCTGCACCGGCTCCGGCGGCATCTGGGTTTTTGAGCCCGATGGGACCCACCTGGGCGTGATTCGAGGGCCCGAGGTGCCCCGTAATATCGCATTTGGCGGTCCCGACTTCCGCACCGTTTACACCACCCCCGGCGTGTCGCTATACAGTTTCCGGGTCAAGACTCCAGGCATCCGCCCCTACTAATCAAAATCGAGGAGAAAGAATAATGGCTGCAACAACTACCGTAGGAGCCGGCAAATACACCTACGATGTGGACGAAGACTGGGCCAAGCTGCCCGAAGGTTGGGAGATGCCGGCTGCTGCCGTCTACGGCGACTCCAAAGACCGCGTCTACTGCTTCAACCGTGACCCGGAGCACCCGATCTGCATCTTCGACCGGGACGGCAATCTCGTTTCGTCCTGGGGCGCCGGGCTAATCTCCTTCGCCCATGCCATCTACCTGGACAAAGAGGACAACGTCTGGCTGGTGGACCGGAACAAACACCAGGTCTTCAAGTACACCAACGACGGCAACCTCCTGATGACCATCGGCGAGGAAGGGTTCCGATCGGACACAGGTGTCGCCCAGGACGATTACAGCTCCACCACTTGGTCCAGCGTGACCCATAGCGGCGCACCCTTCAACATGCCGGCCGGAATCGCCGTGAACGACTCCGGTGAGATATTCATCGCCGACGGCTATGCCAACGCCCGGGTGCACAAGTTCACATCCGACGGCAAGCTGATTATGTCCTGGGGTGACCCCGGGTCCGGCGACGGCCAATTCAACCTGCCCCACGGCGTATGGATCGACCGCCAGGGCCAGGTCCTGGTATCCGACCGCGAGAACGACCGGGTCCAGGTGTTCACTCAGGACGGCAAGTTCGTGTCATCCTGGCCCACCAAACTCATCGGCCCGGCGTTGATGTACGTCGACGACGAAGACATTGTCTACATTCCTGAGCACAACGGTGGGATGGTCAGCGTATTAAACCTGGAAGGCGAACGGCTGGCCCAGTGGGGCGACATCAAATATCGGTCCTGCCACGGAATCTGGGTTGACTCCCACAAAGACCTGTATGTGGTGACCCCCGGCGATTGGGGCAAGGGACGCCGCGTGGTGAAGTACTCTCGCAAAGGGTAATCTTTCGGGGAAAGTCATTGTGCCCGCATAGCGGTTTTGCTATGCTGAATCGCGGCAATCGATCAGCCTAACGGCTGAGCACCAGTTGCCGTTCCCACGTGTGGGGCTGTAGCTCATCTGGGAGAGCGCTTCAATGGCATTGAAGAGGTACGGGGTTCGAGTCCCCGCAGCTCCACCACCTCCCTTGATATGTACTACGTATACATTCTCCGTAGTGAGCGTAATGGACGCTATTACATCGGGAGTACCGGCAATACCCAAGATCGCCTCGAACACCACAATGCCGGAGGGACAAAGTCGGCCAAGCCTTTCGTCCGTGGGTGCTGATACATGAAAAAGAATATGACTCTCTTCCTGAAGCGAGAAAAAGGGAGTCGTTGTTGAAATCTTGGAAAGGCCGCTCATATCTGGAGAGTAAATTACACCTCCGTGTGTAGATCATCTGGGAGAGCGTCTCGATTGCCGTCGGGAAGGTACGGGGTTCCCCCGATTCATTCGGGGCCTCAGCTCCACCACCTACTCGCCTTGTTTTATCCCAACATGATTCTTAACAGGTTTCGTGCCGTTTAGATTGACCAGAACCCGCCTCTCCCCTTTTTCCCATGACCACCGATACCGCCAGCCTCCGAGCAACTAGCCAGGCACGGGCGTTCGCCATAATCGCCGCGGCTTTGTTCCTCAACAACACTGTTGCTTTGATGCTTGGGCCATTGCTGGTGGACATCGCTAACGAATTCGATACCTCGGTGGCTGTGGCCGGACAGTTGGCCGCCGCCACGTTTTTCTCCTGGGCTATTTTCGCACCGTTGATCGGCCCATTTTCCGATTCCTTGGGAAGGCGGCTAGTAGCTTTGACCGGCCTAGGTGTAATGGGGGTCTGCATATCAGCAGCAGCTTTCGCCCCAAACTTCATCGTACTGATGTTCTTGCTCATGGGAACGGGACTTGGCGGGTCCATGATCCCGCCCAACAGCATGGCCGCCATCAGCGATGTGGTCTCGCCGGAAAAACGGGGACGGGCCATCGGGGTAGCCCAGGGCATCATGGCATCAGCAGTGGTGGTTGGAGTTCCAGTGGTCGCGGTGCTAACCAGTGTCGCCGATTGGCGGCTGCCATTCTTAGTTGTCGGTGGTCTGCTGCTGGCCACATTCGCCCTATCTTGGCTTTGGTATCCCAAAAGCCCAAACACTGGACCTCGGTCATTTTCCTACCTAAGCCGTTTCAAGGAACTGGGTTCCATCCCGGTGTTCCGCGTGGGGATGCTGGCCAACTTCTCGCAGCGGATAGCGTTCTACGCAGTATTGGGTTACCTGGCCGCTTACCTCATCGACTCCTATGGTGTGAGTGTCGGGGAAACAGCGTTGCCGCTGGCCGTAGTCGGCGCCGGGGCAGTCATCGGCAGTCTTTTCGGCGGAATGATCGCCAGCCATCAGAAGCGGCTCGGACTGGTGGCCGTCTCGGGGCTGGCCGGCGGCGCGGGCGTGTTGATCGTTTTCGCCATCGACCCGGCCATCTGGGCCACCGTGGCTATTGCATTTGGAGCGGTCTGTATCCTCAGCATAGGCTGGCCGGTGTTCATCACCTTCGCCACCGATATCGCCGGCCCGTCCCGGGCCACCGCGATAGGCATGATGGGCGCTAGTAACCGGATGGGCGGGTTCATCGGTTCGGCCTTGGGAGGGGCGTTCTTAGCCATCGGTGGATTCTCGGCCGTGGGGATCTTTTGCCTGGCGACGGTGGCGGTCTCAGCGCTGGTGATGAGGTTGGCGGTTCGAGAACCTCATGCGTCGGCCTAGATGAACCAGACCCGTTTTTTGGCCGCCGTGGCCATGGCGTTCTTCGCGACTCAGGGAACCGCATTGATGTTGGCGCCATTGTTGGTCGCCATCGCCGCCGATTTTGACACATCAGTTGCCGTGGCCGGACAGGTCGCGACTGCAACGTTCGCCGCCTGGGCCGTATCCGTGGTCTCGGTTGGACCTTTGTCCGACTCTTTTGGGAGGAGGCCAGTGGCGTTGACCGGGCTTTCTTTGCTTTCCATCAGTGTCCTGGCTTCTGCTTTCGCGCCGAACCTTGGTATCCTGATGGGCCTAAGGGTGTTAACCGGACTTGGCGGCGGTATGATTCCCCCCAACGGCATGGCGGCCGTAGTCGATGTGGTCCCTCAGGCCCGCCGAGCGAAGATCGTGGCCGGACTGATCGCGTTCACTACGTTGTCTTCGGTGATCGGGGTGCCCTTAGTGGCTTTGGCCGCTGATCTTGGGGGCTGGCGGGCTTCCTTCGTGGCGGTTGGTTCACTTTTGGCCGCCTGCGCCGTACTCAACTGGTTCTGGTTTCCAAGGGGTGCGGTTACCAGAGACAGGTCCTTCTCGTTTTTCTCCAGGTACCGGTCTCTCTTGGCGCTCCCAGTGCTGCGGACGATCCTGGCCGCCAACTTCGCCCAGCGCATCGCATTCATGGGAATGTTCAGCTATCTGGCGACGTACATGATCGACGACTACGGAATGAGCGTGGGCGCAGTGGCGCTGCCCCTGGCATCCGTGGGCATCGGCACGGTGATCGGTAGTTATATCGGCGGGTACGTGGCCAACTGCAACGACCGGATGCATCTCATCGCAGTCTGCGCTTCGGGTGGCGGAATCGCCGCATTGTTCCTGTTTTCGGTTGATATACCCCTTTGGGCGGTGGTGGTCACCGCAACCGGGGCGACCGCGCTCTTGAGCATCCCCTGGACGGTGCTGATCACCGTAATCACCGAGGTTTCGAGTCAATCCCGAGCAACGGGTGTCGGCTTGCTGGGGGTCAGCAATCAGACGGGAGCTGTCGGCGGCGCTGCCCTCGGCGGTTATCTGTTGGCCGCCGGCGGGTTCCCGGGCGTCGGCTATCTGTGTCTTGGCGCGGTGGCTTTTTCGGTGGTGGTCATCGTGTTTTTCCTGCGTGAACCGGCCAGGTCCCTGTGAGTCCTGCCAGATGAATCAAACCCGATTTCTGTCGCTGACCGCAGTGGCCATGTTCCTGGTCCAAAGCGTCACATTGATGTTGTCGCCTCTTCTGGTCGACCTGGCCGCCGAATTCGGCGTTTCCGTGGCGGCAGCCGGTCAGCTTGCCGCCGTGACCTTCGCCGCATGGGCCGTCTCGGTGATCTCGGTCGGCCCGATCTCGGATTCGTTCGGCAGGCGTTCGGTGGCAGTTACCGGACTGACCTTTTTGTCCATCAGTGTCTTGGCGTCGGCTTTCGCTCCGACGTTCGGCGTCCTTCTGGCGTTGCGGGTCGTGACCGGTTTGTCCGGCGGCATGATTCCGCCCAACAGCATGGCTGCGGTGGCCGACGTTACAGTCCCGGCTAAAAGAGCGTGGGCGTTCGGGCTGCTGATGGCCTTCGCCTCGCTGTCCGGAGTGGTTGGCGTGCCCGCTGTGGCGGTGGTGGCCAGCGCCGGCGGCTGGCGTGTCCCATTCTCGGTGATCGGGTCGCTGCTGCTGGTTTGTGCTGTATTGCACTGGTTCTGGTACCCGAAATCTCAGAGACCGGAAGCACGGAACTTCCCATTCATATCCCGGTATAAACAGATGGCGAGCATCGATCTGTTCCGGTCTGCCTTGGCGGCCAACTTCCTGCAACGGATCGCCTTCTACGGGACATTCAGTTATCTGGCCGCCTATCTGATCAGCGAACACGGATTGAGTGTTGGCGAGACCGCGGCGCCGTTGGCGATCGTGGGTGTGGGTGTGGTGATCGGTAGTTTCACCGCAGGGTTGGTTGTAGTTTTAAAACGAAGGGCCCAGGTGGTGGCTGCCTGCGCCTTGGCCGGAGGGTTGGCATCTCTGTTCCTATTTTCCTTCGACTTATCCGCCTGGTGCACGGTGGGCGTTGCTCTCATTAGTATCACGTTTATCAGCGTCGGATGGCCGACGTTCTTGGCTATAAGCGCTGAGATTTCCGGCAATTCTCAGGCCACTGCCGTTGGGATGTTGGGCGCCAGCAACCAGATGGGAGGTGTCGGCGGGGCCGCTTTGGGCGGGGCCGTTCTTGCCCTGGGAGGCTTTTCTGCGGTAGGATTTTTGTGCCTTGGCGCAGCATTGGTTTCGGCCATCGTGCTGCAATTCAGTATGAGCGGGCGCGAACCCTCCAATCATTGAAGAACAGGAGTTACCGACATACATGTTGGAACACAAAGGAATCCGGTGGGGCTACGTCTTCTTGAAGGCCTCTTCTTACCTGGGACAAGACGAGTTTCAGGAATTGATGGTCCAGGCTGTCGAGATGTTTCTGGCCGGAGAGACCGAGCGGAACGTCAAAGGCCCGGAGTACGAAGGCCGGCTCTACACCGAGCAGCGGTATGAGCTCATCGGCACCATGGGCGGCCAGCGGTTCGACGCCGACCTGGAGACCTCCCGTGGTCGAGACAACGCTTCTTTCTTAGTCAACGAACAGACCCAAGGGGTCGGAGCGGCAATTTCGGTGAATTAGGCTCTTATCGATTCCGCCGCTGTCCCGTTGACTCCAATCCCCGGCTAAATTACACTCCAAACCCCTTCCCAACCAGACGCCTTGTGAGGAAACAATGACCAGCATCAGTGATTTTCTGATGTCCAAAGAGATCGGACGGGTGCCTTCTTCTACCGTTCCTTTGAACGCAGAGGAGGAGTCCCGGTTCACGGGTCTGGCCGAAGAGGCGGTGATGATCGACGTTCATCAGCACCCGTTCGTGTTGCCCGAGGCCATGGACCGGTTCGTGGACTTCCTGCGCACCAACAGATATCACTGGGGCTTCGAGGCGGTGCAGTACGGCGGCTGGTCCACGGTGACCACCTCCAACGTCTTCGGCGCGCTTCAGAATGCCACCGAGATGTCCTTCGTGGAGTACGAAGACGTGGCGGCCGAGGTGGGCATGATGCTGGCGGATGTGTCGGCCCAGGAGAATGTGGTCCGTGTAGGCAACGCCGATGAGATTCTGTCGGCTAAGCAGGCCGGCAATGTCGGGTTCTTGCCGACTTTGGAGCACCTGCCCATCGGCAACAAACTGGAGCGACTGGACCAACTCCACTCCATGGGCGTGCGCCTGGCGGGCATCACCTACAACCGCAAGAACTACATCGGCGACGGCATGTACGAACGCAACCCCGGCGGCTTGAGCGAATTCGGCATCCAAGTTATCCACCGCATGAACGAAATCGGCATGGCCATCGATCTCTCCCATGCCTCGACCCCCACGGTGATGGACGCCATCGAGTTCTCCAAAGCGCCCGTGGTCTTCAGCCACAACGCCGCGTACACCTTGCGGCCAACTGTGCGAACCCGGAAGGACGAGGAACTGAAAGCCTGCGCCGCCAAGGGCGGCCTGGTCTGCATCACGGCCGTACCCAACGCCCTCAGCGACGACCCGGAACAGGACATCGAGTGTGTTCTGGACCACTACGACTACATGGTCAACCTGATTGGCGTCGACCACGTGGGCATCGGCACCGACACCGTCATCGGCGACCACATGATGTTCCAGCACTACATGCTTGGCCGCTCTCTCGATGAGATGCCAGCTCCGTATCTCAACGGCCTAGAATCCCCAGCCGACGGCAAGAACATCATCCGCGGCCTGATCCGCCGGGGTCATTCGGATACTGACGTCAAGAAGATCATCGGCGGCAACGCCTTGAATTTCTTCCGAAGGGTCATGAAATAAGATGGCCGAGCCGTTCATAACCACAGTTGTGGGCAGTATGCCCAAGCCACCCTGGCTCTACCGCCAGGTGCCGTTGGACACCAAGGGCTTCGACCACCACGGCACCGGATCTGACTGGCTTCTGGAAGGTGACCCGCTGCATAACGCCCAGGACGATGCGGTGCGGCTGGCTATCTACGACCAGGAAAGCGCGGGTGTCCGAATCATCAGCGACGGCGAACAACGCCGGAAAACCTATCTCACCTACGTCACATCGAGATTGGGCGGATTCGATTATGAGACTTTGGCGGAGAAGTGGATCCGCGACGGACGCCGCCTGGCTCAGGTGGGGCGCTGTACCGGGCCGGTTGAGTGGCGCGGTCCGATCGTCGTTGACGATCTGCGTTTCCTGCTGACGAACACCACTTCGCCGGTGAAGGTTACCCTGCCCGGACCCATGACCGTTACCGACTCCACGTTTGACGACTACTACGGCGACGAGCGAGCTTTCGCCCTGGCGGTAGCCGACGCCATCAACCAGGAGGCCAAGGCCCTCGACGCTCTAGGGCCGGCGGTGATTCAGTTCGATGAACCGGTGTTCAGCCGTTACCCGGATAAAGTGGCTGAATGGGGCATAGAATCCCTGGACCGTTGCGCGGACGGACTGCGCGCCCAAACGGCCGTTCACGTCTGCTACAGCTACACCATTCCCGGTGTAGAACGCCCCATCAGACCCAGCTACCCTCAGATACTGGCAGAGTTGGAGCGGTCCCAGATCGACCAATTGGCCCTGGAGTTCCATGCGCCGCAACTGGACCCGGAACTGTTGGAACTGTGCCCGTCCAAGACGGTGCTTTTCGGCTGCGTCGACAACGCCAAACCGGAGGTTGAGAACGCGGAGGTGATCGCCCAACGGCTCTTGGCGGCTGCTGAGCATCATGATCCCGAGAAACTGCAAGCGGCGCCCGACTGCGGGCTGGTGCTGCTGAGCCAGGCGACTGCCCGGGCCAAGCTTTCGGCTCTTTTCCGGGGCGCCCAGATCGCCCGAGACCAACTAGCCGACCCAAGAGGGAGAGCCCATGGCCATCACCGGCACTGATTTCCAACACATAGCCCTTGAACGCCGCGACCACGTGGCGGTTATTACCCTCCAGCGTCCAGACCGCCTGAACGCCCTCAACCGTCAGATGGGACTGGAGCTGCATGAGGCTCTAGACCAAGTTGCCGGGGAGTTTCCCGAGATTCGGGTGGTTGTCATAACCGGCGAGGGCCGAGGATTCTGCTCCGGTGCCGACGTTGGCGATATGCCGGCACGCATGGCCAAGGGAGGCGATCGGAACGCGGACACCGGTGACAACGGTCCCTCCATAACCATGAAATTGGCCCCACATCTGCGGGAGATACCCCAGCCGGTGATCGCAGCGGTCAATGGCGTGGCTGCCGGGGCAGGACTGGGGATCGCCCTATCTTGCGACATCAGGATAGCGTCGGACACCGCCCGGTTCACATCGGTCTTCGTTAAGCGATCGCTGGTTCCGGATGCTGGGGTTTCCGAGATACTTTCTGCTGTGGCCGGCCCTGGTATCGCCGCCGAGATGGCCTACACCGGCCGGGTCTACGACGCTCAGTGGGCGCTGGCGAAGGGGTTGGTCAACGAGGTCGTTCCAGCCGATGATTTGATGGCCCAGGCCGAATCCTTGGCCCAAGAGATAGCCGCCAATCCGCCGTTGGCAGTGAAGGCGACCAAGGCGCTTTTCAACAGCCATTACCCCGACCTTAACCAGGTGATCGAGACTGAGCACCGGGCCAACGACCCGCTTCGCGGCACCTCCGATCAGACGGAAGCCGTTCAAGCGTTTCTGGAAAAACGGACGCCCAGATTCACCGGGAGTTAAGCCGCCCCATCCAAACGCGCGGCGGCCGCGTATCCTCCATAAGAACCGCTTACCGTTAGTTAGCTCATATGCTATCCTGGCCAAACGGCCTTTTGGTCGACCCGCCCGGGATATTAGAGAGGGATCAAGTTGAACTGCCCACGTTGCGATGTTGCTCTAGACGAGAAAAAACTCAAGGATATCGAGGTGGACCATTGCCCTCAGTGCAAGGGCCTGTGGCTGGACTTCCACGAGTTGGACGAACTTGAAGACCACTCCATGGACGATGACGATAGCAAAGGGATGGTCGAATATGCCCGGCGGGAAAGCGACATCTCATGTCCTCATTGCCAAGAGGTCATGGAGACCTTCAACTACCGGGCCCACAACCTTCCAATCGACCACTGCAAAAACCAGTGCGGCTACTGGCTGGACGAGGGCGAAGAAAAGAAAGTCCTGGAGATAATGAAGCAGCGGGTCCAAGACCTGAAGCGCTCCAGTTCCGCTCAAGAATCATGGGCCAAGTTCATGGAACGCGGCGGCACCCGTTCCTTCCTAAGCAAGGTCAAGGACCTGTTTACCGGGTAGATGTGTGCACGTAGGAACGCCATCGCCGCCCCGTGTCGTCGATCTGCGGCCGCGGTTTTCAACTGTCATTCTGATCCTTCCGTGGAAGGAGAAGAATGTCTTTGCCGTCATTAACAACCCTCAACCAAAGCAACGAGACCCTTCGGGCGCTTACGGCGCTATCAGGGTGACAGCCTGAGTTGACGTGCAAAGGGAAACAAGACTCGAGCGAACAGGGCGCCACCCTAGCATTACCCCCGCTCCAACTCCTCCATGAACAACTCCAACGACGCATCCGCGCGGGAGTAATCGTAGGTGGCGTAGCGGCGTTGGCGAAGCTGGACCACGTCGCCGTTGAAGTACCGCTCGTATAGCGTCTGCCGGGAACCGAACTGGGTGCCGATCAGGTCCCAGGCCAACCGAAACAGCCGCACCTTTTTCTTGGCGTCGATGGACGCTCCATGGTAGAACTTTCCAATCTCTCCGGCCAACGGCCCCGCGAGGTCTTCCTCGGTGGGCGTCAGCATCAGCCCCCCGGCAGCCAGTTGCTGCACGATCGCCGCGACTCTTTCGTAGGCGTCGGGGTACCAGTTGCGCATAGCGATCCACGGCTCGGCGGCTGGCCAGAGTCCTTCGCCCTCATACGGCGCGGCGTCGGCCTCGGCGGCACGCATATAGGCCCGCACTGTCTCCAGAGTGTCGATAACTTCGGCGTTCTTCTCCTGTACATGGGCGAACCCGCCGATACCGATGCCTTCGGTGATGCCGTGGACGATGCCCAGAATGAATTCTAGCTTGGCGATGCTCTTGACCGCCACCTGCTGCATGTATTGCCGCCACAGCGTCACCTTCTGGACGGTCATATTGGCCAATTCAACGTCGTCGTAGATAAAGACTCGCTCCCATGGGATGAGTACGTCGTCGAAGATTGCCAGGGCGTCCATCTCGTCGTACTGC
>Ga0209445_1000591_pt1 | contig 20490 bp, 25 predicted proteins | sample MarorgKNORR_S2LV_4_FD_188223 | JGI IMG/M metagenome (GOLD analysis project Ga0209445, IMG submission 188223) | Marine microbial communities from the Southern Atlantic Ocean, analyzing organic carbon cycling - NADW_A/KNORR_S2/LV (SPAdes) (version 2) | ecosystem: Environmental > Aquatic > Marine >... | reverse complement strand
TTTTTTCTTAGCTTATAGATCTTTCCAAAAAAAATATTAAATTAAATTGTAAGACCCATTGCTTCACCAAAATAATATCCAGCTAATATAGTGATAGATGACCAAATACAAGAACCAATAAAAGTGAATAAAATAAATTTAGGAATTTTCATTTTTAATAATCCAGCAGGCACTGAAATCATTTCTCTCATAACTGGAACCATTCTTCCGATCAAAACTGCCTTATCACCATATTTTTCAAACCATATTTCTACTCGTTCTAATTTTTTTTCTGAAATTCTAAAATTTTTTAAATAGCGAAGTAAAACAGTACGTCCAAGTTTTAATGCAATAAAATAGATGACAGATGTTCCAATTGTAGCACCAGTTGCACCAAGAATAATCATAGGAACAACACCAAATAATGTAATTCCTTGTTGTGATGCTAGAAATCCAGCTGTTGGAAATATTGCAAGTGTTGGAATTGGAGGAATTATAGTTTCAATTAACGCTGCAAAGAATATCCCTTCATAGAGATGTTCACCTAAAAAATCTGCAATAAATATCAGAAATGAATCAAATAGTTCCATTTCTTTTTTACAAAGAAATCTCACTAAACTACCTTACGAATAAAAGATTAGACAAATAATTCAATTTTTATGCCTAAGTATCAGAATTTGATTCAATTTTTCTTAAAAAAATTAGAGATACTATTCTAACCCCAAACTTTTTCTTTGAATGTCCATCTCTTGTTTAACAAGAAATTACCAAATGCTGCAACACCAACTGCCAATACTAATGAAATTGGATATGAAATACTCCATTGATCTACAAGATTGTAAACCATGCCAAGTTGAACTAATGCACCAATAGAGCTAAACCCAACAAATTTTCCATATTGAATAATAGTTCGTTTTGGAGAAAAGTCTCTATCTTCAAATGTCCAATACTTGTTTAGTAGGAAGTTACTTGAAATGGAAAATATTATTCCAAATGTAGTAGCATGAATATACCACATATCAGAATTTAATGAAAAAATCATAGATGCGAGATAATTAATTGCTAAGCCAGAAGCTCCAACAGTAAAAAATCTTGCAGCCTTTGAAAGAAACCTAACAGATGTTCTTGATTCATCTTTTTCAACTGTTCTTCCATATTTGTATAATTTCCAAACTGATTTAAAATAATCAACAATAGTTGTAGCATCAAGTTTACTAGAACCTAATTCTCTATCAGTAAATGTATAAGGTACTTCCTCGATTTTAACACCCTTAGTTTTAACTAAAATTTCTAATAACATTTTGTAACCAAGTGCATCAAATTTTAATCCATTAAGAATATTTTTTTTAAAAGCAAAAAATCCAGACATTGGATCAAGAGGTTTTATTCCTAATCCTTTTTTTGCAATTAATGTTGCAACCTTACTCATTAATTTTCTTTTAATTGGCCAACCCTGAATTGAACCTCCATTAACATACCTTGAAGCAATTGCAATATCACATCTAGTTTGTTTGATTGCATCAATTAATTTAGGAATGATACTAGGAGGATGTGAGAAATCACTATCCATAACTACAATTGTATTTGCTGAAGATTCTTGAATTCCATTAAGAATGGCAGAACTTAATCCATTTTTTGCCTTTCGTTTAATTACATTAATTGTATGACTTGATTTTTCTTTAATTGAATGAAAATAATCTTCAGCAATTTTTGCAGTATTATCAGGAGAATTATCATCTACGACTATAGTTTCAAGTTTCAGATTTGATGGAAAAGATTTTTTGATGTGATCTAAGATTCCACGAATATTTTTAGATTCATTATAAGTAGGCAAAATTATTGAAATTTCTGCAGTATTCAATATGATTAATCTTTTCAAATTGACTTAAAATGTTTAATGTAAAAAATTTCACTTTTTTGAGCATCATTAGCCCCAATTAGTCATAATTAATTGAATTTAGTATAGTAGATTAATAGTTGGAGAAATTAAAAAAAGATAATTGAGTTACAAATTCCTAGATCATTCAACTGATGCAATAATTGAAATTAATGCAAAAGATCTAAAAGAAGCATTTTCAGTTGCAGCAGATGCAGTGATTAATTTAACATTAGATCAAGATAAAGTTGAAGAAAAGGCAAGTAAAGAATTTGTATCACAAGGAAAAGATCTGTATTATCTTCTTTTTAGTTGGTTAGAAGAAATTCCATTTATTCTCATTACGGAAGGATTTGCAATAAAAAGAATAGAATTTAGCATTGAAAAAAATGATTTCTATAAAATTAATGCAAAAGCATTTGGTGAGACCCTAGATTTGAAAAAACATAATTTCAAAGTAGAGATAAAGGCACCTACATTTTATGATATGGTGATTAGAAATGAAGAGGAAGTATACATGAAATTCCTTCTAGATTTGTAAGTTTGTGAATAATTATTTATTAGAAACAGGAAAAAATTATGCTTGTTTTTTAAAAATCAACTTTCTAAGTAACAATATGCAAGTAAAGTTAGCCGGATTTGGAATATTATCATTATTTTTGATTATGTTAGTACCAGTTTATGCAGAAATAACTGAGTTTTCAATTGAAAAGAATTTTTACATAATTGATGAAGGAGTAGTATTTGTAGGAAATACAGATGAAGAACGTGAACAGGTTAGTATCACAATAGTAAATCCAAATGGAAAAGAAAGTTATTTTGTTGGAGCAGTGTCAAATTTACAGGGAACATTTGAAACAATACCAAAAAGTGTAGATAGCATTTTTACAATTATTGGAACGTATGAATTTACAGCGTTTACTATTCAAAAAGATAACAGTATTAGTGTAACTCTTGAATTTGATGGAAATAGAGTTCTTCAACCAACAAAATCTATCTTACAATTAAATTTAATTCAAGATAAAATAGTAGAAGTAGAAAGAACAATTACATTTACAGTTAGTATTACAGATGATTCATTCATAGATACGTACGATGGAAGGGACCCAGTTTATAGTTTAGAAAATGCTCCTGTAGATGCTACAATTGATGACATTACTGGAAAATTTATCTGGACTCCATCAAAATCTTATGGAAGTTTTGAAGATGTAATTTATAATTTTGATATTATTGTTAATGCTAATAATCAGGAAGATAGAGAAAATATTTCAATAATTGTAAAAAAAGCATATGATGAACCAGTAATAGAACCAAAGGTAGAACCAAAGGTAGAACCAAAGGTAGAACCAAAGGTAGAACCAGTAATAGAACCAATTAAATCTACAATTGCTTCCTTTGTGGATGCAACAAAAGATCCACAAAGTTATGTAGATAGATACAACAATGAATCAACATACAAAGAATGGTTTGATGAGAATTATTCCCAATATTCTTCAATTTATGAAGCAGTTGGATTAGAGGAACCAGAATTTGGAATTTGTGGAGAAGGTACAAAGTTAATTGATGGTGTATGTACAATTATTCAAAAAACTATCCAAAAGCCATGGTGGCAATTTTGGTAATTAAATAAAAGCTAACTTTTAATCAGAATACTTTTTCATGAATAATATGGGAAAATTGGCTAGAAATCTTAGAATTTGTGGGGATTGTGGAATTGCATATACATCTGTAAGCTTTACAAAATACATTGATCAATGTCCAATTTGTAAATCAAGAAGATTTGAAGCAATTCCAATTACAACATTAGACAAGTAATTTTTTGATATAGATTTTTTAATAGAATAATATTTTGATGCTTATTGTCTGAAGACCCAGAAATTGCTAAAATCATGCAAAAAAAATTAGAGGCTATGATTAATCAAAAAGAGCAACCAAAAATTGAGCCTGGAATTATTGATTTAAACGATTCAAATTTTGAACAAACAATTTCAGCAGAAAATCCAACGTTAGTAGATTTTTGGGCAGAATGGTGTGGTCCTTGTAAATCAATGCATCCAATATTTGAAAGTCTTGAAAAACAATATCCAAATGTAAAATTTGCAAGAGTCAATGTTGATCAAAATCAAAACATATCAACAAAATTTGCAGTTCAGTCAATTCCAACATTTATCATGTTCAAATCAGGTAAGATAATAGATAAAATGATGGGAGCAGTTGGTGCACCTGGAATTCATATGATTTGTAAAAAACATTCAAACTAGTAACCGTACATAGGTTCTATCTCGCGTTGAAGTCTAACTATTTCACGAAAAACTTCTTGTTCTTCACTACTTAGTTTATGTAAAAATTTACTAAGTAATTTTTTTGCATCAGGTGATGGAGGGAATGTATAGTATACCTCTTCTTCAAAAATTTGTCTACCTATAGTAACATCTTTAACAGAACATGCAACCTCATCACCTGCTTTTGCAGAAGATACAGTTTTTTTATCTAATTGAAGTTGATGTATGTTTCCTACTTTTCTTCCAGTCATATTCATAAATGGAATTTTATGTTTTAAATTTCCAACATCAATACGTACACCAAAAACTGCAGGGTCATTGTTACGAAATACCATTCCTTTCATAAATGTAAATTTTGAAATTGGTGTTAACTCTGCAAACATTGCATCATCTTCATTTGCAGAATCCTCTTCAACCCAAGCATTATAATTATCAATTAAACTGTAAATTACTTTATCTTCAAATAATTTGATGTGACTTGTTTCTGATTCTTCTTGTGCATCAGGTAATACCTTAACATTAAATGCCAAAACAATTCCAAGATGTCTATCGTTTTCTTTGATAGCTTTTGCTTCAATTATATCTCGTCTATTTACTGGTCCAATGTCAGCTTTTGCTACTGGAACTTGAGAACGCTTTAACATTTCAACAATAGCCTCAAGTGAGCCTATTGTATCACATTTTAAAATAATTCCATTAGTTTCTGTATCAATAAACATAGATTGCATTTCAGATTCTATGAGTTTAGTAAATTTTTCAATTTCTTCATCATTTTTTGCAACATAAAGAGTACTTCCAGGAAGAACACCATCAAGATCAGGTGATGCAATTTTTAGACCAGCTGCTGCATCTACTTGAGGAACTGGTTTGAATTTATCTCGAGGATCTCTCATTTCATCAAGAGGTTTTGGTAAAAGTAATGCTTTGGGTTTTGTAACTATTACACCATCACGTTTTGCAACAACTATACTATTTTCTTTTTTTATAGTACCATCAATTAAAATTACATTTGCAGTTTGTCCTAGTCCCACTTCATCTTTTACTTCAAGTACAATACCACGAGGTTCTTTTTCTTCCTGATCTAATCTTTTTTGCAAATACTGTTGAGTTAATCCAACTAAAACACTTAGTAACTCTGGAATTCCAACTCCAGAACGTGCAGAAATTGGAACTATAGCAATTTCAGATTTAAAATCTTCAATACGATAAAATGCTTCTGACTTGTATCCTAAAATGGATAATGTTCCTACAACATCATAGAGTTTTTGATCTAAATCAGTTTGTATAGATGCATCTTGTTCTTTAATTGCCTGTGAAATGAATTTAGTTTCAGATTTTCTCCATCCAGAAATTTGATCACATTTGTTTAATGCAATTACAAATGGAACTTTTCTACTTTGTAAAATTTTTAAACTTTCATTTGTTTGGGGTTGAAATCCACGATTAACATCAACTACCAATATTGCAATATCAGCAGCAGAACCACCTCTAGAACGAAGATTAGTAAATACTTCGTGTCCAGGAGTATCAATAACTAAAAGTCCAGGAACTTTATGTTCTGATTGTTCTAATTTTTTGTATAGTGGACCACACATTTCTTTGATAGTATCAGATGGAAGGAAACTTGCACCAATATGTTGAGTAATTCCACCTGCTTCTCTACCTTGTACACCGGTTCCACGAATTGTATCTAATAGGGATGTTTTTCCAGAATCTACGTGACCAAGAACTGCCACTATGGGCTGTCGAATTTGCAAATCAAATCACTCAAATGCTACCCTCGATTCGTGATCAAAACTTTCTTGGGAATCGGATGCATGAATAATATTTTCACTAAATCCCAATCCAAAATCACCTCTTATTGAACCAGGATCTGCTTCAAAAGATTTTGTAGCTCCAATCATAATTCGTGTAGTAGCAATTGCATTATTACCTTCAATGATAGCTGCCACAACAGGTCCTGAAGTAATAAATGACGTTAATTCACCAAAAAATGGTTTATCTTTATGAACTCCATAGAAATTTTCTGCTTGTACTTGAGTAAAAGTAAACATCTTTAATTTTAAAAGTTTGAATCCTTTTCTTTCAAATCTTGATACAACCTCTCCAACAAGATTTCTAGCTACAGCATCAGGTTTTACAATAAATAATGATTGTTCAGACAATTCTAATTCTTTCTAATTCCACCTTTGACGTGTTTCTTGGTCCACTTTAATTTTCTTGGATCACGTTTTAGAACTAATGCATTTTTTTTACATTTTGATGAACAAAACCATAAAACAGTTCCATCATTTTTAGCAAACATTGTTCCAGAGCCTTTAGCTACAGGTCTATCACAAAAACTACAGGGTTTAACTAAGAGACTCATTCATAATCACCTATTTAATTTTCTTTGCTTCCCTTTCTGTTTCTCTTAACATTAAAATTTCATTCATCCTAACAGAACCTTTAACATTTCTTGTAAGAATTCTTCCTTTATCCTTACCAGTAAGAACTTTAACTCTAACTTGAATAACTTCACCAGCAATGCCAGTTCTACCTACAATTTGAATAATTTCAGATTCTACTACTTCTTCAGTTGCACTCATTCTGCAGTCTTACCGCCTTTAAGTTCAGCAATTTTAGTCGTAACTTGGTCGACGATGTGTTGTGCATCGCCAGCATCCAAAATTGCTGCAGCGGCTGAAGTAATATCAATACCTAATGATTTGCCTAATTCTTCTTTACTTGGAACAAATACATATGCTGCACCTTGTTCCTCACATAGAATTGGAAGATGTGCTACTACCTCTGGAGGTTCAACATCTTCAGCAATTACAATTAATTTACTAGTACCACGTTCAATAGCCTTTGTAGCTTCATTTGTTCCTTTTTTGACTTTACCGCTAGTTGATGCAACTCTAACAGCTTCCAAAATTGGGCTAACCAGATCTTCAGGAATTTCAAATTTTACATAATAGGCTTTTCCCATAGTATTTCGAATCCTGTAATTGGTATTAAAAGTGTTATCTGGAAATTATGGACTTTACTTTTTGAAGAAATTCAATCATTAAAGCCTCTAATTTTTCTTCATTTTCAGATTCAGCATAAATTCTAATGATTGGTTCAGTTCCACTGGGTCGGATCATTACCCAACTTTTTGAGTCGATAATAATTTTGATACCATCAGAAACATCAGAATTTGAAAATTCTTCTTTTAAAGATGAAATTACTCTAACAGCATCATCAGAGGAGCATTTCAGTTTATTCTTTGTAGTAAAAGATAGAGGTAATTTGGAAATTTCACTAGATAATGAATTATCACTAGTAGCCAAAAAATCAAGCATTAATGCCAAACTCATACAACCATCTCTAACTTGATTATGTTTTCCAAACATGAATCCGCCATTTTCTTCAAATCCAATTAAAGCATTAGTTGAAACCATTTTTCTTGAAACTTCAACACTTCCTACTTTAGTACGAATAACTTTTGAATCATATTTTTTAGCAAGTAGTTCAGTGTTTGAACCAGAATTCAAGCAAGTAACTACTAAAGAATTTGGATTTTGATTTAAAATATGTTGAATGAGCATTAGTGCAGATTTATCACCAGTTAAAATATTTCCAAGATTATCACAAAAAATACTTCGATCACCATCTCCATCAAATGCAATTCCAAAATTAGCTCTATTGTCTATTACAGATTTTGAAAGAACTGAAAGATTTTGTGGTGTTGGTTCAGAACCACGTCCTGGAAACATTCCATCTATTGTTTCATTAACAAGAATTGTTTCACAGTTTACTTTTTTACAAAAGTTGGGTGCAGTAACAGCTTGTGCACCATTTCCTAAATCTAAAACAACTTTGAAAGATTTTGATTCTATAAGTTTAGAATTAATATGAGATGTAATCCCATCAAGATAAGTTTCGATTGTTCTAGTTTCTTCTCCTGTAATACCCCATTTTTCAGGATTTGTGATCCAACTTTTGTTAAGATAAATATCTTCAATAATTAATTCATCCTCACGAGAAATTTCAACTCCATCTTCTGCAGCAGGTTTAATTCCATTGTATTGTGGCGGATTATGTGAAGCAGTAATCATTATTCCACCAGAATAACCAAGAGACTTTACTGCATATTCAAGACATGGAGTTGGAACAAGTCCAGCTATTTTACAATCAATACCAATGGAGTTAAGAGTTGAAGTAATAATTTTACAAATTATTGGACTGGATTCCCTGCCATCATAACCAATCAAGATAGGCCCTTTTCCAAAATAAGTTCCAAGAGCCAAAGTCATATCATGAACAAATTCTAATGTAAAATCTTCAGAAAATACTCCCCGAATACCGTTAGTTCCAAAGAATTTTGCCATGATATTATTCAATAATAGATAAATTTGTGTTTAATGGCTATGTCGTTGCGGGAGTCGCCCAGCCTGGTCAAAGGCGTAGGGCTTAGGACCCTATCTCTTAGGAGTTCGTGGGTTCGAATCCCACCTCCCGCACCATTTACCTTTCTGTGAATGATTAATAATGAGAAAAACTTCAACATACAAAGTCATGAAAAAAACAGTAGTTGGAATAACAGTAGTTGGTAAAGATAGAGAAGGTATTGTAGCAACATTTACTAATTTTGCTTTTTCGAAAGGCGGCAATATTGAGAAGGTAAACCAAAATGTAATCAAAAATCTTTTTGGAATGTATCTTGAAGTTTCATTTTCTAAAAAATTAGATGTAAAAAATTTTGATATTCAAATTCAAAATTTAGCAAAAAAAGAAAAAATGGATGTAAATACACATCATGAAACTAACTTAGAAAAAAATATTGCAGTATTTGTTACAAAAGAACCACTTTGTCTTCAAACATTTATTATAAATAGAAAATCACTCAAAGGAAAAATTTCAGTAATAGTAGGTACTGAAAAATCATTAGAACCAATAGCAAAAAAAGCAAATATTCCATTCATCATAATAGATGAAAAAAATCAAGCAAAGGCAGAAGAAAAAATAATTCAGGTTTGTAAAAAATATAATATTGATTTAATTTCACTTGCAAGATATATGAGAATACTCAGTCCTAATTTTGTTTGGAGATATCCAAATAGAATAATTAACATTCATCCATCATTATTACCTGCTTTTCCTGGTGCATCAGCATATGCTCAAGCTCACGAAAGAGGTACAAAAATTGTTGGTGTGACATCACATTATGTAACAGAGAATTTAGATCAAGGTCCAATTATTTTCCAAGATTCTTTCAAAGTTAATCCAAATGATACATTAGAAAAAATAAAAACAAAGGGACAAAAACTTGAAGCTGATACATTACTTAAAGCAACTAAAATGCATCTAGAAAACAAATTAGAAGTTCGTTGGAGAAAAGTTCACATAAAATCAAAGTGAATTAGATGACAGATATTAAAAATCAATTTGATCCAATACTTAGAAAATTAATAAAAAACAAGAAAAAAATTGCAGTCATTCCAATTGGCTCAATTGAGCAACATGGCCCACATTTACCAATTTCAACTGATTCAGATATCGTATCAGAGGTAGCAAAAAAATTAGCTGATAAAAAAGGATATTTTCTTCTTCCAACCATTACATATGGAATTTCATTTGAGCATGCACCATTTTTTAATCTAAGTATAAGAGAATCAACATTACGTACAATTCTAATAGATTTGTGTACATCATTATTAGAAAATAATATCAAAACAATTTTCATCATTAATGGACATCATGGAAATTTAAAATCAATCAAAAATATTGATATAAAAATTAAAAATAAATTAAAAAATAAAGTTAATGTTTTCTCATTATCTTATTGGCATTTTATGGATAGAGACTTTGATCATGCAGGATTTGTAGAAACATCTCTAATGTTAGCAATTTCAAAAAATGTTAAAATGAAATTAGCTAAAAAAGGATTGATTACAGATAAAATGACAAGACAGGAAATTGTTAAAATTGGAAAATTAGCTAATAAATCATTTCCAAAAGCTACAAAAAATGGAATTTGGGGTGATCCTACAAAAGCAACAAAAAAAGACGGAGTTAAGATTTTAAATGAAATTATAATGAATTTATCAAAAAAGTGTCAAACTTACCTTACTGAAGATAGATCATAAATGCACAATGATATTTTAATATAATCCCTTGATATGGAAGTCAATGAGTGATATAGATGTCCGTTGATATGGCAGTAAAAGTATTGGATGAGAGTATTAATCAAGTTGTATTAATAAAACTCAAAGGAAGCAAGACAATTAGAGGTAATCTCTTAGGTTTTGACCAACACATGAATCTGCTACTCGATTCTTCAGAAGAAGTTCCTCTTGAAGGCGAGACAAAAAGCCTCGGTTCCATTGTAGTTAGAGGGGACAATGTCGTAATGATATCTCCTCCTCCACCAAACAATTAGGTGATTTGGAATGGTAAAGGGCACAACTTCTATGGGTGGTTTTACAAAAAAGAAAGTCCATATTAGATGTAGAAGATGTGGTAAAAATTCACTTCACAAGCGTCATCACCAATGCGCAAGTTGTGGATTCCCAGAAGCTAAACGAAGAAAGTATTCTTGGATTAAATGGTATACATAGATGCAAGAAATTGTATTAATTCTTAGTTCAATTGCAGGAGTTGCAACAGCAGCTGCAGTAAGAAAAATGCCAAGAGACAAAAATCAATTATTGAGTATAGGTGCTAGTTCACACATCAAAAGTCAAATTAATTCTTTAAAAATTGAAAAAGATATTCTTACAAAAACAATTTCAAGACTATATCAAGCTGAAAATGAATTTCCTAAAATTCAAAAAGATAAACTATTACTGAAATATCAACATCAATTAGGAATTATTTTAGCTAAACTAGAAAAACTTGAACAAACGAGTAACCATCCAGATTTGGGTCCAGTTGGAGATGGCTTGATTAGTTTAATGGATCAAAAATTATCAAAACTTGATGATAGATTATACGAACTATCATCAAAAATGTCAAATTCAAAAATTCAAACACCTGAAATAAAACAAGAGAAGGAAGAAATCAAACAAGAAATTTCAAAATCAAACAAAGGTACATTTAATTTTGAAAAACCAAAGGAAACAAAAATAGATCCAATTGCAATACCTCCAACAAAATCAAGACAGTCATTTGAATTAACTACATTAACAAATATTTCAAGAACAGAGCCAAAATTCCCATTATTTGAAAAGAAAGAAATTGTAAAACCAATACCACAACCAAAAATAATTCAAACTGAATTAATTAAACCAAAAGAAGAAATTGTAAAAGAAGTAATTCAACCTAAAGTAGAAGATAAAGTAGAAATTATTCAATCAATTACACCAAAACCAACTTTTGAAAATAAACCAGATTTAAACAAAGAAGTAGCAAAAATAACAGAACATAAAGCACTTCCAGAACCAGAACAAAAAGTATCAACAATTGATAATGATTTTGATGATGATACTGATGATTTAGATAAAATCAAGGGAGATATTATGAGAGTGTTATCAAAACTTGATCAAGCAGAGGTAGAATAATTGTCTTATGATGGTGCTATGGAGGCATTATCAAATGATGCATCAAAATTAATAAAAAATAATCAAATAATTGGATTAGGTAGTGGCAGAGCTGCAACTATGTTAGTCAAATCACTTGCAAAATTAATTAAATTAAAAAATTACAACATCAAAGGTATTCCAACATCATTGCAAATTAAATTAGTTGCAGAAAAAGCTGGAATACAATTAGTAGAATCAGATCAAGTTAATCATATTGATATTGTCTTTGATGGTGCAGATCAAATTGACTCACAAAAATATGTAATTAAAGGAGGAGGAGGTGCACTACTACGAGAAAATATTTTGTTCAGTCTTGCAAAAAAAGTAGTTGTAATGGCAGATAAAACAAAATTTGTTAAAAATTTTACAAGAACAGTACCAGTAGAAATCCATCCATCAGCAAGAAATTCAGTAATCAATTCTATTAAAAAATTGGGGGGTGAATCTAAAATACGCTCCTTAGATAGAGGTTATACATTTTTTACAGAAAACGGGAATATAATTTTAGATTGTAATTTTGGAACAATTAAAAATCCTAAAGCATTAACACAAAAAATTAAACAAACAGCAGGAGTTTTAGAATCAGGTATTTTTCTAAGAAAACCAGATATAATTTACAAAGCCAAAACAAATGGCAAATTTGAAATTATTTAGTAATTACAGTTCTTGCCACATGTTTACCATGACCAAGTTTCCCAATTACCTCAAAATTATCAGCAACTAATTCTCCTCTCACCATAGTCTTAACAGGCCAGCCTTTCAAATTTCGTCCTTCATATACAATATAATCAGAAAATCCTCCAAATAATTCAGAAGTAACTTTCTTCTCTTTTTTCAAATCGATCATAGTCACATCAGCATCAGAATTTTTTGCTAGGGTTCCTTTTTGTGGATACATACCAAAAATGTGAGCAGCATTGTAACTAGTAAATTTCACAAACTGTTCAAGTGTAATTCTATTTTGATTTACTCCATCATTAAGTAATAGCGGTAATGAAGTACCAATTCCAGGAAAACCAGCTAATGCACCCCAAACATCATCACCATCTAGTTTCAATTTAAGCTGATTAGCAACATGATCGGTTCCTATTGTATCAATTTGGTTATTAGATAAGGCATTCCAAACTGCTTTTTGATCATTTTCAGTTCGTATTGGAGGCATAACTTTAGCAAGATAACCATTTTGTTTTTCATAAGATAATGTAAGATAATGAGGACATGTTTCTACAAAAATTTTAGTCCCAAGTTTTTTTTCTTCTTGAATTTGTAATAGTGCACGTTCTGAACCAATGTGGACAAAATAAATTACACAATCATAATTTCGTCCAAACTTACATATTGTTTTAATTGCTTTAGCTTCAAATTCAGGAGAACGACTTGAAGACCATGCAGATAATCCATCTTGATTTTTTTCTTTTGCTTTTTTAATTCCACATCCACATGATTCATAATCTTCAGCATGTACAAGTACAGGACAACCAAGTTGTGCTGCATTTTTAACAATTTTTTCAACAAGTTCATCTGTAACATTTACTTTAGATGCTACAAGGCTAGAAGAATTTGGAGGCATATCCATGTATACATGACCAACTTCACCACCAAGATTCATGTAAATTTTAAAAGATGTAATTCCCTTATCAATACAAAAATTCATTTCATCAATTTGTTGTTGTGTAAAAATAGAAGCATGTATTGCATAATCTACATAATGGTATTCTGATGAAGTTGTAAGTTGTGGTTGTAAAGAATTTGAAAATTTATTTTCTAATCGAAGCATTCGCATCATAGTTGTAACTCCACCTATTGCTGCCGCATGAGATTCAGTTTTTGCAGCTTCGTTAATAGGTGAATAAACCCCATAGTGGACATGAGTATCAATTGCACCAGGAATTGAAATTAATCCATTTCCATTAATTTTATGATCACATGCAGGAGTATCATTTGTTAGTCCTACAATTTTTCCTTCATCAATTACAATATTTTTGTCAATCATTCCAGTAGGAAGTATTACGTGTGAATCAACAATTATAGTATCATACGTCATCAGAAAATTTTACGCTGTGGAGTCTATTATGCGTTAAGGAATACGCTTAAGTTGATTATTTTAAAAGAAAAACCGTGGAAGGTTCAGAGATAGCAAAACGTGACCATCAGAGAAATAAATCTGAAATTGTAAAATTAGTGAAAGAAATGTTTAATCAAGAAAAATGGGGTAATGAAGAATATAAGAAAAAATTGCAAGAATTAGTTGTAAAAGATGAAGAATTAGTCAAAGATGTTATTAAAAAAATTAAGTTAGAAAGAGGATTAGAATAAAAACAAAACTGCTTAGAAAATGAATAAAAACCCAATTTAGTCCAGATAATTTGAGGGCCGGTGGTTTAGGGGTATAATGCTTCGTTCGCAACGAAGATGATCGAGGGTTCGATTCCCTCCCGGTCCATTTTACCAGAAACTATTATACATAAATAAAAAATACCGTCATCATGGAAGTTTTTGACGGTAAAAAAGCAGCACAAGATTATATGTCAAAACATACCCTAGCATTCTCTACTCCTGAATTAACTTTAATGAGATTTGCATTTTGGATGGGAGATTCAGTTCCAGATCCAAAAAATGATGGAAAAGGAATTCCAAGAATGATGACATATTTGATAGAACAGGACTTTGAACCAGTCTTAATTGATGATGATACATATGTTCCATCAGGAGCAGTAAAAAGTTCAGCAAATGTTGGAAATGCATACAATGAAGTAAAAGTAGATGGAAAATTCTGTTCTGAATGTGGTACTACTCTTTCAATGACAGCAAAGTTTTGTCCCGAATGCGGTACTACACAAGAATAAAAAAATTATATTTTTAATTTTATGCTCTAGCTCCACACTTTGTGCAGAATTTTGAATTTGCTCTTAACTCAGCACCACATGAAGAACATCCGTTTGGATTTTGTGGAGCAGTTTGTCTTGGCATTAAAGCTGGATCAGGTGATGGTAAAGTTCCAACATCTCCAAATGCTTCTTGTGCAGATACAATTCCTGGTGGACCTCCTCCTACAGGATTTTCTGCAGTGCCAGCTCTTGGTTGTTGACCCATTCCTCCTGCCATCATTCCAGGTTGACCCATTCCTGGCATTAAACCAGGAGATTGTGTGTTTCCACCACCACCGGAACCTACAGATTTTTTTAATTCAAATATTACTTTGATAGCTAGAAATTCTAATGCAGAATATGCAACAGTATAATCACCTAATTTTTGAAAGAATTCTTTGTCACTAAGTTGACCTTTTTTGTACATGTTGTTAGTATCTAAAAATGATTCATAGTATCCTTGAGATTCATCAAACAAACTTTGTAGTTTATCAAAAAGCATTCCAAGTGTATCTACTTCACCAAATGACATAGTCTCACTCAATTTTTGGAATATTAATTACTTTAGGATGAAAAAATAAGAAAAAACGTGTTTTAGTAATCTATGCAAGTGCTCTATCAATCATACTTTGGTATGATTCTTTTGAAGCTGCACCTACTTGCTGGCTAACTATTTCACCTTTGTTAAGGAGGATTAAGGTTGGAATACTAAATACATTGTATTTTGAAGCCAATTCATTAGCCTCATCAACATTAACCTTGACAAATTTTACTTTGCCATCATAGTCATTTGCCAGTTCTTCAACTACTGGACCTACCATTCTGCATGGACCACACCATTCGGCCCAAAAGTCTACAAATACAGGAATGTCAGAATTTATGACATCTATTTCCCAAGACTTTGCATCTGAAATTTGAGTAATTCCCATTCTGTTTTTGATTTATTTATCATACCTAAAAATGTTCACCACATTCCAAATCTTTATTTTTTGATGCAAGATTAAATTTCATATATACTTAAATGACGTTTTGATAAAACTGATTTATGAGTTCAGAACTTAGATTAAAAAAATTAAGAGGTTCTGGTGGCTATGTTATGGCCACAGTTACAGATGAGCAGCAAATGAAAGGAAATTTAGGCGGTCCTGATTTATTTTTGGCACCAATTGGAAGATTAGATGATGATAAAATTACTAAACATTTTTGCAATACATGTGAAAAAGAATTTGAAGGTCCACCAAAAATAGAATTTGAAAATCCAAATGAAGAAGTTGCAGAAAATTTAGTTCTTGCTGAACGAGGTCAGTATATTTGTAAAGCATGTAATGCTTCAATTGCAGAATATAGAGAATTCAAGAAACCAAATGAAGAAGGTGAAATTGGAAGTGCAAAACCATTAGATGCTAATACTACAACAGCACCTACAGTAGAAGTTACAACAGCACCTACAGTAGAAGTTACAACAGCACCTACAGTAGAAGTTACAACAGCACCTACAGTAGAAGTTACGCAACCTGGTTCTACCGCATCTGTAAGTTCAATTGAAGGAAGAACAGTGATAGATGAAAATGCAAACAAAGTTGGTATTGCAAAACAAGTTGGTATTGATGCTAATACACAATCAATGGTTTTAGTTATTACTAAAAATGATGAAACAGAAGGAAGTATTCCTTGGACTAGTATCAAAAAAGTTGGAGAAGTAGTTCTACTAGGAAAACCTGAAGAAACTACCGCTACTCAGCCAGGAAAATGTTCTGAATGTGAATTTATCAACAAAGATGGTTCAAAATTCTGTGAAGAATGTGGAACAAAAATTTAGTTATTAACAAATTTAATGAATATCGCTAAGGAAATAATGTAATTGACTAAAATATCGATCTCAAAAGGGGTAATCAAAGACATTGTGATTGTTGCAGTAGCAATTCTAGTAATTTGGATTGGATTGCAAGTGGCATTTGGAACACAAAATCCATTTTATGTTGTTGCAAGTGGAAGTATGATTCCAGTTTTACAAGTTTATGACATTATAATTATTCAAGGACATGAACCATTCGAAGAAGTTCAAGTAGGCGATATTATTGTGTTTGATAGACCATCAGATCATAATAGAGTGATTGTTCATAGAGTTCAAGCGATACTTGATGAAGACCCAAAAACAGTTAGAACACAAGGTGATGCAAATCCAACATGGATTAGAGGAACAGATTATCCAATTACAGAAGAAGAATATATTGGAAAAGTTGCATACATAATTCCACAAGTAGGATATATTACAGAAGTTTTGAAACCTCCAATGAATTATATCATTATTGCAGTTGTAATTGGAATTATGATAATTAAGCAATTTACAGGTAAGAAAAAAGATGTAGCGGATCTTGTAACTAAAGAAACATTAGAAGAATTATCAGATATTGGAAAAATGGAAGTAGATTCAGAATATTCTGAGGATATAAAAAAATCAGAAATTACAGAAGAAAGTGAGGATGCAGAAAAATCAAGTGAAGACGAGAAACCGGATAAAGAAAATAAACAATAAATTAAAAACTATAATTAAAGAACAGAATCTTTTGTTTTGAAAACACGTTTGAAATAATCAGATGGTTCATTAGGTTCTTCAGTGTCATTTGTAATTCCAGCTAAATTCTTTGCTAAATTCTTCTTGTAACCTATTTGCATTTGTCGTTGAATCTGAATTCTTTGAGCTTGTGGTGAACCTGCACCATGCATAGATTCTGTAAGATATCCAACTGAATTTCTACCAAGTGTCATATTTTCTATTAATCTTAAAATTCTCATTCTATTTTCTACATCTACACCTTTTCTTCCGGCAAGATATTTTTTTAACATTGGACCAGCTTCTGGATGTCTAAAGTCTTGTTCTGATGGTAGTGTAACCATCAATCCACCTGCGATATCTTGTGCTAATCTGCTAATTTCATATGGAAATCTAGTAACATTGTGTTTACAAACTTGTGCAAGCATGTCATCATTTAGATAAACACCGGATTTCAGTTTCTGTCCTTGGTGTGAAGATGCAATACCAGCTGCAAAAATTGTTTCATTAAGATGAGTCATCTCAATAATTTTATCTTTAATATGAGAAACTTTTGGAACTCCGTTATAATCTGCAATTGTTGCAGCAGCACCAATTAGGACATCACCCAATCCAGTTTTACAGACATAACTACGCCTATGATAACAAGTAAAACGTTCAATTAACATTGATGCAAATTCAAATTCTCCATTCATGAAGACTTTATCCCATGGAATAAACACTCTATCTAAAACCATCAAAGCTTCTTGTCCACCAAACTTTGCATTACCAGAATCAATATCACCGTCTTCCATAGCTCGAGTGTCACAAGATTGTCTACCGTAAATGTAAGTAAGTCCTTCAACATCTGCTGGAATTGCACCAACAATTGCCCAGTCTTTATCATTTTCAGTTAATCGAATTGTTGGCATCAAAATTATCCAATGAGAATTTATGCAACCAGTTTGATGTGCTTTAGCTCCAGATACATAAACTCCTTTTTCATCACTGTCAACAATTCGTGTAAATAAATCAGGATCATCTTGTTCAGATGGACCTTTACTTCTATCACCTTTTGGATCAGTCATTGCACCACCAATTACAAGATTTTCTTGTTGGACCATTTTTACAAATTCTAAAAATCGTTTATGATAATCAGTTCCATGTTTTTCATCTATTTCAAATGTAGTTGAATGTAAAGAATTCAGTGCATCCATTCCAACACATCTTTGGAAACATGTACCAGTGTTTTGTCCTAGTTTTCGTTGCATTTTATTTTGTAAAACTAAATCTTCTGCACTTTCTGCAATGTGTAAAAATCTATTAACTTTCAATCCAGTAATGGATGAATCAGCTGAAGCAAGAGCTTCTTCACGCATTGCAAGATCATAAGTTTCTGCAACTGCATTAATTGATGGTCTAATGATTGGATGATCTACAGGTTCTTTAACTAATTCACCAAAAAGATAAATTTTGAGATTTCTATTTCTAAGACTTTCAATATAATCCTCACCAGATCTAATTGTTTTTAACACATTAGCCATGTATCAATTACGTCTAAGTTCTATAAATAGTCTGAATTCCAAGAATGAAAATTTTACGAATAAAATATTATCATAGACCAATTCTAACATCTAAAATTTTACAACCCTTGCCTTTTTCCATTACAAGCACAGGATTCATGTCTAATTCTTTGATCTCTTTAAAGTCAGAAACTAATTGAGAAAGTCTCTGAATACATTCAGATAATTTTGCAATATCAGATGGTTTTTCACCTCTAACACCTTGAAGAAGTTTTTGTGTTTTAATTGAATTAATCATATCATCAGCCTCCTTATCAGTAACAGGTGCAAGTTTGAATGTGACATCCTTTAGAACTTCTACGTATATTCCACCCATTCCTAACATGATTACTGGACCAAATCCAGGCTCCAGTTTGGAACCAATGATTAACTCCTTACCTCCTTTTACCATCTCTACAATCAAAACTCCCTTTATCTCGGCTTTCTTATCATAATTTTTAGCATTTTTCATAATGATTTTGAATGCAGTCTTTACTTCATCATCATTAGTTAGATTTACTTTAACACCACCAGCATCAGATTTATGAATAATCTGGGGTGATGCAATTTTCATTACAACAGGATAACCAATTTTCTTTGCAGTTTTTACAGCTTCTGCTTCATTTGTAGCAAGTGCACTTTTAGGAAGTGGTAAACCATATGCTTTGAGAACTTCTTGACCTTCTTCTTCTAAGAGATTGGGTCTTTTTTCATTTTTAACTTTATCAAAAATTTTCTGTGCTTTTACTTTGTTTACTTTGAATTTAGTAATTTTACCATCTGAAGATTTAATCCAATTTTTAAATCTAATCATTGCTGCAAGAGTTCTGATTGCACCTTCAGCATATGTATAGTATGGAACATTACCTTTTGCTAAAATTTCTCTATTAGTAATTCCTTCATCCAATCCCATCAAACTAGCAAGCATTGTTTTTTTGTATTTTTTTGACATACTAACAATGACTTCTGCAAGTTTATCATAATCTAAAGTTCCAGAAGGAGTACACATTGAAATGACTGAACCAACTTTTGGATGAGCAAGTACACGATCTAAAACATTATTGAATCTATTAAAATCAGCATCACCTACAATGTCAACAGGATTTCTGGAGCTACCCCAAGGCGGAATTACAGCATCAATTTGTTTTCTAATAGTATCAATATTTGCCATTTTAATATTCAGTTTAGAACATGCATCAGTTGAAATAATTGCAGGTCCACCTGCATTTGAAACAATTACAAGATCACCTGCTAATGGTAATGGTTGCTTAGAAAATGCAGTTGCATAATCAAATAGTTCTTCCATAGTATCAACTCTAATTGCACCAGATTGTTTTAATAACGCATCATAAATTTCATCAGAACCCATTAGAGCTCCAGTATGAGACATTGCAGCTTTTGCACCTTCAGGACTACGCCCAGATTTAAGAACAAGAACCGGTTTTTTGAGTTTTTTAGTAATATTTTTACAAACTTTAAGAAATTCTTGACCATCACCCATATCCTCAAGATACATTACAATAACTTCAGTTTGTTTATGATTTGCAAGAATTTTTAAAATATCTACTTCGCTCATTGCAGCTTTATTTCCAAGACTTACAACTGCTGAAAATCCAATTCCTTGTGCGCTAGCATCTTCAACTAGTGCTGCACAAATTGCACCACTTTGGGATACAAGTGCAATCTTTCCAGATTTTGGAGTAATTTTAAGAAATGTAGAATTCATCATTGTTTTTGGATCAAGATTCATGACACCAAGACAATTTGGTCCAATAATTTGGATTTTGTATTTTTTAGCTATATCTTTAATTTCTTCTTCACGTTTTGCACCTTCTTCATCGACT
>Ga0209445_1000590_pt1 | contig 20493 bp, 15 predicted proteins | sample MarorgKNORR_S2LV_4_FD_188223 | JGI IMG/M metagenome (GOLD analysis project Ga0209445, IMG submission 188223) | Marine microbial communities from the Southern Atlantic Ocean, analyzing organic carbon cycling - NADW_A/KNORR_S2/LV (SPAdes) (version 2) | ecosystem: Environmental > Aquatic > Marine >... | reverse complement strand
ACCCTAGTTCCCCGCTCCTAAAATACCTCAAGGTAAATCGCGCTCCGGGCTACCAGGCTCGGAGTGCTGGAAATTTCACCGATACACGGGAGATGCGCTCCCGTGTATCGGTGAATACTCCAGCGCTCCGAGCTTGGCAAACCGGAGCGCGATTTGCCTTGAGATATTTTAGGAGCAGGGAACTAGGTTTCTTAGCGGCTGGCGCCGATTCGGAATACCTTGGTTCCACAAGAGGGGCACGTGCCCGATGTCGCAGGCTTGCCGTTCTTCATGGTGATAGCCTGGGGGTTAGAGATCTCGCGCTTGCTTCGACACTTGACGCAATAGGCTTCCATCACAATCCTCCCTCTTTATGGGTCCATATACTGTATAGGCTAGATGCCCGATTGTCAAGATGTAGTATAAATCTGTTTTTTAATACAAAATGTGGTATGCAATTACACCAAGTTTGCTCCGCTGTCGGCCCCCGCCCCATCTTTATGGCGCCCGAGTCCAAATGTAGTCCGGCCGGACCGCAACGCTTGGAATCGAAGCCGCTCTTGGTCAGGTACAGATGCGTCCCTACTCTGTTAAAATGCCCTGCACAGGCTCCCACCAACCGATCAAACTCTCTTTGGGGGAAAAACTTTTGGGAGCGGCTTTGATGAATCATGGGTAGACTGCTTTTGGTTAGGCATGGAGAGACTTCTTGGAACGCCGAGGGGCGGCTCCAGGGCAGCGAAGACATTTGTCTATCGGAAAAGGGCCGGCGGCAGGCCCGGTTGATCGGAGACCGCTTGGCGAATACGTCGATAGATGTCGCCTATAGCAGCGATCAAAGCCGGGCCCGTGAAACCGCGCAACATATCCTGGAAGGCCGGGACGTGGCCTTGAATCCCATTCCGGAGCTACGAGAGCGTAGCCACGGGGTGTTTGAAGGGCTCACCGTCCGTGAGAGGAAGGACCGGTACCCAGAGATGTTCGCCGCTTCGTTGGTGAAAAACCTGGATTTCGCTCCGGATGGGGGCGAAACCTTCCGTGGGACCAACCGCCGGATGGCCGGCTGGGCCCAGGGCTTTCTACAAGATCATCTGCAGAAGACGGTACTGGTGGTGGGCCATGGCGGTTCCCTAAGGGGGGCGATCATCGCCTGGATGGGATTTCCCGACGAATCGACCTGGAGGTTCATGCTGGCCAACTGCGGGCTGTCCATCATAGATACATACGCCGACAACGCCGTATTGCGTCTTTTTAACGATATTTCTCATTTGGGCGGCTTCGAGCCGGAATCGTAATCGCGTTAATCGCTGATAAGGACTGGATATGCCCGGTCGTGTGCTAATGGTCCAGGGTACCGCCTCCCATGTGGGCAAAAGCGTGCTGGTATCAGCCTTGTGCCGCATCTTTCGTCAGGACGGGTTTCGGGTAGCGCCCTTCAAGGCCCAGAACATGTCCAATAACTCCTACGTCACCCGTGATGGCGGCGAGATCGGCCGGGCACAGGCGGTTCAGGCCCAGGCCGCCGGCGTTGAAACCCAAGTGGAGATGAATCCAATCCTCCTCAAGCCTGAGACTGACCAACGGTCTCAGGTGGTCTTGATGGGCCGACCCTACACCTCGGCCCGGACTATGGACTACTTCGAATTGAAATCCCAGCTCTGGGAATCGGTTCACACCTCCCTCGACGTTTTGAGGGATCAATACGACATCGTGGTGATCGAAGGCGCGGGCAGCCCGGCGGAGATAAACCTGAAAGCCACCGAGATTGTCAACATGCGGGTTGCCCTCTACGCCAATGCTCCCGTGCTGCTCTGCGGCGACATAGACCGTGGCGGCGTCTTCGCCTCCCTGGTGGGAACGTTGGAGTTGTTGGAGCCTGAAGAACGAGAGATAATCAAGGGCTTCGTCATAAATAAATTCCGGGGCGACATCAATCTGCTGACCGATGGCCTGACCTGGCTGGAAGACCGAACCGGCATCCCGGTGATCGGTGTGGTGAGCCATTACCGGGACATCCACATCCCGGAAGAAGATTCGGTCGCTTTGGACCTACCCGTAAGGGTCAAAGGGAACGCAGTATTGGACATCGCGGTGATCCAGATTCCCCACATCTCCAACTTCGACGACTTCGACCCCTTGGCCCAGGAAAGCGGCGTGACCCTCAGGTACGTGGACTCGCCAAGAGATATAGGCCGCCCCGACCTGATTATCCTGCCCGGCACCAAGACCACCATTCCGGACCTGGCCTGGATGGACCGCCAAGGGCTGACCCAGGCCGTCCTCGAAGCCCATGGCAACGGGAGCGCCCTGATCGGCATCTGCGGCGGCTATCAGATGTTGGGAAAGGAGGTCCGCGATCCCGACGGTGTGGAATCCACCCAGGCCCAAATTTCCGGCCTGGGATTGTTGCCCATGACGACTATTTTCGCCGGCTCTAAGGAGACTCATCGAGTAACCGGGAAAGTGGCCTTGAACACCGGACTTCTGGCCAGCGCGAAAGGCTTGCCGGTGCAGGGCTATGAGATTCATATGGGCCGGACGGCTGTTGAAGGGGTGGGCGCGCCCTTCGCCATCGACGACCGTTCGGACCTGCCGGTTACCCAGGACAACGCACTGGATGGCTCGTTGGACTCCTCCGGTTGGGTTATGGGCACCTACATCCACGGACTGTTCCACAATGGCGGTCTGCGGCGAGCGCTGCTTCAGGCGCTGGCCCGGCGAAAAGGGGTCACTCTGCCGCCTACCGACGATGTGGCGGGGATCGACGGAGAATTCGACAAGCTGGCCGACTGGGTGCGGGGCAGCCTGAACATGGACTTGATCTACCAAATGTCCGGTCTGGCCCGGGACTTCGACAGCGTGGGGTCCGGCCGCTGATGAATAACCGGCTCTCGTTGGTTCTGGGCGGAGTGCGGTCAGGCAAAAGCGAGTTCGCGGAAAATCTGGCCAGACAGGAGGACAAGCCGGTCTTATACCTTGCCACCGGCCTTGCCAGCGACCCGGAGATGGAGCGCCGCATTCAACGCCACCGGGAATCCCGGCCGGATAGTTGGGAAACGTTGGAGGCGCCAACGGATCTGGCGGGTTGCTTGCAGAATGCCCTGGAAGGGACAACCCCGCCGGCGGTAATGCTGATAGATAGCCTCGATTCGTGGGTGGGCAATCTGCTGCAACAGCACGAGGATGAGCCTGGTGACGTTCTGGACTCGCTCGTTGAGGATTCTTTGGGAAAAATCTTGAATGCCTGTGACCGGACTCGGGCTTCGGTTATCCTGGTCAGCAGCGAAGTAGGCCTAACTCTGGTGCCGCCGTTCCCTCTGGGCCGCCGTTTTCAGGATCTGCTGGGCCTGGTGAACCAAAAAGTTGCCGCTGCTGCCGGCAATGTGTACTTAGTAGTCGCCGGAGTACCCATGGCGATTAAAAGCCCGGACAAGGGCTGACCCGATAAATAAGGTTCTTCTCCGTTCATGAGTTCTCCAAAACCAAATATCAACGAGACTTCTGCCTTGGAATATCATGGCGAGTTCGTGGGCAGCGCCACTGTTCGAGCGCCGGGGGTCTGCGGCGAGCTGGTTCAGGGAATTCGGGAGGATATCTACTTCCTGGTTACCTGTCCCGTGGATTTTTACTCCAGGGTGCGGGTAGACCTGTATATCGATGGCGCGAAGGGTGATGCGCCCAAGGTCGAAGCGACGGCCGGCTGTCCCAAAGCGGTCGAGGCCCTGCTGGCCACGTTGGCATACCTGGACCGGAATGAGCTGGCCGCCCGAATCACTGTCGGCAGCCCCATACCGCGCAGCAAGGGTATGGGCAGCAGTTCCGCCGACGTAGCCGCAACCATCGCGGGCACCGGTTTGGCGCTGGGCGTGGAACTGGCCCCAGAGGTCGTGGCGCGGATCGCCGTGTCGGTGGAACCCACCGATGGGGTGATGTTCCCCGGAGTGGTCCTATTTGACCATCGTGAAGGACGCATAACAGAGACTTTCGGTCCACCACCTCCGATGGAGATTGTCGCCCTCGACTTTGGCGGAACTGTCGATACCGTGGAATTCAACAAAGTCGACCGGCGTTCGCTGTGGGAGTCCGTCCAACCGGAATCGTCCCAGGCGTTGGAATTGGTCCGCTCCGGGGTAGAAAAAGGGGATCCATTGTTGGTCGGGCAGGGCTCCTCCATCAGCGCCATCGCCGGCCAGCACGTCTTGCCCAAACCCCACTTAGCCGCGGTACAGGACTTCGCCAAGGACGTAGGCGCGGTGGGGGTCAACGTTGGCCACAGCGGAACAATAATCGGAGTATTGTTGGACGCCAGGCAAAGAAGGGGCAAGTCCACATTCCGCCGGGCTCGCGAAGCATTCCCCGAGGCTGAGATGGTGCATCACTTCCGGCTGATGGGCGGCGGTCTTCAGCCTGTGCCGATGTAAGTAAAGAAGCTTAGCTTCTTCCTCTTTTACGGGGGAAGGTTAGGATGGGGTGACAGAACCCTCAACGGCATGACGCGGACGCGGAGCTATATTTCGACATCATCGATACTAAAACTCAGGAGCAAGAAAATATGGCAGAGTACAACCTGGCGGTGATTGCCGGAGACGGCGTGGGACCCGAGGTGATTGCGGAAGGTAAAAAGGTTCTGGAGGCGGTGGCCGCCGGGAGCCCTTCAATCGACTTCAAGTACAACGAATACCCCTGGGGGTCGGCCTATTACCGGGAGACGGGGCTGATGATGCCCGAGGACGGACTGGAAACCCTCGAGTCGTCCGATGCCATTCTTTTCGGAGCGGTGGGCGACCCCAATATCCCGGACCACATAACCCTCCACGGGCTGTTGCTGCCCATGCGCCGGGCCTTCGACCAGGGGATCTGCATCCGTCCGTCCTATCTCTTTCCCGGCGTTACGTCGCCTTTGGCAAACAAGAAGGCCGGAGATATTGACTTGGTGATTGTCCGGGAGAACACTGAGGGCGAATACGCGCCGGTGGGCGGCCGTCTGTATCCCGGCACCCCCCACGAAACCGTGGTTCAGACCAATATATTCACTCGCCGGGGCACTGAGCGAATCATCCGCGCCGCCTTCGAATACTGCGTCCGTAGAGACGGCAACAATAATGGCAAAAGAAAGGTCACTTCGGTCACCAAATCTAACGCCCAGTCCTTCGGGATGGTGTTTTGGGACGAGGTGTTCGACGAAGTGGCCGCCGAGTATCCCCAGATCGAAACCGAGTCTCTCTTGGTTGACCGGGCCTGTATGGACTTCGTCCGTTGGCCCGAGGACTTCGACGTGGTGGTGGCCTCCAACCTGTTTGCCGACATCCTTTCAGACATAGCAGCGGTGGTTACCGGAAGTTTGGGTCTTGCGGCCAGCGCTAACATCAACACCGAACGGGAGCATCCATCTATGTTCGAGTCGGTTCACGGCGCCGCCTTCGACATCACCGGCAAAGGCATCGCCAACCCCTTGGCCACAATCTCGGCGGTAGCCATGATGCTGGACCATCTGGGGGAGCCCGAGGCATCCAAAAGCGTCGATGATGCTGTGTCGCGCTGCCTGATCGAGCGAAAGGTAATCACCCCGGACCTCGGCGGCCAGTCCTCCACATCTCAAGTTGGCGACGAGGTGGTGCGGCTATTGGGTGGGGGGTAGACGGGGGAGCGAAACCCTGGAGATATTTTGGAGAAGACCTACATCGTAACTTTGTGGGAGGAGCCGCGCTGGGTTGTGGCCCGGTGCTCTGAGGTGGACGTGACGGGACAAGGGTTTACCCGGAAGGAAGCCTTAGATAACCTGAGAGAAGCCTTGAAGCTTCATTTTGATCACCTCCGCGCTACCGCCGTTCCTAAGATTCGAACTATCGAAATTGAATCAGTGCCGCGTAGTGCGTTATAGCCTCCTTAAGCCGCCCCCAGCACCACCTGAACGATGCGTTTCTCCAGAGACCGCGCTAGCTGCGTGGCCAGGTCCAGCCTTTCATGGTCGCCTATGGTGCCCACGAAGGCTACCCCCAATATCCGGCCCACCCGGAAGTCGAGCACGGTAGACGAGACCAGACCCGCCGCGCCTCCTTGGAGGATCTTTAATGCTACCGCTTCGTCGAAGAAGCCGCTGATTTCCAAGCGCTGGGTCGAGATTAACTGCTGGTCTTCGCCGACGCTCTCCCCCACGTTCTCTTCGAAGTCCTTGACGAACACCTCATGCATCCAGTCGGTCACCGACTTGGGATTATCGAACAGGTGGGCGACCGTCGCGCCCAGGAAATTGAACCCGTCGCCGGTTACTGCAGTGGACGTTTCGCCCAATTCCCTCATGAATCCGGTGACCCGCCCAACGGCGCGGAACCGTTCCGGGGTATTGCCCGCAAAACCGTGCTCGGCCATGTTTTCGTTATTCAGCGGGCCTTCCCGTACCACCTGAAACCCTTGAAACTCCTCCGGCATATCCTTCTTGTCCAATACCATGAATTGCAACGATTCTTCTGTTATGCCGAATGTGGCTCTGTCTAATGCCATAGCGATGTAGGGAACCTCCTAGTGGTTCTGACAGATGGGAGCGCTCAGCTATCAGCCATCAGCTTTCAGGAGTTTCCTGTGTCCCAGATCGCTGATGGCTGACCGCTGCTGATAACCGACAGCTACTTAGCCACAGACCATGGGATATATGTGGCGGCTTCGGGACAACTCGGTGGGTATCTGGTCTTTGCTCCAAGAGGAGCCGCCGTCGTAGCTGCTGTAGACCTGTCCGTAGTTGGCGCAGCAGTACACGTGGGACGGAGCTGCCGGGTCAATGGCGACCTGGAACATGCGGCCCGGCGGTGTGTCGCCCAGGTCCACCCGTTCCCAGGTCTCGCCCACGTCGTGGCTGCGGAATAAGGCTCCAGCCTCCTCGGTACCCTGGGGAGCGCCGCCACCCCCGGCGCCGGCCGCCAGGTAGATGATCCTGGGGTCGCTGGGGTCCACCAGCAATCCCCGGCAGTACGACCCGCCGGGAAACATCTCGCCGAATTGTACGTGTTCCCAATGGCCGCCACGGTCCCGGCTGCGGAACATGGCTACTTGCGTAATGATGTGGACCGTGCCAGGGGACGCGGCGCTAACCTGAACGCCGTGGAGGTCGAGGGTGTTGTTACGTACGTAAGGGCCGTCGATGATCGAGTCCCAGCTTGCCCCACCGTCCCGGCTGGCCAGCAGGCCGCCGACCTCGATGGCGCCGTACATGTCCTGGGGATCGGACGGGTCGACGGCGATGCCGATCACCCGTTTGCCCAAGGGAGGCATGTAAGTCGTGATGTGAGGATGTTGTACCCTGCTGGTGTCCATCTGGTCCCAGCTTTCGCCGCTGTCCTCGGACCGGTAGATAGCACAGGGCTCGTAACCGGCGAAGATCACGCCCGGATTGTTGGGGTGCAAGGCCAATGACCATACATCGCCTCGGTGGGAGTCCAGCGCTTGCCAGTGATCGCCCCGGTCATCGCTGCGGTACACTCCGTTTTGAGTTCCGGCGTAGATTGTCTGAGGATTCTGCGGATGTAGAACCAAGGCCCTCACCTGAGGATCGTTTGGCAAACCATTGTTGATGGCCTGCCATTCTTGGTCACCGTCGGCACGGCGGTACATGCCGCCAAGGCCGATGTTCTCACCTTCGCCCCCCAGTCCCACGTAAACATATGTCGAATGGCTATCGTTTGCCATGGTGAACCTCCTCGAATAATCTACCAGGGATTTTCGTCCATTTGCCCGGCTTGTCAAGTGGTGTGGGGTGTTTGGATAGCGATCAATTATCCTTTTTAGTTTGATATACCTCACAGGGCCACATGTTTGGCGAAATCTATTTGATCTGGGAAATTCCGATTTAAGTATGTTTACCAATTGACAAAATCAACACTACACAGTAAACCGTTCTTGTGCAGACGAAGCACAAGCTGAAGATGTGAGCCATGCCACAGATGGATGACAGTAGGGCGACTAACCCACTGACGGATAATCGAAGAGTAGAACGCCGGCTTGTGACGATCCTAGCCGCTGACGTCGCGGGCTACAGTCGACTGATGGCAAGAGGGGCTTTCGTCTCGTACGCGAGATGGAGTAGACTTACCGGCCTAACCAGACGAGTTGACGCTGAACTACCATCTGACTTTGGGCATCCTGACCTTGGGCATCGGACCCCGCTCCACTTCCATGAGTTCTATTCCGAATAGGTCCTCGCCTTTGAGAAGAACGGTCTGTGTCCTATCGGCCCTGCTATGGCAACGATGCCCGGACTGCGGTAGTATTGACAACGGATTGTCCCCAAGCGAGATTTCCGGAGACTACCTGAATGAAGAACAAGATATACAGCAGCTTTGACCAGGCAGTGGAGGGCCTACCCGACGGCTCCACCGTCATGTTTCCCGGCTTCGGCGGGGTCGGACTGCCCCGAAACCTCATCGCCGCGCTACACCGCCAAGGCGCTAAAGACTTGACCGGCGTCTCCAACAACGCCGGCGCCCTGGACGATAAAGTCGACGTTGGCACCCTGGTGGAAGCGGGGCAGATGAAAAAGATGATCTGCGCCTTCACCGCCGCCACCCATCCGTCGCGCATAACCCCCTTTGTTCAGATGTACAACAATGACGAGATCGACGCCGAGTTAGTCCCCCAAGGGACCTTGGCCGAGCGCATGAGGGCTGCCGGGGCCGGAATCGGCGGCTTCTACACACCGTCCAGCGTGGGTACCGAATTGGCCGAAGGCAAGGAGCACCGCGAGATCAACGGCCGCATGCACGTGTTGGAGCATCCCCTTTTCGGCGATTACGCGTTCATCCGCGCTTGGAAGGCCGACACTTTCGGCAACCTACAGTTCCGCCTCACCCAACGCAATTTCAACGTGGTCATGGCCATGGCGGCCACGGTGACCATCGTAGAGGTGGAAAACGAGATAGTTGAGGCTGGGGAATTGGAACCCGACCACATACACGTGCCCGGAATCTACGTGGACCGGATGGTAACGATTCCACCTGACGGCATCTGGTACTGAGGCGAGCAGTCAGCTTTCAGCCATCAACAGTCAGCCCCTGCCCCGCTGAAAGCTGATCGTTAACAGCTAAATTTCCGGAGGATTTTTTATGGCGGAAAAACCTAAACTGGAACGGCAGGCCATGTGCGACCGGTTGGCCATGGAGTTCCAAGACGAGTGGATCGTGAACCTGGGAGTGGGCATGCCGACATTGTGCTCCAACTACGTTGACCCCAGCCGTGACATCATCACCCACTCGGAGAACGGCGTGATCGGCTACGGGCCTCTGGCTGAAGAGGGCAAGGAGGACGGGCATCTGGTCAACGCCGGCGGGCAGTTTGTGACCGCCCAGCCCGGCATGTCCATCCTGCACCATGCCGACTCGTTTGCCGTGATCCGGGGCGGTATGGTGGATGTGACGGTGATGGGGGCCTACGAGGTGGCCGGGAACGGCGACTTCGCCAACTGGCGGATCCCCTCCCGTAAGGGCGGCGGCATCGGTGGGGCAATGGACCTGGCGGCCTGCGCCAAGCGGGTGTTCATCGCCATGGAACACAATACCCGGGAGGGCGGGCCTAAGCTGCTCAATCGCTGTACCCTGCCCATCACCGCCCCCGGAGTGGTCAAGCTACTGGCCACCGACCTGGGACTTTTCGAGATCACCCCCGAAGGCTTCGTGCTCCGGGAGCACGCTCCCGGCTGGAACCCCGAGGAGATTCAGGAGTTGACCGAGGCCAAGCTGATTATTCCGCCGGACTTGAAAGAGTTCCGGTTCAGGGCTTAGGTTTACAGGGCGTCGGGCTCCGTTGACATTACCCGTTCGCCCTGAGCTTGTCGAAGGGCTGTGGGTGGTTCGACGGGCTCACCACGAACGGGTTGTTAGGCTCACCACGAACGGTACACCTACGGGGGACCTCAGCACAGCATAACGTAGTCTAAGCCGGACTAACCTCAGAAAAACGCGGTACCGCCGTTGGCGTGGATGGACTGGCCGGTGATGAAGCCGCCGTCGTCGCTAACCAAGAACATGACGGTCGCCGCGATCTCATCCACCATGCCCTGCCGTCCCAAGGGGATGCGGGACGCGTCCGGGGGGCGGCTCTGGGGATACCACTGGGGATTCTCCCGCGAAGTGTCGATGCTGCCGGGTGAGACTACGTTGACCCTTATGTTCTTTGGGGCGAACTCGGTGGCCAGGCTCCGGCACATGCCCACCAAGCCCATCTTGGCGGCGGAAACGTGGGCCCGCTCCGCAGGGCCCTGGAAAGCCCCGTCTCCGGTGAAGAAGATGATGCGTCCGTATTCGTTCTTTACCATGGACGGCATCACGGCGCTGGTGCAATAGAAAGCGCCGTCCAGTACCACTCCCCGCACGTTCTCCCAGTCTTCCAGGGTAACTTCCAGAAAAGGCTTATGGGGACGGATGGCCGCGTTGTTGATCAAGATGTCGATCTTGCCGAACTCGGCCATAGCCATGGACACCATGCTGTCTACCTGCTCTTTGCTGGCTACGTCGGCCAGGATGGGCAGCGCTTTGACGCCTAGGGCGCGGGCCTCCTCGGCTACCGCCTCCGCTTCCTCCTGATTGGAACGGGCGTTAACCACTACATCGGCGCCCTCTCCGGCCAATTTCAAAACTGTAGCCCGGCCTATGTTACGGCCCGAGCCGGTTACCAATGCTACTTTGCCATCCAGTTTACCCAAGGGTTCCACCTCCTGAGAATGCGAGAGTTTTGATATAAAAAACCGCGATTATGAATCGCTATTCAATATTGCCAGGCGCGGGCGGATTATAGCACTTAAGACGGGTCGATCCGGAAGAGAAACACCGAAACCCACGATATGTTCTGGCCGGATCAATCTAGTACTCGGTCACCTTCAATTTGAGCCATTGTCATTCCGAGCGTAGCGAGGAATCTAAGGTTGGCTGGTCCAGCTCGCATGAGATTCCTCACACGCCTCCGGCCGTTCGGAATGACATCTTTAATTTTAGAGATGACTGAGTACTAATAAACGAACCGGAGCTCAGAATGGGTTCCTGATTCGCCTTGGGTTCGCGCACAACGTTGACAGTTATCCTAGCCACCATTACACTCCCGTTCGATAAAGTTGACACGGAAGTTGACACGGAAGTTGACACGGTTGCCTACATTCGTCCATCTGGGTGAGTCGAAATACTTACAACCGTCATAGCATAAGTAATGAGCTGGACCGCTTTACTTTACTGGTTGCTGCGAAGACGCATCCGTTCCACTTGGCCGCTCCTGGTAATCACCTCCTTCGGCATCGTCAGCGCGGTCACGTTGATGGCCGTTGGAGCGGGTTACTCACGGGTATTGGCTGAAGGGGGACTGCGTCATACCTTAGCTTCGACTTCCCCCAGGGTGCTGAACGTCCACCTGATAACCCAGAATCGTCCCATCGGGGCGGCGGATTACACTCAACTCCGATCGGCGGTGGAAGGAATCGCGGAATCTCGCCTGGGATACATGATCCGGAGCATGGGACGCTACGGGATCGTTCAAGGATCCATCCGGTTGCGCACCGTCCCGTCCGACGGCCCTCCGTCCTTGGATGCGCCGATCGGGCGCCCCTTCTTTCTCACGGGGTTCCAAGAGCACTCGTCCCTCGTAGTGGGCCGCTGGCCTGTGGGGACCCCGGTGATCAGCGACGACGGTATTAGCATAGAGGCGGTGCTGGGAAGGGTCTCGGCCCGGCAAATGGGCATCAGTGTTGGTTCACAGGTAGATCTCTACCCGTTTATCAACGACCCGAGCCAGCGGATCTCGGTCACCATAACGGGCACGGCAGATCCCAACGATCCCAGCGAAGAGTATTGGATGAACGGCCCGTCTTCTTACTTTGTCACCCGGGACGACGGCGGTCCGATCCTGCTCCCGATCTACGTCACCGAAGAGACATTTTTTGATGGAGTAGCAGCCAAGTACCCCTCCATGGTGGGCGACTTTACATGGTTCCTTTTCTTGGATACGACCGTGCTTAAATCGTCTTTGGTAGGGCCGACCCAGGATGCTATCAAAAGGTTGGAGACGGACGTTAACCGGCAGTTTCCCCGCTCTTTGGTCCTTACCGGTCTGAAACCGGCGCTCAAGGAATACCGGCAGGCGTTGACCCTGGCCCGGGTGCCAATTTTTGTGTTCATCTCCCTGGTAGTCCTGGTTGTAATCTACTTCCTCATCATGGTTATGGGGATGCTGGCCCGCTCCCAGACGGACGAGTCCGGTATTCTGCGCAGCCGGGGCGCCAGTATCTTGCAGGTCAGTGGGATCCTGGCTGTGAGCGAGGGAATCATCGTTCTGGCCTCAATGATTATGGGGCCGTTCTTGGCCCTGCTTATAGTACGGTTTCTCCTGGCGCCGACAGTTAATCCCGTCGGGGGGACCGGAAGCATCCCCGTGGTCCTGTCATCGGATATGTTCCTGATGGGGGCCATAGGGGGGGTGTTAAGCCTTATTGTGCTGTTGGCCTCCAGCTTCACCCGGGCCCGGTTGGGCATAGTTGAGTCCCTGCGCTCCCGGGCTAGGCCGCCTACTCTGCCCCTTTTGCAGCGGTATTACATCGACATTTTGGCGTTGTTTGTCCTGGGTTTCCTGCTGTGGGAGATCCGGGGCCGAGAGGGATTTCTGACCCGGGACCTGGCAAGTGGGGAAGTAAAAATAGATTTCCTGCTGCTTTTCGGCCCTGCGGTGGTGTTGGTTGTCGTGGCGGTCGTCGTGCTGCGAGTGTTGCCTTTGGTGGTCCGTCTAATGTCTTGGTCCGCCGACCGGCTGGCTCCGGCCTGGGTGTCCTTTCCACTGGCCCGGTTCGCTCGAGACCCTCTGCCCCATGGCTCGTTGGTTATCATCCTGGCGCTGGCAGCGGCCCTGGGGGTATTCGGCGCCTCGTTCCAGCCGACTTTGTCCGTAAGCCAGACCCATCAAGCCCTGTATTCCGGTGGCGGCGACCTGTCGATGTCAGGGCCTTCCTTGTCTAGTCGAGATGCCAAAACGTTGGAAGAGCATGAAGCCATCCGGACGTTCAGCCCCATCGTAAGAGAGTCAGTGACACTATTGGATGTTCTGCCGGGCGATTCGGCTACCTTAATGGCCGTGGATCCCAAGGTTCTGCCGGATATCGTGTGGTTTCGGGAAGACTTTGCCGGCAAGAGCTTATCGGAACTGATGGAGCTGCTGCGACCCGTTTCCCTACCGTCTTCCAGTTTTGGTTCTGGAATCTTGGTCCCCGGCGACGCTACAAGGATAGGAGTGTGGGTTGATCTCACCGGGTTGAACAGTGGGACTGTTGTTTCGGACCTGAACCTATGGACTCGGATCTACACCAGCCAAGGGATATTTCATAACTTGTTTTTGGGAGAAGTATCCAAGGCCAAGACGGGGCTCTCAGCCCGCAACGCTAGCGAGACCGGAGCTGAATCCGGATGGACCTACTTAGAAGAGGAAGTTAAGGACACCGTGAATCCGTCGGGCGAGCCTTTGCGGTTGGTTTCGTTTTATCTAAGCCGTAAATCTTTCGCCCGAACCCCGCCTGGGACCATCAGTTTGGACGATGTCACTGTCAAGGGTCCTTCCAGCCCTCCCGGCGGCTTGGTCGTAGAGGATTTCGAATCTTCCGGCGGGTGGGCGCCGCTGGTGAACCAGGGCCAGGCTCCTGATGTAGTTGAGCGGGCGACTACGGCAGCCCGGTCAGGCAACGCCGGACTTAGGTTCACTTGGGAGGAAACATTCAAAGACGCGCCACGGGGTGTCGTGGTTCCGCCTGACCCCTTCCCACTGCCGGCTATCGGTGGACCGAACTTCTCCGTGGGTCAGATAGTCCGGGTCAAAGCGGGTAGAAAATTAGTCCCGGTGGTGATTCGAGGAACTACGGACTACTTTCCGACGTTAAACGCGTTAACCCGGCCCTTCATGATTGTTCCCCTGGAGCCCTATAAACAATATGTGCGCCGGACGTCCTTGGAGAGGGTTAAGGAACCGAATGCTTTCTGGGCGTCCGTACAGGACGATGCCGACCGCGTCCAGGTGGTAGCATCTTTGCACGAGAGGATCGGCGCCTTCGTCTCCATCAAGGACCGCGACCTATTGGTGGAAACGGCACGTCGAAACCCCCTAGCCGGAGGCGGGTGGAACGGCCTTACGTTCCTGAGTATGACCGCCATTACGGTTGCTGTGTTGCTCACCCTTGTGATTCACTCCTTGGTGGCGATCCATACCGGTAGGGTGGACCTGGCGGTTGCTCGGACTTTGGGCTTCTCCAGGCTGCAACTGGCGCTATCCCTGGCGCTTGAGCGTGGGTTGACGGCGATATTCGGTTTGGTGGTTGGCAGCGTAGTTGGAATCTGGCTAAGCCGGTGGGTTTTGGGATTTATGGACATCGACGCCCGGGGAAGACCGATCATACCTCCGATGGTGTTGGAGGTGCAAGATGGGCTGGTTGTGGGCGCCTTGGGCGGCCTGATTGCGGCCACGTTGTTGGGGTTGCTGGTCGCGGTAGTGTTCGTTAGGCGGCTCAACGTTCCCGATGTGTTGAGGACTGGAGAATGATAGCTCTTTCACGCCTGGGATACATAATCGCCGTTCGGCGAATCGTCTCCGCTTGGTGGCTGGAGTTGGTCCTCTTCGCCGGCATATTGCTGGGAGTTTCCCTGTTAGCCAGCGGCGTGATTTTTTCCAACATGCTGGCCGAGGCTGCCCTGCGGCATGCCTTGACCCAGGCCTCTCCAGAGGAAGCCAACGTTTGGGTAAGGGTATTCAGCGGTCAAGACGCGCCCCCTACTCCCGAGGGCCGGGCGGCCTATTACCGGTCCGGCTTGGATTTCGCTGAAAAGAGGGTGTCCAGCCGGTTACAGCCTTATATGAATGACCAAGCCCGGCTCATCGAGACGTCGACCTTTTTTTTCCAGGGTCATCCCCAGCTTGAGTTGGCCAACGACATTCGGCCAAGGGGAGAAATCAAATATATGACTGGTCTTGCTCCGAAACGAAGCAAGATTCTGCGAGGGCGTTGGCCTTACACCGGACCGAATGGCGGTTCCCCAGTCCCTGGACAACCGCTGGAGGTTGCGATAGATGTCTTGGGGTCTGAATTGTTAGGGCTTGATGTTGGCGCCCGAATGGAGGCTGTGCCTGCCGCTTCTTTCGCCGATCCGCCTCCTATCGAAATTGATATAGTCGGTGTCTTCCAGAGAGACAATCCGGATGACGAGTTTTGGTACGGGACCAAGAAGGCCTTCAGCTTCCATGACGACAAGTGGACTATCGTTCCTTTGTTCACCACTGAAGACGCCATTCTCCGCCAGGTTTACGCCCTATATCCCACGTTGTATACCGACGTCACATGGTTCTACTATTTGGACCGTGAGGCTATAGAAGCCGGGCATGTTGACGATATTTTAGATGTCCTCTGGTTGGTCAAACACGATGTGCGCACCAAACTCAATAATTCCAGTAGCGGCGTAAGACTGAATAACGTGTTGAACGACTATAAAGAGCAACTGCTCTTGGCCCGGATCCCGCTGTTTCTGATTTTGTTCATGATTGCCGGGATCCTTACATATTTTCTCGCCTTGATCACCGGACTGGTGGTCAAGTCCCGGGCGGTTGAGATCGCCATGCTCAAAAGCAGGGGGGCCACCTCGCTGCAGGTGGGATTGCTGGCCGTGATCGAAGGGCTGATATTGAGCGTTCCGGCCACCGTTCTGGGCCCCTTATTGGCCCTGGTGGTGGTCCGGGTCCTTGGGCAAGTGTTCTTCGGCCTGGGAGGGAGCGAGGATCTGGCTACCGTGCCGGTGGTCCTCTCCTCAAATGCCTACTTGGTGGGGTTGGCGGGAGGCCTGCTGGGGGTAGTGGTGCTAACCGGCACGACCCTGATGGCGGCTCGTCAGGGAATCGTCGAGTTCCGGCAATCGGGGGCTAGACCGGCGCGGACACCCTTCGTGCATCGCTACTACCTAGATATGCTACTGCTGGGACTGATCGTTCTTCTGTGGTGGCAGCTCCAGAATCGGGGCGCCTTTCTGGTACGCCCCTTGGGCAACCAAGGGCTGGAGATAGACTATAGCCTGCTGGTGGGACCGGTGCTGCTCCTGTTGGCCGTCGGTCTCGTGGTGATGCGGGTTTTTCCCATAGGGGTGGGACTGCTGGCCCGGATCTCCGAACCGGTTGCCCCGGCTTGGCTGGTTCAGGGATTGCGCCACGTTTCCAGAGATCCCGTGGTGCCCGGTTCCCTGGTCGTGCTGCTGATGTTCGCTACCGCGTTGGGCTTCATCGGCAGCGCCTTTTCTTCCACGCTGGAACGGAGCCAGAGAGACCGCGCGCTTTACGCCGCCGGAGCCGGACTGAGGTTCGAGCACGGTGGCAGGGCTCGTCCAACGCCGCTTCAAGGCCTATCAAAAGCAGTGATGGAAGAGGGTTTAGGCGAGTGGGCGGTTGAGGTGCAACGGTCCAGCGGCCACGTAACCACCACCGGGTTCAGCACCAGGGGAACATTGCTGGCTGTAGAGGCGGACAAGTTCGCCAAAGTAGGCTGGTACCGGCCGGATTTCGCCAGGGGCAGGACCTTGGAGGAGCTGACCGCCCTACTGGCTCCGGGTTCCCAGGATAGACCGGAAGGTATCCTGCTGCCTAAGGAAGCTACGTCTCTGACAGTATCGGTGCAGCCAAGCCGGCCCAACTCCAATCTGTCGCTACGGGCCCGGTTTAAAGATGTCAACGGCTACCACTTCGATGTGCATATCGGCGATCTGGGTTTTCGAGGCTGGCAACGGTTAGAAGGAGACATCGTGCCGCTTCTTACCCGCGGACGAAGGTCCCAAGACAGAGAAGGCTTGATTCCTATCACGCCACCGCATACGTTGCTCTCTCTTCAAATCACGGGCCGGCGGGGCATACCTGACCCCGGCGCGATGTTTTTTGGGGAGTTGGGGGTTAACGGTCCCAACGGCGCCGAGATAGTCGACGGTTTTCACAGTCTGGATAATTGGCAGATAATTGAAGACTACGCCAAGCCGGGACTGTACGGCCTGGAACCCAGCGAGTCGGTGGTGCTGCCGGCGTCCGCTAGTTCGGCTCGCTATAGTTGGGCTCCGGGTAGCATCGGTTTGCGAGGTATCAGGCCCGGACCGCCGGAACGGCCGATGCCAGCCTTGGTGAGCCAGCCTTTCTTGGAATTGGCCGATGCGGAAGTGGGCGACGTACGAACCGTGGGCCTGTCAACTTTCTCCCTGCCGGTGGAGATTAAAGCCGTCGTAGACTACTTTCCCACGCTCGACCCGGCGGAGCGGCCCTTTGTGGTGGTGGACCTGGTAACCTTCATCCGCCAATCCAACTTCCACAGCCCTAGGCCCACCGGTGGTTCCAACGAATTGTGGGTGAATCCCGGCACTTCCGGCGGGGACGCCAGTGCTATAGTCGATTCCTTGGAAAATAATGGCATGCGAGCCAGAAAAACCATCGTAGCCTCGGATATGGTTCTGAATAATGTGGACCAACCTCTGGTTAACGCCGGTTGGGGGGCTCTTCTGGTGTTGATGTTCCTGGCGTTGGTCCTGGCCAGCGCCCTGGGTGTTATGCTTTTCTCCTTCATCGACACCAAGGAGCGGCAAACCGAGTTCGCTTTGCTCCGTACTCTAGGGACTTCTAGGATCCAATTGAACGGAACCGTTTGGTTCAGCGTGTTCTTGGTGGCCGTATGTGGCGTTTCCCTGGGCACGCTGGCCGGATATTTGATCGGTGTCAGTCTGCTGCCGCTTATGGAAGTGGCGGAAGAGGGCGCCAAGGTTACTCCCCGGATGGTCCTTGAGACCAACTGGGTAACGTTGTCCGTATCCTATATAATTCTGGGCGCGGTCACCTTGGCCACGGTATTATGGTTGATATGGTTTACCGCCAAAATGGAGATACATCAGGTTCTGCGCATCGGTGAAGGTTAAATCAAGGCCATTCTCGGGTTCTCTCCCGGGATGGCGTAACGACGACAGAACTCGCAGGCATCAACGCAGAGGAGCGATTTGGTAACGACACAAGGACATCCAGAAGACTCCGGCATCCAACAACCGGAACAGTTAGGCCTGGAACGGACGGAGCCGCTTTACATAGAGTGCCGAGACCTCTTTAAGATCTACAAGCGGTCCGAACTGGAGGTCGTTGCTCTACGTGGTCTTGACCTGGATGTGGAATCCGGGGAGTTGATCGCCATCATCGGCGCCAGCGGCAGCGGCAAAAGCACTTTGATGAACGTTTTGGCCGGCTTGGACCGTCCGTCGGCGGGACAGGTGCGGGTCGGGTCGCGGGACCTGCTGGACATCTCCGACAGCGAGTTGGTGATGTACCGGCGGCTAGACGTAGGATTCGTTTGGCAAGCCACCGGCAGGAACCTGGTGCCCTACCTGAACGTTGTCGATAACATCGAGTTGCCGATGGCCATGGCGGGCACGTCCACCTCGGAACGGCGTACCTGGAGCACCGAGCTTTTGTCCTCCCTGGGTTTGGGAGACAAGGCCGGCCGTCTGCCCTACCAACTTTCCGGCGGCGAACAACAGCGGGTGGCTATCGCCGTCGCTTTGGCCAACCGTCCGAACCTTCTACTGGCCGACGAACCCACCGGCGAACTCGATACTCAGACCGCCGGAGAGGTCTTCGAAATGCTTCGGGAATTGAACCGGACATTTGGTGTGACCGTTGTGATGGTCACCCACTACCCCGGCGTTGCCCACTTCGTCGACCGGGTGGTCAATATTCGGGATGGACGGATAAGCTCGGAGAGCTACTCCAGCCCAACATTCCAGCGCCCGGGAGACCGGGTGGAAGAGGAGTACCTGGTGGTGGACCGGGCGGGACGGCTCCAGCTTCCTCAAGAGATGACGGAGCAGTTCGGGGTGGGTGGATTGGCCAAGGCCGGTCTGGAAGACGGCACGGTTACCATCAAGCCGATTGGCGACCGGCCACGCCCCAGCCGGGGCAATTATCGAAGGGAGAACCCGGAGTCATGATGGGATTCCGGGACTCCGGACCCCGGCCGGAGAGCATTATATCGACCGAAGATTTGAGCAGGGTCTTCGGTAACGGCGAAACGGCCGTGACTGCGGTTAACGCCGTGAACTTGGAAGTGCCCCAGGGGGAATTGATGGCGGTGGTTGGCCGGTCTGGATCGGGTAAGACCACTCTGTTGAATCTGCTGTCGGGGTTGGACCGGCCCACCAACGGCAAGGTTATGTTCCAGGGACGGGACCTTACCACGTTAAGCGAGTCCGACCTAGTGGAGCTTCGACGCCGCAAGATTGGGTTTGTTTTCCAGTCCTTTGGCTTAATGCCCCTGTTGTCCGCTCAGGAGAACGTAGAGTTGCCGCTCCATATCAGCGGCGTTTCTTGGAGGGAGCGCCGCCGCCGTGCCATGGCCTCGCTAGATCTGGTGGGCCTGGGTTCCCGGGCGCGGCACCGGCCCTATGAGTTGTCCGGTGGCGAGCAGCAGAGGGTATCCATCGCCCGGGCTTTGGTCACCGGTCCGGAAGCCATCTTTGCCGACGAGCCTACCGGCGAACTGGACACCACCACGGCTTTGTCCATCGGGAGCATCCTGAAGGACGTGGTTAAAGAGAGTAAGGCAACGATAATAATCGCAACCCACGATTTGACACTGGCCGGGATATGCGACAGCGTGATACAGATTGCCGATGGAGCCTTGGGTGAATCACCCGATCTACGCCCCAGCGAATCTCGTTAACGGTTATTCCCGTAGCGCTCATGCCGTTCGAATCTGCATCCTTTAGCGCGTCGTATGATTCAATGACGCTGCCATGTTAAATTTTTCGTGAGTTCGACTTTCCCACAAAGCATGAGATTTCTGAAAACCATTCTGGTGACCGCATTAATTGCGGGCGGCGCGGGACTTTTGGCCGCTTGCGGCGGCGCCGGTGAGCCGCAGTCCACGGCCATCCCGTCCTTATAACTACTGCTCCGGCTCAACCTGAAGTCGATCCCACGAAGGGTGCAGCCCAAGATGCTACTCCGACGCCATTACCCATCGCTACATCGACACCAGCGGCGCCGCTGGATCCGACGTCTGATGTACCAACGGTTCCTCCAAAAACTGCCACCGCCACCGCCACTCCTGTAAGCCCTCCTGCTGCCACGAAACCTACTTCCGCACGGCCTCTCACCATCGTGCCCGCAGACACGCCGGTTCCCACGGTCACTGAAGCGCCCACGGCGGCACCGCCGCCGTCTTGTTCCCACAGCGATCAAAGCTTGAATGGTGGGGCTAGCCGCGTAGCCGTGGATTTGTCGGGGAATTCCATTGCCCGATTCCGGGTTCGAGAACAGTTCGCCCGAGTAAATCTGCCCAACGATGCCGTCGGACAAACCCGGCAGGTTAGCGGGTCGCTGGTGTTTGACGGCTCCGGCGCGGTCGTGGCCGGCCAGTCTAAGATCACAGTGGGCCTGCTCTCCTTGCAAAGTGACGAAGACGATAGGGACGAATTCTTGCGGACCAACTCGTTGGAGTCGGAGAAATTCCCC
>Ga0209445_1000585_pt1 | contig 20614 bp, 16 predicted proteins | sample MarorgKNORR_S2LV_4_FD_188223 | JGI IMG/M metagenome (GOLD analysis project Ga0209445, IMG submission 188223) | Marine microbial communities from the Southern Atlantic Ocean, analyzing organic carbon cycling - NADW_A/KNORR_S2/LV (SPAdes) (version 2) | ecosystem: Environmental > Aquatic > Marine >... | reverse complement strand
GCGACTTCAATTTGAGGCACATGCATCTTGATACTTAATTTACCAATACACTCTCCAAGTAATTCTAAATTATCACCAAGTGAAGGATGTAGAACCTCACAACGACTCATTAGTGTGATAAATGAAGATTTTTTTTCTCGAAAGCCAACAAGAACCTTTTCTTTTTTTTCAACATATCGAACACCTAATCGAGCTTTTCTTCGGTAGCCCCAGCTTTCAGCTTGTAAAGGCTCAAGCCACTTTTTAGGCTCACTTTTAGCTTGCCCCATAAAAGCACTTTTCAGCCAGCTCTGTTTTGCATATATTTGGTTCTTGCTAGATAAGTGCTGAAAAGAGCATCCGCCACAGACCCCATATACATCGCATTTTGGTTTAATTCTATCGGGGGATGGTTCAAGGATATCAACTACATCTGCTTCTTCATACTTGGCACGAGATAGTGAGCGAGATGCAATAACCCTTTCACCCGGCAATGCTCCACGAGTAAAAATAATCTTATCATCATAATGAGAGATCCCTCTACCCTCATTAGACAAAGACTCAATACTGATCTCATAAACTTTAGGTTTTACTTTTCTTCGTCTAGACATCTAAGAGCTCCACCCAATGCTTTACAGGTATTGAGCTGCCCTTCTGTAGATGCATCAAACAACCTATATTGCTAGTCACAATCATTTCAGGACTTGAAGCATTCAAATTTTCAAGTTTATTAACCAATAATTGATTTGATATTTCAGATTCAAAGATAGAATATGTCCCTGCAGAGCCGCAACAGATATGTGAATCTTTGATTGGTTTTTTTATGTAACCAAATTGTGAAAGAATTGACTCAACGAGTCCACTTAACTTTTGCCCATGCTGCAAAGTGCATGGCTCATGATAAGAGATATTCGTTTCTGATAAGCGAAATTCTGATAAGTCTTTATTGGCAAGATACTCCGAAATGTCTTGGGTTTTAGAAGAAACAATAATCGCCTTGTCATAGTAAGGGTCTGATTTTTTGAATAAACTTGGGTAGTCCTTCACCATGACACCACAACCACTAGCACTCGATATAATCACCTCAATACCAGAGTTTAGTTGTAAGCTCCATTTATCAATGTTGCGTTTGACTTGTTTCATTGCACTTTTTGAGGCAGCCAAGTGCTTATCAAGCGCCCCGCAACAATCACTTTGAAGACCATCAATTACCTCGACATCTAATTTAGCTAAAATATTTTTTATACTGTGATTTATATTAGGTGCTAACGAAGGCTGAACACAACCACCAAGAAGTAAAACTTTTGACCTAACATTGTTTGGTTTGAGTGATTTTGTAGTAACCTTTGAATGACGAAAAAAATAGCCAACTGGTTTAAACAATATAGGCGTTAAAAGCACCTTTCGAATCATGAATCGATAGAGCGACTGAATCTTTGTCCGCTTAGTTTCCATAAAATCGCGACCAATTTCAAGTAATTGTCCATACTCAACTCCTGAAGGACAGGTGGTTTCACAAGACCTACAGGTAAGGCATCGATCTAGGTGTTTAAGCGATTTAGTACTGAATTGATTGTTCTCAAGAGCTGATTTTATTAGATAAATTCGCCCCCTAGGTGAGTCAAGTTCGTCACCCATAATTTGATAGGTTGGACATGTCGCTAAACAAAAACCACAATGCACACATGACTCAATAATTTGGCTTGCTTTATCGTTATCAAGCTCAGAAATTGATAGATGATTTAATTCAACATGCATTAGAGAAAAACCCCGTAAGGGTCAAACACTTTTTTTAATTTTTGCTCAAAATAAAGTCCTAAAGTCGGCTTTGTATTTTTGAGTGATGGTTGACTTTGAAATTTAACTGCAATTTTTTTAGGAAGGATTTTTAAACTGATTTGAGTTACTATAGCTAATCGACCCATTGATCCAACCAGAAGCCTAGATACATCATATCCAGCAACATTCTTCATTACTTGGCCTCCAAAATTGAGTAACTCCCCTTTGCCATTAATGATTTGAACTCCAAGAACGCTATCAGAAAATTCGGGCCCTGAAGTTGCATATAAAGAGCCAATTGTTTTATCAGGGTTATCTGTATAAAAAGGAAGTGCTTGATTATTTTCACCTAGAATTTGATTAACTTCGTTTATGGTAGTTCCAGCTTTTAGAGTTACAACTAACTCTTCAGGAAAGTACTCGACTATTCCTGAATATAAAGACATATTTACAAATGTTTCGTCTGAATCTTTTTCATGATTAGTTATCCTTAGCTGACTTCCACTTCTAACTTGATTCTGTAATTCTGCGATGGATCTCATAATTAGAATCGCTCCAACTCAGGATGAGGAAGGTTTCCATGATGAACGTGCATCCTTCCAAGCTCAGCACAGCGATGAAGTGTTGGTACTGCCTTGCCAGGATTAAGAAGTGAGTGTGGATCAAAAGCAGCCTTAATTTGATGAAAAACATCCAATTCAGCACTGTTATATTGATGACACATAGCATCCAGTTTCTCTATACCGACTCCATGTTCGCCGGTGATTGAGCCACCTACTTCAATACAAAGCTTCAAAATATCCATTCCAAAATCTTCCGTCTTCTCTAGCTCACCAGGTCGGCCAGCATCATAAAGTATTAATGGATGTAGATTACCATCGCCTGCATGAAAAACATTAGCTACACGAAGTTTATATTGCTCAGAGAGGTTGCTTATTTGTTCAAGAACATCAGCTAAATGTCGCTTTGGAATGGTACCATCCATGCAATAGTAATCTGGTGATAACCTACCTATAGCAGGAAATGCAGACTTTCTACCCTTCCAAAAAAGTAAACGCTCATCTTCGTTTTCAGAAATTCTCATAGAGGTTGCCTTTGAGAGCAATTCTACAACCTTATTTAAATCATGAACTACTGTATCTTCAGCACCATCTAGCTCACAAAGTAAAAGTGCTTCAGCGTCTACTGGGTATCCTGGATGTGCAAAAGCCTCTGATGCTTCAATAGCGAATTTATCCATCATCTCTAGTCCAGACGGTATGATGCCAGCCTTTATAATCTCCGCAACAGCATTAGCGCAATCTCTTACACTACTGAAACCAGCCATAACTAATTTTGCAAGTTGAGGTTTCTGATTTAGTTTTACTGTAATCTCAGTTATAACTCCTAAAAGGCCTTCTGATCCATTCATCAATGCAAGTAGACCCAAGCCTTCATCTTGCCTAGAAAGAAGCAACTCTTCTCCATCAATGGTTATTATTTTTATTGCTTCAATATTTTGGACTGTAAGGCCATACTTAAGACAATGAACACCGCCTGAATTCTCAGCTACATTACCACCAATGCTGCATGCAATTTGAGATGAAGGGTCAGGCGCATAATACAAATCAAATTCTTCAACTGCATCACTAATTGCTAAATTACGAACCCCTGGCTCAACTATTGCAGTTTTATTTTCCGCATCAATTGAGATAATTCGAGTTAATTTTGATAACCCAAGAACAACACAACCTTCTAGTGGGGTTGCACCGCCAGATAGACCTGTTCCAGCACCTCTAGTAACAACAGGTGTGTTATTTTTTCGACAAATTTCTAGTACTTTTTTAATCTGACTGATATCCCTTGGCAAGACTACAGCAAGTGGCTTTTGTTTATAAACACTTAGACCATCACACTCAAACGGGCGAGTATTTTCATCGCCAATAATGACAGTATTTTTTGGCAAGGCTTTAGTTAATTGTGAAATTACTGACATATAATTTTTGGTTTAAATGATAATTGTTGACTAACTTTTACAATAGCTCTTTTAATATAGCTCAACTGACTATGAATATTATTAAAAGATATTTTATGAATATCTATGATAATGTTTGCAATTAAAGAAATTATATAGTGCTCTATTTAGACAGAAATAGTAAATTAGTCATAGCAATCATTAATTAAATAAGATAACAACATGAAATCATTTATTCCACCAATCAGAACATTAATGGGGCCTGGTCCTTCAGATGTTCATCCAAGAATCCTTAGCGCTATGGCGAGACAGACTATTGGACATTTAGATCCCGCCTTTATAGGGATGATGGATGAAGTCAAAGAGATGCTTAAGTATGCATTTATTACTGAAAATGAGTTAACGTTCCCTATCTCCGCACCTGGTTCCGCTGGTATGGAAGCTTGCTTTGCAAATCTTGTTGAGCCAGGTGACAAGGTAATTGTTTGTATCAATGGTGTTTTTGGCTCCCGCATGAAGGAGAATGTAACGCGAATTGGTGGTCAAGCCATAATTATTGAAGATGACTGGGGGATGCCTGTTAATCCTGAAAAACTTGAGCAGTGTTTAATCGACAACCCTGATGCTAAAATTGTTGCATTTGTTCATGCAGAAACTTCAACTGGGGCATTGTCAGATGCAAAGTTACTTTGTGAGCTTGCTAATAAACACGGCTGCTTAACGATTGTTGATGCTGTTACTTCATTAGCGGGCTCTGAACTAAGGGTCGATGATTGGGGAATTGATGCAATCTATTCAGGCTCACAAAAGTGTCTATCTGCAATGCCAGGATTGTCTCCTGTTAGTTTTGGTGACAAAGCAATACACAAGCTCAGTAATCGAAAAACAGCTGTCACAAGCTGGTTTTTAGATCTTAACTTAGTAATGGGCTATTGGGGCAAAGGCTCAAAACGCGCCTACCATCACACAGCACCCGTAAATACCTTATATGGTCTACATGAATCCTTAGTCATGCTTACTGAGGAAGGCCTTGAGAATTCTTGGAGTCGACATCAAAAGAACCATCAGTTACTTAGAGATGGTCTTCAAACCCTTGGTATTAGTTATCTAGTCGATGAGTCAAGCCGTCTTCCACAACTTAATAGTGTTATCATTCCTGAAGGCCTAAGTGATGAAGAAGTTCGAAATTCTTTACTAGCCAATTACAATATTGATATTGGTGCTGGTCTTGGAATACTAGCAGGAAAGATATGGCGGATTGGTCTTATGGGTTATACTTCTAGAAAAGAAAATATTGAGCGCTTATTGTCTGCGATGAAAGAAACGTTATAAGTCTATATTTTTAGTCTTTAATTTTTGCCAATAACTCTTCTTCTGTCTCAACCCTATCAGGGTCTGGAAGACAGCAATCTACTGGGCAAACTTCAACACACTGCGGAGTGTCAAAGTGTCCAACGCACTCGGTACAAAGATCGCCATCGATTTCATAGATTTCCTCACCCATATAAATTGCTTCATTAGGGCATTCGGGCACACAGACATCACAATTAATGCATTCATCTGTAATTAACAAAGACATAAACTATCCTCAACATTAATAATTAAATCAACAAAAAAATAAGCAGTTGTTGTTTTTCAGTTTGAAACAAGAGATATTTTAACGTATCAACACTAAAATAATAGTGATTTTGGGTATCATTAATCATTTTATTTTTAGGGTTATTATGAAGTTACTTTTAGTTATTTTTTCATTGTTATTTTCTACTCTCTCATTTGCAGAAAAGGATGATGGCATTTATGCTCATATTAATACCAACAAGGGAGAGATTATTGTTGAGCTGACATATAAAAAAACACCACTCACAGTAATCAACTTTATCTCTCTATCAGAGGGCACAAAAAATAGTAACAAAGAGCTCGGAGTTCCTTTTTATGATGGATTATCTTTTCACCGCGTAATTGATGACTTTATGGTTCAAGGGGGAGATCCTAAGGGGAATGGTACAGGCGGTCCAGGTTACAGGTTTGCTGATGAATTTACTGACCTAATCCATGACAGACCTGGAGTACTATCAATGGCAAACTCAGGGCCAAATACAAATGGCTCTCAATTTTTTATCACGCACGTTCCTACTCCTTGGTTAGATGGAAAACATAGCGTATTTGGCTTCGTAGTTGATGGCATGGATGTTGTAAACTCAATTAAACAAGGAGACACTTTAGAAAGCATATCAATCGAGCGTATTGGCGATGAAGCCAATCAATTTAAAGCTAATGAAGAATCATTTAGTAGTAGAGTTGCTATAGCAAATGAAGCCATAATAGCGCAAAAGGAATTACGTCAAATAGACTTTGAAAACTATGCCAACTCAACTTACCCTGACGCCTATAAAAATGAATCAGGCTACTTTACAGTTATCAATAAGCAAGGTGATGGTAATCTAGTGAGTAATGGACAAATTGTTTCTGTTGATATAGCTCTCAAAGCTAACAGTGGTCAAGTCATGCGTGAGGCTGGAAGTCCAATCAAATTCACCCTTGGAAGTGGAGATATAATTAGCGCTATTGATAGTAACGTTATAGAAATGTCAATTGGTGAAAGTCGAACAATACTTGCTACTTATGAATATGTCTTTGGTGATGCTCCAAGTGGCAACATACCGCAAGACTCATTCATAATATTTGATTTATTGCTTATTTCTGTTGAGGATAATTAAGTATGTTTCTTGAGCTAATTAGCTTTCTTTCTTCTCTAGATACTGGCTTTAATGTTCTCAGTTATCTAACAGTTAGGGCTGTGTTTGCAATGATGACCTCCCTTCTCATTACTTTGCTTCTTGGAAAGTGGATTATCTCAAAACTGCAACAATATCAAATTGGTCAGGTGATACGCAGTGATGGTCCAGAATCTCACCGAGATAAGGAAGGAACTCCAACAATGGGGGGAGTACTAATACTTTTTGCTTTTTTCACTAGTGTGATTATTTGGGGAGACTGGAGAAACCCTTTCCTATGGATTGTAATTGTTACAGCTCTCCTTTTTAGCTCAATTGGTTTTATCGATGACTATCTAAAAATTAAAAAGCAAAACTCAGATGGTCTTAGTCGTAGGCAAAAAATACTAGCACAATCGATCAGTACAATCTTAATTTGTATATGGCTACTTAGCTTAAACTCTAAAACTATTGGCGCTGAGATCCTAATTCCATTCTTTAAAGATCTCGTTATTCCACTTAATGCATTTGGCTTTTTGATTGTCGGCTGGTTTGCAATTGTTGGAGGATCTAATTCTGTAAATCTTACTGATGGTCTTGATGGTTTAGCAATCATGCCTGTTATTTTAATAAGTGGTGCACTCGCAGTTTTTGCCTATATTGGAGGTAATTACAATTTCTCTGCTTATCTCAATATGCCATTCATGCCAGGAACAGGTGAAGTATTTGTTATATGTGCAGCTCTTATAGGATCTGGTTTTGGCTTCCTTTGGTTTAATACTTATCCAGCTGAAATATTTATGGGTGATATCGGATCATTATCGCTAGGTGCTATCTTAGCTGTTATTGCAATTATCGTTCATCAGGAGATATTACTTATCCTAATGGGTGGTATATTTGTTGCTGAGACATTATCAGTCATACTGCAAATAGGTTACTTTAAGCGCACTCAAAAAAGACTTTTTTTAATGGCTCCAATTCATCATCACTTTGAAGAAATGGGGCTTAAAGAGCCAAAAATTATTGTACGTTTCTGGATAGTTACCTTGATTTTGGTTCTAATTAGTCTAGCCAGTATAAAGATTCGATAATGCTAATTGTTTCTGCACTGTAAAATACCGATTCATGAGTATTAAATCAGATAAATGGATTCGAAAAATGTCTCTTGAGCAAGAGATGATTAATCCATTTGAGCCACATCAACTTCGTCACATTAATGATAAAAAAATTATCTCTTACGGCACCTCAAGCTATGGTTATGATGTCCGCTGCTCCACTGAGTTCAAAATATTTACTAACATTAATCACAATATCGTTGATCCAAAAAACTTTGATTCACAAAGCTTTGTTGAGCTAGATTCTGACGAATGTATTATCCCTCCTAATTCATTTGCCCTAGCAAGAACGGTTGAATATTTTAAAATTCCTCGCTCCACTCTAGTCATCTGTTTAGGTAAATCAACCTATGCTAGGTGCGGCATTATTGTTAATGTAACCCCATTAGAGCCAGAATGGGAAGGTCATATAACACTAGAGTTCTCCAATACAACACCTTTGCCAGCAAAAATATATGCCAACGAAGGTGTCGCTCAAATTCTCTTTTTTGAATCTGATGAAGTTTGTGAAACCTCTTACAAAGATAGGGGCGGTAAATATCAAGGTCAGACTGGCGTTACCCTGCCCAAGGCTTAACTATCATGTCTGAGATTTCTAAGCGTCGCACGTTTGCGATTATTTCACATCCCGATGCCGGAAAGACGACTGTCACTGAAAAACTACTGCTCTATGGTGGTGCAATTAAAACTGCTGGAAGTATAAAGGCAAGAAAGGCTGATACTCATGCTACAAGTGATTGGATGGAAATGGAAAAAGAAAGGGGTATTTCTATAACCTCATCCGTAATGCAATTTCCATATGACAATTACATCATCAACCTATTGGATACGCCAGGTCATGAGGACTTTTCAGAGGACACTTATCGAACACTAACCGCTGTAGATTCTGCACTTATGGTGATTGACGTTGCTAAAGGTGTTGAGCAAAGAACGATTAAATTAATGGAGGTATGCAGACTTCGAGATACCCCTATTATTACCTTTATAAACAAACTAGACCGTGAAGGAAGAGATCCAATCGATTTGTTAGATGAAGTTGAATCAGTACTGAATATTGAGTGCTCTCCGATTACATGGCCGATTGGCATGGGTAAGAACTTCAAAGGTGTTTTTCACTTGCTAGAAAATAGAGTCTATTTATTTGAAAGCGGGAAAAATGCAAAGATAGGTGAGAATACAATTATTGATGACATTGATAATCCTAAACTTGATGAGTTTTTGGGTGAAGACTTTGCCAAAGAAGTTCGTGAAGAAATCGAACTGATCTCTGGCACTACAAACCCTTTTGATTTAAATGATTTTCTTGAAGGTAAGCAGACGCCAGTTTTTTTTGGTTCAGCTATCAATAATTTTGGAATTGAAAATTTACTTAATGGCTTTATTAAATATGCCCCAATGCCTCAGAGTCGAGAAAGTGACACTAGAAATGTATCGCCAGAAGAAAATAAACTTACAGGTTTTGTATTTAAAATTCAAGCAAACATGGATCCAAAGCATCACGACCGATTAGCTTTTATGCGGATTGTCAGTGGCGAATATCAAAAAGGTATGAAAGTTCTGCAAGTATCAACTGGCAAGCAAATAAAAATTGCCAATGCTGTAACCTTTATGTCTCGTGAAAGAAGCTCAACCGAAGTGGCACACGCTGGAGACGTTATCGGAATTCACAATCATGGTGGTATTGGAATAGGCGATACTTTTACTCAGGGTGAAAAACTTAACTTTAAAGGCATTCCAAACTTTGCACCAGAACTTTTTAGGCGAGCACAACTTAAAGACCCACTAAAAGCAAAAGCACTTCAAAAAGGCCTAAATCAACTCTCTGAAGAAGGCGCTACGCAAGTATTTAGACCGATTTCAAATAGTTCTCAGATTTTAGGTGCTGTAGGCATATTGCAGTTTGATGTCGTTTCTCATCGACTCAAATATGAGTACGGTGTTGACTGTCAATTTGAGACAATAAACGTTGCGACTGCACGATGGGTTAGTGGTTCTGATAAAGATATTGAACAACTTAAAGTAAAAGCTGGAAACAACATAGCAATAGATAGTTCGGGAATGTTGTCTTACTTAGCACCTAGCATGGTAAACCTAAAGCTCACTATGGAGCGCCATCCAAATTTAACTTTTAATGCAACCAGAGAGCATTAAACTAGTCTTCAACCAAAGGTTTAACTACTTCAGCAATATCTTTCTTATTTAAGTAACCCACTTCTGTGCCACTGGAATCTTTAACCACTGCACATTCAGCATTTGAACGCAATATTTCGCACAAAACATTATCAATAGAGTCTTCTTCGTTGACTACAATTTTTGCCACTCCGTTGTCTGGTTTTTCATCATTCATCACTGACTTGGCATGGAGTACATGGGAGCGATTTACCTTTTTCACAAAGTCTCTCACATAGTCATCCGCAGGAGTCATAAGGATATCCTGAGCGGTTCCATGTTGAACCAATTCTCCGCCATTAAGCATGGCAATACGGTCACCAATCTTAAGTGCTTCATCAAGGTCATGTGTAATAAAAATAATCGTCTTATGAAGTTCATGTTGAAGCTCTAAAAGCAAATCCTGCATATCACTTCGAATTAGAGGATCAAGCGCACTAAAAGCTTCATCCATCATCAAGATTTCAGTATCACAAGTTAATGCCCTTGCCAATCCAACACGCTGCTGCATACCGCCTGATAACTGTGAAGGATAGCGATCTTCGTAACCAGTAAGACCTACACGATCGATCCATTTTTTTGCCCTCTGTACAGCTTCATCACCCTTTACTCCTTGTAAATGAATTCCAAGGCATACGTTATCGGTTATCGTTTTATGGGGCAATAAAGCAAAGCTCTGAAAAACCATAGCCGTTTTTTGTTGCCTAAAGAGACGTAGTTTTTCTAATGGCATCTGAATAACGTCCTCACCACCAATCATTATTGAACCAGTAGTAGGCTCAATAAGTCGATTAATGTGGCGAATTAGGGTCGACTTTCCAGAACCTGAAAGACCCATAATAACTTCAATATTCTTGTTTGCAAGATCAAGATTTATATTACTCAAACCCAATACATGTTGGTGCTCTTTAAGGAGTTCATCCTTACCCATACCGTTATCAACATACTTCAAAACGGACTTAGCCTTGGGTCCAAAAATCTTTGTCAAGTTTGAAATTTTGATTTTTATATCTTGACTCATAATACATCTCCAGAACGATGTTTCTGAATTCTAGTTCCGAATGCCTGAGAAACTCTATCAAATATAATTGCTAGGGCCACAATCGCAAGTCCGTTTAACATTCCAAGTGAGAGATATTGGTTTTGAACAGCCTGAAGAACCGGCAAACCTAAACCCGTCACACCAATCATTGCAGCAATAACAACCATAGATAAAGCCATCATAATTGTTTGATTTACACCTGCGAAAATATTTGGAAGTGCAAGCGGTATTTGTACCATAAATAAACGCTGCCTATAGGTCGCACCAAATGCGTCTGCTGCCTCCATAGCCTCCTTGTCAACTAAACGAATACCTAGATTTGTTAAGCGAACAATAGGTGGCATTGCATAAATACAAACCGCAATCAAGCCAGGAACCTTGCCTATACCTAACAACATAACGACTGGTATTAGATAGACAAAAGAAGGAATCGTTTGCATGATGTCAAGCACCGGTGTAATCGTTGACTGAGCTCTGTCAGAGCGTGACATCCATATTCCAAGGGGTATCCCAATCGTTAGACATAGCAGAGTGGCAGTAGCTATCATAGTGACAGTAGAGATCATAGGAGCCCACATGTCAAGGAATCCAATAGAAAAGAAGCCTAGTATTACTCCCACTGTAACCTTAACACTTCTGGAACCAACCCAAGCTAGTGCGCCCGCTCCTAATAAAAAAACAGGCCAAGGAGTGGCAAGTAATAGTTGTTCAAATTGAGCTAAAAAGAATAATAGTGGATCAAATATTTTTTCAATAATATCCCCAAACTCTCTCGTAAAGTCTCTAAAGGCTGAGTCAACACAGATACGTGAATTCATCATCACATCACGAGGTATTGATATAGCGTTATTGACAAATAAAGAAAAGTCAGATACTTTTGAAGCATCAATTACCTGAGTCGATAAAGTCGCAAAATAATCGACTTGAGTAGCGGGGTCAACTGAACGAGTAGACTCAAATTGAGTTTCAATATTTTGAGACAATTTACTGATAGTTGCTGACAAAGTTTCTGGGTCAGTAGAACGAATGGACTGATATGTTCTATCAAGCCTTTGCACTACTTTATCAAGATTTTTGATTACATTAACCTTTATTTCTGCATAATTACCAACCTCATACTGAGCCGCTAAATCGATTACTTTTGCACTTAGCTCATTTGTTTTATTAACTAGTGGCATTAATACGTTTTCAACTGAACTAACATCGGTCCTTATAGAAGCTTCTTTGACCGCTTTAGAGAGAGCTTCAGGATCATTCAATAAAGGTATTAAGTTTGATACAATCTCGTTACTATCAAACATATCTTGTACTTTTGCATGGGTTGAGATACTCAACTCATCCAAACTGAAAATCATGTCTTTAGAACCAGAAAAACTCTTATACGTTGAAGCTAAAGAATTTACCTGATCCCTTGTTTGAGAAATTTGCTCAATATGGGACTGAACTTCGATATTCGAATTGAGAGAGTCGACCTGACCTATAAGTCCTCGAATTTTCTCGTTTATGAAACCTACCTCTGAAGCGATATCACTCATAAACGATGGGGCATAAGTGTCTGCTTTATCAGAGTATTGTTGCGCCAACAATTCAACTTTATTAACAAGTTCACTGGCATTATCGTTACTAATTAGATAGCGTGAGTTTTCCTCTATATCCTTTAGAATGGGCTCTATATCCTTAAATATAGAAATAACTTGATTGGGTGAATTTATCGAATCAACCCTGCTTGAGAGTTCTGCAATAGAATTGTTATAAACCTCATATTGAGTAGTTGCGTTAGAGTTAAACTGAGTTCCAAGTTCCTGAGTTTTATTTGCTAGGGCTTCAGACAATAATTGAACTTTTTCAAACAGTTCTGCAGCACTATTTACCTCAGTTAGAGGATTTGTTTCATTTGAAAAATCCTTTAAAGTTTGAGCTTTGATACTAGCTCGATCTGCAAGTTTGGTATAGTTATCAGTGATTTTGACTAGCTGAGTATAATCTGTCGCACTTAGAGCTTGTGACGTTAAGTCATCTGCCCTTTTAGTCATTGCTTGAATGAAATTTAGGTCTTTATTGGCAATTCTTAAGTCGCCAATTTCAACTGCAGTTGGAAGGCAATCTAATATACTTTGTTTAGGTATCGGTCTAACTGCCATGTGTCACTCCAATAAAAATTGCCCGTAAATATAAAATCTACGGGCAATTATCAGTACTTATTTTTCTACTTTTCTAACTTATAAAGCAGCTTCAACAGAGGCAGCTACGTCAGCGTCAACCCATGCCTTCCATACATCTGCATGATTCGAAAGAAAATGAGTAGCAGCGTCAGATCCAGTACCACCAGTTTCACCCATCCAAACAAGCATAGAGTTCATAACACTACCAGGCCATACACGTGCAGCAAAGTAATCCATACCTTCTGTTGGTCCGTTATAGAAAAAATTGTCACTCACCAAAGTGTTGACACGTGACTCAGTCCATCCAGAAATCTGAGGGTCAGAACAACCATCCCAACCAAGAGCAATGCAACCATCCCAGTTATCATTACCGGCAAATGGTCCTAAGTCAACAGACCTGAGGTCATATTTACCAACCAATGCAGTTGGATTCCAGTAGTAACCAAACCAGTTTTCACCTTGCTCAGAGGCTTTCGCAATAGAGCCATCAAGACCAGCTGCTGAACCAGGATCACCTAGTATCCATCCTTTGTCAGCCATTCCATGCGCTCTGAAAAGACTTTGGCTTGCTAATTGACAACCCCAACCAGCAGGGCAACCCATAAAGAAACCCTTAGAAGGGTCTTCTTTGGAAGGGAATAAATCAGGTCGAGCTATAACATCTTCGACTGTAACTAGTTCTGGGTATGCGTCCTGCGTGTAAGGTGTAATCCACCAACCCTCACCTAGACCACTCATTGGCGCAGCATTACCAATATGTATTCTGCCTGCTCCAACCGCACTATCAACAAGTGTAGCCATCGCATTAGCCCAGATTTCAGCAGCAACATCTGGCTCTCCTGTAGCATCCATTGAAGCCCATGTAGTCATTGTAGCACCAACTACAAGCTCAACATCACAGCCCATTGCTTCTAACATCGCTTTATCAACATGAGCCATCAAAGATGCTGAAGGCCAGTTCATGTCTGCCATGGTGATTTTGCCACAAGCAGCATTAGCAGCTGTGCTTAATAAAAATGCTGAAGCAACAGCCCCAAACACTTTCATAGAAAATTTAATATTCATATTTTTTACTCCTTTTTTTAATAGTATTCAGTGTGCAAAAATTCTCTACACCGAAGGCAGATTATAGCAAGAGATCAATTGCTTTTTGAGTTTTTTTGCGTTAAAAAAGCTTAAGAATCATTAAATAGAGCTCATAATGGTACTTAGATTAAAAAAAAATATGTATAAAAAATTAATAGGTTTTTTTAAATTAAGTTACTCTTCTGACTGAGAGTCCTCTTTTGGTTTAGAAATCACTTCTGAGCTAGAATCATCTTCTGATTGAACATCGTCTTCTGAATCATCTTCTTCAGATTCTGCAATTTTAGCTACTGAAACTAGCTTTTCGTCATCTGCTATATTAATTAGAGTAACACCTTGAGTATTCCGTCCAATAATTGATACATCAACTGCTCGAGCTCTAACTAAGGTTCCTTTATTTGAAATAAGCATCATTTCATCTTCATCAGTCACCTGAATAGCGCCAACAACTTGTCCATTTCTCTCAGACGTTTTAATAGAGATAACTCCAGAGCCTCCTCTCGCTTGAGTGCGATACTCATCCAATTGAGTTCTCTTGCCATAACCTTTTTCGGTTGCTGTGAGAATAGGATCATTAGATTCAGCAACGATTAAAGATACCACTTTATCGTTATCAGCTAATCGTATCCCTCTAACCCCTATAGCAGTTCTTCCTACCACGCGAACATCTGACTCTCTAAAGCGAATAGACTTTCCAGCTGACGAGAATAATAAGATGTCATGCTCACCGGCTGTAATCTCAACACCAACCAATTTATCATCATCTCTTAAGTCAATAGCAATGATGCCGCCTTTTCTTGGGCGAGAAAAGTTTTTAAGTGATGTTTTTTTACAGGTTCCGGTACTCGTAACCATAAATACATACTGATCATCTGTAAATTCTTTTACTGGCAAAATGGCATTGATTGACTCATCCTGTTCAATAGGTAGTAGATTGATGATTGGCTTTCCTCTTGAAATTCTTGAAGCCATTGGCAGTTCATAAACTTTTAGCCAGTGAACCTTTCCCGTTGAAGAGAAACACAATACGGTGTCGTGTGAATTAGCTACAAATAATTGATCTACAAAATCTTCATCTTTCATTTTTGTAGCTGCTTTGCCTTTTCCGCCTCTACGCTGAGCATGATAATCACTAAGAGATTGAGCTTTAACATAGCCACCATGAGATAATGTCACAACTCGATCTTCTTGAGCAATTAGGTCTTCTAGAGTTAGGTCAATCTTGCTTTCAATAATTTCAGTCATTCTAGCTGAGCCAAAATTATCTCTAATTTCAGTGATTTCTTGTCGAATTACTTCCATTAAAAGATCTGGAGTTTGAAGGATATCAAGCAGTTTTTTAATTTCTTCTAATAACTCATTGAATTCATTAAATATTTTGTCTTTTTCAAGCCCAGTAAGTCTATGAAGCTTTAAATCAAGAATAGCTTGAGCCTGTTTCTCTGATAATTGATAATCACCATTCTTTTGAAGGCCAAGCTTTGGATTTAAATCTTGTGGCTTGAATTGAGACATATCTCTATCACCAATAAGCTCTTGTATAACTGAACCTTGCCATGTTCTTGCAACTAAGCCATCTCTTGCATCACTTGGATTAGGTGCAGCCTTTATCAGCTCAATAACTTCATCAATATTGAAAAGCGCTACAGATAAACCTTCTAATAAATGGGCTCGGTCTTTTGCTTTATTAAGCTCAAAAATAGAGCGACGAGTAACCACCTCTCTTCGATGAGCAATAAAGGCGCTTAACACAGACTTAAGATTCATTAATTTTGGCATTCCATGGTCAATTGCAACCATATTGATACCAAAAACAGTTTGCATTTCAGTTAGCTTATATAGATTATTAAGCATAACTTCTGGCACTTCACCTCTTCGAAGCTCAACAACCATTCGCATACCATCCTTATCTGATTCATCCCTCAGACCAGTAATACCATCAATCTTCTTGTCTTTGACAAGTTCAGCAATTTTTGTAATAAGTCTCGCCTTATTAACTTGATAAGGAAGTTGTGTTACTACAATGCTTAACTTGTCTTCGCCTTCAACATGGGATCTTGAGCGCAAATAAATCTTTCCTTTGCCAGTTTCATAAGCTTCACGAATTCCACTTGCACCATTGATTATTCCGGCAGTAGGAAAGTCAGGACCAGGCAATATTTCTAAAAGCTCATCAACCGTTATGTCCTCGTTATCAATAAACCTAAGACAAGCTTCAGTAACCTCCAAAAGATTATGAGGTGGCATATTTGTAGCCATACCAACAGCAATTCCTGAAGAGCCATTTACTAATAAATTTGGTACACGAGTTGGCAATACTGAAGGTTCACTTTCAGACCCGTCATAGTTATCAATAAATTCAACCGTGTCCTTGTCTAAGTCTCTTAAGAGCTCATGGGAGAGCTTTGTCATACGTATTTCTGTATAACGCATAGCGGCCGCTCGGTCACCATCAACTGAACCAAAGTTACCCTGACCATCTACAAGTATATTTCTCATCGAAAATGGCTGCGCCATTCTAACTATAGTGTCATAAACTGCCGTATCACCATGAGGGTGATATTTACCAATAACATCACCGACAATTCGGGCAGATTTTTTATAAGATTTATTGTAGTCATTACCAAGCACTTCCATGGCGTAAAGAACACGTCGATGGACTGGCTTTAAGCCATCCCTTACATCAGGCAAAGCCCTGCCAACAATAACACTCATTGCGTACTCCAAATAGGAGTCACGCATCTCATCTTCTATTGTTACTATGGGGTATTTTTCTTCAAAAATTTCTTCAGAATCGTTATCGTCAGACATACAAAAAACCTATAAAAAGAACTAGATTTTATTGTACCCTAGATGGGTTAAAAAATAGCTAGAATTAAGTCATTTTTAACTAAAGAAAAGTTAAAAAAATGCTTTAATTATTGCGAACTTTGACCGACTTTGCCAAGTCCCTCAAAAGCATTTCAGTGTCTCCCCAGCCAATACAACTGTCAGTAATACTAACACCGTATTTAAGTGAAGATAGAGGGCCAACTTTTTGATTACCTTCGTTAAGATGAGATTCAATCATAACGCCAAAAATTGAATTCGAACCGTTTTCAATCTGTGAAGCTATATTAGCGCCAACTTTTAGTTGATTTTTATATTGTTTTTCAGAATTTGCATGAGAAAAATCGACCATTACTTTAGAAACTAATCCTTTTTTACTTAAAGCGTCACAGGTTTTTTCAATATGCCCTTCAGAGTAATTCGGCCCATCCTTGCCTCCTCTAAGAATGATATGAGCTGTCTCATTACCTAGAGAAGTAAAATGGCTAATACCCCCATTCTTATTGACTGAGAGAAGGTGATGAGGACTATTTGCAGATTGAATAGCGTCAAATGCAATTTCTAAAGAGCCACCGGTGCCATTTTTGAAGCCAACTGGACAAGACAGTGCAGATGCTAACTCTCTATGAGATTGACTTTCAGTTGTTCTAGCACCTATAGCACCCCATGAAATCAAATCGGATAGATATTGAGGGGTTAAAACATCTAAATACTCAACACCAACATGCATATTAAGTTCGCCCAAATCAACAAGCAACTTTCTGGCAGTTTCAAGACCTTTATCAATATTAAAACTCTCATCTAAATATGGGTCATTAATTAATCCCTTCCAACCAACTGTGGTCCTAGGCTTTTCAAAATAAACGCGCATAACGATAAGTAAATCTTCAGATAGCTCCTCTTTTAGCTTTAATAGTTTATTGGCATATTCCATTGCAGCATTAGTATCATGAATGGAGCAAGGACCAACAAGAACCATGAGACGTTTATCATCGCCATAGAGTATATTTTTTATAGCTTTCCTAGCATTAACTATTCCCGATGCCGCCTTTTCAGACAAAGGAAGTTTATCTATAAGATTTTTCGGTGACACCATCGGTGCACTCGAAATAATTCGAACGTTATCAGTGTTGTATTGCATAGGTTTACTTCCGATTTGTTATCATTGCGTAAGCAGAATGATTATGAATAGATTCAAAATTTTCTGACTCAAGTGAATAAAAATAAATTTTTTCATTGCTATTTAGCTCAACAGCAATGTCTCTGACAATATCCTCTACAAAAGCTGGGTTGTCATAAGCCCTTTCAGTAACAACCTTCTCGTCATCACGCTTCAAAATAGCATAAAGCTCACTTGATGCTTTCTGCTCTGCTAAATCAATCAAATCCTCTAAGTATATTACGCTCCCTGCAGTTGCTATTGCTTCGATAGTGATGTGCGACCTTTGGTTATGAGCACCATATTTAGAGATACTTTTTGAACATGGACAAAGACTGGTAACTGGTACTTCAACCTTAACAGATAGATTACTTTTTTCATCAACAATACTACCGCTTAATGTTGCTTGGTAGTCCAGTAAACTTTGTACACCTGAAGAAGGCGCAGACTTTTTACGAAAAAATGGAAAGTGCACGACAATATGAGCACTATTTGAATCAAGTTTTTGAGCAACTGTTTGAACTAAATCCATAAAACTTTCAACACTAAAACTGCATTCATTAGCATTTAAAATTTCAATAAACCTAGACATATGCGTGCCTTTGACATTTTCTGGCAACCTGACAGTCATTGTAAAATTAGCAACCGATGGGAAGGATTCATTATCACGATTGATAAAGTTAATTGGATGCAAAATATCCTTTATACCAACCTGGTTAATAACAATATTACGAATATCTTTAGTATTCTGTGTATCTGGAAGTTGTGTATTTTTCATTTTATCATTCCGAATAAGTAACTGCTGATCTTGGTGTTTCCCAAATGGTAACTTCTTTAACCTTAACGTCTTGATTATTAATTAAAATATCAATTTCTTCAAAAAAATATTTAGCAATATTTTCCGCAGTTGGATTAAGCACATCAAAAGGCTTAATATCATTCAAATATTGGTGATCTAATCTCTTAACTACCAACTTAGTTTGCTTCTTAATTTCGCGAAAATCAATGGCAATACCAGAGTCGTCTAAAACTTGAGAACAGACAGACACTTCTACTTGCCAGTTATGACCATGAAGTCTAGCACAATCGCCAGGATAATCACGTAGGGAGTGTGCAGATGCAAAGTCTGTTACAATTTTTAGGACGAACATTTTCTGAAAAATTGATAAAAAATCTGAATTATACCTGTTTGAATGTCACTATTCCACCTACATTAAGTGTGAGAATAGAGCTTAAGATACAAACTAGAAGCCTTCTTGGGCTATATCAAGTATAGAACTAATCAATTGCTTCTATACTGTCAGCTTTATTAAAAACACCTGGAAGAATTAAACCTTTTCGAGCACGGTGACTAACAAAATTAATTAAATCTTCAAAAGAATAATTTTTGTGTTTCTTTCCATTCTTTCCATATTGGACTCTTAATTTTTGATTATCTTTAATTGCACAAATTCCAACAACAAACTCTTCACCAGCAATAAAGTCTTTTGTTGCAATCTGAATAAGTTTATTACCTTTGCCTTTGGAAAGTTGTGGCAATTCAGAGACAGGAAATATCAACAATCTAGCCCTATTGGTAACGACTGCAACAAACTGACTTTCTATATCTTCAACCATAGCAAGTCTAATAGCTTTTGCTTGATTAGATAATGTAATCACATGTTTACCAGACTTGGTTTTTGATTTTAAATTACCTAGGTTTGATATAAAGCCATAACCAGCATCAGATGAAAGCATTACTAGCTGATCATCTTTCCCCATAATAACATCAATAAATTCTGCACCAATAGGTGGTGCCAATCTTCCAGTTAAGGGTTCTCCTTGACCTCTAGCGCTAGGAAGACTATTAGCTAGTAAAGTGTATGACCTGCCAGTAGAGTCAATAAAAAATGCCATCTTATTACTTCTACCTTTAGCATCCTTTAGGAAGGTGTCGCCAGACTTATAGTTTAGTGAAGAAGAGTCAATTTCATGCCCCTTGGCGGCTTTTACCCAGCCCTTTTCACTTAGCACTACTGTTACATTTTCGGCAGGAATCATGTCCTGATCATTGAAAGCCTGTGCGGAAGGAACATCTGAAATAATTTGACATCGCCTCTGGTCTCCAAACTCTTCAAGGATAACTCGTAGCTCTTTTTTAATGAAGGTTTTTAATCTTGTTTCACTTGAGAGAAGTAATTCAATGGTTTTGCGATCTTTCTCAAGTTTTTCAACTTCGCTTTTAATTTTAATCTCTTCAAGCTTTGCCAAATGACGCAACTTAAGTTCTAGGATAGCTTCAGCTTGAATTTCACTAAGCTTGAATTTTGCAATGAGAACTGGCTTAGGTTTTTCTTCGCGTCGAATTATAGCTATAACTTCATCAATATTAAGATAAGCTACCTGTAACCCTTCAAGAATATGTAAGCGATCTAAAATTTTATTAAGTCGAAACTGAAGTCGATTGACAACCACTTGCGTTCTATATTGCAACCACTCTTTTAATAATGGAATTAATGGCTTAACTTGCGGTTTACCATCTAGACCAATAACATTCATGTTAACGCGATAATTTTTCTCAAGGTCAGTAGTGGCAAACAAGTGCAACATTAGCTGATCACAATCTACCCTATTAGATCTCGGAACG
>Ga0209445_1000575_pt1 | contig 20845 bp, 18 predicted proteins | sample MarorgKNORR_S2LV_4_FD_188223 | JGI IMG/M metagenome (GOLD analysis project Ga0209445, IMG submission 188223) | Marine microbial communities from the Southern Atlantic Ocean, analyzing organic carbon cycling - NADW_A/KNORR_S2/LV (SPAdes) (version 2) | ecosystem: Environmental > Aquatic > Marine >... | reverse complement strand
ATCAGAGGCGAACCGGACGCGTAGCACCACAGGCCTGACACTTCAGCAGCGTCGTCCTGCCCTCTTTGACGAATCGAGTATCAGGGGCTCGACACTGGTCGCATAAGATGTAGGTCTTGACGTATCCAACAATCTTCTCCTTGATTCGCTTCGGTGGGATTCGTCCCTTCAGCAACAGTCGAACCTGCTCTCGTGTGCCGGAGGTTCCCAGCTCGTTGATGAGATACTGATAGACATGATTCGCGTCGCGGTCCATCGAATCGACGATGGCCGAGAAGTTACGGATGATGGTCTGATTTCCTTCGACGAGAATCTCAGGAGTCGGCATCGTCCAGCGGGCGCGCTCCCTGATGTCCTTAGGGATTCGCTCGCGCGCCCGATCGAGAAGAGCATCGTATTCGAAGTCAGCCATTGCTGCGGCGAGTGATGACCCCTTTTTCACCCCACCGGGCGGCTCCACCGCTTCGCGCCAACGGTCAAAGACCAGTTAGTAGACCCCGAAGCGATGGACGAGGTCGTCGAGGTCAAGGTGGCGCGAGTCCACACGGACGCGCAACTTCCGACCAAAGGCAGCGCTCACGCTGCCGGCTGGGATATTCACGCATTGCAAGATACAGAGGTTCTCTACCGCAATGCGACCCTCGTGCGAACCGGTTTGCACGTCGCCATACCAATTGGTTACGAAGGTCAGGTCAGAGCCCGCAGTTCTCTGGGCAAGAAAGGCTTGATTCCGCCTCACGGGATAGGCACCATCGATGCCGATTACCGTGGCGAACTCTTCGTCATGATGACGTGGATAGGTGAGGGCGATTCCTACACCATCGCCAAGGGTGAGCGAATCGCCCAATTGCTCATCACTCCGATTCCTCGCTCGACATTCATTGAGGTCGACTTCGATGAACTCGGAGAGACCGAGCGTGGGGATGGCGGATTCGGCTCGACCGGTCGCTTCTGAATCCGCGTTTTTCGCACGGTTCGTGGAACCGTGCAACTCAACCACTTTCAGACGAATGCTTGATACGGCCCGAATGTTGGGGGCGAATGATGCCACTGAGCATAGATGAGCTGCGGGCCAAGGTCGAGGAGTATCGCGGCAAGGGATTGAACAGCCAACAGATTGCGGATGAGTTATCGCTCTCGCAGACCACCATCCAATGGTTATCCTCCAGCAACGTCCCTACCGACGCCGATGCCCCTCAAGATATCCGCGTCGGCTGGCGCTCCGTGGCCGTGAAAGCGGCGAGAGTCGAAGCGGTCTCATTCGTTTTCTGCGACATCATCGACGAGGAGATCGACGATGATGTCGACACCGTGGCTGGAATCTCGATCAACGGGATTCCGTTCGCTCAGGCGATCGCCAGTCAGATGGATCTCGAATTGGCAATCTGTCGCACCATCAGTGAGTCCGAAGGCGGTCATCTCTCCGATGTCTTCGCCAGCGTCGGGGGAAAACGTGTCGTCGTCATCGATGACGTCGTCTCGAGCGGCTCGACGATGCGCAAGACTGTCCAGCAATTGCGCGCCGCCGGCGCCGATGTCAAACTCTGCCTCGTTTTGGCCAACAAGACCGAGATGAACGAGATCGACGGCGTGCCGCTTCGCGGCCTTGTTCGAGTAGTGACTGTCTGAGGTAGGAATCTATGCACTGGGCGGATTTCACCGCGCAGCGACTGAAGAAAGAGCGTGGTGACTCACAGACTCTGGCTTCTGGAATCACACCCTCGGGAGAGATTCATCTCGGCAATCTGCGCGAGATTCTCACAGCCGAGATGATTCATCGAGCCTGCCTCGATGCTGGGCTCGAATCGCGCTACATCTTCATCGTCGATTCGATGGACCCACTGCGCCGAGTCTACCCCTTTCTATCCGATGAGTACGAGCGTTACATAGGCCATCCGCTGGCCTTCATCCCCGCACCGAACCCGAACGGCACGCCAACCTCAGACGGTGTCTCTTACGCAGATCACTTCCTGCAACCGTTCCTCGGTGCTCTGCGCCAGATTGGTGTTGTACCAGAAGTCATCATGAACCATGAGACCTATGCCAACGGAGGATTCGCTGCCAAAATCGAATCTGCCATCGAACACCAGGACGAGATCCGCGAGATCATCCAGTCGATCTCAGGCCGCGAACTAGCCGATGATTGGTTCCCATACAACCCTCTGGGATCTGACGGCAGCATGGACGGCGTCGTCGTGACCGGTTACGAATCCCCCTACGTCAACTGGACCGACCGGCATGGCGAGAAGGGCAAAGCAGACATTCGCAAAGCTGAGGGGAAACTCCCCTGGCGAGTCGATTGGGCAGCGCGCTGGGGCATCCACAACATCACCTGTGAGCCCGCAGGAAAGGACCACGGCGCGGCTGGTGGCTCCTTCGATACCGGTCTGCCAATCTGTCGATTACTCGGTTCTGAGCCGCCCGGAAAGATGGTTTACGAGTGGATTCAATTGAAGGGAATGGGGCCGATGTCGTCTTCGACTGGCAATACGATCGGGCCCATCGAGGCCTTAGGACTCGTGCCTCCAGAAATCATCCGCTACCTCATCGCGCGCTCGAAAGTCAACCGCCATATCGACTTCGATACCGGCTCTGCCCTCTTCGAGATGGCTGATGAATACGAAAGGCTGGTCGCAAACCCTCCAACGGGCGATGATCAAGACCTCAACAAACGTCAACGCATCGCTCGTGACACTCAAATCGGTGCGATGAACTTGAGCCAAGTCGCCCACGGTGGCGACCCTGCCGATTCGGTTGCAGGAGTCTCGTTCCGTCACCTCTCGATGTTAGCGCAAATCAAGTCTGATGATGATGAAATCTGGAGCTCGCTTCGAGCCAGTGGGCACATCAGCAACGAGCCGAGTCAGGCACTTGTCGGCCGCCTCTCGCGCATGCGCAATTGGATTGATGGGCCTCATTTTCCAGTTGACGCACGGATAGCCATTCAGTCTTCAGTAAGCAAAGAAGCGCGTGAGAATCTCACCTCAGAACAGGTCGCATTCCTCGCCGAACTCCGCTCGACTTTGAATGATTGTGAATGGACAGATACTGCCATCGCAAACTGCATCAGAAGGACAACTGCGAGTGTCGGAATAGGCGGCAGAGACTCCTACATCGCCCTCTATTGGGTCATGTTGGGCAAACATCACGGTCCCAGAGCATCCTCACTCATGGGTGAAATCGGGCGTGACCGATTCCTCGACTTGCTCGATATCTGAGTCGGCTGAACTCATCTTCACTCGGTTGTGAACCGCGAGATAACCGAGGATGAAACCTACACCGAATCCACCAGTTTGCAGCAGAGCGGAAGAAAGCGTTTCAGCGATTTCGTTCTCGTCAAATCCACCGGTCAGAAGGCCACCGGTCAGTCTTCCCCAATCAAAGGCGATGATTCCATAAGTCTGTAGGAATTTCAGCAAGAAGAACTCCGCTGCGAGAATATAACCCACGACTCTCACTGTCAACCTGACGGCAATTGCCGTGATACCGCCGAAAACGACACCTTGCATAGCCGCAGTGATGTAAGCTGCAATCGATGCAAGGTCCATACTGATCACTCCGTGGCTACGAACCACCGCTCAGCGCCTGCGATATTGAATCTAACCGAGGGTTGCGATTTTGAGCAGGCGAGGTTCGGGCATGCCTTGCATCGCCTCGTCGATGGCCCTGACCTCCATCCTCGCACCAGCCATCGTCGTCACGAATGGAATGTTCAATTCGACGGCGAGTCTCCGCATCATATTGCCGTCCAACACCGCCCCGCCGGTATTGCGGGGTGTGTTGATGATCAGGTGAATCTTACCCTGACGCATCAAATCAAGGGCATCGGGAGTCAGACCTTCGGTGATACGGTAACAAGTCTGAACGTCGACGCCACCAGAATCCCTCAGGACATGCGAAGTCCCGCGTGTAGCGTAAATGGTGAAACCCATTTCCTCCAACTCTTGCGCCAGAGGAATGACATCGTATTTGTCGGCGTTCTTGACGGTGATGTAGACGCCGCCCTCGGTCGGCACTGGCAACTCGGTCGCCAACCTCGCTTTGAGATAGGCCGCCGCCGCCCGCACATGACTGCCCATCACTTCGCCCGTACTCTTCATCTCGGGGCCGGGCGCGGGGTCGAGTCCGCGCAATTTGATGAATGGAAACACTGGAGCCTTGACACACACCGCCTCGGTCTGCGGCTTCGGCACTGAGAGATCGCACAACTTGTCACCCAGCGCCAGCCGAGCCGCGATTCTAGCAAGTGGAACACCGGTAGCCTTGGCGACGAAGGGGAACGTTCGGGAGCCTCGTGGGTTGACTTCGAGGACGTAGAGGGTCTCGCCACGTATCGCGAATTGGATGTTGTAGCAGCCCTTCACACCGAGCTCGATGCCGATTCTTCGCGTCCAATCCTCCACCTCTGCCAAAATCCTCTTCGAGACATTCTGCGGCGGGATGAAACAGGTTGAATCTCCTGAATGGATGCCGGCTTCTTCGAGGTGTTCCATGATCGCGCCGATCAACACCTCGTCTCCATCACAGACAGCATCAACGTCGAGTTCTATGGCGTTTCCGAGATACTCGTCTACGAGCAGTGGCCTTTCTGGCGAAAGGAATGCCTCCTTCATGTAAGCCTCTAATTGGCGGTCGTTCGAGAGGATCTCCATGCCTCGACCACCGAGAACATAAGACGGTCTGATGAGCACTGGATAGCCTATCTCTTGCACCGCATCGCGGACTCCTTCTGGGGTTGAGGCGGTGCTGCCGTTTGGCATTCTGAGGCCGACTCTTTGGGCGAATTCCTCGAAGCGTTGGCGGTCGCTTGCCTCGTCTACCGCTTCGGGAGATGTGCCTTTCATCTCGAGGGAGAGTCCCATCATTTCCAGATGAGGCAGGCGGGCGGCCAGCGGTAGAGCGAGGTTGATCGCCGTCTGGCCGCCGAATTGCAGCAAGATTCCATGCGCGCGCTCGCGCAGCAGAACCTCGCTGGTGTGCTCGAGCGTCAAAGGTTCGAAGTAGAGACGGTCGCTTGTATCGAAGTCGGTTGAGACCGTCTCAGGATTGTTGTTGATGATGATCGCTTCATGGCCGAGGTCCTGAATCGCACCTACTGCATGGACGCAGCCATAATCGAATTCGATTCCCTGCCCGATGCGAATCGGGCCGCTGCCGACGACGACGATACGCTCCTTACTCGAAGCTTCGAGGTGGGGGGTGTAATCGATGCCGGCGGGTGCGCTGCCGCCCTCGTAAGTGGCGTAATAATATGGCGTGAGGGCGGCGAATTCGGCAGCGCAGGAATCGACCATGCGGAAACGAGGATGAATCGAAAGCGTGTGACGTCGAGCCATCACAGCGTCTTCACCCTCACCCTCATCCAGTGATTTCCAGCCGCTCGCAGGGAATCCTGCGAGCGCATCAGCGATGTGGGCATCGCTGAATCCAGCACCCTTCCAGCGCCGCATCTCGAAGGGTGGGATCTCAGTGGGAACCATTCCGAGTTCGCCAGCGGCGCGAATCTCTGTCTCGAGCGCAGCCATGTGCTCGAAGCGATGCAGGAACCAGCGGGTTATGCCACCCGACAGGTCGCGCACATCCTCGATGGTGTAACCGCGCCTGAAAGCCTCGAACAAAGCACCCATGCGCCTGTCGGTAGGAACTCTGAGCCAATCTTCGAGCAGCGCTTCGGGCAATGACTCCCCCGCGCGCTCGTCCATCGACTCGCCGCCCGAGGCATCGGCCATCGTCAGCGGCCTCGGGTGGGGATGACCATACTCAAGACTGGCCCAGGCCTTGAGGAAGGCCTCCTCGAAACTACGGCCTATGGCCATCACTTCGCCCGTCGACTTCATCGAGGTGCCAATCGTCCGGTCGGCGGTGCGGAATTTATCAAAAGGCCAGCGTGGAATCTTCACCACGCAATAATCCAGCGTCGGCTCGAAGGCAGCGGTCGTACCCTCACCTGTAATCGGGTTGGGTAACTCATCCAAATTGTAGCCGACTGCGATGAGAGCAGCCATCCGCGCGATAGGGTAACCGGTAGCTTTGGAGGCGAGTGCCGAGGAGCGAGATACGCGTGGATTGACCTCGATCACTCGAAAATCTCCAGTGGCTTGGTCGACTGCGAACTGGACATTGCATCCCCCCTTGATGTTAAGACGGCGAATGAGGCGCAGTGCGGCGTTTCGCAGGCCTTGATGGTCGCGGTCAGAGAGGGTTTGTTGGGGTGCTACGACGACCGATTCTCCGGTGTGAACTCCCATCGGGTCGATGTTCTCCATCGTGCAGACGATGATCGCGTTATCAGCGGCGTCGCGCATCACTTCGTACTCGTGTTCCTGCCAGCCGAGGATGCTCACTTCAATCAAAACCTGGCCGATAGCAGAATGCAGAATCCCCTGACTCGCAATCTCCACCAACTGCCCCATGTCATGCGCCGTGCCTCCTCCCAATCCCCCCAGAGTGTAGGCAGGACGGATGAGCAGCGGGAAGCCTCCGAGCGTCTCGGCTGCTGCGATTACAGCCTCGATCGAATCGCAGGCCAGCGCCTTGCAGACCGGCAGGTCAATCTCTTCGCAGACCTGCTTGAAGAGGTCGCGGTCTTCTGCCTCGTCGATCGCTACGAGATCGCAGCCGATGAGCTCGACTCCCAATTCATCGAGGGAGCCGTCATGGGCCAGTGCTGAGGCGATATTGAGGGCTGTCTGGCCGCCCATGCCGGCTAGCAAGGCGTCGGGTTTCTCTATTTCCAAAATGCGTTTGACGACTTCTGGAAGAAGTGGTTCAATGTAGATTCTGTCAGCCATTTCGGGGTCGTTCTGGATTGTTGCTGGATTGGAATTGATGAGGATGATTTCGTAGCCGTCGGCGCGCAGGGCGCGGCAGGCTTGGCTGCCTGAGAAGTCGAATTCAGCAGCTTGGCCGATGCGAATCGGGCCGCTGCCGAGAATGACGATTCGTTCGAGATCATTACGACGAGGCATCAGGCATCACCTCTTGCTGCTGGTATGGGCTTACCCTCGAGGTGGTTGGCAACCATCTCTTGGAATCTGTCGAAGAGAGGGGCTGCATCGTGTGGGCCAGGGCAGGCCTCTGGATGGAATTGGATGGTGAATGCGCGCCTGCCAATGAGGTCGAGACCCTCGACTGTGCGGTCATTGGCGTTGACATGGCGCACCTCGAATGGGGCTTCCAATTCGTTGCGCCCGCGGGCTGAGCAAACGCCGCTCGGGTGCGGTGCGAGCATGCCTTTCTCAGGGTCTTCTACGGCAAAGCCGTGATTCTGGCTGGTGATGCTTACTCGGCCGCTCTGCAGGTCGACTACTGGCTGGTTGGCGCCTCTATGGCCGTAGCGCAACTTGTAGGTGCGTAGGCCAGCGGCCAATCCCATCAATTGGTGGCCAAGGCAGATTCCCATCACTGGAAGGCCGGCGCGCACGGCTGCTGCGAGGCTGTCGCGTGCCGTTGTCGCAGCTCCGGTATGAGCCGGATCGCCCGGTCCATTGGAAGCGAAGAAGGCATCCGGCTGCCATTCGAGAATCTCATCGAATGTCGTAGTCGCAGGACACCAGACGACCTCGAATCTCTTGCATAATTCACGCAGAATATTGTACTTGATGCCGCAATCAATCACCGCCAGCCGCGGCAATTTCTCGCCATTTTCGGCAACCGCACCCTCGTTCAGCAACACCGCCTGCTCGCAGGTCACCTCGGCGACGAGGTCTGCCTCATCGGGTGGCGTCATCTCATCGAGCCGGACCAGCATCTCGCGTTCGTGTTCGGCCGGTCCGAAGATGCACAGAACCGTGCCGTGTTCGCGAACTCGGCACGTCAACTCACGCGTATCGATACTCTGGATTCCCGGGACTCCATGGGCGGAGAGCAGGTCATGAACGCTTCCAATCGAATCTCGGTGGTCTGGTAATTCGATCAATTCGCGACAGACCACGCCACGCGGCCACACTGCAGCGGATTCGGACGCGCCCGCGTGAACACCATAATTCCCCAACAATGGCCAAGTGAAAGTAAGCACTTGTCCGGCGAAGGAGGGGTCGGTGAGACTCTCCTGATAGCCGGTCATTCCAGTGGTGAAGACCAACTCTCCCTCGGCGATGATCGGTGCGCCGAAGAGAAGGCCGCGGTATCGAGTGCCGTCGGCGAGAAGCAGCAGGCCATCCTCACCAGAGGCTGGTTCATCGGCTTGCGCATCGAGTAGCAGGTCCGCCGCATCTGCAAAAGAAGGTGGGTTCGTGACGCCGGAAACAGAGGTCCCCGGAGTGAAGCCCCTGTAGGGACTGCTCCCCGACATCGGCTACGCTCCCTGAATACGCCTCTTAATCATTGAGCGCGATTCGACTGCTCTCGTCACATCAAAGTTTGGACCACAGAAATCACAGAGTCACAGAGTTTGATTTTATTGGGAGTTGAACCGGTTGCCTCCTCAGCGAACTCTACCAGAGGTTCCCTGTGTCTTCTGTTCCTCTATGGCTTCTATTCATCATCGGAAGTGATGACACGTTTGTTCTCAGCGCTGGCAGTCACTCTTTATTCCCTCCCGAAGATTGGATAATGATTAAATCGTAATCTAGTCATTGGCATGTTAATGCAGAACATGGCCCCAACCCAAATCATCGTCTCAATCTCAATGGTCATCATGCTTCTGGGCATGAGCGCGTCATTCGCCATCGATGCCGATGAGAGCGCTGAACTGCCCGAGATCGAGGAGGAGATGGACGCGCATTGGAATCGAAATTACCCCGGTTCCACCTCCGGCTCCATCTATTCCTTGTCGACGATGACGGCATCGTGGGGACACACCTGTGTGATACTCCACAGTGGCACTGCAAAATGCTGGGGCGAGGGAGGCGCGGGTAGACTGGGCAATGGGAACAACGCAGGTTCAACGACCCCTGTCCCAGTCAGCGGACTGACTAACGCAAGAGAATTGGTCTCGTTCGGCCATCACTCCTGCGCAATGGTCACCGACAACAATGGATCCCTTGAGTGCTGGGGCGAGAATTTTGAAGGACAACTCGGGAATAGCGATGGCGGCTGGTTCTACTGGGTCCCTTCGCCGACGACTATGCCCCAAGGGCGAACTGCAGTCACAATCTCACCTGGAGGACATCATTCATGCGGAATAATGGATGACCTGTCTCTTTGGTGCTGGGGATGGAATGAACATGGACAGATGGGCAACGGCGGCGGCGGGGACACAGACGAACCGGTCAATATTTCCGGCAATCTCCCTGCCGGCCGCACTGTGGTGGCAGTGAATGCGGGATGGGACTCAACCTGCGCCATTCTGGACGACGGCAGTGGAGTCTGCTGGGGTGTCAATACCCACGGCCAATTGGGTGATGGAACCTACGTCAACCGAAGTATACCCACACCGATATCGGCCCTTCCAGCGAGCCGCACCATAACAGCAATCTCGATTGGTCCCCGTTCGGCCTGTTCGATTCTCGATGATGGGAATGTGGTCTGTTGGGGCAATAATGAATACGGACTGCTCGGAGACAACACAACGACGAACGCCACTACCGAAGCGACGTATGTCGACCTGCCCCTTGGGCGAACCGCAATCTCGATCGATGTCGGATTCAATCACGCCTGCGCTATACTGGATGACAAAAACGCCGTTTGTTGGGGGGATAACAGGGAAGGTCAGATTGGCGATAGCACCACCACCAACCGTTACAAGCCCACCGAAATATCAATGCCCACGGGTCTGGGGGTCGCCTCAATCTCCGCGGGCCGAGATCACACCTGCGTAGTAGCGACCAATGCTTCTGTGTGGTGCTGGGGTGGTCACGAAGAAGGTCAACTCGGATTAGGAACGAATGTTGACAGCGATGTTCCAGCTTGGGTCAATATCGGATCTGGAATGCACGCTTTCTTGGGAGAGAGGGATCACGACGATGATGGTATTCTGTCCATCTTCGATGCCACTCCCTATCCTCCACCAATCTGCCCTGCTGGGCAGTATCTGGTGGGATACGATTGCGTAGATACATCGCCCGGAAACTATACTCCGACCTCGGGAATGACTGAGCAGATACCATGTCCTGTAGGATCCTTTCAACCACATTCTGGTCAGTCTTTTTGCTACGACGCAATCCCAGGATATTACTCGGATTCAAACGGTTCCATCAGCATGAGTCCATGCCTCGCTGGAACCTTCCAGAACCAGAGTGGACAGACCACCTGTATCGACACCCCGCCCGGTTTCTTCACCGTCGATGACGCTGCAGCCAACCCGACACCGTGCGGCATCGGCAGATACCAACCGAACAGCGGTCAGACTTCATGCCTGACAGCCGAGGCTGGTAATTATGTTCCAACAGTAGGACAAGTGATTCAGACACCGTGTGAACTAGGTACCTATCAACCGGGGTTCGGTCGTACAATTTGTTACCTTGCAGATTTGGGTCACCACGTCAGTCAAGAGGGTTCAATCGATCAAGAGGAATGTCAAATCGGAACCTATGCTGACGTGCCCGGATTGAGTGATTGCAAGGGAGCTTCTCCTGGATATTTCGTCGATACAGGGGCAGCAACGACCCAGACACCTTGCTCACCAGGAGAGTACCAGCCGATGGCGGGTCAGAGCTCTTGCCCATTGGTCGAAGCGGGACACTTCACCGATGAGTCGGGAGCCTCGGAGATGAATCCTTGCGAGGTAGGCCAATATCAGGAGAATATAGGTAGCACATCATGCGTCGAGGCCGATCCTGGCAATTACGTCCCAGCCGCAGGCGCTTCTTCACAGACCCCGTGTCCATCTGGTACGTTCACAGACCAGACAGGTACGGTCACGTGCACCGATGCCCCACCTGGCAGCCATGTTCCTGCAGTGGGTTCGACTACATCGACCCCGTGCAGTGAGGGGACCTTCCAATCCGAGTCGGGAGAGGAATCCTGCGATGATGCCCCCCCTGGTCATTACGCGGCTTCCGAGGGCATGATCGACTCGCAGCCCTGCGGACCTGGAACCTACCAAACCGAGGCTGGGATGACAGGCTGTCTGTCGACCAACCCCGGACATTATACCGATTCTGACGGGAATCACGAAGAGATTCCCTGCCCACCAGGTCAGTATCAAGATGACGCGGGATCAACATCATGCAAACCAGCACCAGCTGGCAGGTACGTTGAGGAACAGGGCTCCACGGAATACGCGGAATGTTCTGCAGGCACCTATCAACCGGATTCTGGGCAATCGACTTGCATCGAAGCAGACTCTGGCTATCATGTTGAATCGGAGAGAGCGACGGAACAAGTCGAATGCCGAGCCGGAACCTATCAGCCGAATGCTGGCCAATCCTCGTGTCTGCCCGCCGAAGCCGGTTATTTCGTCGAGAGTACCGGTGCGGCAGCGCAGATTGCATGTTCACCCGGAACCTACCAGTCTCGAACGGAAATGAATAACTGTGTTGAGGCTGGTATAGGCAAATACGTAGCCTCTCCAGGCGCCATTTCCCAGACGGAATGCGGCTCAGGTACACATCAACCGCTTAGAGGTCAGACAGAATGCATCACTCTGACAGAGGGGTCATCACTGCCGATCGTTCCGATCGTCGGCGCATTGATACTCGTAGCGGTGGGGGCCTACTTCATCATGAACAAAGGCGGTCCGAAAGGTGGTCCGAAGGGTGGTTCGGACGGCGGAAAGAAGCGACGGCGGCCTCCACCAGCTGGAGCGGAGCGGCTCAAGCGGAAGAAGAGAAATTGAGGTGAAGCACTTCTCGCTTCCCACGAGCCACTCTGAGACCTCCGTGACCCCTGTGGTGAGTTCAGGATTCACTCTTCTGCAGCGGTGACAACTCGTTTCCTATCAGCGCTGGGCACGACTCTGATTTCACCGCCTGCGAAATGCTCTGCATCATCGAGCGGGCCTACGAAAGAGTCGAGGAAGACCGCCAAAGCCGCTACCTCGGAATGCGGTTGATTTCCGATTGAGATATTGTGGGTTGCAAGACGAAACACCTCGCCCGGAACCTTCGTGCCGCCGACCACGACGATGATCGGTTTCGAGGTATCAATCTCGAGGATCGCCTCACGCAGGGGCTCGCCGTACATCGTCAGATGGACCAGAGTACCAGCCTCACCGTCACCCGAATCCTGAACGAAGCGACGCAACCAACTCAGAGGCTTGGCCTCGTATCGGCACTCGAAGTCGCCCCCGAAGCGCGAGGTCACGGAATTCCATGTCTCGAGGGCGCCAGGATCCTCCTCACCGGCGAGAATAACCTCGTCTGCACCGAAGGCACGGGCTGTCAACCCGAGGTGCGAGGTGATGCGCTTGTCACGCTCGCGCCGGTGACCCAGACGCAAGACAGAGAGGCGCGGTGGCTTGTCGTTCACGCACTCACGCGGCCGGCCCGACTTCATCAGCCTGACCCTCGTCAACCGCACCCGGCATGACCGGAATCAACTCGACGGGCATGTGTATCATCTGGGTACGAACCCATTGCAGCAGAATCGCATCGATGAACAATCGGGCCGAATAATGAATCATCACCGCCAGCGCCAGCAATCGCGCTGTCGCGAAGAAGGCAGTCTGCATCTCGATATCGCCAGTCAGAACAGCGAAGCCCATCGGCTCGGCGGTGTAGTAAAGGGCCAGAATCGCGAACAAACCGCCGATGTTAGACATCGTTGCATGTCCACGCTCACGTCCCAACGACCAGACGACCGTGGTCAGGAATACCAGTCCGGGGACGACTAGGGCGAGGGTTGCATAGTCGAATTCTCCCATCATCGAGAGCGGAATGTCAGTATCTCCCAGCGAAGCACCACCCTTCTCGACGGCAATCCACCAGAACAGTACGGACATCATCAGCAAGGCGCCCGAAAGCCAGCCTCGATTGGTGATCATGTCACGGATCTCATGTCTGTCTGCAGGCTGTAATCGTTGCAGAATCGACTCCATCAACTCAAGCGCATCATTGGTCGGCATCTCCTCTTTCGCAGACGCAGCGAGACCATGCGAAGTGCCGCTTGACGCTTCTTCAAGCGAGTCCTCTGCCAAAACCATCGTCGGATTGCCGCTCCGTCACATCATAAAGCATGCGTCGAATCGAATAGACGAAATGGCCGACTGGGGACGAATCCTGAATCGCCGTGATGACGGATTTCCACGCATGATGGGCATTCTGAACGTCACACCCGACTCATTTCATGCTGATTCTCGACTGAATTCGGTCGACGAGGCTCTGGCTCTTGCGGTTCGTATGGTGGAGAATGGCGCTGATTGGCTCGATATCGGAGGTGAATCGACTCGGCCGGGGGCTGAATCTGTTGGCGCGGCCGAAGAGGCGGCGCGCGTGCTGCCTGTCGTCGAGGCGGTGCGCGCCGCGCTTCCTGATGTCGGAATCTCGATCGATACTCGACGTGCAAGCGTCGCGAGGGCGGCGCTCGATGCGGGTGCTGATCTGGTCAACGATGTCTCGGCTCTGGGTGATTCAGGGATGCTTGAGGTGATCGTCGAATACGGCTGCCCAGTCTGTCTGATGCATATGCAGGGGCTGCCGGAGAATATGCAGAATGACCCTGATTATGGCGACGTCGTCGCCGAGGTCCGGCAAAGGCTTGGCGAGGTGGCGAAGCGATTGTTCGATGCCGGGATTGACCCACGACGAGTGGTTGCGGATCCGGGCATCGGATTCGGCAAGATGCTCGACCACAACACCGACCTTCTGTCGGCTGGTCGCGGCATTCTTCCGGATGAGAGAATGCCACTGATGTGGGGAGTCAGTCGCAAGCGGATGTTCGCAGACCTGCTCGGCAGGGAAGACAGCAGAGAGCGGCTGGCAGGTTCGCTGGGCATTGCAGCAAAGGCGCCTTCGAAGGGGGTCGACATCATCAGGGTGCACGATGTCGAAGCGCACGCAGACCTGTACGCATCGATGCGTGCGGTCGAATGAATCGAGGTGAGAGGGATGGGTCAGACTATCATCGATGTCGACGATAACTTACGTCTCGTCGGTACCGCTCACGTCAGTTCAGCTTCGGTCACTCTGGTGCGCGAGCAGATCGATGAATACGGGCCGGACCTCGTCGCGGTTGAGTTGTGCGAGTCGCGACTGAAGTCCCTCAAGAGGCCTGACGACCTTGCAAACTCCGACCTTCTGAATATCATAAATGAAGGCCGTTCCTCGATGATTCTCCTGCAATCAGCCCTCGCCGCCCAACAGCGACGGATGGGCATCGAGACTGGAGAGAAGCCGGGTGCGGAGTTGCTCGCCGCCATCGAGGCTGCTGATGCGGCCGAGATCCCGCACGAACTCATCGACCGCGATGTCGTCATCACTTTGCGAAGAGCCTGGCGCAAGATGGGTCTGCGCGAGAAATGGCGAGTCCTCAATGCCCTGCTCTGGGATGAGGACGATGATGAAGTGGTCGACTTTGATGAGATGCTCGAGGATACCGACCTTCTCAGCGCCATGATGGAGGAAGCGAAGGCCGTGGCGCCGCGCGCAGGGGAAGTGCTCATCGATGAGCGCGACGCTTACCTCGCAGGCAGAATCCAGCAGATTCGCGGCAAGGGCCGCATCCTCGCAGTGGTCGGCGCAGGCCATCTGAGCGGCATCGTCGACAACCTGCAGAAGCCACCGCAGGAGACCACCTCGAATCTCGCCAACCTGCGCGAGGAGCCACCAAAACCTCGCTGGCCAAAGGTCATCATGTGGGCGATTCCACTCTTCCTCGCCTCAGTAGTAGGCTGGCTGGTCTACAATGGCGAGACAGCTGCACTGAAGGAAACGCTGTGGTATTGGTTGGCGGCCAACGCAGCCCTAGCAGGAATCGGAGTCGCGCTGGCTCGGGGACACCCACTCTCGATCCTCGTCGGCGCAGCCGCCTCCCCAATCACCAGTCTCAACCCAACTCTGGCGGCAGGCTGGTTCGCCGGCTATACCCAGTTGAAGGTTGCAGCGCCGACAGGAAAAGACGCAGCAGAATTCCTCGCGCTGCAGGATTTTGACGTCTTCTGGAACAATCGGGTCGGCAGAGTCCTGCTCGTCACCGCATTCGGCAACATCGGCTCCGCCCTCGGTGCTTACTTGGCCGGCGGAGCGATAATCGGTATTCTCCTCTAGACCATCTGCAATGCGCAGTATGCACTCTAATCGAGCAGGCATTCCTAATCCGGTTACGGGATGAGGAGAGGTCGACTACCATCCGTGAACATTACGTTTTCTCTATATAACAAAATCATTATATTCCGACCGACCTAGTGTCAGCTCGAGATTGAGATGACGATGACAGAGCCAGTATCCGAGCTAGACGCTGATTTCCTTCAGGAAGCATCGACGATGATCAAGACCATGGGTCACCCTGATCGCTTGCGAATCGTAGAGTTGGTCAGAGTGAACGAACACAGTGTCAAGGATATTCAACAAGCCCTCGGTCTCAGTCAACCAGTCACCTCTCAGCATCTCCGTCGGATGTACCATCAAGGAATTCTGACCAGTCGGCGCGAGGGGCACCGTGTCCTCTATGCGGTGGACAGTCCGCTAATCGAGAAGATTCTGGAATGCCTGAAGGAGACGCAGGCAGAGGTCAGGGGGAGGATGTGAGAAAATGAATCATGATGATGAGATTGACTGCAGCGGAATTGATTGCCCTCTGCCTGTTCTGAAGACTAAAATCAAGATTGATACGATTGCGACTGGAGCGGTCCTGCACGTCACCACGACAGATCCAGGGTCGTGCAAGGACATGTCTGCGTGGGTGGGTCGATGACAATGGATGTGTTTGGCTTCGAAAAGAAGCATTTCATCGACGGCATCTCTTATGCCGGCGCTGCCGTTTTCCTCGGTTTCGCCATCGATGCCGACATCCAACTATTCGTCTGAGGTGAACGAGGTGTCAATCACGAGCTATTCGGCGATTGAACTCTACGATTCGATCGAAAGCAAGGACGACGTCATCTACCTCGATGTTCGCAATGAGGAGAATCACCAACTATTCATGGTCGAGGGACCCAATGACGTCGAGATGTACAACATCCCGTACTTCGACTTCATGGAAGACCCCGAGGGTTGTACGGCAAAGTTGCCGGAGGGTAGACCGGTGAAGGTCATCTGTGCCAAGGAAGGTTCGGCTCAATTCGTCGCCGACATCCTCGATTCACAAGGCCGTGAAGAGATCAGTTGGCTGGAAGGTGGAATCGTGACTTGGGGAAACCTCCTGATTCCAAAACGAATCAATTCGGCTGACGAAGATTACGAGATATGGCAGTTCAATCGACCGGGTAAGGCCTCCTGCTCCTATGGCCTCATCCACGGCGAACAGATGATGCTCTTCGATGCCTCGCGCGCTGTCGAATTCTATGTCGAATTCGCCGCCTCTCGCGGCGCTGATATACGCCATGTTCTCGAGACTCATCTACAAGCAGATTACATCTCGGGCAGCCCCAGAATCGCTGCGGCGACCGGGGCTGAATTTCACGCTCATGACGGAGATTATGCTGTATCTGTCTTCGATTACACTTCGATCGTCGATGGAGAACTCATTCATTTCAAGCGAGATGGTGGTCCTTCGGTTCTGTGCACTCACGCACCGGGGCACACTCCCGGTTCGACGGCTTATGTCGTCGATGAGAAATACCTGATTTCAGGAGATACTGTCTTCATCGTCAGCGTCGGCAGACCCGATCTCGGCAAACGAGTCGTCGAATGGGCGAAGCAACTCTATGCGACGCTGAAACAGCGAATCACTGTCCTGCCCGATGAATTGATCGTTCTGCCAGGACATTATTCGGATTGGCGCAGAGAATCCAACGAGGATTATCTCATCCTCAACGATTTCGGCACGGTGAAGAAACTCAACGAAGACATATATGGCATCGAGGGTGAGGATGAATTCGTAGAATACATGAAGGAGAACATGCGCGAACAACCCGATATCTACAATCAGATTCGTAAGGTGAATGCCGGCGCACTCAGCCTTCGCGAAGAAGAACAGGATATCATGGACCTGGGAAAGAATGAATGTGCCGCCTCAAGCAACCGAGGGATGCAGCACATCTGAACTCGTGATGATATTCAGAAGAGAGGTGATGGAATGGTGAATTACGGCTTCGTGATAGACAACAGGAAGTGCATCGGCTGCCATGCCTGCACCGTCGCCTGCAAGTCTGAACATGACGTCCCGATCGGCGTCAACCGCACCCACGTGAAGTACATCGAGAAGGGCACATACCCCGACGTCACGAGGGAGTTCAGCGTCCATCGCTGCAATCATTGTGAGGATGCGCCTTGTACGACGATCTGTCCAACGACCGCGCTGTTCACGCGCGATGACGGCATCGTCGACTTCGATGATGATCGCTGCATCGGTTGCAGATCCTGCATGCAAGCTTGTCCCTATGACGCGCTTTACATCGACCCGAACAAGGGCACTGCGGCGAAGTGCAATTATTGTGCGCACCGCATCGAGCATTCTTACGAGCCGGCTTGTGTCATCGTCTGTCCGACCGAGGCCATCATCTCGGGAGATCTGGACGATGCGAATTCTTCAATTTCGGGTTACTTGAGGGACCATGTGACCACCGTTCGCAAGCCCGAGTCTGGGGCTAGGCCGAACGTCTTCTATGTCGAGACCAGCGAGGAGATGTTGGATCCTCATGCAACCGAGCGTTCTGGAGAATACCTCTGGACGGATCAGGCGGCTGGGGTTGGGCATTTCGCGAAATATGCCGAACAGCGCCGCGGGGCCGCCGATACGAATTCGATGATTGTTCAATTGGCGCTGGAGAAGAAGGCGAAGTCGGCGAATCCGCGCGACCGCGCCTTGGTTCGCGATGTGATGGAGCGCTTGGACGAGCAAGCGGGTAAGCCCAAGCGCTCGTACGACCAACCTTCGAAGGGAATCCTCTGGGGTTGGGAAGTCTCGGCTTACCTCACCACCAAGGCTGTCGCCGCTGGAACATATCTGATGGCGATGCTGATGATGTTCACCGGTTTGTTGCAGATGACCGATGAATTGTGGTGGCAGTTGGTCATCGGCTGCACCATCTTCCTCGGCCTGACTGGATTCCTGCTGGTCAAGGACCTCGATCGGCCCGATCGCTTCCTCTACGTCCTGCTCAGGCCGAACTGGGATTCATGGCTGGTCAAAGGTGCTTACATCCTCGGTGGTTTCGCTGGCATTCTGGCTTGCAGTGGCGCGGTTCTCTACTTCGACCTCGACCGTGCCTATCTCGAATATCTCGCCATCGCAGGAATTCCTCTGGCGACTCTCACGGGTGTTTACACCGCTTGGCTGTTCGGCCAAGCACGTGGGCGCTCTTGGTCGGAAGACCGCTTCCTGACGGCGAAGATGTTCGTCGAGATGTTGGTGGCTGGAATTGCCTCGCTTATTCTCCTGGTCTCTTCGAATCTCTTCTCTCTGGTTCTCGCAGTTGCTTGTCTGGCCGCGGTGAGCATGCATGCTCACCGCATGGTGATTGAACCGCAGATGGAGACTCTGCATTGAGGTGAAGAAGATGGCGAAGACATTCATCGAGGGAATCGCGCAGAAACTGCGCATCATTCCGAACCTCGACCGCGAAGATGGTTCGGGCAATTATGGACCGCTGCGGAAGTACCCTGCCTCAGAGGAATGGAACGAGCATATCGAGCTCGACGCCAATGCTTGGCCCGAACGCGTCGAGCGAAAGTATTCGTTGGTGCCAACGACCTGCTTCAATTGCGAATCAGCATGCGGATTACTCGCTTACGTTGACAAAGAAACCGGTCAAGTAAGCAAATTCGAAGGAAACCCTCACCACCCAGGAAGTCGCGGGCGCAATTGCGCAAAGGGTCCAGCGACCATCAATCAGATCCAGGACACCGAGCGTATCATGCACCCGATGCGGCGCGTCGGCGCGCGCGGGAACGGTGGTTGGGAACGGATTTCGTGGGACGAGGCGCTCGATGAGATCTCAGCCAAGATCCGCGCCTCGTTGAAGACAGGTGCAGTCGACAGAGTCGTCTATCATGTGGGCAGGCCCGGCCACGAGGGATTCATGAATCGAGTCCTCAGAGCTTGGGGGGTTGACGGCCATAATTCACATACGAACATCTGTTCGGCCGGCGCACGTACCGGATATGCGCTATGGCATAAATTCGACAGACCAAGCCCCGATCACACCAATGCAAAGGTCATTCTCCTGACCTCCTCGCACCTTGAAACCGGGCATTATTTCAATCCTCACGCACAACGAATTCTCGAGGGGATGATGGACGGAGCGAAGCTCATCGTCATCGACCCTCGACTCTCCAATACTGCAGCTATGGCAGACCATTGGCTGCCGACTTGGCCGGGCTCGGAGCCGGCGCTCTTCCTCGCTTGGGCGAAGATGATTCTCGAGCGCGGCCTGTATGATCGAGAGTTCATGGAGACGCAAGTCAATTGGGATGCTTGGATGAAGGCGGTTCATCCTGACGAGGCTTGCGAATTTGAACGATTCATCGAGTTGTTAATCGAGGAATATGCAGAATACACACCGGAATTCGCTGCCGAAGAATGCCGGATTCCAGTCGAACAGGTCATCGAAGCTGGCGAAGTCGTCGCTGGCTCTGGCTCACGATTGTGCACACATGTGTGGCGCAGTGCAGCGATTGGCAACCTCGGTGGCTGGCAGGTCAGCCGCACACTCCACTTCCTCAATGTCTTGACTGGATCAGTAGGGACTGAGGGAGGAACCGCTCCCAATTCATGGTCAAAATTCAAGCCAGAACTGTTCGATGAACCACCCGATCCAGACGGCTGGAACGAACTTCACTTCCCACCCGAATACACGCTCGCTCACTATGAGATGAGCCATATCCTACCCCATATGATCAAGGAGGGTCGTGGCAGCATGGACGTCTATTTCACGCGAGTTTTCAATCCAGTATGGACCTATCCTGACGGCTTCTCCTGGATGGAGATGCTGCAGAATGAGGAATCGGTCGGCTGCCACATTGCGCTGACGCCGACTTGGAACGAGACCGCGTTCTTCGCCGATTACGTCCTGCCGATGGGGCACGCCAGCGAGCGCCACGATGTCAACTCCTACGCGACGAGTTCGGGCAAATGGGTGGCTTTCCGGCAACCGGTTCTGCGCGAATACGCGAGGCGCGAGGGGCGCGAGGTCGAGTTCACTCACGAGGTCAATCCGGGCGAAGTGTGGGAGGAGGATGAATTCTGGAACGAGTTGTCATGGCGAATCGACGATGGGACGATGGGCATCCGCGAGCACTTCATGAGTCCATACCGCGAAGGTGAGAAAATCACCATCGACGAGTATTACCAATATCTCTTCGAGCGCGTTCCCGGACTACCAGATGCGGCGGCGGCAGAAGGCACGGATGCCTTGGGTTACATGCGCAAACACGGCGCTTTCCTGATCGAGGAATCGACTTACAAGAAATACGAGAAGGACGGATGGCCAACCCCTTCAGGCAAGCAGGAATTCTACTCAGAGACGATGATCGAATTCGGCCACCCAGAGCATTCAATCCCTCATTATCGACAGAAATCGCACGTTCATCCCGACAACCTCACGGGCGAAGACGAGTACTGCCTACTCCCTAACTTCCGCCTACCTCAACACATCCATTCTCGCTCGGCAAACGCGAAATGGCTGGTTGAAATCGCTCATAGAAATCCTATCTGGATTCACCCGAAGGACGCAAGGAGACTAGGCGTCGCTGAGGGTGACCTGCTCAAGATTGAGACTGAAATCGGCTGGTTCGTCGACAAGGTCTGGGTCACAGAGGGCATCAAGCCAGGCGTTGTCGGCTGCTCACACCATATCGGGCGTTGGCGGCGAAGTCAGGATGCTGGCAACCGCTTCCTGACCAATACGGTGAGCATCGAGGATACC
>Ga0209445_1000573_pt1 | contig 20867 bp, 21 predicted proteins | sample MarorgKNORR_S2LV_4_FD_188223 | JGI IMG/M metagenome (GOLD analysis project Ga0209445, IMG submission 188223) | Marine microbial communities from the Southern Atlantic Ocean, analyzing organic carbon cycling - NADW_A/KNORR_S2/LV (SPAdes) (version 2) | ecosystem: Environmental > Aquatic > Marine >... | reverse complement strand
CCGGTTCCCACGGCAGCCGCCGGAGACTAACTATCCGCCGTGATCTCGAGGTCTCCCCACGAGGGTGACTTCGCTGATGCTTAGGGTGTTATGATTCTGCGATAGAATCGTATTCCCACCTGGGGATGTTGCCTGACGCCGGGTTCCCGTCCGATCAGGACTTTATGCAATCAGACCAAGAGACCCACAAACCCATCTACTATGGTTGGTACGTGTGTGCCGCCACCGTGTTCGTCGCCTTCGTAACGACCGGCGCCCGCAGCAGCTTCGGAATCTTCATCATCCCCTTGGAAGAAGAGTTCGGCTGGTCCCGGTTCATGCTGTCGGCGGCCGTGGGCACCGGCTTCTTGATCAACGGCATCACCCAACCCTTCGTCGGCCGGTTGTTCGACCGCTTCAGCGGCCGGAGCGTCATCATGGCCGGACTGGTCGTCGCGGGGCTGGCCACCGCATCGCTGGGCCTTACATTCAGTTACCTCTACCTGTTCTTCGTGTTTGGCGTCCTGCTGTCCACGGCCATGAGCGGCGCAAACATCTCAAACACCATGGCGCTCTTATCGAAGTGGTTCCACCGCAGGCGGTCGACAGTATTGGGGATAAACGTGGCCGGAGCGTCGCTGGGAGGGCTCACGCTGGTGCCCTTCGGGATGTTCTTGCTCCAGGCAACCAGCTGGCGCGTAACCTGGCTCGCCCTCGGTCTTATGATTCTGCTGCTTGCTCTGCCAATGGTCTATTTCTTCATCAAAGACGACCCAGCGGACATGGGTCTCCAACCTGACGGAGATACCGAAGAAACAACCAAAAGCGAAACATCCATGCGGCAGCGAGGGCCGATCGAGGTCGAAGAATGGTCCCATTCATTCCGTTCCTGGCCGATGTGGCAGATATCCGGCGCCTACACCGTATGCGGCGTCACCACCGGCATGATCTCAGCTCACTTCGTGCCCTACGCCATCGGACAGGGCTTTTCCGGGACTCTTGCAGCCACCGCCTTCGGGGTCATGATGGCGCTGAATGTTTTAGGTGGACTGGGCGCCGGCTTCCTCGGTGACCGGTTCGGGAGAAAGAACCTTCTTGCCGGGGTCTATCTTCTCCGTGGTTTCGCCTTCCTATTCCTGTTGCTTTTGCCAGGCGTGACGGGAGTTTGGATATTTGCGATCTTGGCGGGCTTTTCCTGGATCGCGAGCGTCCCGTTGACCAGTTCCCTAACCGCCGACGTTTACGGCCTCAGGGCCTTGGCGACGATTTCGGGAATCTCCTTCCTTTGCCATCAGGTCGGTTCTTTCGCAAGCATCCTTACCGCGGGCCTGCTGTTCGATATCACTGGATCCTACACAGTGCCGTTCGCCATCGGCGGGGCCCTGCTGTTCCCGGCCGCGCTTTCGGCTTTCAGCGTCAAAGAACGAAAATACTCGGCCCGTTACCAAAACTTGGCCCCCACCGCCGCGGCCGGGGACTAGCCGGCTGTTATGGCGTGGTTATCAGGTTTCATCCTAGCCCACCAAGGCGACGCCGCTGATCCTGTACTGCTTCATTGGATCAAAGAAAGGCTGGACCAGATATTTGGGTCCGGGCCTTGGGTGGTGGTCGCCATCATGGGATTTATCATCATCTCCATCCCCATATTCATCATTGTTGTGTACTTGATGCAGTCTGATCGGCGGTCGGTATACGCGCCGCCGGAACCAGACGATGTCCCGGACATACGCGAGCAAGAGAGGGACCCATAAATTAGACTGCGGCTGCTCCGTGGCTCATGCCTATATCGGGCACTGTTCAGAGTTGCCACAGTCTCTGAAAAATTGTAGAATATGCCTCGCCGAAGCTTGGATGGCCCGTGGTGGAAATTCCCTCAAACGGACCTTCCGGACTCGTATGGATGATTGGTCCGGCCAACGCTCGGCCCAAAGATCAGATCGGAGGACAGACCAAGAATATGTTTGACAAAAAATCACTCGACGCCATGTTCAACGAGCTTCGGGACAACTACGAACTGGAGCCTGAATGGGAAGAGATCCAGCGGGACGCCCACCTCGGCATCGCACGGGCCGACGGCGGCGTGGACCTGGGAGACATAGACCCCCGGGTTGCTGAGGTCCTGAAGAAACACAATCCCAGCTAGCCCAACGATCCAAGCGATCTAACTGACAACCGGCGGTCCATGATGACGGACCGGTAGTTGACACCCTGCATCGCAGAATCCTAGCGTGTTACCAACAGGAACGGACCTTATCAAGGGTTCGTTCCTTTTTATTTGGATTCCCATCTGTTGGAGGTACACGCCTTGCACTGCCGACGCTGCCAATCTCAACGATTGATCCCGCTGGAAAAGAAACAACAAAACGACAACGATGTTTTCCGCTGCCAGGAATGCGTCTACATCTTCAGCCCCGCCACAACTCTCAAGGTGGGCACCGGTGAAGATACTAAAACGCGGACCACGGCGGTCCAGTCGGGTTACCTGGCCCAGAGCTAGGCCGGATGCAGGAACAGCCGGGCATCGCCCCGACACCACTGGAGTTTGCCTCAGACACGCTGGGAGTGAAGCCCTGGTCCAAACAAGAAGAGGTACTGGGCTCCTTGGTGGAGCACCGCCGGGTGGCAGTCAAATCCGGAAACGGACTGGGCAAGGGTTTCTGCGCGGCGGTGGCGCTGCTCTGGTTCGCCGTATCAGGTTTGGTTGAGTGGAGATGGTGACAAGGTACTAGTCGGCCAGATTATTGTGGACCCCAGCGGATGGGGCGCCACAACGATCTATCTTGAAGATTCCATCACTGATTTTGAGTCGGTGGAAGTTACCACACAAAGAGAAGATGGGTTGAACCTAGCTCCTGGTATCCAAGTCCTAGAAGCAACGTTCGGAGGGGATTCCGACTAGAACAACCGGCCGGTCAACCTTGAAAACGGCTATTGCACTATCAATCCAGCCCGCGCTGATAAACATCCAGCGCGGGCTGGTTCGGTTACCGGCTTTCGCGAGAGCTAGGCCAGGTACCGGTTGAACCAGCCTAGAGTGCGAGTCAGGTACTCCTCACGCATCTTGGGATGGCCCATCCGTGGAAACAGGTGGGAACATCCGGGAAACCTGACGAACTCCACCTCTTTCTCCAGCCTTTTCAGCACAGTGAAATATTCTTCGCTCTGACTAATCGGGCAACGGGCATCGGCGTCTCCGTGCAGCAGCAGCACCGGTGTGTCCACATCGGCGGCGTAGGTGATGGGGGACCGCTCCAGCATCTTGTCCGCGGCATCCACGACTGACCCGCCCCACTGGGCCTCACCGAAGCTGATCCCAATGTCTGACGTTCCGTACATGCTGTGTAAGTTGATGCAAGGAGCTCCCACAACGGCGGCCTTGAACCGGTTGGTGTGCCCCACCGTCCAACTGGTCATGTAACCCCCGTAGCTATAGCCGTGGACGCCCAGCCGATCTGCGTCGACATAGGGGCGCTGGACCACTTCATCCACCGCGGCCATCAAGTCTAGATAGTCCTCGCCGCCCCAATCGCCCAGCACCGCCATCATGAATTCGGCGCCATAGGTGGACGAACCCCGAGGATTGACCGCCATTACCAGGTATCCTGCCGTGGCCAATACCTGCTGGGCCGGCACAAACGCATCGTAAAACGCCCCGTTGGGGCCGCCGTGAATGTCCAACACCAACGGGTAGGTCAAATTTGCGTCGAATCCAGGGGGAAAGTACAACCGGCTTTCAATCTCAAATCCAGACTCTCCGCCGGATCTTTTTATCGAGAATTTCTCCATTCGGGCTGCAGGATGCGTTTTCATATAGGGGCCGTTGTGGTCGGACAGTTTCTTACTTACGCCCGTCGCCAGGTCGATCTGGCAAAGGTCGCCCGGAGAGTCAGGAAACGAGGCGGTCACCACGGCTTTGACCACTTTTCCGTCTAAGGACAACCCGGCGGACAAGCATGAACCGCCCCACACAGCCTCGCTTGGTCCGCCGTCAGAAGATGTCTGGAAGAGGAACGATTCGCCTTTGCGCTCTCCCAGATACATGATCCGCCCATCATCCGCCCAGCACAGCGTGGCAGGGCGCATAACCGGCGGGAATCCCAGATAAGGCTTGATACTATCGTCGGTCAGTCTGCGGGTGTCTTTACCGTCCTCCAGAACGTACAGCCACCCTTGCCACAGCACCATGCCTTCCGGAGCCTCCGACCCCACAACGGCCAGTCGCCGCCCGTCGGGAGACCACGTGAGAGCTCCAACGCTGAAGAGTCCTTCGGACATCAACGTGGGCTCGCCTCCAGCCGCCGGCACGGTGTATACCTCGCTCAAGGCCAAGAAGTCCCGGTCATCGCGGCGGCCCGACATAAAAGCGATCTGAGAGCCATCAGGGGACCAAACCGGAGTGGTATCGTCCCAATCGCCGTCGGTTATCTGCCTGCTCTCCAAACTCTCCAGGTCGAGAATCGACAGATGGAAATGGGAGTCGCCCCGCCAGCCCAGCGTGTCATAGCGGTAGCGCACCCGCCGCACTACCGTGACTTGCGGCAAATCATCGGGGCCGTCCTGAACACGTTCTTCAGGTTCAACATCACCACAGACCACCATGGTCTTGCCGTCGGGCGACCAGGCATAGTCGAACACGCCTTTGGCCGCTTGCGTCAACTGTTTGGCATCGCCGCCGTCCGCAGCCATCACCCATATTTGGGCCGGGTCTCCGTCGATCGATCGCAAGAAAGCCAGATGACTGCCGTCCGGAGAGAACTTGGGTGCCGAGTCCTTTTCCCCATCGGTGAACTCTTTGCACCAACCGCTGGCCAGGTCCATCGACATTATCCGGGAACGTGCTCCCAGGCTGTCTTCGTCGACCCAGCCCAACGTGTAGGCCAGACGGGCCCCATCCAAGGACAATTCCGGGTCGCCGACCGTTTTGAGATAGTAGATTAGTTCCGGTGTGATTGGTTCTGGCATTACGCACCTTGGAGGAGGCTGGTCTGGAGTCGTGTCCGATTCTAGCATAGGGCGTGCCCGAGCACCGGATATATAATGGCTTTGCTTTCGGACCCCGTGAACCAACGGGGATGAGCGGCAGGAGGGGCCCTATGCAGCGCGATCTCATCGGTTACGGGAAGAATGTGCCCCGGATAGAGTGGCCCGGCGGCGCCCGCATCGCCGTGTCCTTGGTGGTCAATTACGAGGAGGGGGCGGAATATTCAACGCTGGACGGCGACGCCCACCATGAGACCAACGGCGAGGTGCCGTCGCCCGTTCCGCCCCACGACCGGGACCTGAACAACGAGTCTTTCTTCGAATACGGTAGCCGCGTTGGCATCTGGCGGCTGCTGGACATGTTTGAGCGCCACGGCGTCAGCTCCACATTCTTCTCGTGCGCCTTGGCATTGGAGCGCAACCCCGAAGTTGCCCGGGAGATCACCGCCCAAGGCCACGAGGTCTGCGGCCACGGCTACCGTTGGGAGGAATATCACCTGAAGGACATCGACGCCGAGAGGGAGGCCATCGCCAAGACCGTGGCTTCGCTGGAACGCACCACCGGCGAGCGTCCGGTGGGCTGGTTCACCCGCTACGGCCCCAGCCTGAACACCAGAGACCTGGTGGTGGATGAAGGGGGGTTCATCTACGACAGCGCCGGCCTGAATGACGATCTGCCATATTATGTCGAAGCCCGGGGGAAGCCCTGGTTGGTGGTGCCCTACAGTATGGAGACCAATGACGCCCGTTTCTGGCGCGGCGGACTGGTCAGCATCAGTGACTTCTATGAATACCTGCAAGAGACATTTGATTGCCTCTATCAAGAGGGAGAAACCCGGCCCAAGATGATGTCAGTGGGACTCCACTGCCGTATCGCCGGCCGCCCAGCCCGATCACGGGCGGTAGAACGGTTCCTTAGGTACACCAAGGACTTCCCCGGCGTCTGGTTCGCGCGGAGGGATGAGATCGCCCGCTGGTGGCTGGAACACTATCCGCCCGGCACACTGCAAGCCTGATATAGCCGCGGGCAGCGCCCCCCGGATGGACTTATAGGGATTTCCGCGCCCGGTAGCTTATCCCCATGATGCCAAAATCGAACCCGGCCGTCTGTTGCGGGGCATCGCGATAGATATCGCCACGCCAGACGATTTCGAAATCCTCAAACCCAGCTTTTGAAAGCTTGCCCGCAAGCTCTGCTTCCAGCAGAGCGCCGGCGATTCAACCAGTCCAGAGGTCGATGTTCCTCTTGGCGCTTTCCGGAATGGGCTTGTCCACTAAGATATCGGCGATCTGCAGACGCCCGCCCGGTTTCAGGACCCGGTTCATTTCCTTGAAGATTTCGTCTTTGTCCGGGGCCAGGTTGATAGCTCCGTTGGAGATGACGACATCAGCCCAACCATCTTTTACCGGAAGCTCTCCAAAGAGACCCTGGTGAAAAGAGGCGTTCTCAACGCCAGTGGCTTTGGCGTTGATCCTGGCTTTGTCGACCATTTCCTGGGTCATATCGATCCCGATGATCTCGCCATCGGGGCCGGCCATCTTGGCGGCAATGATGCAGTCCAATCCGGCGCCGCACCCCGCGTCAACCACCCTCTCGGCGGAATTGATGTTCCCCAACATGAACGGGTTACCGGTGCCGGCAAAAGACTCTATGGCCGATTCCGGCAACCCCTCCTACCAATGGTCTCGGTACTTCAACAAGGCTGTGAGCCGCCTGCCGGCGTGTAAATGGAATCCCAATTCCGGGTTTTGCGCCACTTGGCAGTACTCTCGGGAAACCTCGCTGCGCAGGGTGTCGATGAATACGGCCGGTGGTTTGGAATCTGGAGAATGCACGTAAGGCTCGGGCTCCGGAGGATAGTACACGTATGTTTTTATGTCGCCGATATCATCGTACCGCTCTTCGCCTTCCTCCACCTCCCATTCGGGTGGGGCTAGGTCACGGTAAGCGGGCTCGGTAAACAGCCTGTACTCTTATGTACCCCATAAACAACCCAAACGGCCCATTGGAATCAGGAGCTACCAGAGGTGCGGATCAAAGGCGATTATGGGTTGAATGGGGAGGAAACGCGGCTGCAATAAGGGAGCGAACGGGGAGGATGCCGTCGCCGGAGCGGTACTCACTCCGGCGCAAATGACGAATAAATGTTGTTAGGCCAACTCGCGAACGCCGCCTACGAGGAGTTCCACTTCTTCTTCGGTGTTGAAGAAATGGAGCGAGACCCGCACTCCGGCGGGGTGGCCTACCTGACGGACTACGATCTTGTGGTCCTCCCACAGCCGTTCGACGACCGATATCGGCGTCTGGCCCTCAACCGCGAACGTGACGAGCCCCGAAGAATCGCGCCGCTCGGAAGGTGATAGCACCGTGACGCCGGGCACTTCCGAGAGTTTGGCCTTGGCCGATTCCGCCAAGTCTAGGTTGCGCGTTTCGATATTGTCGATGCCGGCCTCTTCGATGAACTTGGTGGCTTCCAAAAAGGCCGCCTGCACCGGAACGCTGACCGATCCACCCAAGAATTTCTCCATCGAGTCTGCAACCGGCTGGAAGTTATGCGCGTTCGCTGGGCGGGCTATGCCACGGCCCCCGGTGTGGGCCGGATGGATCCGCTCCAGATGTTCGCGGCGGATGTACAGTGCGCCGGAACCCTCGTAGCCCAGAAGCCATTTCTGGCCGGGGATGGAGTAGAAATCGAATCCGGAACGGGCCATATCAAGCTCGATGTGGCCGCCTGTCTGCGCCCCGTCCAGCATCATCAGGATCCCCCGGTCTTTGGTGGCCCGCCTGATCTCTTCAGCGGGCATCCGCCGGCCCGTGGCGTACAGGATGTGGCTGATGAAGACCATGCGAGTCTTGGGCATGAACGCGGCCTCGATCTTGGTCACGATGGTCTCGCTGGAGTCGTGGACCTCCAGGTCCACCACCTTCACGGCCACCCCATAACGTTGGCCGATCAATTGTGCCGGCGCGATGACTGAACCATGTTCCATGTCGCAGATTATGATCTCGTCTCCCTGCTGCCAGTCCAGCCCGCTGAGCACTATATTTAGACCCTCGGTCGTGTTGCGCGTGACCATGACCTCATCGATCGATGCGTTGAAGATACGTGCCGCGGCAGCCTGCGCCTGCTCTTGTATCTCCTTGCCCGCTTCATAGACACCGGATGTGGTCGTTCCCTGTTCCAGTTCCAGGTCGATACGGTCTTTCATGGCCTGGGCCACCCGCCGCGGCGCAGGACCCGACCATCCGGTATTCATGTATGCCGTGTGCGCCAACACGGGTATCTGGCTTCGTATCTTGTCAATGTCCACGTTAGGCATTCCTCAATTGTCGATTTCCTAAAATCCACATCGGCCCGGACCCCACGAGGCCCAGGCCGACGAATAGTTACCCGGTTAGCGGCGTTGGAATTACCTGGGTGAGTAGTCAGTCAGACGCAGTATGGAGTGCTTGGACACTCGCACCAAGGCCCCGTTCTCTTCTGAGGCGGCCCTTGCTTTCTGCCATTCCGGGTCCGATTGGAAGCCGGTCCAGCCCTTTTCTCGGGCCGCCAGGTCGGGATAGCCCAGCATATAGACCAACCGGTTGCTGGTGCCCACGTCCTCGGTCCAGTAAGCCACGTTCTCTATGCCGTGCTTCTCGAAAAGGCCCATGGTGTGGTTGGAGAACCGGTTGTGCAGGTCGGGCAGCTTTCCGGGCATGGCCTCGTAGACCCGCTTCTCATGAAGCGTCGTCTTGAAGGACGGCTGTGGGGAGTACGGGGTCAAGCTCATGAATGAATTGATCACCTGAGCGACCAAAGGACCGTTTTTCTCGGTCTCAGCCCGCACTTCGTGCCACGGCTTATGAGCGCCGAAGGCGGCCCACTTTTTTTCCCGGTCAGCCATGCTGTCGAAGCTGAGGATGTAGGTCAGTTGGTTGCTGGCGCCGATCTCATCGTTCCAGAAACCGACCATACCGATGTCGAACTCTTCGAAGAATCCGATGGTGTGATTGGCGAAGCGGGCGTTGATGTTCGGCAACTTGCCGGGCACGGCTTTGTAGATCCGTGACTCGTAAATCATTCTATTGCTCCTAGCGCCGTTCGATTTGTTAATTGGGTGTTGATTACTTCGTTACTTCTTCTCGATGAACTCGAGTTGAACACCGTCGGGCCCCTCGAAGAACACCACACGGCGGTCTCCTGAGATGGAAGTTTCTTCCAATATCGTGGCGCCGTTGGCCTTCAGGCTGTCGATCATGCCCTGGATGTCGTCGGCGTCGATGGCGATGTGCTCGATACCGTATTTCTGGTCTCTGGTCTGAGTCTCTATGTGCTTGGTCACATTCAAGGTCAAACCATGAAGGTCCAGGCGCACTCCGATGTCTCCGACGTCGGCGATCTTGGTTGCGCCCAAGGTGTCGATATAGAACTGTGCGGTCTTCTGAGGGTCCGGTGTCTTCAGATGGACGTGGTTCAGGCTCAGTGCCATTATGCGCCTCCATTCCGGTTCCAGATTCAGTATGCGTGTGGCTTCCGCCAGATCAGGGGCAGAATAGTCCACCCGGCTAGCCTAGTCAAGCTGAATCGATGGCCCGCAAGCGAGGCCCGCCACGCACGCCGGGATTTCGTATTATAATTCCCCAGTAATTTCAGAGCCTCGGCTAGCAACCACGGCGAAAAATTCTGAATCAGAAAGGAGGGGAACATGCCCATAGAGCAGTATGCCCCGGAACTATCCAAGATCATATCCACCGACGAGCCCATCCTTGAGCTGGCCGATGGCTTCGGTGGAGACCAAGGTCCGGCTGAAGGGCCGCTCTGGTGGAAAGAGGGCGGTTACCTGCTGTTTAGCGACATCCATAACAACCGAAGGATGAAGCACAGCCCTGGCGGAGATACCGTCGTAGAGCGGGAACCCACCAACAGGGCCAACGGCCTGACCCGCGACCTGCAGGGCCGGCTGGTGTCCGCGGAGCACGATAGCCGCCGCGTCGCCCGTCTTGAGGCCGACGGCAGCATCACAGTCATTGCCAGCAGCTTCCAGGGACGACGGCTGAACCGCCCCAACGACGTGGTGGTGAAATCCGACGGCAGCATCTATTTCACCGACCCCTGGACCAGCCCCAACCCCGCGGAGCAATGGGACCTGACGTTCTCGGGCGTTTACCGGGTCAGCGCCGATCTGGGCACAATCACCCTGTTGATCGGCGATTTCGTCGTCCCCAACGGGCTGATGTTCTCTCCCGACGAGAGCATACTTTACATCAACGACTCCAGACGGGGCCACATCAGGTCCTTCGAGGTCATGCCCAACGGGACACTGGCCAAGCAAACCGACAAAGCCCTGATAGACGTCACCGGCAGCGAGCCTGGAGTGCCCGACGGCATGAAGGTGGACATCGAAGGCAACATCTACACGGGTGGCTCCGGCGGCCTATACATCTTCGACCCCTCAGGCAAGAAACTGGGCCTGATCAAGCACGGATATACGGCCACTACCAACCTGGCATTCGGCGGTGACGACTGGAAGACCCTCTACTTCACCAGCCGCAACCAACTGGGCTCTGTAAAAGTAAACATCCCAGGCAACCCAGTCCCCGCCGTCAAAAAGTAAAGAGAGGGACTATACCGTATCCTCCAGCAACCAAAAAAAGAAACAAGACCGCACAAGGAGAAACCAAATGGCTAGACTACCCGCCGTAACCCGCGACCAACTTGCCGCGGAAGACCACGAATATTTCGATTCCATCGTAGGCACCCGGGGCAGCATCCGCGGGCCCTACGGCGTATTGCTCCATAGTCCCAAGCTGGCGGCCCGCGTGGCCGACACCGGGGCATTCGTCCGCTACGAATTCAGCATTCCCGAGGCTCTGAAGGAAACGGTCATCATCGCCACGGCCAGAGAGATGCGTTCCCAGTATGAATTCTCGGCCCACGCCAAGCTGGCCCGTGCCGCCGGCGTCTCCGATGAGACCATCAAGGCCGTGGCCAACGGCACCGCGCCCGCCGGCCTTTCGGGCGACGAGGCGTTGCTCGTGGGGTACGTGAAGGAGATGCTACAGGAACATAAAGTCAGCGATGCCACCTACAAAGCCCTAGTGGACCGGTTCGGCGAGCAGGACACCCTGCATCTAGCCGTGCTGGTCGGCCACTACATGCTGGTAGCCCAAGTCCTGGCAACGGTGGACGTGGAACTTGGCGAAGGCATGGTCGCGGAGATACCCGAGTAAGACTTAATCACCGATTCGATCCGGTGCAAGAAGGGAGTCCCGACAAATCGGGACTCCCTTTTTTGTTTCAGCCAAGTTACGGATCCCCTCGTACCCTAGCGCCCCTAAACGCTCATGGTGAGCCTGTCGAACCACAGCCACGCAGTAGAAATTCTCACCAGTAACATAACTTATGCGCATCCTTCGACATCCTTCCGCGGAAGGACAGGACGAGCGGTTTGGGACGCGGTGGACTATACCGATGCAGCCCAGAGGTGATTAGCCCGCCTACTCCAGCGTATCCGTCAGCGTAACTTGCAGTTCGCCGTCCAGCCTGAATATAAATTCCACTGGTCCCCCGGAGGGGAACTTGTCGCGGTCGACAGTGACCATAGTCATTGGTGCATAGAGATAGGGATACTCCCGGCCCTGGGCGTCTTCATCCAATTCCAGGTCCACCACGGCCCGGTTTCCGTCTATCTCCAGCCCAACTACCGACAGAGGGTCGCCCTGCACCGGCAGCCACAGCAGATACGCCACCAGGAGCACTGAGCCAGGAAACTCGGCGCGGCTCAATGTAGTGCCGGTGCCAACAGTGCGCTTGCTGATCACGGTCCGGTTGAAATTCTCCAGTTCTTGGGAGGTGGTTATCACCGCAACTCGCAACTCTCTGGAGAACGCGTTGGCCGACTGCTGATTAGACGGCGAGACCCAGCCGCTGTTTACGTAACGCCAAAGGGGCGGTGTGGCGGCCTCTTGAGTCGCCTCAGTTTCGACAATCGCCGTTGGTTCTTCCGTGGGATCTACAGAAGGCGAGGCCGTATCGCCGCCGCAGTCAGCGATAAGAAAAACGGCCACGATGGCTGTCAAAACCGCCGGATAGATGGTCGGCATTCGCCCTTCTTGGCAGTGCTGAGGAAATTTCAACCGCAGCACCATGGTTTCCGGGGAGTTACAGTTGAATACACCCGTAGAATCACATGTATCTTTAGCTACGTATGATATCAAAATTCAGGTTTCCAACGCACGCCGCCGTGGCTGGAAAAACCCCCGCCCAAAAATCAACCATAGTCGGAATAGTCTACCCTTGTAAATCCAATTCTCCACTGTCAGACTAGACTTATGCGTATCGGTGATTTCGAATTCCCGGAGCCCCTGCCAGAGCTTAAGGACCCCCACGTATTGGCTGTCCTCAGGCCTTGGATTGACGTCGGAAACGTTGGGACCCTGTCCATGAGACGTTTGGAGCGTCATCTCGAATCCAAAGAGATTGGGCGCTTGGCCAAACCAGGGCGCTATTACGACTTCACCCGTTACCGCCCGAAATCGGTCTTGAAGCAGGGCGTTCGGGAATACAGTATCCCTTCCACCACGATCAGCGCCAGCGCCAGGGAACACGGCCCCGACCTCATCACCCTCCACCTGCTGGAACCCCACCTTCACGGAGAGGACTACACCGATTCCGTGATAGAGGTATTGAAATATTTCGGGGTCAAGCGCTATTCCATGATCGGCGCTATGTACGACATGGTTCCCCACACCCGCAAGCTATTGGTTTCGGGGGGCACGGTAGACGCCAACAACGAGGACGAATACAACCTCGTCGGCGTGCGCCCCAGCGACTACGAAGGGCCGACCACGATTACATATCTGGTCTCCAATACCCTTGAAGAGATGGGCGTCGAGACCCGCATCTTCGTGGTCCATCTACCCCAATACTTCCAGGTTGAAGAGGACTTCACAGGAACCGCACGGCTAACGGAGATCCTCTGCACTCTGTATGGACTCCCCAGCCGTCTGGCGGACCAGGAACGGGGACGCCAACAGTACGCATCCCTGCAGAATATCGTCTCGGACGCTTCAGAGGTCGCAGGTCTCCTGGAGCGGTTGGAAGAGCGCTATGACCGCGAGAACGGCGACGCCTCTTCTTCCTCCAGCCCCCTCTCCCCCATGGTGGAGGAATTCCTACAGGGCCTGGGTTCAAACGTGGATCCCGATACAGATCTGGACCTAGACCTCGATTTCGACGACGACCCGGACGACGAATAGCCTGCCCATCAGTTGGCCGGTAGTACGTGTCCGACTCCCCTTCTCTCGACACTGAATACCTGGACCCCGTTGCGTTAACGCAGCGGCTGGTGCGTTTCGGTACCACAAACCCGTCGGGCAATGAAGGCGAGTGCATCGCCCACATAAAATCGCTGCTGGACGGCGCAGGCATCCATAACCAGGTCTTACCAGGTCTTGGCCAAAACACCCGGCCAGCCCAACCTCATCGCCCTCCTGCCCGGCGTCGGCAGTGCGGCGCCCTTACTGCTCCAGGGCCACGTCGATGTGGCGCCGGCCGATCCGTCCCGTTGGCAGCAACCGCCGTTCGGTGGCGACATTGTTGACGGCGTACTTTGGGGCCGGGGCTCGCTGGACATGAAGGGCGGCATAGCCATGATGCTCCATGCCATCATGCGGGCCAAGGCCGACGAATTACTCCCGCCGGCGACATCATGCTCGCCTTGGTCTGTGACGAGGAGTCTGACGGAGACCACGGCGCCCGCTATCTGGTGGAGGAGCATCCGGAGCTCTTCCAAGGGATCAGATACGCGATAGGCGAATTCGGCGGGTTCAGTTTCAACCTGGGGCGGCAGCGGTTCTACCCCATAATGGTGGCCGAGAAACAGGTGTGCCACCTTCGAGTCACGTTCAAGGAGGTCGGTGGCCATGCTTCGCTGATCCAAGGCGACAACCCGATGGCGGATTTGGCACGGCTCCTGCAGCAGGTCCAATCGCGCAATCTGCCAACCCACGTTACCCCCGAAGCCCGGATGATGTTTCAGGCCATCGGCAGGCACCTATCCCCAATTGCCCGACTGGGAATGGCCGCCCTGCTCAATTCGCGTTTCACTGCCCTCGCGTTAAAGTTGATGGGCTCCCGGGGCCGGACATCAGGGCCGTTGTTCCGAAACACCGTCAACCCGACGATCGTTCGCGGCGGCGATCAGATAAACGTCGTACCCGGAGTGGTGTCCGTTGATCTGGACGGACGGCTGTTGCCCAACATGCCCCCAGACCGGCTGATCTCTGAATTAGCTGTGATCGCCGGGAAGGACGCTACCATAGAGGTCCTGAGTCACGACCCCGGACCTCAGAGCCCAGATATGGGCTTGTTCGACACTCTAAGTGGCGTTTTACGGGAGAGCGATCCGGACGGCATCCCTGTGCCCATGCTCATGCCTGCGGCGACGGATGGAAGGCTATTTGCCCGCCTTGGCACCCAGACTTACGGTTTTCTGCCAATGTTGCTGCCATCAACGCTGGATTTCGCTGCGGTCATCCATGGCCCCGATGAGCGTGTCCCAGTGGATGCCATCAACTTCGGAGCAGACGCGGTTTACCGCCTGTTGCAAAGGTACGGACGCACCCCCTAGGCTGGGTGTCGGAATGCCGTATTTTGTTTGACGTGCTATAGGGGGTATGCTAGAGTGAATCCACCTATCTTTCACGTATTTGATGAGGATTTTATCGGAGGTACCAGAGTATAGCTAGACAATATCGGGTCAACGAGCGGATCAATAGCCCCCAAGTAAGAGTCATCGGTGACGACGGGGCCCAGCTCGGTGTGATGGATCTCGCCCGTGCGCTTCAACTCGCGCGCGACGCCGATGTGGACCTGGTTGAGGTGGCTTCCAACTCCGATCCCCCTGTCTGCAGGCTACTGGACTACGGCAAACTCCTTTATCTCACCTCGAAGAAAGAACGCGAGTCCAAGAAGGGCCAGAGAAGCACCGAGCAGAAAGAGGTGCGCTTCCGGCCGAATATCGGGACTCATGACTTGGACGCGAAGACTCGCAAGATCCGCGAGTTCATTAGCGACGGGTCCAAGGTGAAGCTCACTGTCCGTTTCCGCGGACGGGAAGCCGCCCACCAGCAATTGGGCCTTTCGGTCCTGAAGCGGGTGGCCGACGAATTGAAAGACGAAGTACGTTTGGAACGCCCGCCGGCCATGGAAGGCCGGGCGTTGTCCATGGTGCTGATTCCGGCCCTGGTCAAGACTGAAAAGGGTGCGGACGAGGCGCCAGAAGATAAAAAACAGGACCAAGTAGAAGAACTGGCTGATGCCAAAACTTAAGACACACAAAGGCGCCAAGGCCCGCATACACATCACCTCCACAGGCAAGCTGATGCGCCGCAAGCGGATGAGCAGTCACCTGCGGCGCAAGAAGCCCACCAAGGTAACCAGGAAATACGCCGATAAGTTAGCGGTAGACAGTGCGGACTTCAAGCGTCTGCACAGAATGCTTCCCTACGGCTGAGCAATTAACCTTAATCCGGAGATTAACCCGTGCCTAGAGTCAAACGTGGCGTTACTAAACACGCCCGCCACAAGAAGATACTAAAAGCAGCCAGAGGCTACTCCGGCGCTTCATCTCGCAGTTATAAGTGGGCCCATGAAGCCGTCATGCACGCCTGGGCTTACTCCTACCGGCATCGCCGCGAACGCAAGGGCGACTTCCGCCGCTTGTGGATCATCCGCATCGGCGCAGGCTGCCGAGAGGCGGGCACCACCTACAGCCAGTTCATGCACGGCCTGAAGTTGGCCGGAGTGGAGCTAGACCGCAAGATTCTGGCTGATTTAGCTGTTCGGGATACCGATGCCTTCAACAAGCTGGTAGCCATCGCCAATGAACAATTGGCTGCAGCCTAGATTGCTCAAAACGTAAAGCAAAAACCGGACCTTCCAGGTGGAAGGGCCGGTTTTTTGTTCCCTGTGATCAGTGGCCCGGTTTATGGGCCCGGTTGCAATTGGTCCGTCTACTTCCTCGCGAATCCGTAGTAGGTGTCGTTGTCCAAGATGCGAAGCAGACGTTCTTCGGTTATGACGATCGGCCGGATCGGGGTGGCCCAGCGCTCCGTAAGCTCGTAATGCAGATCGGTCAGCGACATGGGCCGGTTGTTCCGCGCCAATAGCGTGCGAAATACGATCTCTTGCATCGGCATGTCTGACCGGATGAAGTTGGAGTCGTTCTTATAATTCTGAGAAATCTCTCGAATCAGTACCTTCACGTTGCCCATCTCGGCGATCGACTTTGACTTGGACGGGCTCTCGGCGGTCAGCCTTCCGGCAATCAGGTGCACCGGGGAGCGCTCCAAATATTTCAGACGGTCGGCGCTGATGAGGAACAAAGGGCTCTCTTTTTCAGGTTGTTCTTCTACCGATTCCTCGGCTGCCAGTTCTTCGGCATCGGGTTCTTGCGTTGTCATACTTGTACCTCTTCGTTCCAATCCAACATGATGATCTGTACCTGTTCCCCGGCGTCCTTGCCGGACAGGTCCTCGGGGCATATCGCCAGGCCGTTGGCCCGGGACATGGACGTTAGTATATTGGAGCCTTGGGGACCTGTAGGAGTGGCCTGGTAGACTCCGTCTTTCAGTTCTACTTCCACCCTAGCATATACCCGGCGTCCATCCTCGTTTCTGATCGGGCCGGTAAGCACGCCGTCAACCATCGGCCGCGGAATCTTGGTCCGGCCTAGCATCGTGCGGATAGCCGGCCTGGCAAACATCTCAAAGGCCACCATGGCGCTCACGGGGTTGCCTGGCAGGCCCAAGAGGGGGATGTTCTTCCCACCGGAGCCGTTCAAGTGCCCAAAGGCCAGGGGTTTGGCCGGACGCATCCGCACCGACCAGAAGTTCATCTCGCCCCGCTCGTTAAGAACCTCTTTCACGATATCATAATCGCCCTTGGAAACACCTGCCGAAGTGACCACCAGGTCAGCTCCCGCGGTAGCTTCCAACTTGATGTTCAGGTCTTCCAGATTATCCCTGGCGATGCCCAATATCTTGGGGACGCCGCCGCTGGCCACAACCGAAGCGGCCACGCTGAATGTGTTGGAATCGTAGATCTTGCCGCCGGACAAAGGGGTGCCGGTTTCCTCAAGTTCGTCTCCGGTGGCCAGAACCGCCACCACGGGGCGGCGTATCACTTTAACCGTGTCCATTCCCAGGGAGGCGATGACTCCAACTTCGGCAGCCCGCACAACGGTGCCTTTCTCCAATACCAAAGCCCCTTTACTCACGTCCTCGCCGGCCGGGCGCACATTGCAGCCAGGTGGCATGTCGGCATAGATGGCCACCTGGTCCAGAGGTTTACCCTCACGCTTGCGCTGGACCTCGTCTGTTTCTTCGAAGGGCACCACTGTGTCAGCGCCGTCCGGCACCGGCGCTCCGGTCATGATCCGGATGGCAGTACCTGGAACTACGGTCTTATCGGGCATCTGACCGGCCGCCACGATACCGATGACCTCCAGGTTGCTGGGGTTTTCCTGGGAAGCCCCGGCGATGTCGCTATGGCGCAGAGCGTACCCGTCCATTCCCGAGTTGGCCAGCGGAGGAAGGGCGAGGGGCGAGTTGATGTCCTCGGCCAGCACCTGACCCATGCACTCCAACACGGGTTTTTCCTCGGCCTCCAGAGTCCGGAAGCTGGCAATCACGCGCTCGTAGGCCTGCTCAACGCTGAGCATGTCTTCTTGGGCGTGGCCATGGCCGTGGGAGTGGACCGGTTCGTGCCCACTGTCATGATGTCGACCGTGATTGTGACTAGTCATATCTCTTCGTGGTTGCCTTAGGTTAGGACCAGCTAAGCCCTCAGCGTTACGTTTAATTCCTTTTCCAAGGTCCGTAGAAGACCGTCCAAAGACCGGTTGACCTCTTCGTTGGTCAAGGTCCGATCCCTCGCTTGGAAGTATACGTGAAATGCCAGCGATTTGGTGCCTTCGGCGATGTTTTCGCCGGCATAGATATCGAACAACTCAGCCCGGTCGACGCCCCGGTGGCGCAGTATCAACTGGGTCACGCGCCCAGCATCAACGTCCGAGGGCATCACGAGGGCCAGGTCGCGGGTGGCGGAGGGATATCTGGGCAATGGCTCAAACTGCTGCTGCGACGACGGCAGGGCGGCAAGAATGGGCCCAAGGTAAAGTTCGAAAGCAGCCACCTGCGGCGACTCCAGACCCAAGCGTTCCATAACCACCGGGTGCACCTCGCCAACGAGGCCCAGTAACGCATCGCCTGACTTTATCGCCGCGCACCGCCCCGGATGGAATGCCGGGTCGTCGACGGGTTCGTAAGTGGCCGTCACGCCCAAACGGTCCAGCACCGACTCAACTACGCCTTTGGCGTCATAGAAGTCCAGCAGGCTATCGTCTTCAAGCCACGAGGGTTCATGGCGCAGTCCGGCCAGCACTCCGGCGACGGTTTCCCGTTCTTCGGGTAGGTCCCCGTTGCGTGGCCAAAATACCCGTCCGGCCTCAAACATGCGGAACGGCCCGGCGCTGTGGCCTTGGTTCGATGCCAAAGTTGCCAATAGGCTGGCCCGCAACGTCGTGCGGAGATACTCGCGGTCGGAGCTCATGGGGTTGGCCACCCGCAGGGGCAAGGCCGACTTGTCCAGATGTTCGACCTGTTCCAACTGCTGCAATGTAACCAACGGATAGTTGATCACTTCCTGGATCCCCGCAGCCGCAAGCACGTCCTTGATCTGGTCACGGAGCCCCATTACCGGCACAGGTTGCTGGAAGGGAATGGGACTGGAGAGCATGGTGGTCGGGACAGATTGGTAGCCGATGGTCCGCACCACCTCTTCGACCAAGTCCTCTTCGATGTTCACATCGTTACGCCAGTAGGGGACGGTCACTTTAAGTGCAGCGTCGCTCTCGGACTCCCAGGTGAATCCCAGGGCATCCATGGTCTCTTTGACTCGCTTTAGGTCCACTTCCATGCCCAACATGCGCTTGATCTTACCGCTGGTCAAAATCACCACCGGGGGATCGGCGCCTTCGTCGGAAAGAACATCCACGATGCCGGGCGCCACTGTCCCGCCGGCGACTTCCTGAATCAGGCCAGTGGCCCGGCGCAAGGCGATGGGCGCCAATTCCGGGCGAAGACCCTTTTCGAACCTCAGGGTGGCTTCAGTGCGCAGTCCCAAAGTTTGGGCTGTCGCCCGGTTGTTGGTCCCGTCAAATGTCGCCGATTCCAGAAGCACGTTCACCGTGTTGTCGCTGATCTCACTATTGGCCCCGCCGATCACCCCGCCCAGGCCGATGGGGTCGTTAGCATCAGCGATAACCAGGTTCTCGGGGGTCAATTTGCGCTCCACGCCGTCCAAGGTAGTCAAGGCCTCTCCTGGCCAGGCCCGCCGAACTATCACCGTGGCGTCTTTGATCAGGTCATAATCGAAGGAGTGCAGCGGCTGGTTGTACTCCAGCATCACAAAGTTGGTGACGTCCACCACGTTATTGATGGGCCTGAGTCCAGCCCGGGTCAGCCGGTCCTGCAACCACTGCGGAGAAGGGCCGATTTTGACGCCCAGTAGCAGGCTGGCGGTGTAACGGCGGCAGAGCTCCGGAGAGGCCACGCTGATGTTGACCTTCTCCGTGATTGGCGCCCCAGATTCTTCGTAGCTCGCCTCCGGTTCTAGGACAGTCTTCCCCGTCAGGGCCGCCACTTCGTGGGCCACGCCCAGTACCGAGAGGCAGTCCAAGCGGTTGGGGGTAAGTTCCAGGTCCAAGACGGTATCGCCAAGATAATCGTCCAGCAGGGCTCCGGTGGGAGCGTCGTCAGGCAGCACGATTATTCCTGAGTGATCGTCGCCCAGACCTAACTCGATGGCAGAACAGATCATACCCTGGGATTCCACGCCCCGAATCTTGGCCGCCTCCAGGGTTTCATGCCGCTCGCTGTGTGTGTTGTAGATATTGGCGCCGACCTTGGCGAAGCAGATCTTCTGGCCTGTGGCGACGTTGGGCGCGCCGCAGACCACTTCCAGTTCCTCGGAGCCAGTGGTCACTACGCAAAGGCGCAGCCGGTCGGCGTTGGGATGGGGGCGGACGTTGGTCACATGGCCCACGAAGACCTCGTTCCAGCCTCCGATGACCTCAACCTCGCCAACCTCGATGCCGGCCATGGTCAGCCGGTGGGCCAACTCCTGGGCAGGCAGGTCAACGTCCACGTATTGTCTGAGCCAGCTTAGGGGCACTCTCATGTTTCTATCTCATGTCCCGGCAGACCGGGGCCTGCGAAGCGGCGGGCCATCGCCCTCCGGTTGTGAATCTCATTAAAATTGCCGCAAGAACCGGAGGTCGTTGGCGTAGAAGTGGCGAATGTCGTCGATGCCGTATTTCAGCATGGCGATCCGCTCGGGGCCCATGCCAAAAGCAAACCCGGTGTATTTCTCAGTGTCGTAGCCCACACCCTCCAAGACCTTGGGGTGAATCATTCCGGCGCCCATGATCTCGATCCAGCCGCTGTCGCGGCAGATGCGGCAACCGTCGCCCTCGCCATTACAGGCAAAACAGTCGATGGACATGTCCACCCCGGGCTCCACGAAGGGGAAATAGTCACAGCGGAAGCGTATCTGGCGCTCTTCGCCGAACATCCTGCGTGCGAATTCATAGAGGGTGCCCTTGAGATCGGCAAATGTGATTCCCTCCCCAACGGCCAGACCCTCCACCTGGTAGAAATGCCATTCGTGGGTGGCGTCGGTGGCCTCATAGCGGTAGCACTTTCCAGGCACCACTACTCTGATGGGCGGCTCCTGGCCTTCCATGACCCTGGCCTGCATCGGCGAGGTGTGTGTCCGCAGCAGCATCGCCTGCTCGCCCGCCGGGTCTTCATAGTCCACCCAGAGGGTGTTCCACATGTCCCGTGCCGGATGACCTTTAGG
>Ga0209445_1000572_pt1 | contig 20869 bp, 17 predicted proteins | sample MarorgKNORR_S2LV_4_FD_188223 | JGI IMG/M metagenome (GOLD analysis project Ga0209445, IMG submission 188223) | Marine microbial communities from the Southern Atlantic Ocean, analyzing organic carbon cycling - NADW_A/KNORR_S2/LV (SPAdes) (version 2) | ecosystem: Environmental > Aquatic > Marine >... | reverse complement strand
CGCCACCAAGGCATTTGAGCTGAACGATGAACGGCAGGCAGTGGGCGCCAACCCCGATGGCGACACTGAGGAACTGATCTTGGAGGCCGCCGAGAACTGCCCCGTGGCGGCAATCACCGTTACCGACGCTGACACAGGTGAACAACTTTTCCCATAGTGGTCACCACGACCTGACCACGCACAAAATAGGTTCAAAAAGCCCTCCTTTTCGGCGGCGTAGAGGAGGGTTTTTGATTTGGCTGCAAAAGCGCCCTGAACGAACCGACACCCTCTGAGGTGAGTCATGGATATAGGCATAGCCCTGCTAATGACCCAGCACGACTTCAACACCATCGACCTGGCCATTAAAGTTGAGGAACTCGGCTTCGAATCTCTCTGGGCGCCGGAACACGGCATAATCCCCATTGACTTTAAAGTTGACCCACCCCTGGGCCAGCAGGGCGGGGTGCCCAGATTCTATACGGAGGGCGGCATCAATCAGATCATCGACCCACTGATTTTCCTGGCCGGGGCCGCCACCGTCACCAAGAAGATTAAACTTGGCACGGGTATCTGCCTGGTGCCGGAACGCAACCCCATCCGCCTGGCAAAAGAAGTGGCCACCCTGGACCAGATATCCGGCGGCCGGTTCCTATTTGGCGTGGGCGCGGGCTGGCTCAGAGGAGAGTCCGAGATTCTGGGGGTAGACTTCCCTCACCGGTGGAAGCAGACCCGGGAATATATAGACGTGATGAAGGAGTTGTGGACTACCGAAACCACCGAATACCACGGTGAATACGTCGATTTTCCGCCCTTGGTCTGCGCCCCCAAACCGGTGCAGAAGCCCCATCCGCCCATTTTCGTGGGTGGCGAGCTTGAAGCCGCCGCGCGCCGCATCGCCAACTACGGCGACGGCTGGCTACCCAGGGCCCGCAATACCTCCGAGTACGAGGACCCGGATAAGCTGTCCGCCGCGCGGAAGCACATAGAGGAACTGATGACTGCACGCGGGCGGGACGCATCGAAGCTGAACATCACCATGTGGGATGCGCCCCACGACCGGGACATGAACCACCGCTTCTTCGATGCTGGCGCCGACCGCGTCGTCCATATGCTTAACACCACCGACCAGAAGTCGGCCCAAGAAGACCTCGAGCGGGTGGCAGAAGCCGTGCTCTGAGCGGTTCTCGTCGGGCAAGCCCCATGTCCCAACGTCACTGCATAGCAATATCAGCTGATTACCTTTAAAATCACGCGGCGCGAACCAACCGAACAAGCTCAAAAGAGGTGAAACATGGCTTCCCATCCCGGTCCCAACTACGATCCTTTCCCTGAGGGCGGCAGTCATCGTTCCATGGTCATCGAATGCGAGGCAGACGACCTGGGCAACATGCTCCGCCGGGCCAAAGTCAGCGGCTTCGAAATCATGTGCGACGAGCCCGAAGCCATCGGAGGCAATGGCACTGCTCCGGCTCCATTGCATTATTTCGCGGCCTCCATCTTGTTTTGAGAAATGACCCAGATTGAGAGGTACTCTCAATTGATGAAGGTGAATGTCACAAAGGTTAGAGCCGAGGCTACCGTCCACTTCGATATCTCAGGCTCAGTGTTGGCCGGCACCATTAAAGCCGGGGCGCCCAAGGTGGAAACAAGGTACGAGATTGAATCGCCAGACGACCCTGCCAAAGTCGCGGCCATGCTTCGCAACGCCAAAAACGGTTGCTGGGTAAGAGCAGCAGTTGCCAATCCAACTCCATTTGAAGAAACATTGACTCTGAATGGCAAGGCGTTTGTTCTGGACTAAATGTCGACGATCTTTCTTTTCTTGATTGCGAACTACTGAGTCATCGGTAGGCGTATTAGCGTTTGTTAACCATCAAATGTGATGGCGAGACATTGAAAAGACTACGGGAAATGACGCAAATCCGCTGCAACATCATTTACCGGGATGAAGGTGAAGATATCGACGGCGACGGTTCAGGGTCAAAACCAATGGAATACCTCCAACCTCGATTGTCTTTCAAGAAATGACGTAGATTAGGCGACACGCCTATTAAACATATAGGGTGCAATAAAATACGGGCCCAAGTCTCGGCAATTTTCAATAAGCGGATTAGTCTTTAATCACAGGAACGCAGAAGATTTTGGAGAAATTGAAGTCTACTATCAGCTTCAGTCTAGATAATGCGGCATGACCTCTTTGATAAAGAGGTCAATGGAACGCTCTGCGACCGCACTGTCCATATTGCCAAAATGGAAACCACACACGAAATAGTTCGCACCAGTAGCTACGTACTCATCTAAATAGCTTCTCACCGTATTTGGGGTTCCCGCTATCACCCTAAACGCAGCAGATCCACCGTGCTCAACTACTTGCCCCGGCTCAGGCCGCTGCTGAACGTTACTAGAATCTGACGAATTGTTAGTGAGGTACTTCTCGCCGGCGTCTCGGTCTGGCAGACCCGACGGGCGAACCTCTCCGCCTCCCCAGACTTCACTCAATCCTCTACGCTCTGCCTCTAACCGGCGGGGAGTAAAGAGATTCCAGAGATATTGTTCCCATGCTGGCTCGGCAGCCGCAGCAGCCTCTTCCTCTGTATCTGCCAATACCAAGTGGCTCACTAAGCCTATCTTCGGGTCTTCTCCCTGAGCAGTTTTAGCTCCTGGACCTTGGTAAATCTCCCACAATTCTTTGTATCGTCTTACATTAGCTTCGAATCCGCTCAAATTCCCAACAATAATACTGTTCATGCCATGTTGCGCAGCCGTCTCAACGTTACGCATGTACCACATAGGAGGATATGGTACTTGCTTGGGTCTAAGCCGCATCGGCAATTCATCAAACTGATAAAAATCTCCTGAGTGGGTTAATGAATCTGAACTTAGGCCTGCCTTGACCACCTCTAGCGTTTCGGTATATTTAGCAAGGTTTTGTTCCACGTCCCAGTCGCTACCCCAAAAATAAGCCTCTAAGACCCCTCCTCTACCTACTCCGACCTCTAGTCGCCCGTTACTTAAATGGTCGAGCATACAGATCTCTTCAATCAAGCGAAGTGGATGATGAAGCGGCAAAACGTAGATGCAAGGATTTAGGCGAATGCGGTCTGTCCTTTGGGATGCTGCGGCTAGGAAAACATTTTGCGATGGCGCTAGGCTATGTACAGCAGGCGTATGATGTTCTGCCAAGTGATAGGCATAAAATCCATCCGAGTCAAATCGTTCTATTTGAGAGAGACGGTCACTATAAACCTGACCTAAATCTTGACCAGGAATTGGTTCGATATGGTCAAATACGCCGAATTGCAATCCCATAATCACCCCTTAGTAGTACTTCCCCTTTGACCCAGCGAGGATTGTATCAGGAAATACAAGCAGTTACTTATTTGATATTTAGGCAACGAATCGCATATCATTCTGTTTTGATATGCAATCGAAATGCACGATCGATAAATACAGCAACTAGACCTCAGTCCGGTCGAGGTAGCTCTGGACTGAATAGTGACTCCCACACCCGCCGTCTTCATAGAGGGCTCTAAGGTCCCTTCGTGTAATCTGGCTCCAGGGGAACGGTATGCAGCGTTTCATCATGATTCGGTTGTCCTACGCAGTGCTTGTATTATTTGTTGTCAGCATCATCGTATTTATTCTGGCCCGGGCTTCCGGAAACCCAATCGATACAATGCTGCCTTTCGATGCCACCATGTCTCAACAAATGGCTTTCGAGAAACTGTGGGGGTTAGATAAAAGCTACCCCGAACAGTACTTTAAATTCATCGTTAACGCTGTCCAGGGCGATTTTGGGCAATCCGTTAAATGGTCAGACTCCACCGCAATGGGGATGGTATGGCAACGTTTCCCCGCCACGCTACAATTGGCCGGTTTCGCTATTGTTGTTAGCGTCCTCATCGCGGTCCCAGTGGGGGTTCTATCGTCGGTAAACAAAGATAATCCGTTCGACTTTATCGGGAAAGTCTTCGCACTACTGGGCCAGGCCACCCCACCGTTTTGGCTAGGTATAATGCTAATTTGGATTTTTGCAGTTGAATTAGATTGGTTCCCGACAGGCGGCAAAGCAGGGTTCAAGAGTCTGGTTCTTCCAGCGATCACGCTAGGCTGGTTTCAGGTAGCGGCGTTAATGAGAATTTTACGTTCGGCGATGCTCGAGGTGCAGGATACAGAGTACGTGACGTTGGCTCGTGTTAAAGGGATTGCTGAATGGAAGGTTATCTGGAAACACTGTTTGCGCAACGCCGCCATCCCGCCACTTACTCTGTTCGGTATCCTGGCAGCCCAGATAATGACAGGCGCGATCGTCACAGAGAGTGTATTCAGTTGGCCAGGGACAGGTTTACTAGCAGTGGATGCGATTCGAGGCAGAGACTACCCAGTGATCCAAGCCGTGGTTGTGCTGTTTTCGGTCATATACGTCATGATGAATCTGGCGATCGATATCGTATATGCATATTTAGACCCCCGTATACGATACGGAGATAACTGATTTCCATTGTCAAAGAGTCAACGTTTAGAACGAATTGTGGCATGCTCTCGATGAGCTATGCATAGTAGGAAGCATGGAAGCCAACACACCAAGTAAAACAATTTGGAACTCACTAATAAGAATTCTTTCAGCTATTCGTGAGGTTCGGCGATATCCTGTCATTCCAATTGTCATCTTACTTGTCGTTTTGGTAATCCCGGCCATATTCGCGCCATTCATAGCCCCACATGACCCACTGGACGGGCGATTACCCGACCGCTTGCAACCCCCAGTTTGGGATTCAAACGGCTCTTGGGATCATGTCCTAGGGACCGATAAACAGGGAAGGGACATATTAAGCCGTATCATTCACGGCGCTAAATACGTCTTGATAGTCTCACTTAGTGTCATCTTCGTTAGCGGACTAATCGGAGTTTCTCTTGGGCTTATTGCGGGCTATTTCGGAGGATGGGCCGATATGCTTATCATGCGGCTTGTGGACGTTTTCCTATCCATTCCTGCAATCCTATTGGCGCTCGCGTTAGTGTCCTCAAGAGGGCCCAGCTTTGGCATTGTGATATTTGTTATCTGTTTTATTTTATGGTCAAGATATGCTAGGCAGGTGCGCGGCGAAGTATTGGCGATAAAGACCCAAGACTACGTTATCCGGGCTCGAGTGGTTGGTGCTTCTCACTTTAGGGTCATAGTGCGTCACGTATTACCGAATGTGACTAATACCATAGTGGTTTTGGCCACACTACAGGTAGGGTTTGTCATACTGCTAGAGGCTATACTCAGTTTCTTGGGAGCTGGAATCCCAAGACCAACTCCAGCATGGGGATTGTTGGTGGCTGATGGAAGAGATTTGATAATTTCCGGCCGCGGCTGGCAATTGTCATTGTTCCCTGGCATCGCGATTGTACTAGTAGTCCTATCATTTAACTTGCTCGGCGACTGGTTGCGAGACCGACTCGATCCAAAGCAAAGGAATTTGTGACGTATGGAAGCGGAGACCGACGTAGTTCTTGAGGTAAACGACCTACAGACGCACTTTTTTACCCGACTCGGCATAGTCAAGGCGGTCGATGGGGTCAGCTTTAATGTCCGAAAGGGTGAGACGTTGGGAATCGTCGGCGAGTCTGGCTGTGGCAAGACCATGACAGCTCGCTCCCTCTTAAGGTTGGTTCCTAAACCATCGGGACGAATAGTTAATGGTCAGATCCTACTCAAAGGAGAAGACCTCCTACAGAAGAGTGAAAAGGAGATGCGTTCCATCCGGGGTCGCCGAATATCGATGATCATGCAAGATCCTCAGACTTCATTGAACCCTTTGTTTACCATCGGAAACCAACTACGTGAGGCTCTAGGTCAGGAATATAAGGAAACGTCAAAAAATATGGCCCAAAGGGCCATTGATGCACTGCAAAGCGTAAATGTAGCTGCCCCGGAGCGGCGCATACACGATTACCCTTTCCAAATGAGTGGAGGTATGAAACAGCGCGTGGTCGGTGCTATCGCTATGTCCTGCGAGCCTGACATCCTGATCGCAGATGAACCGACCACGGCGCTAGACGTCACCATACAATTGCAATATTTGAGGTTGCTGAAAGAAATCCAAGCCAATACGGGCTTGGCAATAATTTTTATCACCCACGACTTCGGCGTGGTGGCTAGAATGTGTGATCGGGTTGCTGTTATGTATGCAGGCCGAATCGTTGAACAAGGACCGGTGAGAGAGATATTCGACCACCCGTCCCATCCTTACACTGAAGCATTAATTGCATCTGTGCCCAAGCTGGAAGAGCAGGTTGATTGGCTTTATTCCATCGAGGGGCAACCACCTCTACTAATGAATTTACCCGAAGGTTGTAGGTTTGCCCCCCGATGCCCGGCAGCTCGAGACCGATGTACGGCCGAATACCCATCGACTTACAGCATCGGAGACAGTCATACCGCTGATTGTTGGAGGATGGATCCAGCATGGTAATACAGGCATCTGAACCACTGGTTCGAGTCGACAATTTAAAAAAATATTTTAGGGTCACTAAAGGCCTTGTATTGATGAAAACCGTGGGTTACGTCCAAGCGGTTGATGATATCAGCTTCACCATTGAAGAGGGAGAGACTTTTGGGCTTGTTGGCGAGTCCGGATGTGGGAAGACCACTACTAGCAAGTTGCTGCTTAGGATCGAGACCCCAACAGATGGACAGATTCGCGTCGATGGAGAGGACATACAGGCTTTCAAGGGCGAAAATCTCAAGGAATACAGGACCAAAGTAGGGGCAGTTTTCCAGGACCCATGGTCTTCTTTGAGCCCTCGTATGAGAGTCAGGGATATCGTTGCTGAACCTTTGGTAGTAAACCGGAATATGTCAAGGGCAGACGTGCAAAGCCGGGTAGCTGAAGTATTAGAGCAAGTAGGGCTACACAGTCAGCAAGCTGACAACTATCCGCACGAGTTTAGTGGGGGGCAACGGCAACGCATAGCAGTTGCCAGTGCTCTAGCGCCTCAACCCAAACTTATTATCTTGGATGAACCTGTGTCCGCATTGGACGTATCAATCCGAGCACAGGTGATGAATTTGCTTAAGGAGCTACAACAGCAATACAACGTAGCCTTTCTGTTGATCGCACATAACTTGGCAACAGTAAGGTATATGGCCCACCGTACTGCGGTAATGTACCTCGGAGAAATAGTTGAACAAGGCGAAACAGAGAGCCTTTTCAAAGATCCTCTGCACCCTTACACCAAAGCGCTATTTTCAGCTGCTTTGCCATCCCATCCGGACTTGATAAGGGAAGACATCGTTTTGGCCGGAGAAGTACCTTCTCCATTGAATCCCCCCTCGGGATGCCGTTTCCATACCCGGTGCCCATTTGCGATGGAAAAATGCTCAACTGAAGTGCCCGAGTATAAACAAGTGGATTCAGATCACGGGGTGTCCTGCTTCTTGTACTGACCACGAGGTGCGCATGCATGATCTGTGACAGCTATTAATCGTAGCAGCTGACCCACCAGGAGCAAATATAGGGATGTCATACAAATCTCATTCGAGTGGGTCAATCAAAATCCATTGGACATCTCCCCGGCTTACTTGAACTAGAATCAAGAAGGTCATCAGGGATAATCAGTGATAAGCGCCCTTCCCAGGATGACTAAGCGATAACTAGACGACGAGCAGGGCGATGACTTCCAAGCGTCGGTTGCGGTCTTTTACCAACATGTTGTTGCGCAGACTTATGCGTATTCCGTCGACCTTGGATTCATCACCTTAGAGCAAATGCCATATTTGTCGGCCACTGTGGGGTAGGTAAATCAATCCTTTACAGGCGGCCGCCGTCGTACCGGCCTAAGAAGAACGGGTCGATCTTACGATATATCTGTATTCTGTTACGGTCGGAGTCGATAATAAATAGCAGGTTATTATCGTCGATCTCCACTCCTAGCGGACCCGATAAGAACCTCTCCCGCTCCAAGCCTTGGGCTATTTCACGCTGGAGACGCATGTCGGGATTGGCGTCTAGTTTCTGCTCGCCCCATTTGGAAAGTGTTGCATCACCGATGATTTTGGTAATAAACCTACCTTCTGAATCAAAGACCTGTACACGGTCATTCTGCCAGTCCGCCACGTAGATGAGGCCCTGCCCGTCCACAGCCATATCTGTGGGCCGATTGAGCTCACCGTCACCCGAGCCAGGAACTCCGAACTTCATCAAAAATTGCCCATCAGAAGTGAACTTCTGTATGCGGTCGTTACGCCAGTCAGCGATGAAAACATCACCATTACTATCTATATCGATACCCCACGGCATATTGAATTCACCATCGCCAGTCCCTTCATGCCCCCATTTGTCCAGGAATTGTCCGTCTTTAGTGAATTTCTGTATCCGGTTATTGCCTGTATCTACGATATATAGATTGTCTTCATGATCGAAGGCGATTCCCGACGGCTTATCGAATTCGCCGTCTGCCTTACCTTTGATACCCCAAGAACCTAACCAATCCCCATCGCTAGTAAACATGGAAATTCGGTTAAGCCACTCGTCAGACACATACAGGTTACCTTGGCTGTCCAATGATATGGATACGGGCCAGACTAGAGAGCCAGGGTCGGCGGACTCTCCGTCATCAACCATCTCTCCGCCCAACCTGCCGGCGTTACCAATCTCTCCGATGTATTCTTCCCCAACTGTACAGATAGTGATCCGCTTCGAATCCGCCCTGAAGTCATAGGAACGGTTCACGACGTACATCACGTCGCCTTCGCCTAAGGCTAGTGCTATTGGGTTCTTAAACCCCGGGCCAGCTTCTTCTCCACGGCCTATCGTATGGCTATATCGGAAGGTAGCTCCTTGGACTCGCGTAGTCATATCCACCTCGGAAGATCGAATCTCACAAACTCTTAAAAATCGGGATATGCCGGACAGATCACGTATGTACCATCGGGTCCTATTGCAAAAGCATCTACAGGTTTGGTTATCCCTTAGAGATGAAATCGAGCTTTTCGAAACTACCGTTGACTATTGGTTTGGAGTCCAAACCTAACCAATCTTCCAAGATTGTGGCGTATAAGCCGCGAAAGTCGTTGTTGAAGGCTAAGTCACCATTGTCAAGACGATCTTGTTCCAGTGAAGGATACTCTCCGTACAGACCACCTTTGACGGCATCACCGATTACCAGAGCGGCGCCTCCGGCTCCATGATCGGTACCAGTGCCATTATCGTGCACTCGGCGCCCAAACTCAGTGAAGAGCAACAAAATCAGGTTGTCACTGGCATTGTGTTCTTTGATATCTTCATAGAAGTCACTAACGGTCCGTGACACGTTAGCGCACAAGCTAGAGTGCGCCGACAATTGAGTCGCATGAGTGTCGAAGCTGTTGTAAGGGGCAGTGGTGTACAGCACCCGAGTTCCTAACCCAGCCGTATGCACCTGAGCTATATTCTTCATGTATTGAGACATAGAACTGCTGCCGTATTCCACAGCTGAAGAGTAATCAGCGACCCCGGCAGCCAGTATGTCAGCTCCCTTCATACCGTCCATTCCCGTTTGAGACAGATAGTCCATCACGGGACCGAGGCCTATAGCAGGGGAGTACATACGTGCGAAAATATCCAGAGCCTCGTTTCGTTGCTCCTCGGCTTCAATGGTTGTCAACACTCCATAGTTAGCAAGGCTTCCCACCGAAGCAACAGGTACTCCAGGTACTGCCATCGACCTAGGCAATCCTCGTCCTAAGTTCACACCAGTAAGTACGTTTTCCTGATTAGGGTCTAAATCTCGAATAGCCCGGCCTAACCATCCTTCAGAGGCCATTATTTCTGGTTCACAGGTGTGCCATATATCCATGGAACGGAAGTGTGAGCGATTACCGTTAGGATAGCCAACCCCTTGAATTATGGCGACTTTCCCATCGTCATATAAGTTCTTCAACGATTCGAAGTTGGGGTTGAAACCCACATCGTCGTTGATCGGCAACACCTGGTCTTCAGGGATCAAAACGTTGGGGCGATTGTCGAAATACAGGGGATTCGTGTATGGAACCAAGGTGTTCAACATATCGTTACCACCCGACAGTTGCAGAACCACTAGGACAGGGTCTTTCTTAAGACTAGTCATGCCTCCTCCGATTCTTGCTATTGAAACTAAATCATGGGCTAAGTGAACTGATATTCTTGAGTAGAAACAATCAGCTGGAGCATTTGACCTACCTGCTGCGCAAACGCATCGGTGCCACCCGGTAACGCGCCAGTCGATTCCGCGTGATTAATCAACATCAGGCGGGTTTCGTCGTTTAGTTTGTAATCCCCTAACATTTCCAAACATCCATCTAGCAGACGGTCTGGAGAAATCTCAATCCCCTCTGATCCCAGGCGATCTATGATCGCCCGTACGCCAGGGCTTTCGGTTGCGCCCATCTGGCCGGCTGCGAAGTTGATGCGCTCCAACAGTGTTCCGCTATCAACCCACTCAGCGCCGGTATGCCAGCCCTCAACTGTCGGAGGATTCAAAAGGTCCTGTCCCATGTAACGTATTTCCATCACTGGTTCATACATTTTGGGCGCGGGGCCTGAGAAAGTCCCTGTTAATCGCAGAGTGCTGGCAACTAATTCGGCGGGGCTTTTAACTTTAGCGAAACGGGAGTTTTTGAAGACATCAGAATTGAACAGGACTCTTAGCATCGAACGTATTTCATACCCAGAACGGTAGTATTCTCGCTCTAATTCGGTGATCAGCTCCGGATGCATCGGTGGGGTGTCCTGCCACGCCGGTACCTGTGGCTCATCTGCTACAAAAAAATTGCAGAGATGTCGAGATACGAACCGAGCGGTGCTGGGTTGTTTGGCGATGATTTCAATGATGTCCTCTCCATTGAAATTCCCCGTTTCACCTAAAAAGGTTTTTTCACCGTCGTCGTGGTCGAATTCGTTATAGAGGAATTCGCTATCGTAGAACCCGTAAGGGTACCGGGGGATCGCATTGCTTATAGTCCACCCAGTGAATGCCCGGGCGCAGTTTTTAACGTCGTCTTCTGTATAGTTGGGCGCACCATCCATACCAACACCCATAGAAAATAGCTCTAGCAGCTCGCGACCCCAGTTCTCGTTAACAGCATCTTTGTGGCTCAACTGGTTGTCTAGGTAATAGATCATAGCCGGGTCTTTTGCCAAATCCAGCAACAGAATTGCGAAGTTTCCAAGCCCCTTGGCACGGAAATTATCTAACTGAATTTGAATTTGTTTGGGCTTCTGGCACTTGGAATCACCGACACAGAAGATGCCGTGCCAGAACGCACAAATCTTCTCCTCTAACTGGCGCGAGGAATTAACCATTCGATAGGTCCAGTACCCTTGATTGGCCATTATTCCATGCATATCTCGCCACCCGTGCATGTATCGGTGCATAACGTCCATTTCTAGATCGGGTTGTCCTTCAGGATGGAGCAACTCCTCAACCGTTGCTTCATAGCCGACCGCAGCTCGCCGTTCTATTTCTTCATAGGAAGCACCGAACCCTGCACGCCGCATCAAGTGAGCCATTAACTTTACGTCTTCATTTAACATACAGTCACCTTATTTAAACGTAGCTTCGAATTTTGTTGGCTATTCAAGGCTTTACATTAAAATATCTGAAACCACTAGGCTGATTAACGACAAAGCAGGCCGCTATGTAACGGCCTGCTTTGTCGTTAGCTTGACGATGGGGAAGCTAGCCTAATCAGTTAGCCGCCTTTGCATACGCTGCGCAGCACAACCGGGGCACGGTGTTACCCGGGTATACCCAGTCTTCAACTACGTCAGGGTTCACCGTTATGGTATGCGGGAACCAGAACAGCGGCATCGACGCGTGTTGATCAAACAAGTGATTACCGATGTCTCGTGCAATAACATCTCTCGCTTGAGGGTTCGATTCTACCTGTAACTTCTTAACCGTCGCATTTAAGAAGTCGTCATCAAAGTGTTTAGTTACCCCCCAACTGGTATAGGCGATGTTCATATAGTATTCGATGGGGAAGTAGATGATTATATTCGGCCACACCTGATGTTGCATCTCCCGGCCTTTGTACCGACCGGCAACTGTAGATCCGTCCAGATCTTGTATCTCTGTTTCGATACCTACTCTGTTCCAGTAGAGGGTAATCGCTTCCATTATCTGGGGTAACTCCGACTCGCCAGGTGATACGTAGGAGTTAGCAATTACCTTCACGGGATTATCGGGTCCGTAGCCAGCTTCTGCCAACAACTCCTTGGCCTTTTCAGGGTTGTAGGCGTACTCGGTCTTGTATCGTTCTGGCCATGTCGAATCCCACCCTTCCAATGATTCGTGGAAGCCGTCTATGTACATGTGTTCCCAGAAATCGGCGTACAAGAAATTCCCGAGCTCTTCGCGGTTGATGGCCATATTCATGGCCTGCCGCACTCTGACGTCATTCCAGGGTTGCGTCTCGTCATATGCTTCTTTGTCTTCGGGGGTATTAGCATAGTACGACCCGCCAAAGAAGATTGAAACGTCGTTGGACGCAAACCTGGATTTAATCAGTTTCATACCCTTGGTCAGTGAGTCCTGTTGCAGGTCTATGGGAAGGTCTGCTACATGGATCTCTCCTGCCAACATACCCGCGTAACGGGTCGCGTCTTCAGGAATCCAGGCGATCTCGAACTCCTGGAAGTCTGGGTTCTCTCCACTCCAGTGGGCGATGTCGCTCTTTTCTAGGATTATCGACTGACCCGGTTCTCTACCTAGATACTGGTACGTGTTAGTTCCGACCAGTCCTTTGTCGTCCAGGCCTGTCTCTCCTTCAGATTCCCAGAAGTCCGAGCTCCACACGCCCATCTCATAGGACTGTGCTCCCATTAGGAATGGCATGATGGAGTTGGTCCTGGTCCCATTGAACGTGATCGTGTAGTCATCCACGATCGTCATCACTTCTTCGTAGTCGATAGCGTCGCCACGTTCGGGGCGCGTCGTTACGCTCCCACAAGTGGATAATCGGCTATCTTCACGGCATAGAATCTTCAAAGTGTGCATGACGTCTTTAGCAGTGAATTCGCCCCAACCATCATGGAACTCGACCCCTTTACGGAGTTTGAAGGTCCAATTTTGCATTGTAGCGTCAGTGTCCCAGGTTAAAGCCAGGCGCGGAACAATCATCCCGTTCTCGACGTCTTTGGCTAATAGAGTCTCTAGCATGGGCTCAAATTGAACATAAGCCTGTCTGCTACCGGCCCAAGTGCGGTTTGTCTCGTTAGCGACGGCGCCAATAGCGTAGCGGAGTCGCTTGGTCTTCACCGTTTTCGATGAAGGTGCCTTAGTCGCGGCAGGGGCTGCGGTCGGCACACCAGCTTTTGCCGTGGCCGTGGCTGTTGGGTGTTCGTTTGGCGGAGATTTCGGCTTCGATTGAGCCTTTTCTGAAGCTTGGCTTGGCGCAGATGCCGGGGGCTCATCCGATCCTCCGCATGCGAACACAAGCATAAGGACGAGTGATAATCCTGCCAGAAGGACCATTTTCCGACTATTCAAAAAAGCTTTCAACACTACTGAACTCCTTGTTCTCCCCAAAGACATAGATTTGAATCAATCTTAAAAGTCTAAATGGGCGGAAGATTTACGTTCCCATACTCAGGATCTGAAACCTGTCTTGTCGCGGTCTTTATTGTTCGCAACAGAACCGCGACGGCAAACCTACCCCGAGAGGCCAAGCCATTCTAGGACACAGCCATCACCAGTGTCAATTGTCGATACCCGAAATATGATATCTTTTCTAAATATTATAACCGTATTCGTGATAACTACGATTTATTAATACTTATTGCTAGGTATTATTCAGCTAAATATATAAATGTATAGCAGTAAGTTTTCCTCGATACACTCTTTGTTTAGAGGTGAAATTCATCCATGTTTACTGGCAACATTGGATGTTGAACAAATGCACTTTGGTGCAGGTTAACCAACAGATATAGATATAGGTTGGCCAATCTCAATCCTTTTCGTTCCGGAGGCCGGAGGCGAAGAAGTAGGGCTGTTTCTCCGGAAGAGTTCCGACAGCTTGCCTGGTAATAAGGCAACGTACGAATGATAAGAAATTGTAAGGGGTATTACCGTGTTCTTGATGCGTTTCACAGAACGGGCGTATACGAACTACACACCTGAGGATGTAGAACAAAGCCTAAACAGAGCTCTTCGAGTTACGTTTTCGAACTCCCACTTCGACCCCCAGTTAGCCTCAACTCTATATAATGATTATTTGGATGAGTGGGAGTACTGTGATGAGATCGGATTCGACGGTCTCATGCTCAATGAGCATCACAATACGCCAACCAGTTTGGGAGCGGCTATGAACCTCGAAGCCGCGATTTTGGCTCGCATAACTAAGCGGCCTAAGATAGTCCTGATGGGGAATCCCCTTCCGATTCACGATAACCCTCTTCGTTTATCAGAAGAACTAGCAGAGATAGACGTGATCTCTGGCGGACGCCTAGTGTCAGGGTTCGTACGTGGTGGTGGTACGGAAACATGGGCTACTAACGCTAATCCGGTACATAATCGAGAGCGATTTGAAGAAGCACATGACCTGATCATCAAATCATGGACCACCCCTGGACCTTTCAGGTGGGAAGGTAAACATTATCACTTTCGAGTGGTCAATCCATTCCAAGTACCGTTGCAGAAACCACATCCGCCCGTTTGGATTCCTGGATCCGGCAGTAACGACACAGTGGAATGGTGTGCCGAGCGGCGCTATCCGTATTTCTATCTCGGCCTATTCCCAGACGCCTTCTTGACGATGCAAGAGGTCTATAAGGATGTAGCACGGAAGAATGGCTATGAGGCTGGGCCTGAGCATTTCGGCTACATGCTACCGATTCACGTGCAAGATACGGATGAGAAAGCAATGGAAGCGGGAAGAGGATTCTTGGAAGCCTTGGTCGGAGTGGGACGAATCCCATTACCGAGAGAGTATTCGTTCCCTCCCGGCTACAACAGTGTCGTGACAGCCGCCTCAAAACCCGAAGATGAGCGCATAGTCAAGGCCCGAGCTTCGCGCGGCATGGACCCATTCTTTGGCGGGCCTATCGATGATGTTGGGTACAAGTCAATGGTGGATGGCAACCGGTTGGTGATAGGCAGTCCGAAAACAGTAATCAGCAAAATACGGGAAGTATTAGTTCGGGCTCGCCCGGGAATACTTGGAGTATGGACCAACGATGGGTCCATGACGCACAAAGACACCATGCGTTGTTTGGAACTGTTGGAACAAGAGGTGATGCCAGCTCTACGGGAGATGGGCGAGGAGTTAGAACTTACTGATCCCTTCCAAAAAACCCCGTAGGTCCCAGTGGATAACCCGTCAAGGGATTACGCCTTACAGAAACTCTGATCATACTAGTTGAAATATCTAGGTCGTTTAAAAAGTTGGAGCACAGAGGATGGACATGGATCGCAAGCTCGCTGTCCCAGGCAGATATGGGTCCTCAATTCGCACCTGACTATCCAATATGTCACAGTTACACTGGGATTTGATTAAATTTCCTTCCACAAGAGGTAATTCACCGTCATCAGAGTTTGCTGTGTGGCTAATCTGTTTCACCGGTGCCGTTCTTGCAGCAATTGGATCGGTTAGTTCGTGGGCGAACGTATCTGGAGAAAGGTTCATTGACGACCGGATTGAGCGGTTTTCAGTATACGGAACGGTTGGAGATGGAGACGCCACACTAATTCTTGCTCTGATATCGTGTTTCTTAATACTGTGGCGAATTGTCCTGCCTCGGACTTCGAGCTTCGTTCCTGCAATCGCTGCTGTACTGCTATTGGTGATAGCGGTTGTGGGCATGCTGAATTGGGCTGATGTATCCCATATCCCGGGCGTTTATGAACCTGGAAAATACTTCCGAAGCGGTGCCACAGTGGGTTGGGGGCTGATCTTGGTCACAGTATCGTCTGCAATCGCTGCGTCATCATTGGCCTATCAAATTTGGCAACATGAGCTACGCTGAAAAGCCTGGGACGGCACCGTCACCTGAATCATTGGAAGATAAATCACTTTAGGAATGAAGACCTTACTTGAGGGATTAACCGATGGTTGAAGTTAAAGGATTAGAAAGTGATCTGTTTGATCTACAATCGGTCGATGCTGAGACTAAAGCATATGTAGAGCAACTAGAAGTCACATTTGCTAGCGTTCCACCGCCGTATACACAGGATATCAACGACTTAAGAGCTAGCGCCCGGAGTGGCCGGTCACTGTTTGGACCAATAGCGGTTTCTGAGTTAGCCGCCAACCGAATAATTCCAGGGTTCTCATCGGAAGTGCCAGTTCGGATATTTTCACCACCCAAGGTTCAAGGAATCTATATTTATTTCCATGGCGGAGGGTGGATGCAAGGAGGTGCGGACCTACAAGACAAACGGCTGGAAGACATAGCTCTGGCTTGTGATATGGTGGTTGTCAGCGTCGACTACCGGCTAGCTCCTGAGCATCCTTATCCAGCGGCTCCGGATGATGCAGAAGCAACCGCGTTGTGGTTAGCCAAAGCTGGCATGTCCGAGTTCGGTACTGACAGATTGATCATAGGAGGAGAATCTGCAGGCGCTCATCTGTCAGCTGTAACCATACTTAGAATGCGCGATAAACATGGGTACACTAGCTTCAAAGGGGCCAATCTTCTGTACGGTGCTTATGATCTAACCAGTACCCCAAGTGCTCGAGCTTGGGGTGACCGCTACCTAGTGTTGAGTGGTAAATACATAGATTGGTGTCTGGACCTTTTTGTATCTAAAGATAAACGAAGTGACCCCGATGTATCTCCATTGTATGCTGACCTCAAAGGCCTGCCTCCTGCGTTGTTCAGCGTAGGTACAGTCGACCCTCTGTTGGACGATACTCTATTTATGTACTGCCGGTGGCTCGCGGCGGGCAATGAAGCCGAAATTGCAGTGTATCCTGGGGCGACTCACGCATTCCCGTTAATGCCCATCGCTATTGCACAGCAAGCGAGTGAAAGATGTGCTTCTTTTATGACTCGTGTTATAAATACCTAGTCGACCAGTCCCGCAGTCCAAGCAACACCTCCACTCGGCAACCATCGTTTGCTGCGGGTCTAAATGCAACTACCTTTGCAAGATTTATCAATTAGCAAAGTACCCGTTATCAATCTAGAACTACCGATTCGAAATCAAAAACGGAAGGAATTTCATGCCTGATATCAAAGACACCGGGATTTACTTGGATTTCGGAATATTCGACTCGACTGAGTGGAGCGAGGACTCTGCAGCGGAAATATACGAACGCCGGTTGGAAATGGCAGAGTTTGCAGATAAAAATGATTTTTTCTGTTATCACGTAGTCGAACATCATACGACGCCACTTTGCATTGCCCCTTCTCCAAGTGTGATGCTATCAGCGATAGCCCAACGCACGACCCGAATTCGGATAGGGCCTTTAGGGTTCCTGTTACCGTTTCATAATCCTCTCCGTCTCTACCACGAAATCTGCATGCTCGATCACATGTCCCAAGGGCGCTTAGAACTGGGGTTTGGTCGCGGAATAGTCCCGATAGAGGCTGAGAGATTCGGGATTATGGATGTGGAGAAAGGAAGGGAAATGATGCTGGAAGCGTTAGACGTCCTGCTTGCCGGCTTCAACAATGACATATTGGATTTCAAAGGGGAATATTACTCGTATTCCAACATCAAACTATGGCAGAAGCCTTACCAAAAACCGTACCCTCCTTTGTGGTATCCAACAGCTAACATTAACAGCATTCCATGGGCGGCCGAATCCGGTTTTAATATATGTGGCATCATTGAAACTGCCGAAGAGTATCGGGAACTGTTTGATTTATACAAGAAAATATGGTCCGACAATCGTGGACAATCCGACCGGATAAATGGTCATGTGGAAAACCCTAAGATCGGATTAGCCCGCAATGTGTATGTAGCACAAACCGACCGAGAGGCGATAAACGATGCCAGGTCCGCCCATGAGGTATGGCGTAAACACATAGGATTTTTATTCGATGAAGCGGGCATAACTATCCCCCCGTTGGAGCGTCTGAGTAAATTCGATGAGCTTATGGATGAGGATGTGTTCTTAGTGGGCTCTCCCACAACGGTAACAGAACAAATCGAACGCACTGTAGAACAGAGTGGAATCAATTACCTTAACTGCCTATTTGCGTTTGGTAACTTGAACCACGAGCGCGTGATGAGATCGATGAGGCTATTTACACAGGAAGTTATACCTGCGTTTAAAGGCGGAGGAGATGGTGCAAGCCAAATATTATAGATTTTATTGACGTGCGATAGTCGCTTAACAATTGGCTCTGGGGATTAACGAAACTAATACCCGATCAAGTCACAACTTGGTCTGCGCCGATGGACGATAAGTTCTAACGTGACTAGGACTCCGGTAAGAAATAGAAGTCTAGCGAGTATATCTCACGTAGAGACTAACCATTGGTCGACGGTACACCCAGTGATACCGCTCACTACCGAACCTGAGTCGTCGCCGGAAGGGGCTAGATCATGTCTTAGGGTTACCGGCGCCCAATGAAGTTAGATTTCCAGTGGCCCGAAACTGGGCGGAGGAATACGCCTATTTGAGGCTCCTTCGTACGCAGACGCGATGTTCAGGAGTACGTCTTCCTTACCTGGCTCGGCTCTAAATACTAAAGAGAATGGCAATCCGGGATCATCGACCAAAGTAGGATTATCCGCAGCAATCGCTACGTATTGGCTCGAATCCGAGCTCAAACCGAAGACAGGATCGTAAACAGCATTGACATACCCTGCGGGAATCAAAACTTCTGTCAGACCTGCGTTTGGGCCATTGAACGACTCCATCCTAATATTCTGGGAGGTTCCCGGATGACTAGGACCTCCAATCTTGCCTGGTGCATATGGGGTGTGGAGGCGGACTAGCGCATCCAGATGATTCTCCAAGATTACCATCATATCCACACGTCGCAGTAATTCCCTGAGCATGATTCTCTCATCTATTCCCTGCCTTTGGCCGAGCGGGTTTCGCATATCGGTTACCTCTTCCCAATTCTTAAACGCCGCCCGTTGATCATCACCCCAAAACTTGGAACGTTCGTTCAATGAGGCAAAATCGTTTAATGTCTCCGTAAATCCAAGATCCTTCCAATCTGCAGCACGCCGCATCAGGTATTGGGATATGTGGAACCTAAAAGCCATCGCTAGCTCTTGCTCTTGTATGGTCGCAATATCTAGATTAGAAGGCGGTTCGATTTCCCCTTCTGACAACGAGACAAAATAGTCGATTGGCTGCATCGTACCTGAGCCGAAGATTTTCCCAGGCATAAACTCAGTCGGTACGACCATATCCGCGAACTCATTAAAGACGGGCTGACCATCCGCAGTTAACCTGAACAGTAAATCGGGCATGAAAATAGGAACCAGCCTTGCAAGTGCTCGCCGAAAATCGGTTTTCATGACTTCTAAATCAGTATCTCGCGGCCAAAGTGGATCTGAAGATTCAACTAAGGTTGCTCCTAGTTGATGGCCCAACACGGATTTTATTTCCTGTATAGCAGAAGTAACAATGGGCCCTTCGGCCTTGGAGTTTGGATGAAATACCATCGATTCTCGGATTACGCCTATGCGTGTGCCCGTCAGTGCTCCCTGCAATCCGGGAGTATTTGCGAATGTCCCGTACGGGACTGGCAAGACTGATGAGCGCGGTACCGTGGTGAAAGGGTCCCTTGGGTCATAATATCCCTCGTCGGGATCCTTTAAAGCATCAAGTACTTTGGCGCAATCCAAAATAGTCCGACAGTGGATTCCAGTTCGGTCGCAATATATATCTGCCCCTATTGCGCCTCCATCGAAACCCAAAAGTGCTTTATGGGGTAGTATCAGCGCCACCGCGTTGTGATTAGCTGGTCCTCTTGTGGAGGCACGGGTTTCCTCACCCAGACTAGCCATAACCAAATTCGTACTGACTGATACAGCCGAGCCGGAGCTAGAGCCTAACGAGGCTGAACGAGTAGTGTCATAAGGGTTGGAAGGATTGCCACCCCATGTGCTTCGTTGGTATCCCAATACGGACGGTAACACCTCATTTGGGGCATAGCGGCCACCTGGATTTCCTGCTCTCCCGTTGTATTCGGTGTTGACTGCTTTGGCCAGTATGATTGCTCCTTTATTCCGGAGCTGCTCCACCAGACAGTGATCCCGAGCGGGGAAGTCAACATCGTATTTAGCGTCACCCCCGCCAGTGGATCTCATGTCTTTTGTATCAAAAGGGTCCTTAAACGAGAAGGTGACCCCGTACATAGGCATGTTCTCGAGGTCCGGTTCACGTCCATATCTCTCGTCAAGCTCTGCCGCTCTTTCGAGTGCATCCGGCAGTCCACGGAAATGCTCGCACACGGGCGGTGCGCCGGTAGGCAGAGGGCCGTCAGAAATGTGCCTATCAAAATCACCACGGCATGTGACGGAGCGTTCACCTCTGATATTGATAGTTGCGAGGGCATTCACCTGGCCCGCGTCTCGAATACCTACTAACATCCCAAATTGTTGGGATACACCGGGATCTGAAGCCGTTGCTTCCATGCGCCCGAATTCAAGGGGCGAGCCCTGGTATTTATCCAGGTCAGGTAAAATCGTTGAACCTTTCACTGTCTGTGTTGGAAACGATAGTTCTTGCTCACACCTTACTGCGCCAGTTGCTGGCGAGACGTCATTGCCATCCTCAGTAACCAACATACTGGAAACACCGTTGTACGCCTTTATACGGTCTAAGTACTGGCGAACGATATCAACGCAGGTTGTTTCGCCGGATTTGATAGCTTGATGTAACTGATCGACTGTCGCTTCCTCTACGCGAAAGGGCTCTCTCTGTTCAGTTGGTTTTTTCATCATAGGATAGCTCCTAAAACTCCGCCTA
>Ga0209445_1000570_pt1 | contig 20903 bp, 23 predicted proteins | sample MarorgKNORR_S2LV_4_FD_188223 | JGI IMG/M metagenome (GOLD analysis project Ga0209445, IMG submission 188223) | Marine microbial communities from the Southern Atlantic Ocean, analyzing organic carbon cycling - NADW_A/KNORR_S2/LV (SPAdes) (version 2) | ecosystem: Environmental > Aquatic > Marine >... | reverse complement strand
ATCTTTTTAACTATGGGAAGTTGTTTTCTATGGGTTATTTTCTTTTATTTTAAGATTTTTTTCTAGCTATCTCTTATTTTCAAAATAGAATTTCTTCTTTAAATGTTTCTCGTAATAAATGTTCAAGACTTCACAAATGCGAATGTCGGCTATCCTTTCCGCCTCTTGTACTCGCCTATAAGACCCGGTCTCTATTTGCGCTTCCGTTTTGTAAGCCCAACGAGTAGCATCGCCTTTGCGAAGAAAAGACTTAGCGACGTAAATTTTTTTCTTACGCACTTGCGCTTGCCACTTCTTCTTAAACTTGCGAATATTTGCCATTTCTTCCTTTCCGAGTGTGATCTATGTGTGATCTAGCTCTATTTCGGAAAGATTAATCTTAAATATTTGGCTAATATCCTAGGGAAACTAACATTGGAACATCGGCTCCAAAAGCCGGTACCTTACCGCTTGGCGACGCCCCAAGTATTAGGCCTTATATTAAAAAGCTCTAATTATTGATAGTATTATTTTCACCAACAAATGTCCACAACTCAGGATAAGCTGATTGAAAATTTACTTGAGCCTCATTGGCTAATTTTTTAGTTTCAAATGCAGCATAACAACAAGAACCACTACCCGTCATACGTGAAAAAATTGTTTCATTTAAATTATCTAAAAAATCTAGAATTTCCTGAACAACTCTAAAATTATTATGTAATATTTTTTCAAAATCATTTCCTGTATCTTCTTCATTAATTTCATTTTCATTTTCAACATTGGTAAGCTGTAAATTAATTGTTGAAATTTTTTTATACATCTCTTTGGTTGAAAAATTGATTGAAGGTTTAACTAATAAAAAATAATATTTAGGAAAATATTGTTCAGAAACTAAATCTCCAATACCTCTTACCAAACAATTATTAGCAAATAAAAAACTAGGTATATCTGCTCCTAATGAAACATAGGTGGAAATTTCTTGAATCTTAATTAACTGCATTTTATCCAAACCTTGAATGAAACCAGCTGCATTAGTTGATGCTGAGCCAAGCCCAGCTTGCACAGGAATATTTTTTTTAATATTAATTTCAAGGTTAATTCTAGGTTTTAAATCAAGAAAATTTAGTGTTTTTTGAATAATGCAGTTTGAGTAAAAACCATTCTCTGGTCTATAGGGACCATGGTATGTAATTTTCATTTTTGCACTTCTTTTTATCTCAATCACATCAAACAAATTAATAAAAGTAATGCCTGAACGAATATTATGATATCCATCATCACGCTTTTCTGTAATTTTAAGAAACAAATTTAATTTTGCCGGAGTGTAAATAGTTTCATTATCCTGCATAATATTCTTCTAGTTTTTTTTCTAGAGATTCAGTAATATTTTCATCAGGTTCGGCCAAATCTTTAGCTTGCTTCCATAAATAACTGGCTTCTCTTTTTCGATTTAAAGCGAAATAAATATCCCCTAAGTGATCCAACGAAATCGCTTCACCTGGAGCAAGAGAAATTACCTCTTCCATTAATTGAACTGCTTTATCTAAATTGTTATTTTTATAATAAGCCCAAGCCAAACTATCCAAAATATAATAACTATTGGGGTTTCCTGCATAAGCTTTTTGTAACATCTGAAGTGCACGATCCAAGTGCAGATCTTGCTCCAACCATCCATATGCCAAATAGTTTAAAACCTGAGGAGAGTCAGATTTTAACTTAAGAGACTCCAAAAAATCTATTTCTGCTAAAACCCACTGCGAAGATCTTTCATAACAAATACCTCTAAGATAGAATAAACGCCATCGTTCAGACAAATTATATTTTTTTGTATTGATAAAATCGGAATAATATTTAATGGCCTGATCATATTTTTTTTGGAAACGATACAAATCAGCTAAAGTAATCAATAAACTGTCTTCATTGGGATGCTGACTTATTAATTCTAATAAATATATTTCTCCTTCAGTAAACTTATTCAGTTTACTTTTATTCAATGCAATATTTTTTTTACTTTCAATGTGAAGGTTGTGAGTTGAAGGAATCATATTATAGTATAGTTCTGCTTGCTCAAAATTTTTTAAAAATTGATGAATTTGAGCAGAATAATAATATCCTTCGTAAAACTCAGGATCTAAAATATTGCTAATTGTTAAATAAAATAGAATAAAATTATAATTCACATCTTGAGATTTAGGATCAGCCAAAGATGATTGCACGATTTCATATATAGAGCGAGCGCTTTCCTGAGTGCTTTTTATTGTTCCGTTACTATTAAAAAAAACATAATTAATAAGAGGCATTTCTTCCTGCTTGATTATAGGGGTTAATTTATCTAACGCTTCTGATGAATTTTTTAATTTTGCACTAACTAAATGCACCATCCATGCCTCTTGATTTAACATATTGGTTTCTAAAATTTGTTCTGCTATCTTTTTAGCTGCATCAATCAAATTTAGATTAGTTAATGTCAGCAGTTTATTATGCAAATCTATTTCATTTAAATTTTCATTATACGGAGGAAGGTGAGAATAAGCTTTCTTATAGTCAAAAAGCTTCACTGCCGTATTTGTAATTAGGTATGACGAAGACGAAAATGGATATGTAGGGGTTGTAATTACAATTAAGGCTATAAAAAATAGAATTATGTGTTTATTCATTTACAAATTCGCTTCCTAATTTAAAAGTATTATCATTAATAATATTTCTTATCTATATGCGTGACCCATTAAATGATTCATATATCGTTTTCTTGAAAAAATCAGGCATTGCCTCATTTTTGCAAGAAAAACCTAGAGATTTTTATATATCTGACTCTAAGAAAGTGAATTCTCTGACTTTAAAAATAGAAAATATTTCCAATGTTGATGAATTAGAATTTTTTATTAAGCAATCAAATATTTGTGATTTAAAAAATCATGCAAAACACACTGTTATTGGTGATGGTAATGCTCAAGCGGATATCATGTTGATTGGTGAAGCTCCAGGTGCCGAAGAGGATAAAATAGGGAAGCCGTTTGTTGGAGCTGCTGGTCAACTTTTAAACAAAATGTTATCTGCAATAAATTTAGATAGAAATAAAGTTTATATTACCAATGTCATTCCCTGGCGACCTCCAAATAATAGAACTCCCTCAAATGAAGAAATATTGCAGTGTCTTCCTTTCCTGCAAAAACATATTGAATTAATAAAACCAAAACTTATTATCCTTTTGGGGGCTGTAGCAGCCAAGAGTGTATTATCCACCCCTCTTAGTATTTCGAAACTTAGAGGCCGCTGGCATACATATAAAAGTCTTTATTTTAATGAATATATTCAGTGTATTGCAACATATCATCCTGCTTTTTTACTACGATCGCCAAATTATAAAAAACAATCTTGGGAAGATTTACAAATGCTTCAACAAAAAATCGGTGATGAAAATTTATAAATTTTTTCTTATTCTTTTGATTTCTTTTTTTTCTTTATCGTTAAATGCTAACGTTATTCATGAAAAAATTTATACAAAATATAATACTATATTTTCAAATTATCTTTTATCTGAAACTGATGTTCAAAATTATCAAAAAGTTTTTGAATTACAAGATAGTTGTGAATGGAAGAAAGCAAATAAACACATCCTATTAATTGAAAACAAAATACTAATGGGACACATTCTTGCTCAAAGATATCTTCATCCTCGCTGTTATAAATCTAAGTTTCTAGAATTAACTTATTGGTTAAAAAAATATAATGATCATCCTCAAGCTAAAAGAATTTATCGACTAGCTATTAAAAGAATGCCTAAAGGGTACAAAAGTCCCAATAAGCCTATAAAACCAATTGGTATTGAAAAAGAAGATTTAACTCCTTTAAATAATAATAATGCATACAAAAGTAAAAAGAAATTATCTAAAAATCAACGAATTGAAAAACAAAAATTAATTAACGCTATTAAATCACGTGTTAATCGTGGTTGGCCCACTGGCGCTGTTCAATTACTTAACCAACGTGATGTTTCTATTCTTTTAGATCAGCTGGAAATTGATCAACAAAAAGAACTGATAGCAAAAGGATATTTTCTTGCTAATAAAAATGAATTATCAATTCAATACTCTTCAGAAGCTCTTGAAAAATCAGCTTTACACGTTCCTTACGCAGGATGGACAGCTGGTTTAGCTGCCTGGCGTTTGGAAAAATATGAATTAGCCGCTGAATTTTTTTCTAATTTTTCAATATCCTTAAAACATGATGTGTGGCATCAGGCTTCGGGAAGTTTTTGGGCTTCTCGTGCATATGCAAAACTTAATGAATATAATGATATAAACTTTTGGCTCAACAGAGCTGCTAAAAATCCTGATAGTTTTTATGGATTATTAGCATCCAATATACTTGGTATAGAAAATCCTATAGATTGGAAATCTTCTAACAAATTTGCTTCCGAACAAAATAAGTTATTTTCTCTACCCAGCGGGAAACGTATTCAAGCTTTAATTCAAATAGGCCTACCAATACAACTTGAAAATGAAATTGTTTTTATGAATTCTGTCTTAAACAAAAATGTTGCTACGTGGTCTCTGGATATCGCACAACATTTTAATTTAGCATACACTCAACTAAAAATTGTTAACACTCTTGAACAGTATGATGTGGAATTGCCAACTAAATTTTTCTATCCTACTCCTTTTTGGCAACCAAAGAATGGTTTTACTTTAGAGCCTGAATTGATCTACGCATTTGCACATCAAGAATCAATGTTTAACGAAAATGCTAAAAGTCCCAAAGGCGCTATGGGATTAATGCAAGTAATGCCTTCTACAGCAAAGTTTATAACTACAAATAAGCAAGTTAAAAGAAACAATGCCAACATTCTTAAAATTCCAGAAATTAATCTTGAAGTTGGTCAAGAATATATTGAATATCTGTTAAAATTAAAATCTGTAGATAATAATCTTATATATCTCACAGCTGCTTACAATGGTGGGCCTGGAAATCTTCAAAAATGGCAAGAAAAAACAAATCATCTCGATGATCCATTGTTTTTTATGGAAAGCATTCCATCAAGAGAAACAAGATGGTTTATTGAAAAGGTTCTAACAAAATATTGGATTTATCAGAATAAAAAAGGGATAGAATCAAAATCTTTACGATTGCTAGCGAATGGGAAAGAGCCTATTTATTAAAATGTTATGAGCACTATTGACCAATCAATGAAATTTGTTTCAATTAACATAGCTTTGATTACAATTTCAGATACACGAAATGAAGAGGACGATAAATCTGGCATTTTTCTTCAAAACCGTATTATTAATTTAGGTCATACTGTATCTAAAAAATTAATTATTTCAGACAATATTAATCAAATAAAAAAAACGCTTACCAATTTATCTAATGATCCATTAATTGATGCTATCATTACAACTGGTGGAACTGGTTTAACAGGAAGAGATTCAACCCCAGAAGCTGTAATGGACTTATCTGAAAAAATTATTGATGGTTTTGGTGAATTATTTCGACAAATAAGTTTTGATAAGATTGGAACCTCCACTATTCAATCGCGTGCAATTGCAGGTGTCATTAATCATACATATATATTTTCACTACCTGGCTCACCAGGGGCTTGCAAAGATGGGTGGGATGATATTTTACAATATCAATTAGATATTCGTCACAAACCCTGCAACTTTATTGAAATCATGCCACGTCTAAAAGAAAAATAATTTGCCTGATTTTAATATTGAACAATCTTTTAACCAAAATGTGATTGGAATAGACGAGGTTGGAAGAGGGCCTCTTGCAGGGCCTGTCATTAGTTGTGCATTTATTTTTTTTAGCGCTTCAATAAATCCAAAAGATTTAAGTTTTATTGATGACTCTAAAAAACTAACGATTAAAAAAAGACAAGTAGCTATGAAAAAAATTATAGAATTAAAAAAAAACAAAAAAATTAATTTTAAATTAGGAATGGCAAGTGTCGAAGAAATTGATCAACACAATATATTAGAAGCAACAAAAATCTCGATGAGACGTGCAGTAAAAAAACTGACGCCTACCCCTACTCCATTAATTATTGATGGCAATATTGATCTTAATCTAAGTGATTTTCCTAGCAAAGGCATTCTTAAAGGTGATCAACAATCTTTTAGTATTGCGGCGGCCTCTATAATGGCCAAAATACACAGAGATCGCTATATGCAATTTTTATCTTTTCAATTTCCTGATTATGATTGGTCATCTAATGCAGGTTATGGCACAAAGAAGCATATTGAGCAGATTTATAAAAAAGGAATAACCATTCATCATCGAAAAAGCTTTGAGCCAATAAAATCACTTATCCATAATAAATGATTCTCCTTGTTGATAACTGCTGTTGACCTGATTCAATAACTCCTTAAAGATTCTTTTACGATGATAAAGAAAAATTCTATTTTACATGGAGATAGTTTAGAACTGCTAAAACAAATACCAGATAAATCTATTGACCTTGTTTTTGCTGACCCACCTTATAACCTTCAATTAAAAGATACTTTGTATCGCCCTGATCAAACACCCGTAGAAGCTGTTACAAATGATTGGGATAAATTTGATACGTATCAAGCCTATGATAACTTTTCACTTTTATGGTTAAAAGAATCTAAGAGAGTTTTAAGAGATGGTGGCACTCTTTGGGTAATCGGAAGCTATCATAATATTTTACGTCTGGGAACATCTATACAAAATTTAGGTTTTTGGATATTAAATGACATTATTTGGCATAAAACTAATCCCATGCCTAATTTTCGAGGCACACGATTTACTAACGCCCATGAAACATTACTTTGGTGCGCTACTGCACGAAAAGCCAAATACACTTTTAATTATCAGAATCTAAAAGAACTTAATGAAGGAAAACAAATGCGAAGTGATTGGCACATTCCTATTTGTGCTGGAAAAGAGCGGCTACGTGAATCTAATAATCAGCGCTCTCACCCTACACAAAAACCAGAAGCTTTACTCTACCGCATTCTTGTCTCTTCTACAAACAAAGGAGATACCGTATTGGACCCATTTTTAGGATCAGGCACAACTGCTGTGATGGCTAAAAAATTACAACGTAATTTTATTGGTTTTGAACAAGATAAGGAATACATAAAACTTGCAAAGAAAAGATTAAAACAAACGAAAGTCTTGGCAGATGAAGTTGTCACCATGGCAAAAAGTCGGAAAGATTTACCAAAAGTTCCTTTTGGAGAACTTGTAGAGCAAGGCATCATTCCGCCTGGCGCCGTTCTCACCGATAAAAAAGAAAAATTTAAAGCAACTGTATCTATTGATGGAAGCCTTAAAATAAAAGATATCTCAGGATCAATTCATCAAGTAGGAGCTAAGATTCAAGGTCTTCCAAGCTGTAATGGGTGGGATTTTTGGCATGTAAAAGATAAATCATCATCTAAGTTGCTGGATGATATTCGCGGAGATTATAGAAGAAAAAAAATTTCTCTTAACTAATCTTTTAATTTAAAAAGTAACTTTAATAATTTTTTTCATGACTGTGGGTAATCCAATCTTGTTGATATTGTTTTTTTTAATCCACTTTTGATTTGTGAATATATTTTTTTTTACTTTTGTGAAAAATACCTCAGTCTCTAAATCAAAATGACTAAACGAATATTTAACTGATCCTTTTGATTGCATTTTATCTTTTATTTTTAGAGCAATCTTATCTTGCACTAGACTCTTTTTGTTTATTACCCAATTATCATTAGGAACTTCTAGCATGGATGCCAACATTCCCTTTGATGAACGTTTTCTGACTAATATTTCATTTTTTTCATTATATAAAATATAGGCGCGGGAATATTTTTTTCTTTTAGTTGAATTTGATTTTATTTTTACGGGAATAATATTTTGAAGATTTTTTTTATAAGAGAGACATTTTGTTTTTATTAAACAACTTGAACAATCTGGATTTCTTGGTGTGCAAATAAGAGATCCGTAATCCATAAAAGCTTGAATTAAGTGATTAGAAGAATTTTTGGATATATAAGCATTTGATTTTTTTTTTAGCTCACTTTTAATTTTTATTAATGGTAATTGAAAACCATATAATCTTGCTAAAATTCTCTCAATATTTACATCAAGGGGCATCACAGGTTTATTATAAGCAATACCCAATATGGCTTTAGCTGTATAATCACCTACTCCTGGCAATTCTATTAGCTGATCATAGTGCTGAGGAACTTTAGATTTAAAATCTCTAGAAATTATCTTAGTTGTCTTTAATAAATTTTTTGCCCGATTGTAATATCCAAGGCCTGACCAAAATCGTAAAATTCTATTCTCTGATATTCTGCTAAGTTTATCTATGCTAGGCCATAATTTAATAAATTCATTAAATCGCTTAATAACAGTATTAACGGTTGTTTGTTGCAACATAAACTCGCTAACCAACACATAATAAGCATTAGCTTGATTATTTGGTTTAATGTTGCGCCATGGTAGCTCGCGCTTGTTTTTCTCATACCATTTTAATAAAAACCTTTGAATATATTGATCTTTATTTTTATTTAGAATAGGCATAACCTATCATAATAATATCATATTCTGATGCAATAATGTCAAACAACTTTAATGACTAACAAACAAGATTCTTCCAAACGAACTTTTACTCCCGTCTCAATTTCAGATTCCTTACGAAATGTGAACAAAAAGTTTTTATATAAATTTGGAAAACTAGATTACACAATACATGCCAAATGGTCAGAGATTGTTGGGAGCTTTTTTGTTCATCATTCCGAGCCACAAAAAATTAGTTCCATTGCCAAATCAACAAACGAAGAAGGGAAAACTTTATATGATCGTTTTCTTCATGTTAACGTCTCACCTGCAGCCGCAGTAGAGTTTCAACATTTCCAAGACAAAATTATTGAAAAAATTAATTCTTACTTTGGTTACAAAGCAATTAAAGGAATTAAAATACATCAACTTCTTGTCAAAACCGATCAGTACGATTTAAAACAACGAAATGTCAACCTCATTGATGCAAAAGAAAAAAAATTAGCTATCAAACGTTCTGCACCTACATTGTCCAATAAACAACTTGAAGAATCTATTGTGAATTTAGGATTATCCATTAGTAACGAAGATAAATAATCATGTGCAATTTATATCGTATTTTATCAATTGTCTTTTTTATAGTTTTTTTTATATTGCCCATATCTGCAAACACAGTTTTGGAAGTGACAGAGGATGATTTTGTTGTTGGCGATAAAAATGCTCCCGTTACTATTATAGAATATGCCTCTTTATCATGCAGTCACTGTGCCGATTTCCACAATAATACGCTTGAGGACTTAATTAAAGAATATGTTGATACTGGAAAAGCGCGGATCGTGTTCCGTGATTTTCCCTTTAATTATCCCGCTTTATTAGGCAGTATGGTTCTCCGCTGCATTCCTGAAGATGTCCGCTATGATTATATGAATGCCTTATTTCAACTACAACAAAAATGGGTCGTGCGTGAAAATGCCAAATCAACACAAGAATTGTATAAGATTATGCAAAGCGGTGGCATGACAAAAGAAGAGTTTGAAACTTGTACCAACAATGTTGAATTGGAAAATACTATTCTTCAAGCTCTTATTGCTGCTCAAAATGAATTTAATATCCAATCAACGCCCTCCTTTTTAATAAACGGTAATTTAGTGGAAGGAAATAAATCTATAAAAGAATTTAGACAAATCATTGATAAAATATTATCAGAATAGTTAATGATAAAATTTAATAAGCTTAAAGTTAAGGGCTTTAAGTCGTTTGTTGAGCCAACAGAGATTATTATTGAAAATGGACTCACGGGTATTGTGGGCCCAAACGGCTGTGGAAAATCTAATCTTGTAGAAGCTTTTCGCTTTGTGATGGGTGAACTTTCTCCTAAACAAATGCGAGGAAGTGAGTTAGATGATGTTATTTTTAATGGTACTTCCAATCGCCCTGCATGGGATATAGCAGAAGTAACCATAGATCTTGACAACTCTGAGCGCAAGGCCCCGAGTATTTTTAATCAAAATGATAAAATAGAAGTAACACGCCGTATTTGGAGAGGAGAGGGTTCCGAATACCGCGTAAACGGAAAAGAAGTTCGCCTTAAAGATGTACAACTTTTATTTGCGGATGCCTCTACGGGAGCAAGATCAACTTCCATGGTAAGCCAAGGAAGAGTAGGGGCAATTATTGCAGCTAAACCGGAACAACGCCGAAGCCTACTTGAAGAAGCAGCTGGCATTACAGGATTGCATTCACGGCGGCATGAAGCTGAACTTCGACTAAATTCAACAGAAAATAATTTAGAACGTGTAAAAGATGTACTTGAAACACAAGATGAACAATTGGAAATTCTTAAAAAACAATCGAAACAGGCAGAGCGTTATAAAAATATTCAAAAAGATATTACTCGTGCAAGGGCAACTGTATTCTATCAAAAATGGCAAATAGAAAAAAATAAATTGGAAGAAACAACACAAAAAATTTATAAACAAAATGGCCTGGTAGTTGACCAAACACAAGTAGTTGCTAAAATTAATATAGGCTATGAAAATGTGCAACAATCCCTTCCTAATTTACGTTTAGAAGAAAATAAAATTGCAGCAGAATTACAACGCAATTCTATTAATCTTGATAACCAGGAAAAAGAAATTGAGCGTGCTAACACAGCTATTGAGGAGATTCAAATACGCATTGAGCAAATTAAAAACGATAGCAATAGAGAAAAATTTTTATTTGATGATGCTCAAGAAAACTTATCTCGTGTTCGTGATGAAAAATCATTGTTGGAAAAACAACAAGGGGATTTATTTGTTGAAGAAAGTAATGATGATTTGAATCGTGTAACATCTTCAACAAATAACAATCCTATAATTGATTACTTAAACTTTGAAGATGGATATGAAAAAGCTCTTGCTGCTGTTTTTTCTGATGAATTAATGGCCTCTATTAGTGATAAACATTCGTCCTTTTGGCGAACACTACAAAGCAACAATCAGTCAAGTTTTCCAGAGGGGATTATCCCTTTTTCAACTATCATTAAAGCTCCCGATAACCTCAAAAAACGCTTGGAATATATAGGTTTTATTCAAAATAAAGAAAATATTAACGATCTTCAAAATAACCTTTCTGATGGTCAGATTTTGGTGAGTGAACTAGGGGAAATTTGGCGTTGGGATGGCTTTACCTCTAAAGGCAAACAAAGTACATCAACCAAAGCCGTGTTAGAACAATTAAAAAACAGGCGCCTAAAACAATTATCTGCTGAAGAAAAACAATGGCAAGACATCATGATCACAGCACAAAAAAGAATTGATGAATTGCACGAACGAAAAAAAACATTGAATAATGATTTATTAGAAATGGAATCCATGCCCAAAAATATCTCTTCAGAAAAAACACGTTTACAAAATTTAATTACTGAAAATAAAATCACTTATGATAAAGTTGCTGCAAAACTTCGTGACACGGAACAACAAGCTAATGAAATAAACAAAAAATTAAAATTAGAGGAAGTAAAGCTCAATGAATTACGAGAAGAAAAAATTCGCATTGAAGGCGTTATTGGAACATTAAATGAAACTATTCACCAACTAACGGATCAGGTACGGGAAAGATTAAGCATAAAAATGGAGGCTTTATTTGAAGTAGCAAAAATTAATCCCAACAAAACCCTTCCCTCATTAGAAGATCTAGAGAGAAAACTAGAACGTCTTATTGGTGAACAAGAACGTTTAGGGGGTGTTAATTTGTTAGCAGAGCAAGAGGGAGCAGAATTGGAAAAAAAGGTAAATATAATTAAAAAGGATCAATCTGATCTACTAGCGGCAATTTCAAAATTACGTGAAGCCATTGACACATTAAATACTGAAGGTCGTCAACGCTTACTTGCTTCGTACGGTGTGGTAAATGAACATTTTCAAAGACTATTTGTTCAACTCTTCGGAGGAGGAAAAGCCTATTTAAAATTCACAGATGAAAGCGATCCTTTAGAAGCGGGATTAGAAATTTATGCAAGTCCGCCTGGAAAAAAATTGCAAAACCTGACACTAATGTCTGGTGGGGAACAAGCCTTAACCGCACTATCTTTACTGTTTGCTGTGTTTATGTCCAATCCAGCCCCTATTTGTGTTCTTGATGAGGTTGATGCCCCACTTGATGATACAAATGTTGATCGTTTTTGTTCATTGGTAGAAGAAATTTCTCAAAATTCTCTAACGAAATTTCTTGTTATTACACATCATCGAATGACCATGGCTAGAGTTAACAGGTTATTTGGAGTGACGATGCCTGAAAAAGGTGTTTCACAACTTGTATCCGTAGATTTAGAGAAAGCTGTTCAAATAAGAGAAAATGAATAATAATAATGACAAGATTTCTGACTTAAAGAAAAAAATTAACAGTATCGAAAAAAGTCATCAATCCGAATCGATGTCTAAAAAAGAAAGTGGTGTTAGCTTTGGATTTAAAATAAGTACAGAGTTAGTAGCTGCTTTAGTCATAGGTGTAGGTATCGGGCTTCTTGTGGATAATTACTTTAATACCAAACCTTTTGGACTGATTATTTTTTTCATTCTTGGCGCATTTGCTGGATTTTTAAATATTTATCGTGTAATGCGTCGCATTGAAAAACAATAAGAATTCAAATATCACACAGATATAAAATGTCAGCTTCAGGAGAAAATCACAGTCCGCTTGAACAGTTTGAGATTACACCTTTTGTGCACTTTGAGGTGGGTAGTGTGGATCTTGCCTTTACCAATTCTTCTCTTGCCATGGTGATTACTATAGCAGTTATCACTCTTTTTTTAACTCTTTCTGTTAATACGCGATCAATTATTCCTTCCCGTTTACAGTTAATCTCCGAGCTCAGTTATGGTTTTATTGCACAATTACTAAAAGACACAGTTGGTGAGCAAGGGAGAAAATATTTTCCCTTTGTTTTTACTATTTTTATGTTTGTATTAATTGGCAATATGGTGGGTATGCTCCCCTATAGCTTCACGTTTACAAGCCATATCATTGTTACATTTGCCCTAGCCGCGATTGTTTTTATTGGTGTCACTATTCTAGGTTTCGCCAAACACGGTATGCATTTTTTTTCTTTTTTTGTTATTCCCGGTTTGCCCTGGTATATGTTACCTCTATTAATCCCTATTGAGGTAATTTCTTATCTATCGCGACCAATCAGCTTGTCTGTCCGACTTTTTGCCAACATGTTGGCAGGTCATACACTCATAAAAGTCTTTGCCATGTTTGTAATAACAATGCCTTTTTATAGTGGTGTTTTACCCTTAGCATTCATAGTTGCATTAACTGGTTTAGAAATATTAATCGCATTTTTGCAGGCGTATGTATTTGCTATCTTAACTTGCTTATACATAAATGATGCATTACATTTACATTAACAACTAAGGAGGATTTATGGAAGTAGAAGCAGCAAAATTAATAGGAGCGGGACTAGCCGTTATCGGTGTAGTAGGTTCCGGTATTGGAATTGGAAGTATTTTTTCTTCATTTATTGAAGCCGTTGGTCGTAACCCAGCTGCACGTAGTGAAGTTTTTACAATGACAATGTTAGGGTTTGCGCTTGTAGAAGCAATTGCACTATTCGCACTTGTTATCGCTCTGGTTATATTATTTACGTAATAAAAAATAAATTTTATAGTGCCACAGTTAGAACAAACAGAATTTTTTATCTCTCAGCTTTTTTGGTTGGTTGTTACATTCACTTTCTTATTTATATTCCTATGGCGAATATCATTACCTCGAATCAGTTCTGTGTTGGAAAAAAGAGAAAGTAAAATTGATGATGATATTACATCAGCAAAACAACTTCAGGCTGAGGCTGAGGAAATACAGAAACAAATTGATCAACAATTGCGTAATGCACGATTAGAAACATCTGAGTTAATTAAAACAGCTTCAACTAAATTTCAAAATCATGCAACTAAGGAATTACATCAGTTAGATAACAACTTAAGTAATACAATAGAAGAATCCGCAACTACAATTGAAAAAAATATAAAAGATTCATTAAAGCAGATACATGATCAAACTTACTTGATTGCTAAGCTTACACTCTCAAAAATTTCTAATATCCCAGTAAATGATAATGAAATTAAGGATACTGTCGATCAATTACAACCAAAAGTAATAAACTAATTATGTTTGTTGATCCGCAGTTTTGGGTTGCAATAGCCTTTATTATTTTCGTAGTTGCTGTTTTTAATCCTATTCGAAAAATGCTTGGCACAACCCTTAATAGTAAAATTCAGGATATAAAAAATAGTATTGAGGAGGCAGAAAATATTAAGAATGAAACGCAGAATACTCTCAGTGATTTAAAAAAACGCCAAAATGATGTTCAAATAGAAATTGAAAATATTCACAAAGATGCCAAAGAAAAAATACAGATTTTGGAATCGCAAGCTGAGGAAAAACTAAAAGAAAAAATTGATAAACGCAACTTATTGGCCACGGCTAAAATTGAACAAATGACAAGAGATGCCAGTGCCGCAATTCAACAACATATTTCACGAACAGCTATTGAAGCAGCCGTAACTATTCTAAAAAAGAAATTAGACCAAAACGAAAAACAAAATCTTATTAATCGATCAATAAAAGAATTAAGCTCAGTTTTTAAAAATTAATTTAGAATTTCCAATTGTTGCTTATCCAACATAAATCCAACAACAATTGTAATCATTTCGTCTACGTCTGGTATATTAATTGTTATCGTTTTGCTAAGATCCGTTTCGACAAATTCCTTAGTTTCTGTCTCCAAATTTTTGTTAAAATCACCTTCTATGTAATAATATTGAATATCACGTAATTTTTTTTCCTTATCAAGAATAGCAAGATAAAATGGAAGGGTAATAATATTTTGTTCCTTTATCAGAGGCTTGACAATAAATAGGATCGATAAGGAGGCAGTGAAATTATTATCATTTATAAAACAACCCTTGGAAAAATTATAATTGTTTATTTCCGCTTTGTATGCAACATCATCTACGCTAATAGCAGAGGCATTAATTCTCAAATATTTTTTATGTTCAGCTGCAAATAAGACTGTGGGGCATTTAATGAACTCTTTTTTTGATGTCGACAGAGGGTTGGATCCACAACTAATCAACATCAAAAGCGAAATAAAAAAAATAATATTTTTCACTATACGACTTAATTAATATAAATATCAAAAGAAGTATATAGACACAAATCTATTAAACAAATAATTATGACATCGGATGTAATCAATATTTATCTTGCCGGTCCCAGGGGATTTTGTGCAGGAGTAGAACGTGCGGTATTGATGGTGGAAGAAGCCATTAAAAAATATGGAGGTCCTATTTACGTACGTCACGAAATTGTTCATAACAAATACGTAGTAGAAGATTTAAAAGTAAAAGGAGCTGTTTTTATTGATGAGTTAGAAGAAATTGAAGATCGTACACGGCCTGTTATTTTCTCTGCACACGGAGTTCCAAAATCAGTACCAAAAGAAGCAAAAAATTTAAACCTGCTCTTCTTTGATGCCACTTGTCCACTTGTCAGTAAAATACACCGTGAAGTGGAAAATTTTGAGCGGTTACACGTTCCCATCATTCTCGTTGGGCACCGCAATCACCCTGAAGTTATAGGTACAATGGGACAAATACAAACACCCATCTACTTAATTGAAAAAGAAGAAGATCTGAATAATCTTCCTATCAAAAGAGATCAAAAAATTGCCTACGTCACTCAAACAACTCTTTCTGTGGATGACACTGAATCCATTATACAGTCTATTAAAAAAAAATTTACAAATGTAATCGAACCTCGTAAAAATGATATTTGTTACGCAACATCCAACCGTCAAAATGCAATAAAAAAAATTGCCTCGCGTTGTGATCTTTTCATTGTTATTGGTTCGCATAATTCATCGAACTCGCTTCGCCTTGTAGAAGTAGCAAAACAATACGGCGCCAAAGAAAGTATATTAATAGAAAATTTAGAAATATTTAACCTAAGAAAGTTCAAAAATCTTAATAATGTAGGTTTAACTGCTAGTGCTTCAGCACCTGAAATATTAGTACAAAACTTTATTCAAATCATACAAAAGAAGTATAAAATAAAATTGCATGAGTCTGATTTTACTCCTGAAAACGTCAACTTTAAAATCCCTCAACAATTAAAGACAGTGATTTAAGGTATGGCTGTTTTTTCACCTGTGAATAAAGAAGATCTCTTATCTTTTCTTCAAAAATACGATATTGGAACATTAGAAAAATTTGAAGGTATTTTAGAGGGTATAGAAAACACCAATTACAAAATTACTACTTCAAAAGATATCTTTATACTTACAATCTTTGAAAAAAGAGTCAAAATAGAGGATTTGCCCTTTTTTATTAATTTACAAAATCATCTTGCACACAAAAACTTTAAGTGCCCTCAACCAATTACTAATAAAGAAGGCAAAAGCATCAATATTTTAAATGGGAAACCAGCAGTAGTAATATCTTTTCTGCATGGAAAGAAGGCAGGTGAAGCCACTCCTCAACATTGTCAGCAGGTAGGTAGCACGCTATCATTCTTACATCAGGCAGCAAAAGATTTTAAACAACAAAGAACAAATGGGATGCATCAATCACAATGGAGCAATCTCTTTGGTGAATGCCAAGGCATTAAAGACCATCCATATATGGATTTAATAAAACCTATTGAAGAAGAACTCCTTTACCTGGATCAATATTGGCCAAAAAATCTTCCTCAAGGCATTATTCACGCTGATGTGTTTCAAGACAATGTTTTTTTTAAAGACAATCAGTTTTCCGGATTAATAGATTTTTATTTTGCTTGTCATGATTTTCTTGCCTATGACATTGCCATCACTGTCAACGCTTGGTGTTTCAATGATAAAGGAAAATTTGATAATGATAAATTTCAATCATTGATTGCTGGTTATCAAGTGAACAGATTACTTAGTCATGATGAAAAACAATCAATGCCTGTCATACTACGAGGAGCTGCAATACGTATTTTAATTACGCGATTATATGACCAACTATATCATCCAGCAGGTGCTTTTGTAATTCCTAAAGACCCTTTAGAATATTTTTCTATTTTACAATTTCACCAAACTCATAATTTTTTTGAGGTTAATATATGAAAATTACGGTTTACACGGACGGCGCATGCTCGGGTAATCCTGGTATAGGAGGCTGGGGTGCAGTCATACTAATAGAAGATACAAAGCCAGTTCACCTGCACGGTGGTTCAGATCATACAACCAATAATCAAATGGAATTAACCGCTGCAATTGAAGCGTTAAAATATTTTTCAGAATCATCCACTCTTAATTTTTTTACAGATAGCAAGTACGTTAAAGAAGGAATTGAGTCATGGGTACATAACTGGAAAAAAAATGGATGGAAAACGACTTCAAAAAAACCTGTCAAAAATAAAGAATTATGGAAGGAACTTGATGCACAAATAACCAAACACACCATCAATTGGCAATGGGTAAAAGGACATGCTGGAAATGTTCACAATGAAACAGCTGATTATTTAGCAAGAAAATTTATTGAAGACAGGTAATGCACTCTAATATTATCATAGGTATTTTAATATTATTATACTGCATTTTTCCTCATTCAATATTCGCTAAAGAGAAATGGGTACTCGATAAAGAATTATCCACCATTGGTTTCGAGATACCAATATTTTTAGCCAAAAACGTTCGTGGACAATTCACTCAAATAGAAGGGCTCATTGAATTAGACCTTGAAGCAAAAGAAAATAATAAAGCAATTTTCTCAGTTGATATCAACAGTATTGAAATGAATTATAAAAAATACAGGAATTTATTGCTCAGCAATGTATTTTTTAATGTAAAACAATTTCCCATTGCTTTAGTTGACACCAAAAAATTTTCCTATGAAGATAAAAGTGAATTAGAGATCCTGGTTGAACTTTCGATAAAAGGAGTTACCGAAACTGTTCCCCTTCAACTTGAGATCAAACGTTTAGCGGAAGAACTAGTGCAGATTAAAGGAAAATTAGAATTCTCACGAACAGCTTTTAAAATTGGAATAGGGAAATGGTCATCAACAGCCATTCTTAAAGATAACGCCTCCATTGAAACAAACTTATTTTTATTTAAAGAATAATACTTACATCGTTGCACCAATGACCCAAGGATTAAATTCATCATCCCCGTAACCATTGATTTCACTTTTTGTTAATTTTCCAGAAGCCGTACTGAGAATACGATGGAATATTTTTTCACCTATTTCGGCAATATCTGATTCATTATCCATAATCGTACCAGCATTAATATCCATGTCTTCTTCTAACTTGTTAAACATATTTGTATTCGTGGCAATTTTAATGCTTGGTGAGGGCTTAAAGCCAAAACATGAACCGCGGCCAGTGGTAAAACATATAACGTTGCTACCTGAAGCAACTTGGCCTGTTACTGATACTGGATCATAACCAGGAGAGTCCATATAATTAAATCCCTTTTTCTTTAGAGGCTCTGCGTAATTCAACACATCTTCCATAATAGAAGTTCCACTTTTCGCAACAGCTCCAAGAGATTTTTCCAATATGGTTGTAAGTCCCCCTTTTTTATTTCCTGGTGAAGGATTATTGTCCAAACTTCCCTCATTAATTGACGTGTAATGTTTCCACCAATCAATTTGCTTTTGGAGTTTTTTCACTATTGCGGTATTGCCGGCTCTTTCAAAAAGTAGGTGCTCTGCTCCATAAATTTCAGGAGTTTCCGCCAATATTGTACTACCACCATGTTTCACAATCAAGTCGGATGCATGACCCAAAGCCGGATTGGCAGTAATTCCAGAATAAGCATCTGACCCACCACACTGCAACGCTACCGTTAACTCGGATATAGGAATTTTTACTCGCTCTTCATTGTTTAAAGAAGGTAACATTTCAATAATTTGTGAAGAAACGTTTTCAATTATTCTTTTTGTACCGCCTTCATCCTGAATATTCATATATACAACACGGTCATCCTGTTGCTTGTCCTGGTACAAAGAGATTTGGGCGCATTCGCAGCCTAAACCAATAACAAAAACTTTTGAAAAATTTGGGTGCTGTTTAAACCCTTCAATGGTCTGATTAAAAATTGTCATGCCGTACCCGCTCGAATTCATGCCGCAACCGGATGAATGCTTCAAACACACCGCCCCATCAATATTGGCATACTCTTTTAATTTAGAACTGTTATTGACCGCATCAGCAATTTTTTTTACGACTGTTGCTGAACAATTAACGGTACTTAGCAAACCGATATAATTTCGCGTTCCTGATTTGCCATTCTTTCTTTTAAAGCCCTCAAAAAAAACATCATGAGAATCATTTATTACTTTGCTTTGATTATTTTTTGTCTCAAAAGACCGCTCAAACTCACTAAATTCTAAATTGTGCAAATGAACGTGCTCTCCAGGTAAAATATCCTTTGAAGCAATGCCAATGATCTGACCGTATTTGTAAATAAAACTATTTTTCTCTATTTTTGATAAAGCGATCTTGTGACCAAAAGGAATGGCATCGCTAGAGATGACATTTGAATCAACTTGCGTATGCGCGGGTATAAGCATTGGCGCTACGGCAACATTATCCTTCTCATTTAATTTTATTATATTGTACATGAAGCGTTCAATTTCTTTTATTCTATTGGCGATCGTTGATCTATTAAATTATCATCTTTAATTTGCTTCCAAAATTCTAGAGGGATTTTTTTCTCATAATCACTAATGTTTTCCTCCACTTCTTTACTTGACCCCATTCCCAAAATGGCTGTTGCAACTACGTCATTTGCATAGGGAAACTGGATGGCCGCTCTTTTAAGAGAAAAATCATAATTTTTGCAGGCATCTCTTAATTTATACGCTTTATTCAGCCAATATTCAGCCGATTCAAAGTTTTTTGGAATACGCACAAGATTTTTTTTTGCATTTTCAAACCAAAGCTCATCTAATTGTGTGTAGTCAAAATACGTATTTGGACTGGGCTCAATTAAAATACCGCTGTTAAAGACCCCGCCCAATACCAAAGAAATATTGTTGCTTTTACAGAGTGGAATTAATTCGTCTAAACTCGATTGATCCAGCAGTGTATACCGACCCGCTAACAGAAAACAGTCAAAGCATCCCTCTTTGGACAATTCTACCAACATTTCATTTTGATTAAGGCCGCACCCAAGGGCCTTAACCGCTTTTTCTTCTTTCAGTTTTATCATCGCTTTAATGGCACCTTTTTTAGCCTCACCTAAATGATCGGGATGATTATCGGGATCATGCAGATTCAAAACATCGACACTATCCAATTGCAACCGTTTCAGACTTTCTTCATACGAGCGCATAACACCATCATAACTAAAATCAAAGACTGTATCCTTGTTAGGGTCTTGTCCTTTAAATTTTTCATTACCTTTCAGTGAAGGCACAACTAGACGTCCAACTTTTGTTGCTACAACAAACTCATTTCTTTTTTTTTCTTTTAAAAACTTTCCCAATCGCTCTTCTGCCATTCCTGATCCGTACAAGGGAGCTGTATCAAAATAGCGAATACCATTTTCCCATGCAGCATTTAAAGTATCATGCGCTTGATCGGGACTTACTACTACAGGCCATCCACCAATGGGGGCCGTACCCATGCCAAGTTCTGACACTTCTAAATCTGTATTTCTGATTTTTCTTTTTTTGATCACCTTATAAACATGATTAATAAACTATTTTTTTCATTTAAGAAATGGCATCTAGTTTAAGTTTTGATAAATTGTTTTTACAAAATTTTTATTTAAAGTATTTTCCGCACCCAGCACTTGGGTCATTAACACCGCTGTTAGATCATTTTTAGGATCAACTAAAAAATATGTTGCAGCCGCGCCCGCCCATCCAAATTCTCCAACACTTCCTATATTG
>Ga0209445_1000569_pt1 | contig 20913 bp, 16 predicted proteins | sample MarorgKNORR_S2LV_4_FD_188223 | JGI IMG/M metagenome (GOLD analysis project Ga0209445, IMG submission 188223) | Marine microbial communities from the Southern Atlantic Ocean, analyzing organic carbon cycling - NADW_A/KNORR_S2/LV (SPAdes) (version 2) | ecosystem: Environmental > Aquatic > Marine >... | reverse complement strand
CGGGCCATCATTGGGCGGGACAAAGTTCCGGTAACCGAGTTGGACCAAGAGGTCTGGGACCATTTCATCGCCATCAACACCACGGCGGTGTTCCTGACCACCAAGCTGGTGGGACAAGAAATGGTGCGTCAGGGCACCGGAGGCCGAATCATAAACATTGCTTCCAACGCCGGCAAGCAGGCCAGCGCCATGGGAGCGGCCTATTCGGCGTCTAAGTTCGCGGTTTTGGGTCTTACCCAGGCTTCAGCTATGGACCTGGCGAAGCATCAGATAACGGTGAATGCCGTATGTCCGGGTCCAATAAACACCGACCGGCTCAGCTATTGGGAGCAGGACCGGGCGCAAGCGCAGGGCGTTTCCCTGGAGGAGTTTCGAGGCCAGATCGTGGAGGCGGCAGGCCAGAATACCCCCATGGGCAGGATCGCCGAGCCCAGCGACGTGGCAAACATGGTGGCGTTCCTGGCATCGGAAGACGCGTCATTCATTACCGGCCAGGCCTACAACGTAAACGGGGGATTGCTGTTCCACTAGGTGGTGGTGCCGGAGGAGTAGGGGCACTGCTGCCCGTGCCATGGCTTAAGTCCGCTACGCTTGGTTTAATCCAGCAGGCCTAATCTTCTTAGGTCCGCTGCTGTCCATTTTGCCTGCAAGCCAATGATTATCCTAAGCAGCCTCGGTGTGAATGTATCACCGGACCGGTGAGAGGAAACTGTAACTCTGCGTCCATCAGGATGCATATATTGGGCGTGGCTACCGGATTGGCGGTCTAAGAAGAATCCGTCTCCCCGTAAAGCTCTAACTAAATGTCTTGCTGTTAATGAACGGAGCCGGCCGTAGTCGACATCGTTCATATGGTGACGGCAACATTTGGTTCAGTGAAAACCGAGACTTCGTCAGACGGACCTTCCGGAAGGGCCTCGCCGTGCTCAATCATGCTTCGCACGGTCATTTGCACGACTTCTTGAATGTTTCGAAGGGCTTCGTCCTCGGATTCACCCCAAGTTGCGCCACCCTGCGATTGTAAGAGTGGGCAGTAGGCGATCCAACGGTCTTCGTCGGGTTCCACTACCACGCGAAAGATGTACGTTTTCATACTTCCATCTTATAGCAACTACGGGCATGGCTCGCCTTCACCAGATCAACCCCGGGCGAATAGGTTCTGGACCGTCTTTATCACTCTGGCCTCATTGGGGACGTACAGATTCTCCAAGGGGCGGCTGTAGGGCACTGGAGTATGGGGGGCGGTGACTCTCGACGGGGGGGCGTCAAGGTAGTCGAAGGCCTCCTGGGCCACGGCGGCGCATATCTCCGACGCCATGCTGCAGATGGGGGTGTCCTCGTCCACGACCACCAGACGGTGGGTGCGCCGGACCGAGTCGATGACGTGGTCGTAGTCGATGGGTGAGATGCTGAGCAGGTCCACCACTTCGGCGTTTATGCCTTCCTTGGCCAGTTCTTCGGCGGCGGCGGTGCAGACCCAGGTCATGCGTGAAATGCCCACCAGAGTGATGTCGGTCCCTTCCCGAACGGTCCGGGCCTTACCCAAGGGAAGCTCGTACGGTTCTTCAGGCACCGGCCCGGTGTTGCCGTACAGCCCCTTGTGCTCAAAGTAGACCACCGGGTCGTCGTCCCGGATGGCGGCGGTCAATAGCCCCTTGGCGGTGTAAGGGTCGGAAGGGACCACGCCTTTCAAGCCCGGTATGTGGCTGAAGATGGAGTAGTAAGACTCGGAGTGCTGGGCCGCGCTGCCGAACCCGGCGCCGATGCGGGTGAGTAGGGTGAATGGGACCTTTACCTGACCGCCGAACATGTACCGCATCTTGGCGGCGTTGTTCAGTAGTTGGTCCATGCAGACGCCGACGAAGTCGACGAACATCAACTCGGCGATGGTCCGCATTCCGGTGGACGCGGCGCCGATGGCGGCTCCGACAAAGGCGGCCTCGGACAGAGGGGTGTCCAGCACACGCTGGTTCCCGAATTCTTGGATGAGGCCCACCGTGGTGCGGAAAGGCCCGCCCCAGGCGTCGACGATCCCTTGGTCCTCACGACCCGCCCCACCGGCGATCTCTTCGCCCATGATGATGACGGTCTCGTCCCGAGTCATTTCCTGGCGGATGGCCTCGTTGATTGCCTGCCGGTACTGGATCTCCCTCGTTGCGGTAGTGGACATAGTGGACATAACATCTCCTTGGGGAAATAGCTGTCGGCGGTCGGCTATCAGCATGCAGCTCACCTGACGGCTGAATGCTGAAGGCTGAAAGCTTAGATTTCCATATTCGTGCCGCGTTTCAGCAATTCCGTTGGGTATGAAACGTAGACGTCGTCGTAGATTTCTTCCTGATTGGGAAGAGGGCTTTCGTCGGCGAATTTTATGGCGTCTTCCATAAGCTGGGCGGCTTCTTGGTCTATCTGGTCCAACTCCTCCTGGGTGATTTCCCCAAGGGGAAGAACTGCCTCACGGAAGAGCTTCAGCGGGTCCCGGGCGCGCCAATGGTCCTCTTCCTCTTTGGTGCGGTAAGAGAGGGGGTTGTCGAAGACGGTGTGGCCATAGAACCGGTAGGTCCGGCATTCCAGCAGACTGGGGCCCTCCCCGGCCCGGGCCCGCGCCACCGCCTGACCGGCGGCGTCATAGACGGCAAACACATCCATCCCATCGACGTTGATGCCGGGCATGTCGTATCCGGCGGCCCGGTCGGAAACGTTGGCGGTCGACAATGCATACTCGACTGGAGTGGATTCGGCGTACCCGTTATTCTCGCAGCAGAAAATCACCGGCAGCTTCCACACCGATGCCAGGTTCATCGACTCGTGCAGAACGCCCTGGTTAGCCCCGCCGTCGCCGAAGAAGGCCACGGCGACGCGCCCAAGGTTTTTGAGCTTTGAAGTTAGGCCCGCTCCCACCGCCAGAGGAACGCTGGCGGCCACAACGCCGTTGGTGCCCAGCATCCCCTTGCTCATGTCGGCGATGTGCATCGACCCGCCCTTGCCCTTGTTGTTCCCAGTGGACCGCCCGAACAGCTCGGCCATCATCGTCTTGGGGTCCACGCCCTTGGCGATGCAGTGGCCGTGGCCCCGGTGGGTGCTGCCGATGTAGTCATCGTCGGTGAGGTGGGCGCAAATTCCGGTGGGCACCGCCTCCTGTCCCGCTGAAGAGTGCACCGATGCGGACATCGCCCGCTGCCCGGTTTCGGGGATGCCACGCTCTTCGAAATTGCGGATGGTGGACATGGTGGTGTACAGCCTGAGTAGTGTCTCGCGATTAAGGTCCATTGCGCCTCCCTGGTGGTGCCTAAAGCTGGCTAGCGGAGAATTGCCCCCATACTAGCATGGGTGGGCTTGAGATTGCCAGCTACCCCGTGCCTTGGCCGGTTTTGCTTCGTGCTAACATGGTTATCAGTAAATTACTGAAATAAAGACGGGTTGAGTTTGGGTCCGCATTCTGAAATGAATCACCATCCCCCAATGCCCCGTCTGTTCTTGATCGGAAGCTTGGAAGGGATATGAAGGGGGAGCATAGTCGAATGATTGACTCCGACGTAGCCGCCGCGATTCAGAACTGGATCGGCGTCCAGATGCACGAGCGCCGAGGCCCCGGCAAGGATAGGCCGGGCGGATACGAAGGATATTCCTTCGCCGACATGCTCGACGTGCTGGACGCGGTTTGCCCCGACGCCATCGCCCGAATGCTTCAAGCAGGCGCGTCGGCATACCTATCCTCGCCCGTCGAGACCGACATCGTTGTGGGATGGCGGCCTAGCGCGCCTAAGGCTCCGGAGACTGAGGAGGAGCCGCAGGATGAGAATGGCTAGGGGGAAATCGTGGAGTGAAGCTATTTCACCTAGCTAGGTCAACTTGGGGCTCGCATATTTACGAACGGGTGAACGAAACGCGGACCCTTTCCCCAGGTCCGGCGTTCAGAACAAGGGCCGCGCTACCGTTTTGTACGGCGATTTCCAGGAAGCCCAGGCTGCCGCCAAGAGCCAGCAAGCCTTCATCATTGTTATTTTCCGGTGACTGGAAGGTCTGGCTCAGGCCCTGGATCTTCCGCCCTTTAATCTCCACCAAGATTTTTGTGGCGCCCGCCAGTTCGCCCACCGTGATGTTGGTAACCAGGTTGCCGTAGTGGTCGGCGTAGATCACTTCTCCGAGAAGGTAGGTGCCATCTTGTGTTGGCTTTGGGGTGGGTAGCCAGGTTAGGTCCTGGATGGGCCGGCCCAAGTCGGCGGGTGTGACTCCCAGGGAAAGGTGGCCCGCCACCGGGGCGAAAATGTCGCGGCCGTGGAAAGTGTTGATTACCGGGTGCAGCCAGTATTCGCTTTTGGTCAGGTGGTAAGCTGTTAGGCTTGAAGGGAGGTTGACGCGTTCGGCGTTAAGTGGATGCGTGTCCAAGTAGTCACCCAGCACTCCGCTCAGCAGCCCGTTGTCGGGGGCCAGGAACCTGGCGGTGGGCGTAACTAGTAGCACGGCCCGGCGGTCTGTTCCGACACCGGGGTCCACCACAGCAACATGGATGGAGCTTTCAGGAAAGAAACGATGGCTGGCGGCCAGCACGAAAGACCCTTGCCGGATGTTTTGAGGCTGGATCTGATGGGTAAGGTCGATCAGATAGGCGGCCGGGTTGATCGAGAGGACCACGCCTTTCATAACCCCGGCGTAAGGGTCGGACAAGCCGAAGTCGGTGGTTAGCACGATTGGTGGATGTGCCATAGGTTGAGTGCGGCCGGGACGGCGCTAAACCCCGATCGCCAAATTAAGAGTGCCTAGTCCTAACTCAGGCGGACGCTGAGGATGGAGATGCCCAGAAAAACGCCGGCCAAGATTATCGTAAGTTGGAACAAGGTCTTTTCCAATCCCCGCCTGGTGCGGACCGTGGAGCCGCCGGAGCCGAACAGACCGGCGCTTTCTTTGACCTGTAGCAGGATCAACAGAATTATGGTTATAGATATCAGAATTTGACCGATGTTCAGAGCGGCTCCCATAGGATCTCCTCCTGGTCTCCTTTGTTTCCTTATTCTACTGGGCTGGGGTCGAAGGCGTATTGTTTTTCCGAGCCTCTAGCTCTTGATTAACTAACGTGTTGACCAACTCGGGCTTGGCCTGACCCCTGGTGGCCTTCATGACCTGACCCACCAGGTATTTGGCCGCGTTCTCTTTCCCTTCCATGTAATCGGCCAAGGCTTTGGGGTTGGATTCGATGGCCTGGCTCACCGCCTCTTCCACCGCCGAGGAATCGCTGATCTGGGTGTAGCCTTGGTCGCGGACGATCTTGGCCGGCGCTTCACCGCTGGAGAAAACCTCTTCCAGGACGGTTTTGGCCATGGTGATGCTTATGGTCTGGGAGTCTACCAGGTCGATCAACTCCGCCAGGTGGGCGGGTGTGACTGTAGAGTCCGAGATGGCCGCATTTTCGGAGTTCAATAGCCGGCTTAGATCTCCCAGCATCCAGTTGCTGACGCTCTTGGCGAAACTTTCCAGAGTGGCGCCGTTTTTCTTCTCACCTATCGCCGATTCGTAGTAGTCGGCAAAGCCCTTGGAGCCGGTCAGCAGTCCGGCATCATATTCGGGCAGCCCGTATTGTCGCGAAAAGCGATCCCGGCGCTGCGGCGCCAGCTCCGGGATCCGATCCCTGATCTCCTGTACCCAGGACGGGTCGGCGATGAGCGGTGGCAGGTCCGGCTCAGGAAGGTAGCGATAATCGTGGGCGTACTCCTTGCTGCGCTGGGAAACGGTTACATCGCGGTCATCCAACCAACCGCGGGTCTCCTGTACCACCCGCCCGCCGTCTTCCAAAACTTTCCGCTGACGCTCTTCCTCGTAGTTCAACGCCATGTACACGGAATGGAAGCTGTTCATATTCTTGACTTCGGTCCGGGTGCCGTATTCGGTGTTGCCTTTGGGCCGTAGGCTGATATTGGCGTCGCACCGGAAACTGCCGTCCTGCATGTTGACCGTGGACACGCCGAGATACTGCAAGATGGAATGCAAGGTCATAAGATAGGTCCGGGCCTCTTCCGCCGACGACATGTCAGGTTTGCTGACGATCTCCATTAAGGGCACGCCGGAGCGGTTCACGTCCACCAAACTATAGGACTCTCCATTAGCCGAGGGACGATGCTGGAGTTTAGCCACGTCCTCTTCAAGGTGGATCCGTTCCAAACCGATGCGGCAGTCGCGGCCGTCAACCCGTATATCCAGGTATCCGCCCACCGCCAGGGGCAAGTCGTACTGGGTGATCTGATATCCCTTCATCAAGTCTGGATAGGGATAGTTCTTACGGTCAAATTTGGAGTAATCGGGAATCTGGCAATTCAAGGCCAGACCGGTCATTATGGTAAATTCCACCGCTTTGCGGTTAATCACGGGCATCGCGCCCGGCAATCCTAAACAGACGGGGCAAACCCGGGTGTTGGGGGCCGCGGACTGGTAATCGGCCCGGCAAGAGCAAAACATCTTGCTCCGGGTATGGAGCTGTACGTGGACTTCCAGGCCGATGACTGTTTCGTATTCCATAGCTTATGGCCGCGATGAGTAGCGGTCGATCTGGGGTTCCCCCGATCCGGCGGTCTCCAGCTTCGCAGGGCTTGCTCTATCTAGTATATCAGCGAAGGTGTGGCCAAACTACGGGGTTTCCCTGGGCGTATTCTCCGATTGGCTCACTCTGCCGTCACCATGGAATGGGAGTCCGGATAATCGATGAGCCACGCCCGGACTCGGTCCGGCGATCGGTCACGAATCTCCGGGAGCCAAAACCTAGCTAAGCCGGAGAGGCTATCCTGGTGAGCGAAGTCCTTGAAAGACGGTTTGGGCGGTAACCCCGATGTCGGCGGGAGTGGGGATTATTATTGCCCCCGCGTCCCGTAGCGCCGCTATCTTGGACTCGGCACGGGCGCTGTCGCCGGTAATAATGGCGCCGGCATGGCCCATGCGCTTGCCGGCCGGGGCGGCAGCTCCAACTATCAGGGCGCAGATGGGCTTGCCAAATGACTCTTTGATGTAATCGGCCGCTTGTTGTTCCATGGTGCCGCCGATCTCTCCGATGAACACCACCATGTCGGTTTCCGGGTCGTCGTTGAACATCCGTAGCACGTCGACAAAGCTGGTTCCGATTATCTGGTCTCCCCCGATGCCGACGCAGCTTGACTGGCCGATGCCGAGGTTGGTTAGTTGACCGACCGCCTCGTAGGTGAGGGTGCCGCTGCGTGAGACCACGCCCACCCTGCCGGGCTGATGGATCGACCCAGGCATGATGCCGATCTTGCAGTTGGCGCCGGGGGTTATAAGGCCGGGACAGTTGGGGCCAATGAGGCGGACCGGTTTGTTTTCCAGGTAACGGGAGATCCGCACCGTGTCCAGTACCGGAACGCCCTCGGTGATGCAAATGATTAGAGGAATCTCCGCATCGGCCGCTTCAGCTATGGCGTCGGCGGCGAAAGCCGGGGGCACAAAACCTAAGGCCACATCGGCTTGAGTTTCCCGGACTGCTTCCTCCACCGAGTTAAAAATCGGGACTTCGTCTTCGAATAATTGCCCACCCCGTCCTGGGGTGACTCCGGCCACGACATTCGTGCCGTATGCCCGGCAAGCGCTGGCGTGAAAGCTGCCCTCCCGGCCCGTGATGCCCTGCACTAAGATACGGGAATTTTCGTCGACCAAGATACCCATCTTAGCAGTTACCTATAAGCAGCATTGGGGAAATAAACTGGGGCGAGATGATTTTATGACTGTGGATCAATGCGCTTGTCCGAGGGCATTGGCCATCTCATCAAGATTGTCGGCGAAGGTTACCGGCAGCCCTGACTCCTTAAAGATTGAGCACCCTTCCTCGGCATTGGTTCCCAGGAGCCGAATCACCAAGGGAAGTTGTGAGTCATGTTCCCGGTAGCCCTGTACTATCCCGGTGGCGGCCACATCGCAACGGAGAATACCGCCGAAAATGTTCACCAATATCCGGGTAACTTTTGGGTCGGACAGGATGATAGAAACGGCGCTGGCCACCTTTTCGGGGGTAGCGCCGCCGCCCACGTCCAGAAAATTGGCCGGCATCGCGCCCGCGGCGGTGGTCACGTCCAGAGTTGCCATCGCCAGCCCAGCCCCATTGACCAAGCAACCCACGTCGCCATCCAACTTGACATAAGCGATGTCCAGGCTGGCGGCGCGGTACTCCAATTCATCTTCCTGAGTGGGGTCGCGGAGTTCTTGAAGGTCGGTGTGGCGGAACAATGAGTCGTCGTCTAGGTTTATCTTGGCGTCCAGGGCTACCAATTCATCCTGGCTATTTATAATCATTGGATTGATCTCCACCAGGGAGCAGTCCAATTCCGTAAATACCCGGTAAAGGGCGTTCATGATCTGGCTTCCAGGCTGGGCTAAGGACCCAGACAATCCTAGCTTGGCGGCCAATCGCCGGGTTTGGAAGGGCATCAGGCCCAGCACTGGGTCTATGGTTTCCACGTGGATGTCCTGGGGTCTGGAGGCAGCTACCTCTTCGATGTCCATGCCGCCGGCACTACTGGCCAGCATTACCGGTCCCCGGAAGTCTCGGTCAATGGTGATAGCCAGGTACAATTCCCGGCTGATATCGGCCAACTCCTCAACCAATACGTGGCTGACTGGAGCGCCTTCCGGCCCGGTTTGATGGGTGACCAGGTTGGCGCCCAACATGGCGGCGGCGGCGGGGCGCGCTTCATCCGGGGAATTAACAACTTTGATGCCGCCACCCTGGCCTCTACCACCGGCATGGACCTGTGCTTTCAAGACGGCTTTCCCACCCAAATCCTGAGTGGCCTGGCTGGCTTCCTCAGCGCTGCTAGCCAATCGGCTTGGCGGAACAGGGATACCGTAACGAGCAAAGACCTCTTTGGCCTGGTACTCGTGGATCTTCATTGGCTCTCCTGGACTGCTTCATCCCAGACAACCCCTCGACCGTTAGCCGGAAGAGGCCAGGAAGTTATTGGTATCCATTTATTTTAGCCGGGGACACCGGGATTCAGCTTACTGGTTGGTGGAGCCTGTCTGACCCGGAGGTTCCTGCAAGAACTTGAACACGTCGGCCTCGGAGGAAAGAATGACGGTGGTTCGCTGATTCAGGAACTTCTGGTACGACTCAAGGCTGCGCCGGAAAGCGAAGAACTCAGGGTCCCGGTTCAGAGCGTCGGCCAAGATTCGGATGGCCTCGGCCTCACCTCGGCCTCGCACTTCGCTGCCGGTCCGCTCCGCCTCGGCTAGGATAATCTCCCTCTGTTTGTTTGCCTTAGCGCGAATCTTCAGGTTCTCCTCCTCTCCTTTGGAGCGGAAGCGGGTGGCGATGCGGTTACGCTCTGCCCGCATCCTGTTGTAAATGGAGTCCTGTACGCGGTCGGAGAAGTCCGCCCGTTTCATCCTCACATCGATAATGGCCACGCCGAATTTGCCTTCTTCGACGCGCTTCTTGGTCGCTTCGAAAACGTTTTCCAGTAGCTCCGTTCGGGACTCGCTAGGTTCAATTATGGGCAGGCCGTCTTCATCGATAACGGGCACGTCGTTCTCGTCCAGGACGCGCTCGGCGCCGATGATTTCTGTCCTAGAGCTTCTGGCAATTTCGTCCCGTAAGCTGGAGGTCACTATGTCGCCCAGACGGGTCCGGGCCGTATTCTCGGTCTGCAAAGTCTTGAAGAACTGCAAGGGGTCGACAATACGATAGCGGGCGTAGGAGTCAATCGTCATGTTCTGCTTCTCGATGTCGGGCATGGACACAGCCGGAGCGTCTATCCGCAACACCCGCTTGTCGAATCTCAGCACGGTATCCACGAAGGGTGCCTTGACGTACAGACCGGGGTTACTTGTGACGCTCTGGGGGTTACCGAACCGGGTTATGATAACCTGCTCGGTGACGTCCACCACGTATAAGGATTGGGAGACAACGATAAGGGCAACCAAGGCTAGCCCACCAAGAACTACCAATATTTTCATTTCAGGACTCCTGCGCCTTTTTCATAAGCTTTACTGGGACGGGGCCTGGCTGGGACCTACCGGGATCGGGGTGATGCCTTCACGCCCCCCAAGAATAATCACCGACTCCGCGTCTGGTGAGACGATGACCTTGTTGATTCCAGGCAGGATTGTTTCGATGGCTTCCAAGTAAAGCCGCTGCTGAGTGACCTCGCTGGTCGCGGGGACATTCAGGTTCTCTCTATTCAAATATTGGACCGTGAATCCGTCACCGGCTTTGAGGGTTTCCCCTGCTTGCACCCGGAACGAAACTACATTGGTGCGGGTATCGAAGCCGTTTACCGAGATGTCAACGCCTTGGGCTTTTCCGCCGTCAGGCCCTTGAACCACTTCGATGTCGGCGGCGGAGATTCCGGTTGTGACATTATTGTCCCCGTCGGCGTTGTCGGTATCAAGAACTGGGTTGCCCAAACGGATCTCGAAGGGTCCGGTGCCAACCAAGGAGGGCAGAGATAGGATTTCGTTCCCTAGGTACGCTATGGAAAAGCCGGTGCCGCTGACCAGATCGCTATTCTGGCCGTCATATGAAACGCTGAAGGTACAAAGCACGGCGCTATCGCCATCACTTCCGGCGTTGGTGAACAGGCATCCGGAGCCTTCTCCCAATTCGGCGCCTATATGCGTCAAGGAGCTTACCAAGATGTCGATTCCATCGCCGTCGACATCCGGGCCGTCGATCACTGTCACGTCACCCAGACTGATTCCGGTGGCAGAGTCGCCGTCACCGTCGGCGTCATTGGTATCCTGGAGCACATTTTCAAGTTCGATCGAATGATCTCGGAACTGCTCCAGGACCGAGATGAATCGGGATGATTCACCACGGGCCCTGGCAACTCGGGCCTGAGCAAACGCTTCGGCTTCCCTCTTAATGCGCTCGGCATCACCCTCAGCCCTGGGGATGATATTGTTTTCGTAGGCCAGGGCCTCGTTGACCCGGGTTTCTTGCTCCTGGCGGGCGCGCAGCACGTCTTCGAAAGACTCGAAGACCTCTTCCGGAGCCTGGGTCTTCAGCAGTTGAACGCTTACTATGTTGATCCCGGTTTGGTAATGGTCCAATATATCCTGAAGCCTGGTCTTGGTGTCCGATTCCACGGCGGTCCGCTTCTCTGTCAACACGTCTTCGATGCTCCGCTGTCCCACCACTAATCGCAGGGCGGCTTCAGCGGCGTCCTTCAGAGTGCGGCCCTCCGGGTTGCCCGGAGGAATCCCCCTGGCGTCCTCCCCCGGGTCGTTTACCCGGAACAAGAAGCCCACCAGGTCCTTGATGTCATACTGGACCACCATCTGAACGTCGACGATGTTCAGGTCGCCGCTGATCATCAAGCCTTCCACCGGCACCTGGGCGTCGGCCACACCCTGGTCGGCCCCGCTGCGGAAGCCCAACTCCATACGGCGGGTTTCGGTCACCTTAATCTTGTCCGTGTCCCCGATAGGGCCGGGCCACCACCAATGGAGACCGGTTTGAGTGACAACCCCTGTAGTTCCTGAGCAGGGCGCGAGAGCCGCGCCACAGATCGCGCCGAAGCGGCGCTGGGCCACTTCCTCGCCGGGTCCGATGCGGTATATTCCGGAGGCTAACCATAGGACTGCGATAAGTGCGATCGCGAGTACGATTACGCCGCCCACGCCGCCGCCACCTAATCGGGCGGCGATGCTTCCTATGGTGCCTTTGACACCGGCCAACAGTTGGTCAAAGTCAACTTCCGGTTGACGTGGTCCGCCAGGTTGAAACATATTGAATCGTCCTTATACTGGGCTTGAATGAGGATAAACCATGAAAGGGTTGAATTCTGCAACAAGTCAATAGGGATTCTATCATCTTCTTGGAGCGGGGAGCCACTTCCAGGCTACTGATATTCGATGATAAATATCTTAGTTAGGCACTCTCCGGCCTGCCAGGACTGCGGCCACTCCCAATGAACCCCGAACGGCCTTGCTGACGCACACGGTTGGGCGCGTTTGATGCTGGCGGTATAATTTCTACGTGCCGTATCAATCAATGGTTCTACAAGCTGACCGCGAACGGAGGGAAGCTCAGAACTTGCGGAGGGGGTTTTCCGTTCATCTTGAGCTTGCCCGAGGACGGGGCAGTCTTTCGCGTTTTTACTAATCGAATTAATCCGATGGGAGGTTTGGACCCATGGCGGAAACCGGTATAACTGTGAAATCCGGCGAAGGTATGACCAGAGTGCAAGTGACGTGCGGGCACCAAAGCGGCCTGATATACGTGGTTCCCGCTTCCCGCAGCTGGGTGTGTTCGGAAGCGTTGATCCCAGCCCACGCTTTGGCCGGATTCTTTCGGGAGTTAGTGGCGTTAAAACTTGGCCCGGTGGCGGAACTGATGCAGGATTGGGGGATATATTACCGCCAACTGCCCTTGGCCGCTGAAGAGAACTCCGAAGAATCAATTGAGTCTACGGATGCATCGAATAGCTAATGCGCTCAGAGCGGTGTAGAGCGGACTGGGGAACCGGGTGATAACCAGCGCTTTACTCAGCTGTCGGAGTCTCCGCTCACCGGCGTGGGATCGCTGGTGCTGGACAAGGCCGGCGATGGCTGACCGATCGGCGGTTGGGCGGGCGAAGGCGTCATGGGAGGCGTTTCCGGCGGGGCGTCCGGTGGGATTGCAGGAGTGCCGGGGTCGTCGCCGATGGCGCCATCGTCCAGCAAACGGGCCATGTTGTCACCAGAGATGGTCTCGTGCTCGATAAGGTATTCGGACAGCAGGACCAATTTAGGCTTATTGGTGACGAGGATTTCCTGGGCCCTTTCGTAGGCTAACTTGATCAGGATCCTAACCTCATCGTCGATCTCCTCGGCTATTTTATCCCCGTAGTCCCGCTCCTCGCTGATCTCCCGGCCCAGGAAAACCATTTCCTGCACCTTGCCGAAAGTTCGAGGCCCTAGGGATTCGCTCATGCCGTATCGCTTGACCATGCTCAACGCGACTTTAGTAGCCCGCTCAATGTCATTGCTGGCGCCGGTGGTGACCTCGCTGAAAATCATTTCCTCAGCGACACGGCCACCCATCATCACGGAAAGCATGTCTCCGAACTGGTTTTTGGTCCATAGGTACCGGTCCTCGTCGGGCAACAGGGAGGTATGTCCACCCATATTACCCCGGGACACGATGGATATTTTGTGCACCCGGTCTGCGTGAGGAAGCGTGTGGGCCACTAGGGCGTGCCCGGCCTCGTGGTAGGCGGTCATCTCTTTTTCTCTGGGACTGATGATTCTGCTTTTGCGCTCGGGGCCGGCAACTATTCGGTCCACTGCCTCTTCAAACTCAGTCATGAAGATAGACTTCTTGTTGGCGCGAGCCGCCAGAATGGCGGCTTCGTTCACTAGGTTGGCAAGATCGGCCCCGCTAAACCCCGGCGTTTCTTTCGCCAGGTTATCCAAGGTAACTTCCGGAGCGATGGGCTTGCCGGCGGAGTGAACCTTCAGGATAGCTTCCCGGCCCTTAATGTCGGGAAGGTCCAGCGTGACCCGCCGGTCGAACCGGCCAGGGCGCAACAGCGCCGGGTCCAGAATGTCCGGGCGGTTGGTGGCGGCCAGCACAATGACATTGTTGTTGGGCTCGAACCCATCCATCTCCACCAGAATCTGGTTCAGGGTTTGCTCACGCTCGTCATGTCCGCCGCCCAAGCCTGCTCCCCGGTGCCGCCCAACGGCATCAATCTCATCGACAAACACGATACATGGGGAGTTCCGTTTGGCTTGGTCGAACAAGTCCCTTACACGGGCCGCGCCTACGCCGACGAACATCTCTACAAATTCGCTGCCGCTGATGTGGAAGAAAGGAACTCCCGCTTCCCCGGCAACGGCTCGGGCTAGCAGGGTCTTACCGGTGCCCGGCTGCCCCACCAATAGCACTCCCTTGGGAATCTTGGCTCCCAAAGACAGGAATCGCTCAGGGTACTTTAGGAACTCGACAACCTCTTCCAGTTCGGTCTTGGCTTCTTCCACCCCGGCAACGTCGGTGAAGGTAACCCCGGGGCGGTTGGGGGCCGCCATGCGGGCGCGGCTACGCCCAAAGCTCATCGTCTGATTGTTACTCCCCTGAGCTTGGCGCATCATGAACAAGATCAAGCCGCCAAAAATTATCAAGGGCAGGAAGTTTAGGAGGAGTCCCAATAAACTGCTTAGACCGCTGGAACCTTCGAATGTGACCGAGACTCCACTGGGAGGGCCAATCTCGACGCCACTCTCAACCAACAAGTTGATGACGTCCGTGTCATTGCCGATGCGGCTGTATAGCCGGTCGCTCCCGACACGGCTGCTAACATTGGGGGTTATGGTAAGTTTTCTGCCGTCGACGGCAATCTCACGAATCTCGTCATTTTTGGCCATGGCGACGACCGTGGTTAGGGGCACGTCGCTGCTGGCCCCAAAGCTGGGCAGGAGTGTATAGAAAATTACGATCACTCCCACAATTACCAGGAGGTAAACGACGCCATTTCGTAGCCAACGGTTGTTGCCCATTCTTACCTCTTAATTGTCCCCGGCCACACTCGTTAATTGTCCCCGGCCACACTTGGTTGTTTCCTCTACTATCATAGTGGAGACAATATGGAATTGCAAAGTATAGTCATTAGATACATTCGAGCACCATTCAGGTTCACCTGATGTAATTAAAGTGCTGTCAGGAATAACCGGATGGAGTAGAATACAAGCCGGACGAATCAGGGTCAAGTTGGCGGTGATGCGGTGAACCGCTCTGATGGTTGGGCGCATCTTAAGAATCACGTCTTATCCCGGTGGTTCAACGCCGTAGGTTAGACCAGAAAATCCATCTGATTGAGGTGCGTTATGGCAGAGTATTCTCACCCCGAATCCCTGGTGACCACGGATTGGGTTGCCGAGCATGGCGATGAAGCTAATGTTCGGTTGGTGGAGGTGGACGTTGACACTTCGGCCTATGACGAAGGTCACATCGCCGGGGCCGTTGGTTGGAATTGGCAGTCTCAGTTGCAAGCGTCATTAAGGCGGGACCTGATTAGCGGGACGGAATTGGAGGCGCTGCTGGGTGTCGCTGGGATCGACAACAATACGACCGTGATACTTTACGGCGACAACAACAATTGGTTCGCCGCGTGGGCGTTTTGGCAGCTTAAATACTATGGACATAGCGACGTGCGCCTGATGAACGGCGGCCGGGCCAAATGGGTTGCCGACGGGCGGCCTCTGACCGCCGACGCCCCATCCCACGCCGCCAAGTCCTACCGGGCAAGCGAGCCGAACCAGGACATCCGCGCTTACCGTGACGCCGTATTGGGCGCGGTGTCCGCCAGCAGCATTTCATTGGTGGATGTTAGAGCTCCCGCCGAATATAGCGGCGAATTGCTGGCGCCGGCCAACCTTCCCCAAGAGGGTTCCCAGCGTGGCGGCCACATTCCGGGCGCGGCTAACGTTCCCTGGGGTCAGGCCGTAAACGAGGACGGTACTTTCAAGTCGGCGGATGAACTGACCGCTCTTTACGGTGGCAAGGGCATCGATGGCAGCAAGGAAACCATTGCCTATTGCCGGATAGGTGAGCGTTCATCTCACACATGGTTCGTTCTGACCCAGCTACTTGGGCACCAGAACGTGCGCAACTACGACGGCTCTTGGACCGAGTGGGGAAGCATCGTCAACGCCCCGATAGAAAAGCCGTAGGCTGGCCGTCGCGGGGTGTCCTGTTAGGGACATCCTCGCGGGGCTCGCACGAGTTCCCATCACGAAGAGGGCGGAATGAACTACCGGCCTCTTTTTTCGCAACCCATGTAACATCAGTTTTACAAACTGGCAACATTGCCGTAACAATTCGGCAATCTTTGCGTAACAAGCATGGCCTAGGATGGGGGAAACCCTTTGAGGAGATCATCATGTTGCGCAGATTGTTACCAGTAACAGTGGCCGGGTTATTGGCGGCGGGTGTCCTTGCCGGATACAACGTCGTTTTCGCCCAGGAAATCACTTCGGACGCGAAAGAACTTGACCAAAGCGCTAACACTATATGGATGTTCGGCGCTTTTTTGGTGTTTTTCATGCAGGCCGGGTTCGCTTTTCTTGGGGCCGGCCTGATACGTGGCAAGAATACGGTCAACTACATGACGAAGAGCTTCTTGGACTTCGCCATGGCCTCTTTGTCCTTCTGGGCGTTCGGGTTCGCTTTGATGTGGGGAACGTCGGCTTTGGGAATTGCCGGGACCACCAATTTCTTCCTAACCGACGCTGCCAAAGGCCAGAATTACGTTGATTGGGTATTCCAGATGGTGTTCGCCGCGACCGCCGCGACCATCGTCGCCGGCGCCGTGGCCGAACGAACGAGAACCCAAGCTTATCTCGCGTACAGCTTCATGATTGGGGCAATCATATATCCCATCTATGGCCACTGGGTTTGGGGAGGCGGCTGGCTGGGTGCAGACGCGGGTTTCTTGGTTAGGATCGGTCTTCCGGCAGCCAAGGATTACGCCGGTTCCGGAGTGGTGCATGCCGTTGGCGGCTTCGTGGCCCTGGCCGGGGCGGCCGTGGTGGGTCCCCGCATCGGAAAGTACAACGCCGACGGCTCCGCCAATACGATATTGGGCCATAATTTGCCCTTTGTGGTCATTGGCACCTTCATCCTGTTTTTCGGATGGTTCGGATTCAATATCAACACCGGCGACTCAATAGGATTGAACGCTATCAACACTCTTCTGGCGGGCGCCACCGGGTCAGTGGTGGCAATGTACATCGTTCTGGTGCGCACCGGAAAAACCGATATTCTCGTGGCCTGCAATGGCGCTTTGGCGGGACTGGTGGGCATCACGGCGCCGGTGGCCTTTGTGGAACCCTGGTCCGCTGTAGTCATCGGTGCTATCGCCGCGCCGATAATGCTGGCATCGGTCAGCGTAATAGAGAAAGTCTTCAAGATTGACGACCCGGTTAGCGCTATCTCGGTCCACGGCACCACCGGCCTATGGGGCTTGCTGGCTGTAGGGATATTCGCCAACGGCAACAACGGGGTGTCGGGCCTGGTCGCGGGAAATACCCTGCAGATCGTCTCACAGCTGATAAGCATGGGCGTGGTTTTGGCTTGGGCCTTGGGTACCGGTTTTGCGCTGTTCCTTGCCCTGAAATACGGAATGGGCGTTCGGGCATCCCGAGAGGAAGAACTGGAAGGGCTGGACGCGCCTGAACACGGCCTGCAAGCCTATCCGGCGGATGCCCAGGTAGCTGGAGCGGGCGGCGGTGGCTAGCGCCATCCGGTCTTCGGGGCCGGCATGAGCTAGTGAAATCTGTAACAAAGAATTAACAAATTCGCAAAGTCTATGTAACACCTTTGAGTAGAATATAAGATAGCAAATGATTAAGAGGAGGATCCAACCTATGGAGGCAATCATCGCGGTAGCAGCGTTCGTGGGATTGTTCAGTCTATTCGTGGTGCTTCCCAAGAAGTTTCTCCGCTAGGTAACGATTCTTCTCTAACGATCTCTAACAGAGACTAGTTAAAGCCCACGCCAGCCCGATCATTCGCCGGCGTGGGCTTATGATTTTCGGGGGGTGAGAATCAGGCCCGGGACAGCGGTGCCGACAGGACGGCGTATCCGTTTGTGAATCGCACTTCGATTTCCTAAGCGAGGCGGCGACGGGTTGTTGTCAGGTGGTTTTCTCGGGACGGGGAAAATAATACAATGGAGATATCCAACGGTACATCGGGGAGGCACACCATGATTGAGGACCGGGCTGCCGAGCGTGATTTTGTGTTACGTAGCGCCCAGGAGAACGATGTAAAGTTCATTCGGCTCTGGTTTACCGACATTCTAGGCAACCTGAAGGGCTTTGCTATTACGGTGGAGGACCTGCAGGACGCGATAGAGCAGGGTGTTGGGTTTGATGGTGCCTCTGTGGAAGGTTTCGCGCGGATAAACGAAAGCGATATGCGGGCCTTTCCCGACCCGACAACTTTCACACTCCTTCCCTGGCGTCCCCGGCAGAACGCGGTGGCTCGAATGTTTTGCGACATCCGCAGCCCCAACGGCGACCCCTTCGCCGGTGACCCCCGATTTGTCCTGAAACGCAACCTGGAACGCTTGGCCGGCATGGGCTATACCTACTACGTCGGTCCGGAATTGGAGTTCTTTTTCTTGAAAGACGCCGATACCCCGGAGCCCCTGGACCGCGGGGGCTACTTCGACCAGCTATCCAGCCAACCGGCCGCCGACCTTCGCCGGGATATAGTTCTAAATCTTGCGGAGATGGGTATCCCCGTCAAATACTCTCACCACGAGGCCGCTCACAGCCAGCACGAGATTGACCTGCAATACACCGATGCGCTGACCATGGCTGACACGGTGATGACCGCCAAGTTGGTGATTAAAGAACTGGCCCAGCTAAAGGGTGTCTACGCCACCTTTATGCCCAAGCCTTTGTCCAACTTGAACGGGTCGGGAATGCACACCCACCAGTCCCTGTTCCAGGGCGATACTAACGCCTTTCACGACCCCGATGACGAACACCATCTTTCAATCGTCGGCAAGAGATTCATCGCCGGCTTGATCCGCCACGCGCCGGAGATCACACTGGCAACCAACCAGTGGGTCAACTCCTACAAGCGTTTGGTGCCCGGCTACGAGGCTCCAACTTACATCTCCTGGGCCCACGTGAACCGGTCTGATTTGATCAGGGTTCCCGCCTACAAGCCGGGATACGATAGTTCGGTTCGCATCGAATACCGGGCGCCGGACCCGGCATGCAATTCCTACCTGGCCTTCAGCGCCATGTTGGCCGCCGGCCTTAAGGGCATTGAAGAGGAGTATCCGGTGCCCCCGCCGGTGGAAGGCAACGTGTTCGCCATGTCCATCGAAGAACGGGAGTCTCGCGGAATCAAGACCCTGCCCGGAAGTCTAGGTGAGGCGATCGGGTTGGCGGAAGAGAGCGCATTGCTGCGCGAGGCATTGGGGGATTACACTTTCAATAGTTTTATAAAGAACAAGAAGATCGAGTGGGAAGAATACCGGGCTGTTGTCACCGACTACGAGGTCTCCCGGTATTTGCCGATGCTATAGACTTCTCCTCTTGTGGCGCTGCCTGGTATTTCGAATTATTCGGATGGGGCCGCGCTGATGGTATAAGTGGCCGGTTGAAGAGTCTTTGGCGCCAGGGCCGCCACTGCCACCACCAGCCGGTTCAGCTCTTGAGGAGCGTTGATCAACACCTCTCCATCGTTGGAACCGTCCAGCTTCATGACACTTACCCGGTTCTGCTCGTCCATCTCTATCACTTGAACGATGTAGTCTTGGGCCACGCGGTTGTCGATGAGGATGAACCCGTTCGCCGCCCACCCGTTGGTTATAGGGTCAGGTTGGACTCCCGGTACGGAGATCCGGCGCAGGCAGAGACCCGCGCCGTTCACTGCGTCGTCGGTGATGTATTGGAACCGCAACAGGATCTCCTGCCCGGCGTAGGACGTCAGGTCCACGGACTCTTCAATCCAGCCACCGCTTTCTCCGGTGTAACCCATTCCAAAACTATGCCCCACCGGATTTTCCGCCGAGGTGTGGGGGGCTTCCAGTATGTTCCATTTTTGACCGCCATCGGTGGACACCTCCAGATAGGCGTAGTCCCATAGGTCCTCCAGGCTATACCAAAGCTCGAAGTTCAGCCTCACGTTGTCCAGTGCTCTCAGATCCAGTGACCGGGTCAGGGTGGAATTTATCGAATCTCCCGAGTTGCTCCACCAGCATCCATGAGGCCCAGCGTCCACCGGTAACAGGGCGGTTTCAGTGTTCCCTTGGAAACTCAGGCGTAGCGGACCGGAAAAGGACGTGAATTCGACATATTCCACCGCGTATTGAGGAATCTCAGAACTAAATTTCGAGTAAGAATTAACGATGTTTTGAACCCTGAGCACGGCCTCGAAACCGGTGTGCCCGTATTTCCCCTCGGGTTCGTCCAACAGATTAGCCACCACCCAGTCGCCGAATACTTCCCGGAAGGTGACACCGAAACCCGAGGCTGCCAGATAGCTATCGATGCCATCTATCCCGTCTTCCGGTTCTTCAAGCAAGGGCCGCAGTCCCGAGGGCGTGGCGTAATGCTCGTAAAGGTAGTGCATGAACAGGGACGATGCCCCGTAGTGGACGCCGGCCCGGTCAGGGGTCAGAGGCCAGTTGATTAGAGACGTCGGCCCCGCCCGAAGGAACCGTCTTACCGAATCTTGACCGTATCCAGCCACGGTAACGGCCAGTTCCGACAACCCTTCGTTCATCCATGTTTCCTCGGAAGGATCACCGTTCCAATGAATCGCGTGCTGTAGCTCGTGGGCCAGCGTCCGGTTATAGCCGGAGCTGCCCACGGCATACGCGCTGGTATTGATGTAAACGATTTCCCTTTGATTACTGAACGGGAACACGGTGTTTGGATACTCATCGCTGGAAGTGTAATAGCCGCCGGCGGCCCTGAGTTTGGCATTAAGGATATTTAAATGAGGGTCATCGTCCACGCCCGGCGACCACTCGGCGCCGAACGCGTGGGTGATCCGCGGATAGATCTCCTTTTCGAAGGCGGCGGCCGACCGTTCTAGATCCTCCTGCCGGATTGATTGGCCTTCTTCTATGTACCAGTAGGCATGGCTGGTGATCAATCTCAGTTCGAATTCCGACTGGTAGGCCGTCAATGTGGGTAGATCCAGCAACCAGAAGGTGTCGACGCGCCCCTTCTCGAATCCAGGCGGACTGGGTGCTACTATTCGGGGAAACCCCACCGATAATCCGGGCACCAACTCGGCCGCCAGTCGGTAAATGTCTCGTTCCGGGGCTTCGGTCAAGGGAATCGGGTTCCCTCTGCCGACAGGGTTGACCTCCGTTGAACGGCCGGCAGTGGTTGGCGGAGCTGACAGGGGAACGGCGGCTGGGGCGGCTGGGGTTTCCGTGGCTAAATTTGGCGTGCTAGAGGGAATCT
>Ga0209445_1000562_pt1 | contig 21028 bp, 25 predicted proteins | sample MarorgKNORR_S2LV_4_FD_188223 | JGI IMG/M metagenome (GOLD analysis project Ga0209445, IMG submission 188223) | Marine microbial communities from the Southern Atlantic Ocean, analyzing organic carbon cycling - NADW_A/KNORR_S2/LV (SPAdes) (version 2) | ecosystem: Environmental > Aquatic > Marine >... | reverse complement strand
AATGGATCCCCTGCTCTTCGAAGATCTCCTTGGCGATGCGCATCGCGGTTTCCACGGCGGGGACGCCCACGTAAAAGGTCAATTGAATAAATACTTCCACTACTTCCGACGGAGTCAGGCCCAGATTCAGGCCTCGCTCGATGTGCCGTTTTAGCAAAGGCAACTGACCCAGGGCCATCAACGCCGATATGGTGCATATCACCCGACGCGGTGGCTCCAAATCCGGCCGGGTCCAGATGGACCCGAACAGGGCTTCGTCGATGATCCTCTTCAAGTCCGGCGCCAATTGATCGATCCCCGGCAAAGTAAAGTGACTGCGGTCGCCACCCGCCATCTATGTGCGTATGGCTAGACCCTTTTCAAACCGATCGTCCAACGTGGTCAATGTTGGGCCTCCTTGTATGTCATAAGAGAGTCGGCGTATCCGGATTCTCATCTCTAGATTTCTATCGAGATTATACCCCAGCGGAACGCCGCGGGCAGCTTGAATAGCAGGTTTACGGACCCCAGGCCGTCAGACTTGTGCCATGATGTCCTCGGCGAACCAGGCCATACGGTCGGTGGTCTGGTTTAAATCATCGCTGCGTATGTCGAAAATGATGTGGGTGACGCCGACGTCGGTGTAAGTTTGGATGTCCTGAAGGACCTGCTCCGGTTCACCGGCAAAGCGCCGGCGGCTACCTGAGCCGGCGATATCCGGGTCATACAAGGGGGCTTTCATCGCCACGTCCAGTTCGGCGGGGTCGCGTCCCGCGTCTTCGGCGTAGCGCCGCAGCCTCACGAGATCTTGGGCTAAGTCCTCGGGTTCCATGGGCGCAGCGGGTATAGTCCCCACCGGATGCCAACCGTTGCCCAACTCGGCGGCCCGGCGAATAGCCCGTCGGCTCTGGCCCCCAACCCAGATGGGAGGATGGGGCTTCTGCACCGGCTTGGGCAGGAAGTTGATATCGGAGAATTGGTAGTACTTGCCGTTGAAAGTGGGGTTTTCGGCGGTCCACAGCTCCTTGAAAGCCTGAAGGTATTCGTTGGTCACCGCTCCCCGTTCGGCGAAGGGGGGAGCATCGAGAGCTTGGAATTCTTCCTCCATCCAGCCTACGCCCACCCCCAGGGTCAGACGTCCGTTGGAGAGGACATCGATGGTGGCTAGGATCTTGGCGGCCAACAAGGGGTTGCGATAAGGCACGATCATCACGCTGGGCACCAGGCGGATGTTCTGAGTGATTCCGGCCAAAAACGTCAGCACGGTGAGCTGCTCAAAATACTCGCCCGACGGCGCTCCGGAGAACACTCCGCCGACGGTATATGGATACGGCGAATCCACGGACTTGGGCACCAATATGTGGTCTCCGGCAACCATGGAGTGGAATCCTAGACGATCACCCCTCCGGGCGATCTCCGCCAAAGGCTCGGGCCGGGCCGTGGGGCCGCTGCTGGGCAGATAGAAGCCGAACTCCATAATCACACCTCGATGCATCGCCAAAGACTAGATCGCTCTAAGATTAACTGGTTGCTTCTCCATCCCCGATAGGTGTCGTTGGGCCGCCAATTTTAGCACATACTTTCAGGCCACATTGTATGTCCATGGGTGTAAGTCTACTTACCTATCTAATCAAATGAAGCCCATAATTCTTGACACGATTTCTGGCTCACGGTAGACTTTGGCCTGCTATTGGCGATGGAGGTTCCAGGTGTCAACCCCCAACCCAGCCCTTACCGAAGAAATGCGGCAACAAGCCATCGGACTTGAAAGCTCTCCCTTCACCACGGATGTAGAAAAAGGGGCGATTATCAAGTTCGCCCAGGCCATTGGGGACGAGAACCCAATCTTCAATGACGAGGCTGAGGCGCGCAAGAGCAAGTACGGGGGATTGGTTGCCCCGCCGACCTTTCTACGATCGATGGGCTCATATAGGGTACCGCTTCCGTTTGAATTGCCCTTTGACAGAATGCTGGATGGAGGTAGCGAGTGGCGATATTCCCATCCGGTCCGGCCTGGCGACCGGATCACCGTGGTGGCCCGCATCGAAAATATCAACGAACGCAGCGGCCGGCTGGGCGTAATGATTATCACCACTACCGTTACTACCTACACCAATCAACTCGATCAGGTGGTGGCTACCCAAACATCGAACGGAATCCGCTACTGAGGTTTGGACATGACAGACCAGATCTACTGGGAAGATGTTTCCGAGGGGATGGACATGCCGCCCCTGGTCAAAAATCCCACGACTCAACAACTGGTGAAATACGCCGGCGCATCCGGAGACTATTACCAGATTCATTACGACAAGGACTTTGCCAAAGGCAACGGGCTGGACGACGTGATTCTTCACGGCGCCTTGAAGAACGCTTTCCTTGGCCAATACATGACCGATTGGATGGGGCCGTTGGGCACCTTGGCGATCCTGTCATGCCAATATCGCGGTATGGACTCCCCCGGTCAGCCCATCACCGCCAAAGGTTCCGTAACCCGCAAATACCAGGAGGACGGCCGCAACCTGGTGGACTGCGAGATATGGCTGGAGAATACCGAGGGTCAAAGGACGACCCCAGGGGCGGCCACCGTGGAGTTGCCTTCCCGGTAAAGGTTTGGCTGAAGCGTCGTCTCAATGCGCCGCTCAGTTTCGGCGGGCCTGCAACCCGGCGATAATTTCACCGGCAGAGCACTAACGCAGTCAATGGAAGCCATTTAAAACCTGTAGGACCCGTTCCTTCGACATGCTCAGGACGAACGGGAAAAAGTGGACCCTCACCGTTCGTGGTGAGCTTGTCGAACCACTTATTTAGGCAGCTATTGGGCTGTTTAGGCAAACGATTTCTAAGTAGAGGCCAAGGAGGCCGTTATGGTAGACATGCTCAAAGACAAGGTAGCCATCGTGACCGGCGCCGGCCGGGGTATCGGCCGGGGGGTAGCCAAGCTGATGGCCGAAGAAGGGGCCAAGGTCGTGGTAGTGGACCCAGGGGTAAACGTGGACGGTACCGGGGCCGACCAGTCGATCGCCGAGACTGTGGTGTCGGAGATCCAGCAGGCCGGCGGCACCGCTACTGCCTGCCTGGAGTCGGTTGTCACCATGTCCGGCGGGGAGAGAATCGTCCAGACGGCCGTGGACAACTACGGACGATTGGACATCGTCGTCACCTGCGCCGGAATCCTGCGCGACCGCATGATATTCAACATGACCGAGCAGGAGTGGGACGACGTGATCGCGGTACACCTGAAGGGGACGTTCACCGTGGTCAAGCATGCCTGTATCTTGTTCCGCCAGCAACGCTCCGGCCGGGTCATTACCTTCAGCTCCCAATCAGGACTGGTGGGCAACTCGGGCCAGGCCAACTACGGTGCGGCCAAGTCCGGCATCGCCGGCTTCACCAAGGTGGTGGCCAAGGACATGGGGCGTTACGGCGCCACGGCCAATTCCATCGCACCCCGCGCCCAGACCCGAATGATCGGCGCCATACCCGACAGCGCCGCGGAATTAAGGTCCAGGAGTGGAGTGGCCTCCCTGGACGAAGGCAACGAGTTGCAGCATCTGGACCCGGACGGCATCGCGCCTTTCGTTTGCTATCTGGCCACCGACTTCGCCGGCAACGTGAACGGCCAGACCTTCCTGGTATACGGCGACACGGTGTCATTGATGTCCCAGCCCAGGCCCATGCAAGCGATCTATTGTTCAGACGGTCATTGGGACATGGACGACCTGTCGTCTCAGGCCCGCAACTACCTGACCAAAGACATTTATAACCCGGCGCCGGCAGCATAGGTATTTCAACCGGTTGGGGTTATCAAAGCAGCAGCATATATAGTTTAAGAATCTGAGGTAGCGGAAAGATGGCAAACTTACTTCAAGACAAAGTAGCGATAGTGACCGGCTCGGGCCGGGGAATCGGACGGGGCATCGCCATGCTGATGGCCGAAGAAGGGGCGAAAGTGGTGGTGGTGGACCCCGGTGTCAACGTCGACGGCACCGGCGCCGACACCTCATTCGCCGGTGGCGTGGTGTCCGAGATCCAGCAGGCCGGTGGCGAAGCCACGGCGTGTTTGGAGTCAGTCGCCTCCATGGATGGAGGCGAGAGAATCGTCCAGACCGCTGTTGAGAATTACGGCAAGCTGGATATCGTCGTAACCTGCGCTGGCATCCTCCGGGACCGCATGGTCTTCAATATGAGCGAAGAAGAGTGGGACGATGTGATCGCGGTTCACTTGAAGGGTACCTTCTCCGTGGTCAAACACGCCTGCATCCTGTACCGGCAGCAACGCTCGGGAAGGATAATAACTTTCACGTCCGTATCTGGTCTGTACGGAAACTCCGGCCAGGCCAATTATGGGGCGGCCAAAGACGGCATTGCCGGGCTCACCCGTGTGCTGGCCCGCGACATGGGACGTTACGGCGTCACGTCCAATTCCATATCCCCCGGCGCCGCCACCCGCATGACCGGGACCGTGCCGGAAGAAGCCCGGAACCTGCGGGCGGCTCGAGGTATCGGCGGGTCCACCAGTTCGGCCCCGAGGCTGCGCGGTGAAGGGGAAGACATCGCTCCAATGGTTACTTGGCTGGCCTCCGATGAGGCGGCCCACGTCAACGGCCATGTTTTCCACGTCACCGAAGGCTTGGTCAGCCTGATGAACAACCCGGAGCCGGTGAAAACCATCCACAAAGAGAGCAGGTGGACGGTGGAAGAGCTGGCCAAAGTTTTCCCCGCCACCATCGGCGTGGAGCTCTTCAACCCCGCCCCCGTCCAAGCGCCCAGTCAGTAACTAGGGATGATTAGATGATTCACAGTTTTTCTGCTTCTTACGCCGGCCATGTTTTCGACGACAACTTGGGATTCGACGGTACTGCGGCTAACGACCGCTGGTACTCCAACGATCAACTGGCCCAAGTGTTCGATTGGTCGGTGGACATCGCGCAGCATCTGGACCGGTTGGGCTACGATGAGTTCTGGATGGCGGAGCATCACTTCCAGCCTGAAGGATACGAGTGCATCCCCAATCTGCTGATGCTCAGCCTATACCTGTCCAGCCAGACTGAGCGCCTGAAGTTCGGTTGCGGCTTTAACATCGCGCCGATGTGGCATCCGTTGCGCTTGGCCGAAGACTTTGCAATGGCCGACATCCTGACCAAAGGCCGGGTCATCTTCGGCGTGGGCCGTGGTTATCACACCCGAGAGGTGGAAACCTTCGGCTCGCCCATGCTGGATGGAGACGCCAACCGGGACCTGTTCGAAGAGCAGGTTGAGGTCATGCTAAAGGCGTTCAAGGAAGAGTCCTTCTCCTACCAGGGAAAGCACTATCAGATTCCCGCGAAGGTTCCCTACCGGGGATACGACTTGGAGAAACTGAGCCTGGTGCCTCGGCCCGTGAACCAACCCGTGGAGGTCTGGCAGCCCTTGGTTAGTGGAAACCCCAGGGGCGTCGACTTTATGGCCAAGATGGGCATCAAGCCCCTTATATCGAACAATCCCGACGCGGTTCTAGCCGATCGGATGAAACTCTACCAGGATGCGGTCAAAGCCCATGGGCAGGACAAGGAACTGGGAGAAGACGTGGCGATCGGATACCGGTTCTTTATAGCCGACACCCAAGAGAAGGCTATGGAATTGGCTCGCCCTTATTACGAGGAGGCGATGAAGTTCGCCGCTCCATTGGGATTGACACCTTTGACGCCGGAGCAGATCGGGGCGGTTGCCGACCCGGCCCATTCCCGGGGCGTTGAACTACCTTCTCTGGAGCAGGCGGTTGCCGGTCACGGCTGGCTATGCGGCCCCGCGGAAATGATTATCGAGCATCTCCAAAGCGTTCAGGAGAAATTTCCGGGGGTGGAGCGGGTCAACCTGGGAGCGGTAATGGGGATGCCCCGGGAAGTTTTCAAGGACCAACTCACCAAATTCGCCGACCAGGTAATGCCCTCATTCCCTGAATCGGCGAACGGCCGCTAACTTGGCTGCGCCGGCAGCCCCTTAGTCGAGTAGCGGCAGACTGCCCCAGGTGATAGAGTCCGGATCAGAGGCGCCGCCATTCTCTTTGGCCAGTTCCCGAATCTGCAGCAGGGTAGCGTTTACCTCCGGAGTTAAGAAAACCCAGTCGGGCTCCTCTGGTATCCAGTAAGGCGAGTTGATGCGCACCACTTGGTGCTCTTTGCCATTCAGGTAGATGCCGAATTTGGAAGCCTGTTGCATTTCTTTCTCCCGATTTTAAGTCCCGCTCCCGCATCGCGCCCCAAGGGTTTCCGGGCGATCGGGCCGGGCATTGGCTTGGTAAAGATTTAACCCGTGACGGGCTCCCTTGCTTCTGCGGGGCCGGCTGCCTCCGGGTCGACGGCCGACGGTAAAGCGTAGACACCTTGGTATTTCTCCGGCAATAAGGCGGCGATTCGGGTCATCATCATATCCGCCATACTCTGCAAAACCTCATGGCTGGGCCTGCCTTCGATCAATGGCAGGGTGAATGGCTGGCCGATGTTCACGCCTATGCGGCACAAAGATATGGGCATCCGCCAACTCGGGAAGTTTTCCGTCCCTACCAGACCCACGGGAAGAATGGTGGCTTGAGATTTCATCGCTATGTAAGCGGCCCCGGGCAAGCCTTTTTGCAGAGTATGATCGGGGCTCCGGGTACCTTCTGGAAAAAGCACTACCGGTTGGTCTTGGGCCAACAGCCGCAGGGCGAGCTTGATGATGTCCACGGCCCGGCCGGAGCGGTCGAAGGGGTGTACCCCAAACCGCGTTAGAATTGCCCGGCTAATGGGGTTGGCGAACAACTCCTGCTTGGCGATAAAGTTTAGCCGCCGATTGATCGTCGCTACCAACACCGGCGGGTCGTTGATGGACAGGTGGTTGGCGACCAGAATGACTGGCCCAAACGGGGGGACGCATTCCGGCCCGGTCACGCTGAGCTTGCCGAAGACGCCAAAGCACAACCGGCCCAGCAATTTCCCCATGGGGTACATCAGGCGCACGCTTTTCCCCCTTGAGATGATTCATTCACCCGTTGGACGATCAGATCCACTACCTGTTCTCCGGTCAGGCCGTCGGTGTTCAACACCCAGGCATCCTCGGCGGGTATTAGGGGCGAGTCGGCACGTTGGGAATCCACGTCATCCCGAGCCTTAGTTTCGTCCAATACCCACTGGTAATCGGACTCTCTTCCCTGAGCCTGAAACTCCCGCCAACGGCGCCGGGACCGCTCTTCCAATGAGGCGGTGATAAAGATCTTCAAGTCGGCATCGGGCAATACCACCGTGCCGATGTCCCGCCCCACCATAACGATACTATTGTGGGATGCTATAGCTCGTTGCTGTTGCACCAACGCGTGCCTGACGGCCGGGACCCGGGAGACCAGTGAAACATGGTGGTCTACCGCCGCTTCCCGGAGCTCCAGTCCCACGCTGATGCCGCCCACCAGCACCTGGTCGCTATTCCAACCATCCAGGCGTATAGGGTTTTCGCCGGCCAATGCCCCTAGCGCCTTCTCGTCCTCCATGGACGTGGCGTTCTTCAACGCTAGCCAGGTGATAGCCCGGTACATGATCCCGGTGTCCAGGTATCGGAATTTCAGCTGCTTGGCCAGCTCACGGCCGGCCATCGTCTTGCCGGCAGCCACCGGGCCGTCAATGGCGATCACGCCTACGTTTTGCGCCAAGGCTTACCTCGCTATCGGGCTGTGTTCGAGATTATAGCATTGTCCCTGACCGTTCGATCGACGTCCGGTCAGCGGCAAGTTGCGGTGTAGATGTCGTGTTCCGCCGGCCTGGGCCGAGCGAATTAACGCAATCTGTATTGTATAATGTGGCCGGTATGAGCAGGAAGGTTTCCTGGAAATTTTTTGGACTAGCGGGTGTTTTCCTGCTCACATTGGTAATGTTTGTTCTGGCCGGGGTGTACGACTCATTTCCAGGGGACGAGCCAGTCCTAGTTCAGATCCAAGAGTTGCGGACAGGATGGTTGGATACCACGGCCCTGGCGTTGGACACCATCGGCGGGCAACCTTCGGCCGTTGGATCGATTTTTGCCGTTGCGGCCGGGCTGATGCTATTACGCCGGCCCGCCGACGCAGTGATCGTATTGTTGAGTCTGGTCCTGTTGTTTATCGGCCACGAGCTCAAGCAAGTAGTTGACCGGCCAAGGCCCGAATATGTCTTGCTAGGTCTGGAACCGGGGAACCCAGGTTTCCCCAGCGGACACTCGATGTACGCCCTGATTTTCGGGGGACTTTTGATATATCTTGCCGGACAATTCCTCCCCTCACTTTTGCTCAAGCGATGGTCGCAATGTTGCCTGGCCGCCTTGATACTGGCGATGGGGGCTTCCCGAGTTTATCTGGGGGTCCACTGGCCCAGCGACGTGATAGGCGGCTTTTTGTACGGCGGTTTGGCTCTAGTGGGGTTGATTGCGCTGCGCTATTTCTGGGCATATTCTAATGTTGTGCGCTTCAGGCGGCGAATACTGCCGTGGTAAACTAGAATAGTCTTGCTATCGACTTACGGTAAGGGGGCACGCCGATGAACTGGGTTGACATTGCAATCCTGGTTGTCTGGGCGGGAACTGCGTCGTGGGGAGCTTCCATGGGGTTGCTCCAGATGGGGGTTCACCTAGTCGTAGTCGCTGTTGGCTTGGCGATTGCCAGCCGGATCGCCCCAACCGTGGGCGACCTCTTTAGTGTGGTGACCGACAATGAGAACGCCCAATCCGCCGCGGGTTTCATCGCGGTTTTCCTGATCCTGTTTATCGCCGGCGGAGTGGTAAGTTTTTGGCTTCGAATGATCTTAGGAATCATCCCCTTCTTCGGGTCATTTAACAAGCTGGGCGGACTGATAGTTGGTGTCGCCGTGGGGTTCCTGCTGCTGTCCGGCATATTAACGGGGATACAGAAGTTCCCCATAGGCGACGCCGAACAGACCATCGATGATTCTAAGCTGGGGTCCTTCCTGGCGGACAACTTCGACGTGGTCATTCGGGGCATCGGACTAATACCGGGCGAATGGGACGACGAATTAGATAAGTTGGTTAACTGATAACTGGACATACATCTCGACCGTACACACACGGCCGGGCGCTTGTGCTACCATATTCGAAAGCGAGGCGGCTGATTATCGTTCACGTTTAGGGCAGAATGACCGAAGAACGGAACCTAAACTAACAAGATACCGTCGGAAGTGGGTAACGGGGAATTCGGTTTCAAATCACCGAAAGGACCAGTTCATGGAAGGGCTATCGAGTCAAAATATGGATGGCCTTGATGCTCCCCTGTCCGGGGTTCAACTACTACACGCCCCAGTGCTGGTCCTTAACCTCAACTACGTGCCTCTTAACATCTGCACTGTCCGACGCGCCGTGATCTTGGTGGGCAAAAGCAAAGCGGAGCTTCTGGAAAACCACCGTGGCCAACTCAGGACCGTTTCCAGCCTGGTGGACGTCCCTTCAGTGATCCGCTTGGACTACATGGTAAAAAAACCCTTTCTGCCGCGAAAGTTGTCCAAGAAAGAGGTCTTTCTGCGTGACCGCTTTACGTGTCAATACTGCGGCAAGAAAGCCCAGGACTTGACTCTGGATCACGTTGTGCCCCGCCGCCAACACGGCAGTCATACCTGGGAGAATGTGGTGGCGGCTTGCAACCGGTGCAACCTGCGTAAGGCAGGGCGGACACCGGCCGAGGCCAACATGTTGTTGAAAAAGGAACCCCGGGCACCGGACCCCAATCCCTACCTCATCTTGCAGAACCGCACGCTTCTGGATGAGTGGCTTCCCTATGTGCCCTGGTCGGCACGAGGGTAACTTTTCTGTAGGACGGGCCGTCCTGATTCCGTGAGGTCTTGATCTAGTTCTTGGACGGACCGGACCGGTTGACCTCGGCCAACGGCCATTCCAACACTTGGTCATCCTTGTACCGGACGGACACTGTTTCCTTCAACCGGTGACCCACGATAACCGTGGCCAAACCGTTGGGTGTGCCAACCTCTTCACCGATGCGGGGCAGTGCGCGGTTGATCTGCCGATACTGCTCGTATTCGTACTTCAAGCAGCACCTCAGCCGCCCGCAAGCCCCGGCCAAGCCGTCGGCGCTTATGGGTAGGGCTTGCTCCTTCGCCATGCGGATCCCAATAGCGTCGAATTTGGTCATCCAGGAAGCGCAACACAGGACGCGGCCGCATCGACCGATGCCCCCGGTTAATTTCGCCACGTCGCGGTCACCCACTTGCCGAAGTTCCACACGGCATTGCAGGGCGCTTCCCAGTTCGCGCAATAACGGCCGGAAATCAACCCGCCCTTCGGCGCCGAAGGTCACGATGATCCGGCTGCGGTCGAAGGTATAATGGGCGTCTACGATTTTCATGCCCAACTGGAGTTCGCGGGCTTTGGAGCGGGCCAGACTGAAGGCGGTCTGCTCCATCTCCTTGGTTTGTTGCCACCGGCCAATATCCGACCCTGTGGCCTTCCGCACCACCGTCAACGGTATTTCTTCCTCGGGCTGAGACAATACCAGAATTCGGGGTTCTCGGACCACCCACCCCAATTCCTGTCCCTTTTCGGTGCGAACCACAACATAGTTCTTGTTGATCAACTCCAGGTCCCCGGCATCTGCAAAGATAATGGGGTCTGCTTCTCGCCAACGGATACCTACTACTCTACTCATACCTGAACTCCGGCCACGGGTAGGTTCAACATCATGACCTCCAGGGAAAGCCGGGGGCTGGCGTTGTGGTCCAAGGCCTCCAGCGTATGGTGAATCTGTTTGACGAATGCGACTATTTGGATGGTGGTTAAGCCGTTTCGATGCGCTTCCAGCTCGGCGGACTTATCGGTGTGGTGAACGTAATCGCCGGCGCCTTCCTTTATCAACAATAGATCCCGCCACCAGCGTAACCACAGAAACAGAACTTGTCTGACAAAATCCCGGTCGCGACCGAACATAGTGGCCAGTTCGCTGGCGTAGCTGAATCGTATGTCCAGTCCCGACTGGCAGATCTCCAACATACGCTGCAGATTGGATTCTCGGTCTTGCAGGACTTGGTCTTCTTTTAATGCGTCGAAGACCCAACCGAAACAACCTCGGGAAATGCGTGCCAAGTTTTCCGCTGTTGCCGCGTCCACGCCGTGCTCGGTTACCAGTCTTTCCACCATTTCCTCTTTCGGCGCGGGCAAGAGCGTCAGACGGCGGCACCGGGAGCGGATCGTGGACAACAGGTAATCTTCATCGGTGGTTAGCAACAATATCGTGACTTGGTCCGGAGGCTCTTCCAAAGTCTTCAGCAGAGCGTTGGCGGCAGCTTCGCTCATCGACTCCGCCCCGTCAAAGATGACAACGCTGCACCGGCCTTCGTAAGGGTTCAGATAGACCTGCCGGAGCACGTCTTTAACGTCGTCGATCCCGATGACGGTACGGGTAGGCCCGGCCTCTTCGCTGGGGCCAATACCCACGACGCGCACATCCGCGTGCTGCCCAAGAGCAATCCGGGTGCACTGCCCGCAATCCCCACAGGGCGCCCCGGGGCCTTGGAGACAATTAAGGGCTTGGGCGATGTTGATAGCGAGGGTCATCTTGCCAACGTGAGCTGGTCCCACCAGCAGGTAAGCGTGGGATAAGCGGCCTTCTCTGAGGCCTGCGTCCAATTGGGTCAAGATGTGAGGTTGGCCGTAAATTTGCCACATAGGAGGCTTTCAGCTTTCAGCGGTCGGCTTTCGGGCTCCGGACGTCGGGAATATCCTCATATCACGTCGCACAGCATCATGTCTTGGTAGCTTTCGCGGCGGCGGATGAGGCGGCTTTGGCTGTTGTTGACCAGCACCATGGGTGGGCGGGGATTGAGGTTGTAGTTGCTGGCCATGGAAGGGCAATACGCTCCGGCGGCGGGGATTGCCAGAACGTCGCCCGCAACCAATTCCGGCAACATTATATCAGAGGCTAGCAGGTCGCCGGATTCGCAGTACTTGCCGGCGATAGTAACCCGCTCAGTCGGCTCTTGATTGACCTTGCCAGCGGCGATCACCTCGTAGATCGCCTGATAAAGGGCCGGGCGTATGTTGTCGCCCATGCCTCCGTCCACGCTGACGTATTTGCGGACTCCGGGAATATCTTTGATCGCTCCGATCTGATATAGGGCGACCCCTGCCGGGCCGATGATGGAACGGCCCGGCTCGATTATCAGTTCGGGGACCTCCATGCCCAGGTCCGCGCAGGTGGATGTCATCGTGGATACTATGGCCTCGGCGTAATCCCCGATCTCCGGTGGAGCATCGTCCCTGGTGTAGGCAATGGCGAAGCCGCCGCCGGGGCTGAACTCCTGAAGGTCCAGACCCTCCTCCCGGAACTGGGCGGCCCAACGCAACACCAGTTCCGTAGCGACCCGATATGGCTCCAACTCAAAGATCGGCGAGCCCAGATGGAAATGCAAGCCACGAAGATTCAGATTGGACGCATTTAGCGCCTGGCGTACAGCCTGGGCAGCGTGCCCGGTCTGTATCGAAAATCCGAACTTGGAGTCGAGGATGCCGGTGGTCGTGTGAACATGGGTGTGGGGGTCCACCCCCGGCGAAACCCTGATGATGATGTTCTGGACCTTGCCGGCAGCGGCGGCGGTCTGGTTCAGCAGGTCCAACTCGTAAAAGCTGTCCACAGCAACCGTACCGATGCCGTTTGCCAGGGCGTATTCCAATTCATCAGGGGTCTTGTTGTTGCCGTGGAACGTAACCCGCTCTAGAGGAAACCCCACTCTCTGGGCGATCGCCAACTCGCCTCCGGAGACCACGTCCAGACCCAAACCCTCCTCATCGAATATTTGGGCCAGGGCCGGATTGATATAGGCTTTGCAGGCATAGTAGACTTGGGAATTCTCCCAGCGTTGCCGGAACTCTTGCACAAAGGAACGGCAACGCGCTCGCAGGGTTTGCTCGTCCAGAATGTAAACAGGGGTGCCGTACTGGGAGACCAGGTCCAGGGCGTTGCATCCCCCAATAACTAACTGCCCTTGGGAATCGACGGTGGTGGTGTCGGGAAATACGGTTTTGGGGAACATCGTTTTGCAGCTCCGGTATCTAACATTCTGCCTTCGTTGGAGAAGGAAAGGGCTGAGCGTTGTATGTAATGGCATCATAGGACCGGACACCGAGTCCGCGCAACCTTGAAATCCGTTGACTCCACGTTTGGGCGAGTATATACTCCGGTGACTCGAACCCGCAGGGTCCCTAACTCGCAGGGTTCCTCGTGGCAATGGGCTAAATTCGGCCTCACTGGGGGTGTAATGGCAAAGATTCCGATACAGGTCACCGTTAACGGACAATCGCATCAAGCCGAGGTGGAACCGCGGATGCTGCTGGTTCACTTTCTGCGCGAGGAACTGGGTCTCACCGGCACCAAGATCGGTTGCGACACCAGCCAGTGCGGCGCTTGCGTGGTCTCTATGAATGGGTCCACCGTCAAGTCCTGTACTTGCCTGGCGGTCCAGGCGGATGGAGCTGAGATCGGCACCATCGAGGGCTTGGCTAACGGAAGCGAATTGCATCCTATGCAAGAAGCCTTTTGGGACAATCACGGCTTGCAGTGCGGCTACTGCACTGCCGGAATGATCATGACAGCCGTGGAAATGCTGGAGCGCAACCCGCATCCGTCGGCGGACGAGGTTCGGGCTGGATTGGAGGGCAATCTCTGTCGCTGTACCGGTTACCAAAACATCGTCAAGTCGATTCTAGCGGCCGCTGAAAAAATGGGGGGTGCTCACCACCATGACCACTAGAATATTTGGCTCAGGCATTCGACGCCGGGAAGACCCCAGGCTGATGACTGGGCAGGCTACATACACCGACGACATCAGCCTGGCGGGGATGGTCCATGCGGCTATTTTGCGCAGTCCCCATGCCCACGCGAAGATCAACAACATCGACTCCAGCGCGGCCCGCAGCGCCCCGGGAGTTTTGGCGGTGTACACCAGCGCCGACACGGAAGGCGTGCTCAACCCCATCCCTTGCGCTTGGCAGCCGCCCGACTCCGATGTTAAAGCCGTGAACCACAATGCGCTGGCGGTGGACGTTGTCCGTTATGTTGGCGACGCCGTGGCGGTGGTGGTGGCCGAGAGCCGGTACCAAGCTGAAGACGCTCTGGAGCTGATAAACGTAGACTACGGGGTATTGCCGTCGGTCGTTAATCCCCAGGCAGCCATGGCGTCCGGGGCGCCGCAACTTCACGAAGACGCCCCTAACAACCAGGCATTTCATTGGGTTGTTGCCGGGGGAGATGCTGACGCTGCTTTCGCGGCGGCGGCGGGAGATTCCCAAAACCAAGTGGTGGTTAGCGATACCATAATTCAGCAAAGGTTGATTCCCAACGCCATGGAACCGCGTTCCGCCGTCGCAAGCTGGCAATCGGCGATGGGAGAGCTGACCCTTTGGAGCACCAGCCAAAATCCCCATATCTGCCGGTTCCTGTGCTCTCTGGTTACCGGAATCGGAGAGCATAAGATTCGGGTCATTGCCGTGGATGTCGGCGGGGGATTCGGCAGTAAGGTCGCCATGTACGCCGATGAAATGCTGGCGACGTTCTGCTCCATGCAGTTGGGCCGGCCGGTCAAGTGGACCGCAACCCGGTCCGAAGGATACCTGTCTACGATCCATGGCCGGGACCACGTAGAGCAAGTCGAAATGGCCGCGACGAAAGACGGCAAGATTACCGGCCTTAGGACCACGGTCTACGCCGGTATGGGTGCCTACCTTTCTACCGCCGGGCCGGGCATCCCCACCATATTGCACGGCCTGATGTATTCCGGCCCTTACGAGATTCCCAACGTCAAAGGCGACATCTTCGGGGTCTTCACAAACACGACACCGGTCGATGCCTATCGCGGGGCCGGCCGGCCCGAGGCTACTTTCCTCTTGGAGAGGATGATAGAACTGCTGGCCGCCGAGTTGGATATCGACCCCGTGGAAATACGTCGCCGCAACCTGATTCAGCCCTTCGAGGACGGGCACGACGTAAGCACCGGCCTGACCTACGATAGCGGCAATTACCAGGGCACCTTGGACCTAGCCTTGCAGCAGGTAGATTATCCGGCATTGCGCCAGGAACAAACGGAACTCCGCAGCCAAGGCCAATACATGGGTATTGGCGTATCAACCTACTGTGAGATTTGCGGACTGGGCCCTTCTCAGGTTGCCGGGGCCGTGGGCTTCGGCGGCGGCCTGTGGGAAAGCGCCATCGTCCGGTTCTACGCGACCGGGAAAGTAAACGTTTTCGTGGGGACTTCTCCTCACGGGCAAGGTGAGGAAACGACCTTCGCCCAGATCGTGTCCGATGAGCTAGGTGTTCCGGTGGAGGACATCGAGATAATTCACGGCGATACCGACATCACTCCCATGGGATGGGGCACCTACGGCAGCCGGACAACGGTGGTTGGCGGTGGCGCGGTAGCCCTCAGCGCCCGGAAGATCCGGGACAAAGGCAAAGCGCTGGCGGCCCATCTATTGGAGGCCGCCGAAGAGGATATCGAATACGAGGATGGCAAGTTCTTCGTCCGGGGATCTCCCGACCAGAACAAGACTATCCAGGACATCGCTTTGATGGCCAACGTGGCATGGAACATGCCCGAGGGGATGGAACCAGGGCTGGAGGCTACCACCTTCTACGACCCACCTAACTTTAGCTATCCTTTTGGCGCCCACGTGGCGGTGGTGTCGGTCGACGTTGACAACGGCCATATCGTTCTACAACGCTACGTTGCAGCCGACGACTGTGGACCTCAGATCAATCCTGTGATTGTCGAAGGGCAAGTCCAGGGCGGTGTGGTCCAAGGCGCCGGTCAGGCACTATGGGAAGGCGTGGTCTACGACGACAACGGTCAGCTATTGACCGGCTCAATGTTGGACTATGCCTTGCCCAAGGCCCATCTGCTGCCGAACATCGAGGTCCTCTCCACCGTTACCCCTTCGCCGCACAATCCGCTGGGAGTTAAGGGCATCGGCGAAACCGGCAGCATTGCGTCAACGGTGACCATTTACAACGCCGTGATCGACGCTCTCAAGCCGCTGGGGATCACTCATTTGGAAATGCCGCTGAGCCCGCAAAGAGTATGGCAGGCTATTCAGCAAGCAAAAGGAGCATAAATCATGTTCGCTCCGGAATTTGAATACCACAGAGCCAACACGGTGGCGGAAGCGATTCAACTACTCGACGCCAACGAGGACGCCAAACTCTTAGCGGGGGGGCATAGCCTGCTGCCGCTGCTGAAACTTCGTCTGGCCAGACCCTCCGCCCTGATCGACATCGGCGGAATCTCCGAGCTAAAGGGGATCACCATCAGTGATGAGAGCGTCCGCATCGGGGCGTTGACCACCCACCGGCAACTGATGGCGTCCCACGACCTGGAGCACGCTTGCTCCCTTCTCGGCAACGCCGCCGGCGGTATCGGGGATACGCAGGTGCGCAACCGGGGCACCATTGGAGGCAACGTGGTCCACGCCGACCCGGCTTCCGATTGGCCTGCCGTGCTCACCGCCTTAGACGCAAAATTTAATATTCAGGGCGCCGGTGGCGCTACCCGCACTGTCGAGCCCGGCGACTTCTTCGTGGGTCCGCTTACCACGACGCTGGGTGAGCATGAGGTGTTGACGTCCATCGACGTACCTACTTTGGGACACCATCAACGGGCCGAATACGCCAAAATGGCCCACCCCGCTTCCGGTTTCGCCGTGGTAGGCGCGGCCGTGGTTGTCCATGTTCATGACGGTGTGTGCACCGCCGCCCGGATCGCCGTTGGCGGGCTCGTGCCGGCTCCGGTGCGCATGGTCTCGGTGGAGAACGCGCTAGTAGGCAAGGAATTAAACCAAGAGAACATCGCCGCAGCCGCCAGCCACGCAAGCAACGATTTGCAAGGGGAGATTCTTGGCGACTTCTTCGCCTCTGCGGAGTACCGGAAGGCTATGGCAGAGGTGGAGATACGCCACTCCCTGTTCCATGCCACCGAGGTGCACCACCACTAGGACACAATCCGGTCTGGCAAAGCCGTAATTAACGCTGGGCTGTCTCTCAAGAGGCAGCCCAGCGGTTTGATGTAAAGGCAAATCTGTTTGGCCGGCGATGACGGTTCTCCCGGGAGCCGCTTGGTGTTCAGCCGAAAGAGGTCACTAGAAAAATTTGAAAATACTCTTGATAAATGACGATGGCATCAATGCCCCGGGTCTTTGGGCGGCTGCTGAAGTCCTACGAAAAGTTGGAGAGCTGTTCGTGGTCGCTCCGGAACAAGAGCAAAGCGGGGTGGGGGCGTCCCTCACCCTGCATCATCCCGTGAAGGTTCGGAGCGTGGCGGCGGATGAGTTTCTCGAAGTAGATGAAGCAGCTTCTTTCGGCGTCACCGCATTCGCCGCCGAAGGGACTCCTGGAGACTGCGCAATTCTGGCGTTTGAGAAGTTGGTGGGTTCGGTTGACCTGGTGGTATCGGGGATCAATTCCGGCTCCAACCTGGGTTGGGACGTGATGGTGTCAGGTACCATCGGCGGGGCGGTGCAGGGCTTTGTACGAGGGTGCTCCACCATCGCTATATCCGTCGGGTCCGTTCGGGACCCCAAATTTGACAGCCCGGCCTGCCTGTTGGAAATGGTGGCCAAGCGACTGAGTGAGCAACCGCCCGAGTTCAACCTATTCCTAAATATCAACGTCCCCAACTTGCCGGTTGATAGATTGGCCGGGGTTCAGGTCACTCGTTTGGGCAACCGGTCATACGGCGAGTCGGTGCGCGAGGAAGGGACCGGAAATCAAAAACAGTACAAGATCGCCCGGGACCGGCCCATCAGCGGAGAAGCCCAGCCCGGCACCGATATGTGGGCGCTCAAGAACAATCAGGTTTCCATCACGCCGCTGTACATCGGCTTGGGCAACACGGACCAGATACCCGAGGTGGAGAGCTTACTGGAGGGGGTTCCAGAGCAGTTGCTGGGCCAGAAGGATTAATTGAAATATTCGGTAAGGGAGATTAGCCCTTGGTCATCCCGATCAAGGGACTTCGTTAAAGATTAATCGCCCCCGTCATTCCGGCGAAGGCCGGAATCCAGGAGACGACTGCCACGGGATAACTTCTGGACCCCGGCTTCCGCCGGGGTGACCGTGGGTTCTTATGACCATTTCAAGAGAAACGGAAACACGATGAGTGGCCGAGGCCCGCGCCGGAATTAACTGGCAGCTACGGTTTCGGGAACATGCGGGTTGGTCACCCCAATCATGCTGTCTCGGTTGACCAGTTTTGCCAACTCGGCCTCAGACAGGTTCTCCGTGCCGGCGGGCCGGCGGGGAAGGACCAGATAGCGCAGGTCCGCGGTGCTGTCTAGCACCTGTACTTCCACACTATCGGCTAATTCCAAGCCGAACTCGCGCATCACGCCCCTGGGGTCCACCACCGCCCTGGAACGGTAGGAAAAGCTCTTGTACCAATCGGGCGGCCGGCCCAGAAGTGCCCGGGGATAACAAGAGCACAGGGTGCATACAACCATATGGTGGACCTGCTCGGTGTTCTCTACGACGGCCAAATGGGGTGTAGTGTCGGGCAGGGAGTAGCCTATCTCTGCCAGGGCCGACCGGGGATCGGCCAGCAACCGCGCTTTGAACTCTGGATCGGACCAGGCGTGGGCGACTACCTTGGCTCCGTCGGATGGCGACCTGGATTCCACCATGTCCATCATCCGGTCTACCTCGTCAGTCGAGCACACACTCTTTTCCACCAGTAGTGCTTCGATCGCTCGAGCACGACGGGCGTATAGGCTTAGCTCCTCGCCCGACTCGGGATGAACATGTTCTCCGTCGTGACCTTCGCTCATCATTAACTCCTAAATGCCAACTGGGTCTAGCCAATGTTCGTATATATCCACCAGGATTTTATCGCCGCTGGGTCCTTGGTAGCGGTCCCAAACTGAGTTCTGGGTAAACTCGACCCGGTAAAGCAGCTGCTCCGGCAATCCGTCGCCGCCATGACCAAGGGATTCGGGATTGCGGAACCGGCCGCATATAGCTACCACCACTCCGGTTTTGCCCTGGATGTACGTCGGTGTCCGATAGTGGTGACTAGGTGAGTCCACCCTCACCTTAACCTGATCGCCGGTTCGATATTTGTTTGATTGAGCCATCGGATGCTAATTCGCGCCTTGGTCTAGTTGGATGACCTTGCGATCAATCTCATCAGAGGTGAGAAAGCCTTTCTCAACCATCAATAGTTCCAGGGCGGCAGTCCATCGTTCGTAGTAGCTGAGAGACCTATACAGGTCCGTCTCCAGGCTTTCCATGGCCCGGCGCATCTCATCGGTCCTACGGATGCCTTTTTGTCCCAGGACTTGGTGCAGGGCGTCCACCCGCATCTCCCAGTCCATTTTCTGGTGGTCGGACTGATCGATGGGCTCGTCGTTGGGCTCACCGCCCATATCATGGGGTTTGGGCATTATCCACGCCTCCTGACAGCCGGTTTCAAAGAGCTGGAGTGGGGAAAATTTAATCGACCGGTGTCTAGCCTGGCAGCAGCCCCTCGCCCACGAATAGGACTTGGGCTTCCTCCAACGTAAGGTCGGGTTCGGGCAGAATCAGGTCTGACTCGACAATCTCATCAATGGGCAACGGAGAGCCCTTTTCCCGCACCAGGTCCAACATCTTCTTCAGCAGTCGATCGTAACCGCTCTGGTCAGCGGCTTCCACCGCCTCCACCAGTTCGTTGTCAATTTCGTTTAACTCGTCCACGAAGGAGCCGGGTAGATTGAATTGGCCTTCGGTGGTGATGCGTATAATCATGATTCAGGCCCCCGGTAGTTGTTTCCGCTCTGCCGATGGCAGTCCGGACTTAAGGGCGGCAAGCTCGTCCTCCACGCTCTGGGCTGAGGTTATAGCCTCCAGTTCCCTGCTGAGCGGGTCTTGTGACCCGGAGAAATCGTTCAATACCCCAAGTTGGGACAGCTCGTCGATGGCCCCGGCGCGGGAGCGCAGATTCTCCGTTTTGGTTTCGGCCCGCTCCACGGCCAGACTGATATCGCCCATCTCCTCGGAAAGACCGGACAGAGCCGAGCCGATGCGAACCTGAGCTTGTGCGGCGGTATACTGGGCTTTAATAATCTCTTTCTTGGTGCGAAACGCCGTGACCTTGGCCTGCAGCCGCTGCTCGGCCGCCGTCAGTTTTTCCTGTTCCATCTCCATTCCGGCGATCTGCTCGTCAAGACCCTGGAGTTCGATCACCGCAACTTGTTTGCGTTGGAGGGCCAACCTCGCCAGGTCTTCCCTTCCCGCTTCCATGGCCTGGCCGGCCTGCTCACTCAACCGGGCGACGTTTGCTTGGAGTGAGGTTGCCTGCTGCTGGATGCGGTGCTTGGCCGCCACCATTTCAACTACGCCGCGCTTGACGCCGCGCAGCATCTCCAGTTGTTTCTCGTAGGCAAAGTCTAGGGTTTCGTTAGGGTTTTCCGCCGAGTCCAAGATACGGTTCATCTTCGATTTGACGATGGTGGACATACGCGAAAGCATTCCCATTTCCGATCTCCTCTCTAATACAGACCTCTGGCCTGGCGGATATGAGTAAATCTCTTAGGCCGGCTTCTATCGGTTTTTGCCGGTAATCATGCCGATCAGGCCCGCGATAACGGCGATTACACCCACAACTATTAGGATGAGCCCCATCAAGTCCAAGAGCCACTGAATCAACCCAGACCGCAACAAGATTCCCACCACCAGAAAAATAATGCCGATGCCGACCCACCCGCTCTTACCCAACATTCCCATTAGGCGCTCCTTGATTCTACTGGGCTCTTTCTTGCCGATTCACCATATATTCTACTATTAACCCAAGGGAATGTCCCCTACATAAGATGCCCCTCATGTCATTCCTAGTCCTTTCCGGGTAGGACTAGGAATCTTAGGGAGGCGGCAGAAGAACAATTAGACTCTTAGAGTCGCCTTACCCCAGCACTTCCCGGATCCCTTGGATGACGTTGTCCTTATCCGGCAAGCAGAACCGCTCCATGATGGGGCTGTACGGTATGGGCACGTTGGGGGAGCAGACCCGCTTGGGCGGCGCTTTCAGGG
>Ga0209445_1000561_pt1 | contig 21032 bp, 18 predicted proteins | sample MarorgKNORR_S2LV_4_FD_188223 | JGI IMG/M metagenome (GOLD analysis project Ga0209445, IMG submission 188223) | Marine microbial communities from the Southern Atlantic Ocean, analyzing organic carbon cycling - NADW_A/KNORR_S2/LV (SPAdes) (version 2) | ecosystem: Environmental > Aquatic > Marine >... | reverse complement strand
ATCCGGCTTTCGGACCACTGCCCCCAAATGCCGTAATAGCGACCACGATAACGCTTGGGTTTAGGTCGTTGAGAACCTCGTACGCTAACCCGTTCTCGGCCGCAACACGTTCGGTCAAGCCATGAATGACGAAGTCGGCTCCCTGCACCAGTTCGTCAAACACCCCCCGATCCCGGTCACGCCGAACGTCTAGATCAACGTGCGTTCGACCTCTCGCGTACGCTTCCCACCACAGACTGCGATTGGAACCAGCAAGTATCGGTTTTACAGGGTGGTTGGATGGTTCCTCGGGGGGACGGATGGATATGACTTCCGCGCCTAGATGGGCGAGCAGATACCCACAAAACATGTCCGCCCCAGCCGTCAGATCAAGAACTCGATACGGTGTCAACATATGTTTTTAATCAGCTGTTATATAACGTTTTATTAACGTTTATCTAATGTCCATTGGATCGGTTTCGACAGAAGTTTAGACCGACAATCAGCATCCTTAAAATCATTATCGCGACGAGGCCGTGTTTGAGCGACGTCGCCGCGCTCGCGAAGGCCACTTGTTCGCCCGATAGTTGCGGAAAGCTCAACAGCATATTCCAAATCTGAACGTTTTCCGCAATATCAATTAGTCCCGCAGTAAATGGCGTTAACGCGAGGAGACGATTGCGGGAGTCTACTATCCAATAAAATGAGTAGATCTAATCGGACGAATTGATTCGAAACGAAGCGAGGACAGGCTTGAGTCTGTCCTCTTACCTCGTTTCTTTCATTACATGTTAAGTCGCATTTGTCCCAAGAAGTCGCGCTTACCGAGCGGAACGCCTTGCATGCGGAGGATGTCGTAAGCCGTCGTCGCGTGGAAATAAAAATTAGGTAGCGAAAATGACATTAAAAAGTCTTCCGCGATGAACGGCATACTTTGTCCGCCGATCTTGAACTCCACGGCACTTCCTTCCAGTGCATTCACAACATCCGGTGTATACGCTTGAATCTTTTCATGTGCGTCGCCGGCCATCGCCTGCAACGCCTCGTAGTCAAGATCCGCCGCCATTGATGGGGGGCCGAAGACTCCGGCCTGCACGCCTTCGATAGCGCCTAGCGAGTGATGCGCCACCGAGACGATCTGAAATCGAAACGGGAGCATGTCCGGATACAAGCTCGTTTCAACGACAGCGTCGAGATCAATACCGTTCGAGGTGCAATGTTCCCTTCCTTTCTCCAGGAACTTAGTCACCGCCCCAAGGATCTGCGTGTACGTTTTTATACTTACGTCGTAAAGCATAGTAGCGATTAGTTTTCTCCCGTCGGGTTTTAATAACGCACCACTTTAACCGACCTTGGACGTTCAGCGCTCGGCTTAGTCAACAAACGAACGACTTCACGACAGACCGCCCTATTGTCCAGCACCCCCACTACCGGGATATCCACCTCCCTGCGACTGGGAACTACTCGCACCGCCGCCGCCAATTTGCGGAATCGCTTCATCAGAATTAATTGCTTCATTGAAATCCTGATAGAACGATTCATCCATAAAGCGACACGTCAGTTTTCCAAAGTGGGTACCCGCCTTCCTCGACGTATCACACACGACTCGGTTTTCACGATCACCAAACTCTTCCCGGTATTCTTCGATAACCTCCTCGAGATACGGCAAGTATTCGGGAGGAATCTTCGCCCACTGCTGGCGAAAATAATTTCGAATCTCAGGTAGTGTGTCGGGCGTGGAACTGAGTGCGAGCCATGCAATGGCCGCCTCACCGTCCCTCTCAGTACCCAGGCCTTGTTGAAATAAAAAGCCTACCCGGGCTTGGGCAAGTTTGAATCCGCGCTTTGCGGCGACCAGCAAGTACGGAAAGGCTTCCGCGTACTTTCCCTGACGGTAGAGAAGCGAACCTTTGCTTCGTGCCTTATACGTCTCTAAAAGATATTCAAACTGTGGGACATGTCCTCGTTTCGGCTTCGGTGCGGTAACGATCATTTCTTCATCGACGACGACCGAAGACGGATCAGATTTCTGTGCTTCTTTGCGTGCTTTTCGAATGTTCGGAAACAGTTCGCTTTCCGCCGACCACGATACCAAGGCGACGCTTAATGCGACGGCAACAACCACGGTTCTTATTCCGAACTGCATCTCACTCTTCTACGCTCAAACGGTCATTCAACTTCGACTTGGTCGTGGACTGCCACAACCACGTACTGCATAAACGCTAATATTATCGATCTGTACGTCGATGTCACTTTGGGCTATGTCCAAGTACGGCCCGCATCAAACGAAAAAGAGGTAGTTACAACACGAATTCGTTCGTCGCTCGGTGCGATATAATCGCGCTTTTCGTACGGGGTTAACGATGTCCAGACACGCCGCCTTAGATACATTCGGGCGATCCGGAAACCCACTCATCCGGTCCAATGCATTTGATTCGACGGCAGCCTTCGGTGACGAAAAAATGACGCTCCAAGGAGCGGTCAACAAGACCAGCATGCTCCTCGCGATGACGGTGTTAACCGCGGGTTTGAGCTGGAACATCCAAACGCCAGTCATGGGCTTGATATCGATGCTCGGTATCGGGGCCGCCCTTATTGCCGCGATTACAACGTTTGGGTTCTATTTCTTCTTCGTCGGATGGATCCTGAAACCAAGACCCCATCTCGCCCCCAAAACAGCACCCATCTACGCCCTCGGCATGGGGTTTGCGGTCGGATTGATTTCGCAAACGTTCGAGGCGCAATTCCCAGGAATCGTGCTCGAGGCTGTTTCGCTCACATTCTTCGTCGCGGCGTCGATGCTACTAGCTTATAAAACCGGCATCATCAAACCTGATCGAAATTTCCTGTTGATGCTGTTTGCAGCCACGATGGGCGTTGTACTCACGTACCTTGCCAACCTCATCTACACGTTGGTGACCGGCAACGTATTTTTTGTCCTTACCGACAACGGTTGGATGGGTATCGGATTCAGTCTCCTGGTCGTTGCCATCGCCGCGCTGAACCTTGTCCTCGACTTCGACATCATCGAACAAGGAGCGGAACGAGGTGCACCCAAGTACATTGAGTGGTTCGGAGCAATGGCACTGGTGATGACCCTCATATGGCTCTACATGGAAATTCTCCGGCTCCTCGCTAAACTTCGTTCGCGCTAGCCGTGTCAGCGTCCACCATTTTAATCGGCGTTCTCGGAGCCGCGTCCGCATTTATGTTCTTCTATCTGTTTCGGTTTAAGGCTTCCACTAAACAAACCGATCGTGACGATCGAATTGACTGGTACGGCGCTGGATCGAAAGTTCACGACCCAAAGGTACCGGCCGATCGAAGCAGCGATGTCGACAAACCAGTACCCGAAATGCACGAGCCTGAAGACCGCGCGCCGGATCGAAGCGTACGTCCGCAGGCGATACCTTCGAGCGCCCCTGTTCAAGAATCGTCGCCACGGATCAATAAGTGGCTGATCGCCGTGGCCGTCGTCCTCATTGTGGTAGTGCTGCTCAGCTTTTATGAAAGTACGAACGCGTAAGACGCAACTGTTTTCTAGCAGGTTACGTTCGTGAATACGGAAACGATTCAATCGTCGCACTTGATTAACGAAGGGTATTGCGTCTTTGAAGACGTTCTTACTCGTCCCTTCCTGGCACAACTGTGCGACGTCGTCGCGCGCCTTCAACAAAGCGATTCCATCGGACCGAGCACAACACATCGTGCCCAGGGTGAAATGCGGAGCGCCATGGACCACCCACTATTTGCCGATCTAATTTCATGGTCGCCTGCGCTCGATCGACTTTCGTCGATGGGGTTCGGGAGCCCCACTTATACTGACGGCTATATCATCAGCAAGCCGCCCCAAAGTCCCCCGTTGTTTTGGCACTACGACTGGTTCGCGTGGCAGGACCCCAGAGCCTACGACACCTCGCCACAACAAGTGTTCTTGATGTATTACCTCTCGAATACATCCGTTACCAACGGATGTTTACGCGTCATTCCTGGTTCGCACCGGCACCACAACGTGTTGCACGAACACATCGGTAATCCACATTCGGGAATGCTTTCTCGCGCCGAGGACCTCGACCAACTCGCCTTTTCAATGAGGCCGGATGAAGCGGATGTTCCCGTCCGAGCGGGTGACGTCGTAATCGGGGACGCCCGTCTGCTGCACGCCGCCCACGCCAACAAGTCCTCGGAATGGAGGACGGTCATCACGTTATGGTTTCAGCCGGACTACTCCTCGCTACCCGACCGGGTCAAAGCACAAATGGTGAAGAAGATCCAGAAAATACCCGCCGACTGGCCCATCGCAACAGCTACCCGAATTAAAGCCCTACACCCAACGTACGCCGGCAAAGCAAAACCCTATGTCCGAGATCTCTATCGGAAGAACCCGGCAATAAAATGATTCAGCGTTAACGGTGCCACCTAGAAATCCGTATCTAGTTCAGCGACCGCGTATCATGCGCCTGCAGACGAGGTAACGCGCGAGGAAACAACGATAGAACCCAACCCTGTCTGTCCGAATTGCTTCACTGAGAAGGTCGGACCGTATTGCACACAGTGTGGCCAAGATGCCCACGATTACCGTAGAGCATTTCCGTCAATTTTCGCCAACGTGCTCGAAGAAAGTTTTCATTTCGACGGGCGATTCGCGAATACGCTTAAATTGTTGCTCCTAAAACCCGGGGAGCTTTCTCGGGAATTCAGCTTGAATCGTCGCGCGCGATATGTGCCAGCCGTGCGATTGTATTTATTTACTAGCTTACTTTTCTTCTTTGTCTTTGCCTTGAACGCTGGATCGCGTGCCGAATCGGCAAGGGTTATCGACATTGACCTTCCCGACGCGACAGCCCAAACGGACACCCACGCTCTCAACCGGTATCTGGATTCTGAGTATCAAGCGAAAGTTGCCTTGATTGGGGCACGGAAAGGCAGTTTCGGACGAGTCATGCTTTTACAGTGGGCCATTCTCCTCGAATCCGATAGCGAATTGAACGACTCGGACGTCACACGCCTTCTATTGCCTTTGGTCGTCGATGCGTTGGTCTCACCGAAAAGAACGGTTGACGTGTTAATCGACAACGTCGCTATCGCAATTTTCGTCTTCCTCCCTCTGTACGCGCTGGTACTGCAACTGTTCTATCTCGGTGTTAACCGTCGTTACTACATCGAACATTTGGTTTTCGCGATGCACTTGCATAGTGTCGGTTTCATTGTCTTCACCGCCTTGGCTTGTATCGCGTTCGTTAGCAGACAAGGAAACAGTCCGACCGCTGCTTTGGCTTGGTTGCAAACCGGTTTGGTCATTGCATATTTTGGATACCACTACCTGTCTTTGCTGCGGTATTACGGCCAGTCGTGGTTTAAAACATCGATTAAGTTCACTGTCCTGACTGCGGTCTACGGCGTTCTACTCGGTGCGACAATGTTTTCCACCGCTGCGTTTACGCTAACCACTCTGTAGGCTGGATACGCAGATTTCGGATAGCACGCTTTAGCTCACGCGATTAGCTCAAGGTGTCGTTGCCGAGCCGATCGTACGCCTCGTTGCTAGCAACCAAATGTTGGACTGATCCATGTACATCACGAAAACAGCGCTCGAGAACACCACCCTCAAACATCGCCGACGCACCCAGGAAATGAAATAGGTGCGACACCACCTCGGCACAAAGTTCACTTCCGTACGCCACACAAGCCATCATCTCGTCGATACCTTGGCTCTCAATAGCACCCGACGACTGGCATTGGTTCCATGCTTTCGCCATGGTATCGATGCCTAACGCACGTACCGATGCAATTTGCATTCGCGCTTTACCGATCTCGTATTCGAATGCGCCTCTTCGCGCCAGCAACGAACCGAATCCACGTGATTTCGATCGCGCGTAGTGGATTGCCTCGTCGAAGAAACGTTCCGTGACACCGAGCGTAAAGCCTAAATTCTCTCCAGCAACGTACGCTGGATAAGGAATCGAATATTCGGGTCCTCCACGTTCAGGATCGCTCCGGGGTTCAATGATGCGATGAAAAGGAACGAATACGTCATCACACTCAATATCCAGACTTCCGGTACCTTTCAGCGCCATGACATTCCATTCACCCGTGATGTCGAACTCGGATCGCGGAACCACGACCGAACAAATGCCGCCACCCCCATCTATTTCTATCGTCGTTAACATGGCCCATTCGGCGTGGGTACAACCGCTCGCATATTTCCATTTTCCGCTGACCACGACGCCTTCATCGGTCGTTTTATGTTGTCCGGTCGGTGCAGCAACACCGGCAAAAAAAGGAACGGCATCGTCGCTAAAGACTTCCACGAAACCCTTCGCGGGTAATTTCGCTGCAGCAATACTCGCTGCACCCGCATGGTTAAATCCTGTCCAACCGGCCGTCGCATTCGCGTACGAAAGTGCTGCGAAAAATTCCACCTGTTCGGATAGGGTCAAATTGTCACCACCTGCTTCGGCCGGAGCCTTGACCAAGGGCACTTTAATCGTACGCATGATGTCCACCAACGTCGCCGGAGCACTGCCCTGCCGGTCCGCTTCAGCCGCCGTCCGGTTAAGTTCCACTTCATGGCTTTGAATAGCTTCAACAAGTTCCTCGATGGAACGCGACATCAATGAATCCTCAAGCAGCCATCGAATGCGAGATTTTCTTCAACCACGGACGTTTCTCTCGGCCGTCTCTTCGTCTCGCAATCGGCTGCTCTCTTCGACCGACAAGACGGTGCCGGACCTTGTGATAGGAAGATTCGCCGGTCCAAACGCATTGCGATTCTTAAGGTCAATGCAATCCTTCGCCTGGTAGACATTGATCAAGCCTATCTTGCTCTCGTCCGTATAGTTCGAATTGGCTCGATGCATCAGCCAAGAGTCAAAAACTAAGACGTCCCCCGAATTAAATTCCGGGGCGGCGGCACGCGCCTCATACGCCTCGAACCCAACGATTACACGTTTCTTAACGGGCCATCCTTCGACTGTCTCGTAGCCTCGCTCAAACACGCCATCACGGTGACTTCGGGGTACGAGTGACGTTCCACCAGTACATGGACCCATCTCGTGGAGATAGGTGATTGCACAACCGTTCTTGAAATTTGACAGTGGGACGTAATCCGGTGCGTCTTGGTGCCAACCGTGAAAGTCGTTGTTCAGTTGCGGCGTCTTAATCACTGCAGCCGATTGAAATCCGTTGATATCGGGTCCGTATAAGTCACAAAAGATTTGAGTTAGCGCCCTCGCACGCATATGCGCATCGAATCTTTCGTGCATCAAAAAAATGTCGTTGAGATAGGTCACCCTATTCGGATTAACTTCATCACCCGGTTGTTTCGTCCAAGGATCGAAGCCAACGCCAGGCGCACCACGTGTTGCCCTCGATAGAATTTCCGCTGCCGCGTCACGCAATTCAGCGATTTCGTTGCCAGAAAAAACCCCGCGAAGAATTAAATATCCGTCTGTCGCGAAACGGCCCTTTTGACTTTCAGTCAGAATAATCGCCACAGCCCCTCATCGACCCATTAATTGCGTACTAACGAATCCAGAATACCCGGCTCATCAAAGCAATAAAATACGACGGCACCCCCAAGGGACAACCAACCGTCAATACCGCTACACTCATCGGATCCGGAAATCCGCGAGCCGCTTCGGGTCCATTGCAGAAAAGGAGCCCTCTTCATGGGAAATGTTCCTTCACAAAATCCTGACTATGCGTGGGGAGATCCACCCAATCCCGGCGAATGCGATCCTTATCTCTTTCTCGAAGAAGCCATCGATAAACTCATTCGTAATAACGTGAAATTCGGTGCCTTGGTCCATGATATCCCCTGGTCAAACGTTACAAAGCCCCTCAACGAAAGCTCGATTAGCGTCGTTTCGACCGCCGGCCTTTCGATGAAAGATGACGAGCCCTTTGATATGGAGACCGAACGTAAACGACCGACTTGGGGCGACCCGAGCTGGCGACGATTGGATCGAGACATTACCGCCGATTCCATCGCAGCGAATCATCTCCACATCGAGACTAGCCACCTGTTCGAGGATCTGGACGTGTGTTTCCCCGTTCCGTTATTGCGGAAGCTAGAACGAGAGAACGCTGTCGGAAGCGTCGCGCCGAATCACTACTCCATCATGGGATTTCAAGGATCGGATCTTCGCCGAATCGCCCCAAGTTGCGTTGCGATCGCGGAGGCTATGGTTGATGACGATGTCGATCTCGCGCTGCTCATTCCTGTCTGACCCCAATGCCAACTGACGGCCGGTCTGGTCGCACGCGAGATCGAACAAAGAGGCATTCCCACAGTCGTACTGAACTCCATCTGGTCTTTTCAAAAAATCTCGGGTATGCCTAGAGTGGCAGCGATCGAATTTCCTATGGGGCGCGCCCTCGGCGATGTGGGTAATGACGAACTACACCGAAATATTCTGCTCGCGACTCTGGAAGTTTTTGAACAAGCAAAATCGCCAGGTTGGGTCGAGCATTTGCCATTTAAGTGGCCTCACCCTGTCGAGGAAACGACTTGGCTACCCGATCCTCCGCCCCCTTATCTGAAAATCATTCGCGAAACCATCGACGACATAGTGGTGAGAATCCGAGAACGAGCGATAAAGACGCTTTGACGAATACTCTTAATATTCCTGACAGAGTTTGGATTCTCTACGACCGAAACGGCTAAAGCGTCAGCGCGGTCATGCGTCAACGCTCTGTTGTCGCTAACGGAGGAACGTCCCCACCTCGGCCGAGACGACCCTCCGCGGGTCAGAATTTACGAATTCGGTAGACCTTTTATGATCCACGCCCCGTCATACGCTAGTCGATCACCGCAGGTTGCGACCGAATCAAACTCGGCTTGTATTTCCTGACCATGTGCAATGAATGTATTCATACCGGTATCTTTTTCTGCATTCGTCTCCCAATAATTCGCCCAAACCGTGTCGTACCGATCGGGAGCGATTTCCGACTGCTTAGCTGACGCAACGTCAAAATCGGGGTAGTGAATAGAGTAAAAGTAACCGGATGGTCCATTAGTCTCTTCGTAATCGTTCAAGAACTTCTCGTACGGACCATTCAGGATAGCCGGCAAGTCATCGGCGTTCTTGCCTTCATTGAAACTACAGAACATAAAGTCAACGGCTGCGGGTGGATCCTCCCACGTCCACGGACGACTCGGGGATCTCGGAACCCCCACATTAAAGCCCCACAGGTTTTCAAAGTTCTCACCCCCACACGACTCCACATCCGGATGCATTGCATCAATTTTCGATTGTGCTTCCCCGTCGGTCCAAGCTTGCCAAACCGCATCTCGTGTCTCTTTGTCCGGCCACCAGAGCGCATCAATATAATCAAACTCGTCGGACGTCCATCCATTGGGATGCAAGCGGTACCCGTTTAGGGACTCTCCGCCAAATTCATCAACCAGCCGATTCGTGTCAGCGAGAAGCGCGGCCATGCTTTCTTTGTTCGCATTGGCGCCGCTCGAGCACCACAAGTACTCGACGTAATAACTGGACGCTAACCCTTGGTCCGACGAGGCATAGCCGTCATCAGAACTTGTTTCATCTGCCACAGGTGAACCGACTTCTTGTTGACTACAAGACGCCAAGAATCCCATTGACACAACTAGCACAAACGTTTGCTGAAATCGTTTCATCCCTTGGTTCCCCCATGCACATACCGCTAGAACATCACGGCCATCGCATGAACTCAACCCCCAAATATGCCTTCGAAGCACGATAAGTTGACGCGCTGAACCTTTATTGCGTGTGTCAATCCAGGACCCCATCGATCGCACGAACGTCGAGGTCTTAAGCTATTCGGCGAAATCTCGACCTTTCGATTTGGCAACTTCTCGCGCACTGGGGTTGACGGACTCACGAAACGGAATCTCAGCAACCGACGCCTCGACGGCAACACCAGGGGTTTCAGCGTACTCGTCCGGCAGCTCGACCATAAGATCCGTCCCAACTTGAGACGATTCGATAGGCACCCAACCAAGCGCAATATTCGTGTTGAGTTCAGGAGACCACCAGGGCGATGTAACGTACCCGACACGCTCTGAATTCGAATTCGAAATCAGCCAAAAGTCAGACGCGTAGTCGTCAATCGGTTTCCCGCCCAAGGTTAGACCCACCATTTTCATTTTGAATGGGAACCCGCCCCCATCAATCACGGCCCGTTGGCGTTCCAATTCGGCCTTACCAACATAATCGGCCGCCTTATTGCGCGGAACCTGATACGACAGATTCACCTGGAAGGGCGAGGTCTCGAAATCCATATCCTGACCCCACGAGAGAATACCGGCAGCGATGCGTCGATGATGCGCCGGCGCGATAACTTGCAGGCCGAATTCTGTTCCCGCATCAAGAACAGCATTCCATACAGTTTCAGCATGCACGTGTGCATCTTTAACGTATATCTCATAGCCCTTCTCGCCAGTAAAACCCGTCTGACTAATGATCACATCAACACCCTCGACCTGCGTTTCAATCAATCCGTAGTACGGGATATCGCGGACCGCCTCGCCAACCAATTTTGCTAGCAAATTCTCCGAGAGCGGTCCTTGAATTTGGACTGGGCAAACGTCTATCTCGTCGATTGCGACTTCGTATTTACAACCGACGTTGACACCTTGCAACCAAAACATCAGATCACTGTCCGAAATCGAAAACCAAAACTCATCCGCCGCGGGCCGAAGAAGAACGGGATCGTTCAGAATGCCTCCTTTCTCGTTACAGAGGATGCAGTACTTGCCGTTTCCCGGCTTAATCTTCGACGCGTCCCGCGTAATCACATAATTCACAAATGCCTCCGCATCCGCGCCTTTGACTCGAATCTGACGCTCGACTGCCACATTCCACATGGTGACTCGATTCACAAGGGCATCGTATTCCGCCATGGTGCCGCCATCTTCGGGCCGCACATATCCTCTGGGGTGGTAAATACGGTTATACGTCGTTGCGCGCCAACAACCCGCTTCGATCGACAGATGCCAAAACGGCGATTTGCGTACCCGCGTTGAGATCAACATTTCCACCGGTGTTCGACCGCTTTGTCGCAAGTTGTACGGGACAACGCGTTCGCTTTGATCAACGCTAGGATAATTTGGATGGTTCAAACGTATTCCTCCACATTCAGGTGTTACGCGCGTACGCGCTTATTGTCGGGGTCATATAGCGAACCCCGACCAGCAATCTGGACGGTCATCGGATAATGGCCGTTCCCCTTTTCGTTAAAGTATTCGAGAACTAACTTCTTTCCCGGCAGCGCAATCGCGGCAGGAAGGTAGCCCATTACTACGTGCTCGCCAATAGAAGGGCAATACGAAGTGCTTGTGGCGTAGGATCGACGCCCACCCGCATCGATGGGCACCTCCAACGTGTCGGCATCAAGAATCGGAGAGATGCCCACTGGATAACGAGTGGACCCGTCGCCGACCTTTTGGGAATCGAGCGTCATCGTACAAAGCAGCGCAGACGGCTGCTGCTGCCGATGGGATAAGTGCGCCTGTTTCCCCTGAAAATCGGCGGGTTTTACCTGTGGTCGTTGTACAGCGGACTCGCACGCGTTGTATTCGGTCTCGAGATCCGCTCCCTGCAAGCGAAACGACTTCTCTAGTCTTCTGCTAGTCGCGTAGGTCTCGATCCCTACGGGAACGACCCCCTCATCCAAACACGCATCAAAAAGCGCAAGCCCATCGCTCGAATCGTTATCAAGATAGATCTCCCAACCGCTCTCACCCACATATGAGATTCGAGCAGCCCAGACCTGCATCTGCGTACCGCTTGGCAGCCGTAACTCCAGCTCCTTTGCCGTCGCAAAGGCGAACGCTTCGTTTGCCACTTCATCATTGCTTGCAAAGCGCCCTAGTACCTCTCGTGCTTTTGGGCCCCATAAACCCAACGTTGCCAAATCGTGCGTACGAATCACAATTTCTGCATCTAATCCAAGGTCGTCGCGATGGTTGCGAATAGTGACCCAATCACGATTGCCATCAGCGCCGCCAGTTACCACCCGATATCGGTCGTTGCTAAGTCGAGAGATCGTTAGGTCGGCATGGACGCCGCCGTCTTGATCAAGAAAATTAGTGTAGATGACCCGGCCGTCCGGCGTATTACCACCTACCTTGGCAACCGAAAGAAATTCGAGCATTTTTTCCGCATCAGGCCCTTCGATATCGAAAATGGCGAAGTGGGATAGGTTGATCATTCCCACGGAGGCACTCATAGCTAATTGCTCTGCATTCGCAAGTTCGTACGGGACATGGCGTCGATCCCACTCGTTCTCCCGTACCGGAATTTGTGATAGGTAGTCGCTTAACTTTTCCCGGTTGGTTTCGTACGCGAATGCCCGTTCCCATCCCGCAATCTCGTTATCAAAATGCCCTCCTAGATCTTTTTCCCGTTCAAAAAAAGGGCTAACAAAAATCTGCCGCTGCGAAACATATGGCTCGCGAGGGTGGATCGGTGGCGTATAGATGGTCTGGGCGTTCTCGAACACGCGGTCGCGGACAAAGTCCCGGGTTTTCTGGGCAGGGTAAAAACGGGCGATGTCAAACGAGTGCATATCCATCTGCGGTCGACCCGAGGTCATCCACTCAGCACAGAGTCTGGCGCAACCTGGCCCATCCTTGACCCAGACCGCTTCGCAAAGCCAAAAACCCCTGACTTCGGGACTTTCTCCGATGAGTGATGCAGCATCCGTTGATACGGACAGCAGTCCATTGAATGAACTACGCTCATCCCAACCAAGTTCTTGAAGCGCCGGTACGGTGGTAAAACCCTTTTCAAGAGGTTCGGCGATTTCTTCTAAATCCAGGTGCCGCATCGAAAGTGAAGCCATGGACTTTTCGGGATTACCGATATCTTTGGGTTCGACAAGCCGAGGATTTGTTTCTTCGTAATACCCCCACTCGAGCATGCCACCATGAATTCGACCCGTATCTCGAACGTACGCCGAGTTGCCTTGGTCCCGAAAAAGGGGGTGGACCAGGAATTCCTCCGTTCCTTGAATACTCTCTAGCGGACCAAAAAAGAGAAGAGGATGTTCCACGGGAGATAACGGTACTGGAACTCCAGCCATTTCTCCGAGCAAAGGGCCCCATATGCCCGATGTGATGACCACCCGTGGCGTCTGTATCGTACCGCTTTCCGTATGGACGCCGGTGACACGTCCGTCGACGATCTCAAAACCAGTTGCGGGCGTATCGCTGTACGTTTGAAGTGCGCCCTTCTCGCGAGCTCGCTCGACCATCGCGGCAACCACGTCTTGCGATCTAGGTACCACCAGCCCAGCATCTGGATCCCACATGGCGCCGCGAATGGAATTCTCGTCAAGTAACGGGAATTTGGTCGCCGCCTCTCGAGCCGAAATTAAACTTACATTGGTCCCAAACGCTTTTCCTGAAGCCACCTTGCGTTTCAGTTCTTCCCAGCGAGCATCATCTTCGGGACGACATACCTCCATCCCGCCGCGTTTCAAAAAAAACCCGTTGTTCTCATAAAATCGTCGGCTGTATGCCGTCGTCCAATTGCTCAACTTGTCGTGAGCGGTGTTAAACACAAAATCGGATGCATGTGACGTCGAACCGATGTCCGAGGGGATTACTGCGGCTTTTTCCAAGCCTACGATGTTTCTTACGCCAAACTCCGCCAACCAATACGCAAGGGTCGATCCGACGATTCCACCAACGCCGACGATTACGACTTCTGCAGTTTCAGGCAGTTTCCGTTTTTTCATCTTCTGTTCGTCTTGAATACAGCAAACGCGGCCGCGCAATTCTTGCACTCACTGGGGGAGAAATCGAACAAATTTATTCATTTAATAACGTTCGAATTGCTTCCAAAATAGCCTATCTCTTCATCGTCCCATGGCATCTCTACGCGAATAATCGGATCGGTCGTATTTCGGTGTACGCTTATCGCTGCGAGGCTTCTTGGTAATGCGCTGTTTATGTTCATACGCTGGCTCAAGGCATTGTTTTTCTTAGCGTTTATCGGGTCACACGCATCAATCAACGCGAACGATGGACCCAATCCTACCGGCGTTCACTCGACTGCGCCCGCAGAACCTACAATCGAGTCACTGGCCGTCGAAGGACCCTACAATGTTGAACGATTGCGGGAAACTGACGGTCTACGAGATGGTCCCCGTTACCGTGGCGCGACTATTTATTACCCTCCAGAAACATCCCATCCACTTGCTAGTGTCGTAGTCGTTCCAGGCTGGGGAAGTTCCGAGCGCTCGATCCAAGGATGGGGCCCGTTTTTCGCGTCTCACGGTATCGTCACGATGACGATCGGTACCAATAATCCGCCCAAGGATTTTCCGAAGGATCGTGCTGACGCACTCGTCGACGCAATCGTCACGCTACGTGCAGAAAACGCCCGCAAAGAATCACCGATCTTTCAACGGCTTGATCTGTCGCGCATTGCCGTAGGCGGTTGGTCCATGGGCGGAGGTGGCGCGCAACTGGCCGCCGTCCAAAACCCAACTCTCAAGGCAGCTATCGGGCTTTGTCCCTGGCACGAACCCGGAGGCATTTTTGAACACGCTGTTCCATTACTGATCATCGGCGGCGAAAAAGATCGTCGAGCACCTTTCAACGAACACGGTCTAATCCACTACTGTACGACGCCATCGACTACACCAAAATTGTTGTTTGAAGTCCGCGGTGCCGGGCATTGGGTAGCAAACGGACCGAAGGGCGTATACCGCGATACCGGCAATGGTGACGTCGGAAGGATTGCATTGGCTTGGCTCAAGGTATTTCTTGTGGGCGACGAGCGTTACAAGAAATTCTTGTCGATCAAACCGCAATCGGCTAGTCGGTTCGAAAGCAACATTCGGGGCGTATCGAGCGGCGACGACAAAACGATCGACGCCAGCTCCGTGTGCGACACCCTCGACAGCCTATGATTGGAGACGAGCAGTCGTTTAGGTCGGTTCCGCTATAAAGACCGGAATCGTTCGCGACGTCCGCTCTCTGTAGTCCGCGTAAGGTGGAAATGCTTCGACGGCTACCGCCCAAACTCTCCCTCGCTCCCCATCGTCGTCAATCTCCCGGACCCGCATCGCAAACACTTCGGTCGCGTCACGAATCTCCACTGAAGGATTCGCCCGAAGGTTGTATACCCACACGGGGTTCTTCGGCGCCCCACCCTGCGACCCGACGAGCACATAGTTTTCGCCATCTTTCACGCGCATTAGAGGCGTTTTTCGGATGGCACCGGTTTTGTTGCCGGTATGGGTCACAATGACACAAGGTAAGCCGGTGTCCATGAGCCCCACACCTTCGGTTCCACCACTCCCTTCGTATAGTTCCACTTGCTCTCGAACCCATTGAACAGGTGTTGGAATGTAGTCCGCCACGCTTTACCCCCGTGTTTACACTAATCGAACAGTCTAACTATCTCACATGCCAAAACTAAGGGTCATTCGTAGTCCACAATTTCGCACGCGGACTTTGATACTCTCGTGACGGGAACGGAGACCGTAACAAACGCGAATCATTGGCCTCGGAGGTCTGGAAGAACATGAACATTCAGCGGACGATTATTCCTTTACTATTTCTCGCGCTGTCAGCGCCCCTGGTCGCTGACGAACACGTCATCACGACGTCCTCTCACCGGCTCACAGAGGTTGCACATGGCGTCTACCTCGCACAAACCACTGCGCCTCTCTTCAACAGCAATTCGCTCGTGATTGTCAATGAAGACGATGTCGTCGTCGTTGATTCCCACATCACGCCCGACAAAGCACGGGAATTGATTGAATCAATTCAATTCATTACATCAAAACCGATCACCACGCTAATCAACAGCCACTTTCATTACGATCACGCCCATGGAAACCAAGTGTTTGGCGAAGACGTACAAATCATCGGGCACGAATACACCCGAATGAAAATGGCGGGCACCCCTCTGCAAGAGACACAGTATGTACTGGCGACCCGACGCAACAAAGAGACCATTGCCAACGTCACGACCATGCTCGAAGGCGCGACTGAAGAAGAACGGCGCGAGGGTCTAAAGAATTACCTTGACCTTGCTCTGGCACAAGAGAAGTCGTGGTCTGAAATTCAACCAGTCGCACCCGATACGACCCTCGACCATCGGATGACAATCTTCCGTGGCAGTAGAGAAATTCAACTTCATTTCTTGGGACGCGCGCATACGGGCGGCGACGTCACCGTTTACTTGCCAGCGGAAAAACTCGCTTTTACCGGTGACATGATGCTCCAGGGACCATCCTTTCTTGGTGATGGCTACGTGGACGAGTGGGTCCAAACGCTCGAGAATTTAAAGGGTCTCGCGTTCGAGACCATCGTGCCGGGTCATGGTAATCCGTTTACCGATCGGGATTTGATCGGCCATGTGCAAGCGTATTACGCCGACCTCTGGGAGAAAGTAGCGGCGATGCACGAACAAAGTATTCCCGTTGCGGACGCGGCAAGGGACGTCGACATGACCAACCATGCCTCTACGCTAGGCGTCCGTCAGAAGGGCGTCGATCCACAAGCCGTTGGCAGGATTTACGCTAGACTCGGCGGCGCCGATTAATCCGGCAGGCTGTACGCGAAATAATCCGCACCCGACGGTGGGCCCATACGGCCACCGCCCGCGGAAATGACGACGTATTGTTTTCCATCGACCGTATAGATCGCGGGCGTCGAAAATCCAGCGGCCGTGAGATCCGTTTGCCATAAAATCTTTCCGTCGCGTGTGTCGTACGCGCGAAACTTCATATCCGGCGTCGCAGCAATAAAAATTAAACCCGAGGCAGTCACGACGGGTCCGCCGTAACTCACTGCTCCAAGGCCGAGATCAGGATGGCTCGGATAATTACCAAATGGAACGCTCCAAACGATGTCGCCTGAAGCCATGTCGATGGAGTTGAGTGTCCCCCAGGGCGGAGCGGTACCCGGGAGCTGTTCATGGTCTCGGAGATAGGTGTAACAGCAGTGCGTGTATGAAACTTCCGTGGTGGGTTCATCGACGATCGGCTCTGGCGCTACGATATGGCTAATGATTCGACCCCGGACTGTTCCGTTTAGATGCGAGAAGCTCGGCATCCGATCACTGCCATCATTAATTACTTTCGCGATCTTTCGATAATCCATGCGCTCGAGAACGCCAAGTAGAGCAGGCCCCGTTTCCGTGCCTTCAAGATTTGCACCATGACAGGAACCGCAGTGCGTCGCATATGCCCCAGCGTTGCTAGAACCCACGGGTATTTCCGTCAAGGTTAGGATGCCCGATTCGTTATTCGCATTAAGTATCAAACGGTTGTTTGCCGGATCAAACGCGGATCCTCCCCATTCCGCTCCGCCGTCATACCAGGGCGTGATCAAGACTGTTCCCACTTTGGGTGGTGCCCATGGGCGAAGATCCCAATCTTTAATCAACGCTTCGACATGTTTCGTCGCCTCTGGGGTCCGCTGCGTTATCTCAAAGGTCTGACGACTAAAGGAGACGCTGGAGACCGTTTGTACGGGAGCCGGTTCTTCGCCTGGTAACGTGCTCGGAAGCGCGTCGACGTCGACCAGCGGGTACATCGGTGCACCGGTATCACGATCAAAGACGTAGAGGTGACCCGACTTCGTTGTCAGAGCTACGCCGTCAATCACTTTCCCATCACGCTTGAGTTGCACCAACGTCGGCGGGGAAGGGTTATCCCGGTCCCATAGATCGTGACGGACGACTTGGTAATGCCAGTTGAGTTTTCCTGTTCTAGCATCAATGGCCAGTATGCTATTCGCGAACAGGTTATCGCCCAGCCGACTTGCCCCATAGAAATCGGGAGTAGCCGATCCCGTCGGAGCAAACAACACGCCTCGTTCTTCGTCTAGGGTCATCCCCGTCCAAACGTTCGCACCACCTGCGTGGGCCAACGCACCCTCAGCCCAAGTCTCGGAACCCGGCTCTCCAGGATTTGGAATCGTATTGAACGTCCAGATTAATCGACCATCAATGGCGCTGAACGCGCGCACCGATCCGGGATAGGCATCCGCATTTTCGGTGGTCGAGAAGCCGAGCATAATCATGTCCTCGAACACGACCCCGGGGGCCGTCACGCCGATATAGCTTTCTGGACCGCTCGGTCGTAAATCGACGCGTCCATCAACCCCAAATTCTTTAACGGGTTTACCATTGGATGCATCGAGCGCGATCAGAATCCGTCCAGCGGTATAAAAAATGCGTCTGTCGCCATCTTTCTCCCACCACATCAAGCCACGCTGAGCCTGTTGGATTTCCGGATCCGAACGCCACAACTCCTCCCCAGTGGCGGCGTCAAGCGCGAATGCAACGAGCTGAGGCGACAGCCCGTAAAGAACGCCATCGATTACGAGTGGACTGGCGTACATTGAACCACCACGTTCACTCGACGTGTATTTCCATGCGAGCTCTAGTTGTTCGACGTTGTCTCGGTTGATCTGGGTGAGGGCTGAATAGTGTCGCCGACCCGCGTCACCGAGATAGACGGCCCAATCGGTGTCTGTATCTGCTGGGGGCACGCCGGTTCGGTCGGGTGAGCACGACCAGAGCAGCGATAAAGCAAAAACGATTAATAACTTCTTCACGCCTTAAACATACAGACCTGTCGGTACAAGGGCCATACAGTGATCAAGGCATAGCTTCGTGAACCAGTTACAGTCCCGTCTCAACCGATACCGAACGCAGGAGCGTTAATGGAAGTCCTGAATCGTGACCGTCGAGGGTAATCGTTGCTTTGCGATACGTTCTGCCACCAACTCAACGTCTCGCATTACACGCAAAATATTTCCACCAGCAATCTTGGCGATATCGTCATCGCTGTAGCCGCGCTTCAGTAACTCGACGAAAAGCGCCGGATAGGACGAGACATCTTCGAGACCGACAGGTCCCGGCGGCATACCGTCGTAATCAGCACCGATGCCGATGTGATCGATCCCCGCAACAACGCGAATATGATCGATGTGGTCGGCAACCTGAGCTAACGTCGGTCTCGGCGAAGGGTTGGCTTGTTGCCAAACTCGTAAACGTTGGCTCGCTTCCTTGTCGGAAAATTCAGCCTGCAACCGTTCACGTTCGGCCATAGCCTCTAGGATGTATCGTCTCGCCGCTTCGGAAACATAGGACGGATAAAACGTCACCATCACAATGCCGTTGTTTCCAGAAATAAGCTCCAGAACATCATCGGGTACATTGCGTTGGTGAGGGACTACGGCAAAGGCGGACGAGTGAGAAAAAATAGTCGGTGCTTCACTCACCCTAATCGCATCGCGCATGGTATCCGTCGATACGTGAGATAAATCTACTAACATGCCTAGTCGGTTCATTTCACGCACCACCTCTTCACCAAACACGGTGAGCCCGTTGTGCCGGACTTTGTCGGTGGCAGAATCGGCCCAGCGCAGTCCCTTTGAGTGCGTCAATGTCATGTATCGCGCACCCAACTGATACATGCGACGCAATACGGCCAAAGAGTCGTTGATCGCGTGACCACCTTCCATGCCAATCAGCGAAGCAATTTTCCCGCTGGCATGGATACGCCGAACATCTGCGGCGGTATAAGCAAGTTCGAATGTCTCAGCGTATCGGTTGACGATACGATGTACCAAATCGATCTGCTCGATGACCAACTGCGTATGCTCTGACCCGCCGCCGTATTCTTCGATCGGCACATACACGGACCAGAACTGGCCACCCACCTGGCCTCTCCGTAATCGCGGTATATCCGTGTGCGTTGGAACTTCAATCTGGGTCAAGTCGGCGTCGAGATCGATACGATCCAATCGGTTGTTGACGCGTTTACGCAAGGTCCACGGGATGTCGTTGTGACCATCGATTAACGGTGTCGCGCGCAGCACGTTTTCGACCCGCTGTTCGAACGTTTCTGCAAACACCGGTCCCACGCACAAACATGCTGCGAAGAACAACGCGGACTTCTTAGCCAGAACCAAGTGCCGACCCGATCACGAAACGAGGTGTGCGTTCAACACATCCTCGTCGAACTCCACCCCCAAACCAGGTCCTGTTGGCGGAACAATAAATCCGTTTTCAAAGACGAGCGGTTCCTTAAATATCTTTTTATGGAGAGGCCCTTGATTGGCCTCCTGGATGAGGAAATTGGGAGAACATGTATCAATCTGGATGGCGGCGGCCGCCGCCACGGGACCACAATACATATGGGGTGCGATCATGGCGTAGTGCGCTTCCGCCATGCTGGCGATCTTCTTCGCTTCCGTAATCCCGCCGCACTGGCCAACATCGAGTTGTATGATTTGCGCCGCTTGTTTTTTAAGCACCTGGGCAAACTCGTACTTCGTGACTAAGCGCTCACCCGTCGCAATGGGAATGCTAGTGTGCGCGGCGACCCGCGCCATCTCGTCGATGTTCTCCGGCATCACCGGTTCCTCGAACCAGAACGGATGATACGGTTCTAAGTAGTTGGCAACCCGAATGGCGCTGTACGTGGGCATCTGACCGTGCGTGCCAATCCCTACCTCAAGTCGATTACCTACCGCGTTGCGAATGCTCTCGAAGATCTTGCCGGCATGTTCGATCTGCGCGAGTGAAATATCGCGAATCGGATGCAACGGCATAAACGGATCAATCTTGCATGCCGAGTTACCTTCTTCCAGCAGTTGCACTGCAACGTCACCTGCTTTCTCCGGGTACTTGTCCAGGTCGACGCTCGGCATGTAGGCATACGCACGTAACTTTTCGTGGTATTGGCCACCCAATAGATTGTAGATGGGTTGATTCGCCACCTTGCCCGCGATGTCCCATAACGCCATGTCGATCGCGCTGATCACCGGGGTTCCGTACAGACTCGGATGCCGCAGATCGTGATGCGTCCCGTACATCTTGTCCCATATTAGCTCGATGTTGAGCGGGTTCTGGCCGATAACGAATTGCCCCACGAATTCCTCGATGAGATTGACTTGCGATTTAAGGTCGCTCAGTCGATTAGAGTACGAGCTCCCCGCGATGCGTTCGCCAATACCGACGATGCCTTCGTCCGTCAGGAGTTCAAGGAACAAGAAATATTTGCCACCAATGTAGGGTTTTTCCGCCTCC